>Ga0207964_1000018_pt1 | contig 74835 bp, 55 predicted proteins | sample Knorr_S23_td_250_FD_185608 | JGI IMG/M metagenome (GOLD analysis project Ga0207964, IMG submission 185608) | Marine microbial communities from Southern Atlantic Ocean transect - Knorr_S23_td_250_ad_251m_LV_A (SPAdes) (version 2) | ecosystem: Environmental > Aquatic > Marine > Oceanic | place...
GGCTGAAAAAGAAGTGCGTGAGAAATTGCGTTTGGAGAAGGCAGCAGCGCGGCGCCGAAAAGCCAAGTCAAACCGCAAATAGCCTTATACATAGCAGCCTGCCGCGTAACCAGAAGCCCAGGCCCATTGAAAGTTATAGCCGCCCAGATGACCCGTAACATCTAGCACTTCTCCCACAAAGTAAAGACCCGATTGGCTTTTACATTCCATAGTTTTGGAGGAAATATAATCTGTATCCACACCGCAGAGAGTCACCTCCGCGGTACGATAACCTTCAGTGCCCGATGGCTTTAATTGCCAGTTAGATAGATGGTTGGCAAGACTCACTAAGACAGTATTAGGTATTTCTGCAATAGGAGTTTCACTATATTGAGGCCAGTAGCGAGCCTGTAAAGACTGCGTAAAGCCCTTGGATAGCAAGGGGCCGATTAAATTGCGTAATAAACTTTTGGGGTGGGACTGTTTGTACCCGAGTAAGAGTGTCTGAGCATCATGATCCGGTAAAAGGTTAATACTAATAAATTGGCCAGGCTTCCAATAACTAGAGAGCTGCAGTGCTGCTGGACCACTGATACCCCTGTGAGTAAAGAGTAGATTCTCACGAAAGCTCATACCATTGACCGACATTTCTACGTCTAAGGATAGACCCGAATTGGCCTCACTAATGTCTTTTACCCAATCACTAAAGGTAAAGGGTACCAAACCTGCGCTTCGTGGCAGTAAATTTAACCCAAACTGCTCTGCAATATCATAGCCAAAGCCAGAAGCGCCGAGGGTTGGAATAGACAATCCACCTGAGGCAACAACCAATGACTGGCAACAAATCTTTAGCCCCGCGACAGAGAGGTTAAAACCCCCCTCTTCCACAGATTCAATTTGACTAACAACGGCTTTAGTTTGAATGACCACCTTTGCTGCTGCGCACTCGTCTAGCAACATTCTAAGAATGTCTTTGGAGGAGTTATCACAAAATAGTTCACCGTGGCTTTTCTCATGATAGGGAATCTGATGATGCTCAACCAGATCAATAAACTGCCATTGGTTATAACGATTGAGTGCGGAAATACAAAAATGCGGGTTATTGGAAAGATAATTTTCAGGGGTAATATCCAAATTAGTAAAATTACAGCCGCCGCCGCCTGACATAAGAATTTTTTTTCCTACTTTATTACTGCTATCAAGCACCAGAACCGAACGCCCTCGCTGACCGGCAGTAAGGGCACAAAACAATCCAGCCGCCCCGCCACCAATAACAATTACATCGTAATTTTTCATGTCGTTTTGTCACCTGAAAGCTGATGCAAACGTCTCTCAATACTATCTCGACCAATCGCTTGAAGAGTTTTCATGTTACGAGCCGGGATTTCCTCAGGATTAGCATAATTTTGTAGCGCTGATTCCACCATATCTTCTCGTAGAAAATGAATCAGAGGATAGGGAGAGCGATTACTAAAATGGCTGGCCGAATCCACAGGTTCTTCAACAAATTGGTAACATGGATGAAAACTGGCTAACTGAATAACACCCTCTAAACCAACTTCACTTAGAAGTTCTTCAGCAAGACCAATAACATCGAGATATTCTTCAAAGTCACTCAATGCATTGGGAATGACCAACAAAGTAGTTGCAATATCAGTCTCTGAGGTACTCTGAATAAGGTCTAATTCAGTCAGAAAAGATTGCATAATCGTTTCAATGTCGATGGCATCGCAGATCTTTATCCTCAACCGCTCCGATGACACCACTGGGGCGGCAAAGGGACATAAATTGAACCCAACGACAAACTGCTCAATCCACGCTCGAATCTGCTGTTCTATCGACGACCAAGCCAACGTAGCCATAGTAAATCCAACTTAAAAACTAAGACAAGCAGGATACCGATTAGCAAGGTCTGGAACAAGGAATGACTGGATACAGAAAGAAAAAGGTTTTGATTTAAAACTCGCTAAAATTAACCTGAGCAATAACTCAATTTTCTTCAAAATAAGTATAAATAGTGCTTTGAAATAATCATTTTTAAGAGTACATTGGCGCCAAATTAGTGGAGCCATTTTTGCCATGCCCGTTCGTACCGTTGTCGCCATTTGGCCTCTCTTTGCTGGCCTCTCTCTCATTGGACTTGCCATTGGTGTGCAGGGCAGTCTATTGGGTGTACGCGCGGCTATCGAGGGGTTTGATGACTTACTTATTGGGCTCTTGATGTCCTGCTATTTCGCCGGATTTTTGGCCGGTTCGTTGCTTACACCAAGGATGATTCAACGTGTAGGACACATCCGTATCTTCGCTGCATTATCTGCAGTCGCTTCGGTCACTATATTGGTACATGCGTTGTTCATTAACCCTTGGGCGTGGGCACTCATGCGTTTACTCACAGGTTTTGCGTTTTCAACTATTTATGTAGTGTCTGAAAGCTGGCTAAATCAATCGTCTACCAACACTAACCGTGGTCAAATTCTCTCAGTCTACACCACTATATTACTTGCGGGAATCTGTGCTGGTCAGTTTATGTTGAATGTTGCTGACCCTAGTGGGTTTACCTTATTTATACTAATCTCCGTTATGGTAAGTGTTGCAGCTGTACCTATTTTATTGTCTGTAGTGCAAACGCCTCCCATTGAAGAAACAGAGCGAGTCTCTATAAGCCACCTATGGTATCGCACACGAGTGGGTGTCATAGCCATCATAGTATCCCAGTGGGTTTCAAGCATCCTGTTCAGCATGGGGGCTGTTTATGTAACAAAACTCGGCTTTACCGTTTATCAAGTTGCTAACTTTATGGGAGCAATGATGGCAGGCGGTATGTTCTTGCAGTGGCCACTGGGCAAACTCTCTGACACTATTGATCGCCGATGGGTTATCGGCTTTGCGAGCGTGTCTGCAGTATTTCTTGCCATCGTTATTAGCTTTATCAACGAGGCATCTGTCTGGTTATACGGATTGATTTTCCTATTTGGCGGATGTTCGCTGTCACTGTATTCAATTGTTGTTGCGTTTACTAATGATCATTTGCGCCCCGCGGAGATTGTTCCTGCCAGTGGCACTATTATTTTGATCAGTGGCCTGACCTCTATCACAGGCCCAATTACAGCCGTCTTTTGGCTGCAAATATTTGGGCTAAAGAGCTTTTTTCTACTCATCGCTGTCAGCCTTTTGGGGATGGGAGTCATGAGTATCTGGCGTGTGCTTACCATTCCTGCGCTACCTGCTGAATACAAAGTTCAAAGTACACTTCAAGCAGCGGCAGCACCCGTAGGTACTCTGCTTCATGCAGAAGAAGAGGTTGCTCCAGCCAATTAGGCTAGCTAGCGCACATAACCAATGATGGCAATAAAATGGGCTGTAGAGCCCAATGCAACAAGAGCGAGGGCTGCCCCAATCAGATGGCTAATACTATTAAGTCTTCCTCCATAATACATAATCGTCCTCAGTCTAGTGCGGTGTTCAGAGTGCCCTTGCCATAATCAACAGTCTTCATATGCTCAATCATATAACCTAACATTTTAGGTAACACGTCTTTTGGAATGTTATGTCCCATGCCTGGAAAAATTACTAGCTCAGCTCCTCTAATAAGCTCAGCTGTATGCTCTCCATGTGCTGGAGGTACAAGCCCATCGTCTTCACCGTGTATAACTAGGGTGTTAACATTAATGGTTTTTACCTCATTCGAGCGATCGCCGGTTTTAAATATAGCCATCATTTGCCGGGGCATAGACTCTGGGTAGAAACCGCGCTTGCGAATAGCCTCGATTCGACTTTCTGATGCCTCACCTGAAGCTAAGTTGGTTAATGCCGTTTCTGCAGCTCCAGTAGGTGGGGGTAAGTGTTTCGCAAAAGTAGTCGACATTACCGAGGTGAGAGTAAGCACCCTCTCAGGATATTTAGCCGCTAATTGTTGCGCAATCATACCCCCCATAGAAAAGCCCATAACGTGAGCATGCTCATACCCAACCGCATCGAGAAGCCCGACGGTGTCTTCGGTCATGTCATCGAGGCTGTAGGGCGCATCAACGCGAAAACCCAATTTATCTTTTAACAGTTGCCACCAAATGGTTGGCTGCCCCCAATCATCAAATCGGGTCGAACCCCCAGTATCACGATTATCAAATATCAAAACCTGATAGCCTGCCTGCTCAATACCACGAACTAAATTGTCACCATGAACAAGATGTGAAGCACCTAAACCCATAATCAGTAGAACTTTAGGGTTGTCTTCTACCCCTATTTCTCTGTAAGAAATTTCTATGTCATTCGCGATAACGGTTTTGAGTGGATACCGCTGAATGTAACTGTGTGAAGAATCAGCCTCAACGAGACTTATAAAACTCCCTAGTATGCTAGCAATAATTATGTTTCTTATTCCCAATTTTACTTACCCCCGCAGTGATTCCTTTTCTTCTTTTATACAAGTTTGCCTGAACGCCAAGCACACCCTCGCTAAGACAAAAATACGCATCGACAAAATACATGATTAGCGCAAAGTTTACCGCTATGAGATCACATTATTAATTATGTTTAATCATTTATGTTACAAATTTGATAATAATAATACTAATGATAATGAGAACTAGTTGCATTTGTATTAATTCTAAGTAAAATACTCTCAACTTAATCGTCGTAACCTTTTTATTAACCTATTTTTTCTCTTTAAAGGATTAACATGTTTAAACACTGCAAACTATTCTCTACATTTTTCGTATTAACCTCATTGACAGCCTCTCCCGTCATTTATGCCGATCATGCGGAAAAAGCAGAGTTTTTTGAAGAAATTACTATTATCGGCAATACGGAGAGGGCGCGCATGATGCCTGGCTCCGCTCACTTTATCTCTGATGATGAATTAGAGGTATTCAACTACGCTGATATTCAGCAAATTTTACGCAAAGTGCCAGGCGTCAATCTGCAACTGGAAGATGGTTATGGTTTACGCCCCAATATTGGCATTCGTGGCGTTCAAACCGAACGTAGCAGCCGGATTATGCTTTTGGAAGATGGTGTGCCAATCGCACCAGCGCCCTATGCTGCATCAAGCGCCTACTATTTCCCTACTGCCGGTAGGATGTACAGCATGGAAGTACTCAAGGGTCCTGCCGCAATTACCGAGGGGCCCAACACAATTGGAGGGGCGATCAACATGATCTCCACTCCTATTCCCGAGCAAGCTGAAGGCAAGGTGATTGCTGAGATCGGCGAAGACTCTACAACACGGGTACACGCTGTTTTTGGCTCAACTAATAGCTCAGGTTTTGGCTACTTATTAGAAACTCATCAATGGAAAAGCGATGGGTTTCAGACGATTGATGGTGACAACGGCAACACTGGATTAGATATCAAAGACTATACTGTGAAGCTATCTTATGCTCCTATCGATTCACGCCATGTATTTGAATTGAAATATCAATACGCGAATCAAGAGTCAAACCAAACCTATCTAGGAATTACCGATGAGGATTTCAAGGCCGATCCCTATCGTCGCTATTCTATTTCTCAAAATGACTTGATGCTAACCGAACATAATCAATTGATCCTGCGCCACGAGTTCTCCATCAGTGAAGATGTCAATGTAACAACCACTGCCTATAACAATGATCATGCTAGGAGTTGGTATAAACTAGACAAGTTAGCAGGAGTGGGTCCAGAAAAAATAATCGCTGACATTAATAAAGGGGCCTCAGAGTATTCAGATGCTGACTTACAGGCTATTTTATTAGGTGGTGATAGTGCCGCCGGCGATGTTGCTATAAAAGATAATAATCGGGACTACTATTCTAGGGGCCTCTCTGTAAAATTCGACTGGGCGGTTGAGTCTGACGATGTGGCTCACGACATAGAGCTAGGCATTAGATATCATGAAGATGAAGAAGATCGCCTTCAGCGCACAGACAAGTATACGCAGATAAATCAAAGTCTTTTACTGGATTCAATCGGTTTAACCGGTGGCAATAAAAACAATCGCGTAGTTCAAGCTGAAGCCCTAGCCATATACGTTAAAGACAGTATCACCTTTGGTAAATTCGTTGTCACACCAGGTCTACGTTTCGAAGATATTGACCTTCTTCGACGAGACTGGTCTGCTCTTCCTCGCAACGCAAACCCCAGCGTTAAAAGCAATAGCGTTACAGCTGTTTTACCTAGTATGGGCGTGCTCTATAACGTTAACGATCAACTGTCGCTGTTAGCAGGTGCATATAATGGCTTTGGCACTCCTACCACCAGTGACGGAGTGGAAGAGGAAGATGCTATTAATATTGAATTTGGGGGTAGGTATCAAAAAGACGATCTTTTGGTGGAGTTAATTGCCTTCACTAGTGACTATGAGAATTTAGTTGGTGAGTGTACAGCCTCATCAAGCACAGGAAATTGCGATATAGGTGACCAATTTAACGGCGGCGAAGCCACCGTCAAGGGATTTGAATTTCAACTAGCAAATGTCACTCAGCTCACCGATAGTTTAGAGCTTCCCATGTCTCTGACTTATACACACACGGACGCAGAGTTTGATAGCACTTTTGATAGCGAATTTTTTGGCGAAGTAAGCAAAGGTGACCCCATACCCTATATCCCTAAAAGTCAGTACGCTTTCTCCGTCGGTATTGAAAGTAATACTTTCCAAGTTAATGCAGTGCTTAACTATGTTGATGCCGTTTGCGTAAAAGCCAGTTGCGGAGACTTCGAGAAAACAAATGAATCGACATTGATAGATGTTGTCGGTAATTATCAAGTCAGTGATGATTTCGGTGTCTATTTAAGAATGGAAAATATCACCGACGAAGCTGACATTGTCGCTCGCCAACCGAAGGGAGCACGTCCTAATAAAGCGCGCACAGCCACAGTTGGGGTTCGCTATACATTTTAATTTCGCAGTATAAATAGTAAAATTTTAAGGGAGCCATCTACGGCTCCCTTTTTTATTCCTGATACCCTTCACAGCCTTATATTAACGAGTTAGTTTTTTCTGTAAAGCCATCGTTTGTTTGGTAGCTTGAAATACAGTTAACTTGGAGTTCGCATTGCCCGTTCGTCCGATCGCGTCTATTTGACCATAGTACCAATACTGAACAGCGAATCCAGCCACGGCCTTGAGCATTTTAAGATTACCCAGCCAAGCCAACCACTGCGGAAAAAGAGACAACGAATCTTCATAACGCGGCAACTCATCTAATCCATTGATCAACTGATTAGGTGCATCAGTCATTACACACATAGGCCTCCCTAAACCGATAACATCAGCACTGCCACTTTGCAGCGCCTGCTCCATTGCTGCACGTTGCCGAAATCCTCCAGTGACCATTAACGGGACATTAACTTTCTCGCCCATGGCTACTGCAAAATCAACAAAATAGGCCTCACGCATCAACGTTGACTCCGCCACATTCTGCTTTTCTTCCTCTTCCATTCCACTTAAACCAAGTAACTTTGGCTGTTCGTAGGTGCCCCCAGAAATTTCAATCAGATCAATGCTAGCTTCTTGTAACCACTGGGCAACCTGCAAACTTTCCTCAAAGGCAAAACCACCTTTTTGAAAATCTGCACTATTCAATTTAACAGCTACTGGAAAATCAGGGCCCACAGCAGCTCTCACAGAAGCAACCACCGCTAACAGGACACGCGCGCGATTAGCCAAGTCTCCGCCATATTCGTCAGTTCGAAGGTTACTGCGCGGGCTCAAAAATTGTGATAATAAATAACCGTGTGCAGCATGAATTTGCACCCCCGTAAATCCTGCTTCTTTAGCCGCCGCCGCGCAAATACCAAAACGCACAATAATTTCTTCGATTTCCACAGAAGTCATTGCCACAGGCTCACCGAACTGACCACCAGGGAGACCCAACTTTACGGCTGAGGGTGCTTTTGGATTGGGGTTAACCAACTTCTGAGTTTGCCGCCCAGCATGACTAATCTGTGCCCAAAAATGATTGCCATTACGTGTAGCCGCATCAGCCCAACGCTTCAATGCTTCCTGCATTTCTTCACTAGGCGGACGATCAATAACGACGTTTCCGGGGCGCTCTAAGTGGTCTTTATCTACGATAATATTACCTGATAACAACATGCCAGCTCCCCCATCACTCCATAAACCATAAAGACGAGCCAACTCAGCTGTGGGTAGCCCATCAGCGGTCGCTAATCCTTCCGTCATAGCGGCCTTGGAAAGGCGATTAGGTAATACTGCACCACAAGGTAACTCTAGTGATTGGGAAAATAAGGTTGTCATGGATTGCCTCAAAGTAAGCTTATATTTTGGTTGTATTAAAATTTAATATAGATCGTGAGTGTATGAAAAAGATACTCAAAGGTATAGCTTTTAGCGGCTTTATTGTTATTCTTCTCGCCCTATAATTTTCTAAGGATAAGCGAGCTAGAAATGGACTACAAATACTATCAAGATCAGGTTCAACAATGTCTACCTATGTCTATCGACAGTGGCTGGGGGCAAGGTCGAAGCGCCTTTGGCGGTCTAACCGCCGCCCTAGTGCTGACTCATATTGAACAGCAAACTGGCCTCACTGATCGTGATCTAAGAACAATTAATATTCATTTTTGTGGTGCAGTTATGCTGGATGAATCCTGTGAATTTACACACAGAGTACTATCTAATGGTAAATCTGTTTTCCAAGTAGTGGGACAACTTTTACAAAACGGTGAAGTAAAAACTCAAATAGTCGCCTGTTTTGGTGCGCAGAGGCAATCATCTATCCAGATAAATCCGTCGCCGATTAAGCCACCAAAAAGTCTTTCAGAAGCGATGGTTTTTCCTTTTACTCCGGGTAGAACACCTGAATTTGTGCGCTATTTTGATCTTCGACTCACCAGCGACAACCCTCCTTATAGTGGGGCCAAACAAGGTGGAGTCAGCGGATGGATGCGCTTTAAAGAACCAACGGAAGCGCTTAATGACAGCGCCATGATTGTATTAATCGATGCATGGCCCCCTGCTGTTCTGCCACTTCTGACAACACAGGCCCCAGCCAGCACGATTACTTGGAATCTAGAATTTATCCAACCCCGAGAACCTCTGGAGACAAAAGATTATCTTTTCTATGACTGTGATGTAGTGCAAGCTGATTTGGGCTATGCTCACACTGATGCAAAAATATTTCATCCGAACGGCCAGCTGTTAGCGGTCAGCCGTCAACTTGTAGGCGTCTATGACCAACGCCGATGACTTGCTTTTGCGCCCCTCTAATAAAGGTGTGCATATAAATTAGAAGGAAAGTTGAATGACACATTCCAAAGTGCCTACTGCTGAACAACCACTGGCGGGAGTCAAAATTCTTGAACTTTCAACGATGGTTACCTGCTCCCTTGCCAGTATGACATTGGCAGCTCAGGGGGCAGAGGTTATTAAAATTGAACCCCCATTAGGCGGAGATGTTATGCGTCACCTTGGCCATCAGAAAAATGGGATATCTGCCTTATTTCATAACTGTAACCGCGGCAAAAGATCCTTAGCCATTGATTTAAAATCATCAGCAGGCGTCGAAGCAGTAAACCAGCTCGCCATGGAGTCTGACCTCCTTATGCACAACTATCGGCCTGGCGTAATGGACCGCATGGGGCTAGGCAGCACTTCACTGAGAGAGATCAACGATCGCCTCATCTATATCGCCGTCACTGGATTCGGTAATAAAGGACCGATGTCAGGAGACCCAGCCTATGATCATGTTATTCAAGCAATGACAGGTATCACTGATCTTCAAGGAGATGGGGAAAGCAACTTCAGTTTTGTGAGAACTCTACTCTGCGACAAAATCACAGCCTACACCGTTTGCCAAGCGGCGACTGCGGCACTCCTAGCCCGAGCAACCACCGGTGAAGGGCAGCATATTGATATCTCGATGTTGCATGCCTGTCTTGCATTTGTTTGGCCTGACGGCATGATGCACCATACCCTGCATGATGACGATGTTATTGCAATGTCACCGGTATCTGACTACTACCAGACTCTAGATTTGAAGGATGGTTCTATTGCAGTGGCTGCTTTGCAAGACAAACACTGGGAAGCGCTACTGCCGCTTATTGGGTACCCCGAGTTAGTGGACAATCCCATGTTTAAAACCATGGGTGCTCGGTTAAGCAACATGTCAGAGGTACTTAAAGTACTAAAATCACCAAGGCAAGATGTTGGCGTTGCTAAAGCACTAGAAATACTGAGAGCTGCAGATGTGCCTTGCGGGCCCTGTGCGCATCAGAGTGATATCGCCCATAACCCGCAAGTAAACGCAATTGGTGCACTGGAAACCTATGTGGCAAAACATCTTGGTTCCCTAACTGCTCCCACACCACCAGTTCAGTTTGCCGGAAACCTCACCACTCAGGCACTTCCTAGCCCCACCCTTGGCGAGCAAAGTCGCGACATATTGCGAGAAATTGGTTGGAGTGAAAGCCGCATAGACGAGCTTGTCTCTCAGAAAATTGTTCACATCAGTTGATCGCCACAGGCACTAAGGCCGCACAAGGCCGACATTATCTGTCGTTTATGTAATTCCCACCCCCACCCACCTCACCAACACAAAACTGACTAAAGCTTTATCCCTTTAGCTATGGCAATATAGCGATAGAAATCATTGATACTTTACCTACTATTTTGGGTAATCGTAATAACAAAGACTCAGGTTTTGAGATGGGTAAAGCCTTATTTTATAAACGCCAATATAGCGCTAAGATTAGTGTCTCTACTTTGATTTGTGCGGCACTTTTTATAGCGTCCAGCGCTTTTGCTAAAGAGGGTGATATTCAGATTCAGCTAGCCGATACCTGCCCCCCCAGTTTTAGTTTAGGGACAGATAATCGATGTTCTCTGCGACATATGTACCAACTCTATGACTCACTGCAAGACAGTGGCATTGGTGGTCTTAAAACTGCACTACCCAAAGCTAGGGATGGGTTTAGCCCTCAACAGATTGATCTGGGTCGACTATTATTCTTTGACCCCATTTTATCAGCAGACAATAGTGTTTCTTGCGCCACCTGCCATAACCCTAAACAGGGCTTCAGTGATGCCATGGGCCGCAGTGTAGGAATTAATGGGCAGATACAGACACGATCGGCGCCCACGCTATGGAACAGTGCTTTTCTCTCTTCATTTTTTTGGGATGCGCGAGCCGAAAGCCTCGAAGAACAGGCAGTAGGCCCACTATTTAGCCCTGCTGAAATGGGCAATACACCCAAGCAACTATTAATGAGCCTAAAGAATACCGATACCTACGTCGGTCTTTTTAAACAGGCGTTTCCCGAACAAAAAGCGCCTATCTCGATTGGTAATATAGCCACTGCTCTAACTGCTTTTCAGAGTTCATTAATATCGCTCAATAGTCGTTATGATCAATATGCTCATGGGTACCATGACGCTTTGAATGATGACGAGATTGCGGGCCTGAATGTGTTTAGGTCTTTTGTGGCTCGTTGCTCCCAGTGCCATACCCCACCTCTGTTTACGAACCAACAAATTGCGGTAATAGGCACCCCTGAGCCAGAAGGGTTACCGCGAGATATAGGCGCGGAGAAAACATTCAAATCAAAGGTATTGCGTGGCGGCTTTAAAGTGCCTACGTTGCGAAATATTGCCCAAACAGCGCCTTATATGCATTCAGGTCGTTTTGAAACTCTTAGAGAGGCAGCAGAATTTTATACTGGGGGGCGTGGCCATGCGGTACCCGAAGGTGAGGACTTATTGTTACACTGGCATATATCAGAGCCTGATTTAACCAACGATGAACTTGATCGACTGGTAGACTTTATGAAGACCCTTAGTGATGAGAGCTTAGTTCCCAGCACACCCGCGCAGTTGCCTTCTGGCCTGTCGTTTAAGCACATGGAGAATAATCACAATGAAAAATCTTAACACCTTGGCAGTTGCACTTGCTGCTGCCACCTTCGCCGTGGGTTGGTATGTCGGCAGTAGTGATGAGACCCTCACTATTACAAGTAGTAAAGGGGGCAAGAGTTATAGTGGTGGTTATGTCGCCGAACAAACGACAAGTGCCAAATCTGAGGGTGCAGTGAAGCTACGCACCACAGAAGGTGAAATTCATGTGATAAATCCTGGTGACTCTATCCAGACCGCGGTTGAGCTAGCCCAACCCGGGGACACTATTCAGGTTATGCCCGGCATCTATTCCGAAACGGTATACATCGATAAAGATGATATCCATCTTCTCGGTGTAATTAAAGAAGGTGAACGCGCAACCCTAGATGGCTTAGGAAAACTCAATGACGCCATTCTGTACTCAGGTAATAACATCATTATCGAGAACTTTAAAATTATTGACTACAAAGGCAATGGCATTATGAGTCAAGCTGGCAATAATTTTGAGATTCGCAACAATGTGATTGTCGATACAGGTATTTACGGTATCTTTCCTCAGTTAGGTAAGAACGGATTGATCGAACACAATGTGGTGTCCGGTATTGCCGATGCGGCAATATATGTAGGTATGAGCGATAACATTCATGTGGCCTATAACGAAGTGTTTGATAGCGTCGCAGGCATTGAAATTGAAAATAGCCGTCACGCTATTGTTGAGCACAACAATACGCATCACAACACTGGCGGTATTTTGGCATTCATCACGCCGGGGTTGCCCGTTAAAGACACCTACGATGTGATTATTCGCAATAACTTTATTTTGAATAACAATACCCCCAACTTCGGTGCGCCAGGATCTACGGTTGCAGGTATACCCGCAGGGACGGGTATTTTGATTATGGCGGCAGATGATGTGGTAGTAGAAGGTAATATCATCAGCAACCATAAAACTGCAGGCATCTTAATCACTGATCACGGTAATGCGGCTAATCTAACTCTTGATCCTGAATCAGACCCCAATGCTGACGGTGCAATGATTCTTGACAATGTCATGCTCAACAACGGGTACGACACAATTGATGAGGTTAAAGCATTTGCACTTACTGAACTGCATACGGGCAATATTGATATCTTTCAAATAGGCCCCACAGAAGGTAGTTGTATTATCAATCGTCATCGTTATAAAACCGTTGGTATTGGTGACTTTACAGATTGTGACTTTACCAACACCGATGATATCGAAAACTACCTGATTGCTGGTGGTGCCGAGCCAAGGGTCATAGCGCCTTCTGAGCGCGGTGAAATTGCTTACCTCGGCGTTTGCACTGGTTGTCATGCCTATGCTGGCCGTTTGATTGGCCCTTCAGTTCAAGAAATTCAGGCACTTTATGCCAACCGTCCTGAGGCACTGGTAAGCTATATTAACGCGCCAACACCAATGCGGTCAGATTATCCAGAAATGCCTGCGCAAAATTATTTGGATGCTGAGACCCAGCTAGCGGTAGCCAATTATATTTTGCAGGTAGGAAACTAAACGATCACATCAAATTAAACTGCGTTTAGCTATCCAAGTAAAAATCTAGGATACCCTGCTTATTTAATGGCAGGGTGTCTGCTTGACAGCGGCGCAATTCATTTTGAACATGTAATCGGGCTTTTTCTAAACGTTTCATTGATCTGGCGGTAAAAACCCCATAACCGACATCCAAGTCAAAGAACTTTTCATTGGCCTGAGCTGCTTTAATGCTAGCAGTCGCAAACTTCTGATAGGTACGCTGCATATAGTCTAGTAAAGGCTCAAGAGCCTCAGGTATGCCATCATCTGCTAACCAATCTGCGTCATCTTCAGCCTGCTGCCAAACCTTAGCCACATAATCTTCAAATACAGGCAACTTATCACCTAGCCAAGCCTTTGGCTCTGGATCCAGTAAAAAGTGTCCTTTGAAAGGTCCCACCAAAGCAAAGTCGGCAATGCATGCGCGATCGCCCAACAAAAATTTGTGGTGCTCAAAATGCTCTGCCAGCAAGTCAACAAAAACACCAAAGTCTCTCTGCATAGCTTCTTTCTGATCATCGCCTGCCCCCTGCACTATGCAGGCTGCCGCGCCAAAAGAATTATGCATCATCTCCCCTACACCAGCGACTTGCTCTTCTTCAGTATCGGTTCTTGAATCATCTATGGATTTCGCTAAGAGAAGGTTCATGCCAAAATTTTTGCCTGCCGCGGCCACTGTCTCTGGGTAACACCAGCGCGAATGCAATGCATGTCGCGGCAACCAATGGTTAAAGAAATCCTCCAGCACAAAGCATAGACTTCGCTGGTTTGGGCTCGACGGAATTACAGGCTGATCACTAAAACGCTCATGTAACATAGGGCCGATACTTATTGTGTCGTTCAGCAGCCAACCATCAGGGGTATCTAAAAGCGGGATAAACCGTGTGCCCGCCCGTGCCTCAATCTCTGAAGCTGAGGCCATTGTTTTGTACTGCCACACGTAGGGTATGCCTTGATAACGCAACTGGGCCTCAAGCTTGCGCGTAAACATACTCAACTCTTGGCCAATCAGGGTGTAAGTGCCTTTGTACATAGTTATCGGTCTCACTTCTGTAACATCAAATCTGTACAAATTAGTATGGCATGACAAGTGTTGTAATATCCAAGAATTTTCTTGCAATGTTTGCTCTATATCAGGACAAATAACAAGCTCGTCAGTATTAAAATCTATTGATTACATAAATCGTGACATGTAATGTAAAATCATCTCATGATCAAAAACGCTGCTATTTTATTTTTGCTATTAAGTGTCTCTTCTTGTGCCACTCAAAATAATATTGAGAATGTTACAGAGATTGAAATAATTAAGGATGTGAATGCCTTTATGGACAGTTGGCACCAAGCAGCCTCTAATGCTAATTTTGAGAATTATTTCGGGAAAATGGATACCCAATCTGTATTTATAGGCACTGATGCGTCAGAAAATTGGACCAAGCAACAGTTTGAAGCCTACAGCAAGCCCCATTTTGACAAGGGTGATGCTTGGGATTTCAAAACCCTCGAAAGAAACATTTATATCAATGAGTCAAAAACCCTCATTTGGTTTGATGAATTGCTGGATACCTGGATGGGCGTGTGTAGGGGTTCAGGTGTGATTGAATTTGACAACGCTGAATTTAAAATTGAACACTATGTCCTATCGCTAACCATTCCCAATGATGACATTCAGGCGGTCATGGATGCTAAGAGCAAAAATGATCGGATTGCCCTTGAGCAGTTAAGATCAGCATTGGTCAAGTAACATCTTAAGGCGACCATTGCGTCGACAACAGTACTGCCAAAATTGACAAAAGCAAACGCTACAAATACGTTATACTTCCGCGTTTTAAATTATGGCAAATTAAAAAAGAGATTTTAGATGGTAGAAGAGTCATCCTCGGCGCTATGGCAACCCAGTCAAGAACAAATTAACAAAACTAACTTGCACCAGTTTATAGGAGTGGTGTCAGAAAAGTTGTCACTGCCTAGTGCCAACTATGATGAGTTTCACCAGTGGTCTGTTGATAATTCTGAGAGCTTTTGGGCTGAAGTTTGGGACTATACCGAAATCAAAGCATCGGTTGATTGGAATTCTGTATTAACCAATGCCGATCAGTTTCCCGGAGCGACCTGGTTTGCCGGTGCTCGGTTTAATTTTGCTGAGAATTTATTACGCAATCGCAGTGATAGGATTGCCATTGTAGGACGTTTAGAAAATGGCAGCCGAACAACCCTAAGTTATGGCCAGCTCTATGAGCAGGTTGAACAATGTGCCGCGGCCATGCGTTCTGTGGGTGTTGAATGTGGTGACCGCGTTGCCGGATTTATGCCCAATGTGGCCCAGACTGTGGTTGCTATGCTGGCTACTACTAGTATTGGCGCTATTTGGTCTTCTTGCTCACCAGACTTTGGCATTAACGGAGTGATGGACCGCTTTGGGCAGATAAAGCCCAAGCTATTGTTCGGTTGTAACGGTTATTACTACAACGGTAAGACCATCGACTCCACCGCCACTCTTCAGCAAATATGTGACAAGATTGATAGTATTGAACAACTGGTCGTTGTACCTGTTATTGAGCAACTGGCTGATTTATCGGCGCACGGAAAGGCTGTACTTTTTAATGATTTTTTGATCACTCATAACACCCCCGAATTAGTCTTTGAGCAACTGCCTTTTAATCACCCGCTATATATTATGTACTCCTCCGGCACTACTGGTGTGCCTAAGTGTATTGTGCACGGCGCTGGTGGCACATTGATTCAACACCTTAAAGAACACCAATTACATGTGAACTTGAAGCCTGCTGACAAGATGTTTTTTTACACTACCTGTGGCTGGATGATGTGGAATTGGTTAGTTAGTGCCCTCGCCTCTGAGGTGACATTGGTGTTATTTGACGGCTCACCTTTTTATCCCGAGCCTAAATCGCTTTTTGATATGGCTGAAGAAGAACAGTTGACAGTATTTGGAACCAGCGCGAAATATATAGCAGCCTTAGAAAAGGCCGGTGTAAGGCCAAGGGAAACCCACAATCTAGAAACGCTCAATACTATTTTATCCACTGGATCACCGTTGTCTCATGAAAGTTTTCAGTATGTTTATCGAGATATAAAAAGTGATCTCTGTTTGGCGTCTATCTCTGGGGGTACTGATATCCTATCTTGCTTTGTATTGGGCAACCCTTGCTTGCCAGTATGGGAGGGCGAGATTCAGTGTCGCGGTTTGGGCATGGCGGTGGACATTTGGGATGACCATGGCAATTCGGTAGTTGAGCAAAAAGGTGAGTTGGTGTGCACAAAACCCTTCCCAAATGCACCTATCTATTTTTGGAACGATACAGACAATAAGAAATATCTAGATGCCTATTTTGATACCTATCCAGGCGTCTGGGCGCAGGGCGACTATGGGGAGATCACCGAGCATAGCGGCATGGTGATACACGGGCGCTCAGACGCGGTGTTAAATCCCGGCGGTGTGCGTATTGGTACCGCTGAAATCTATCGCCAAGTTGAAAAACTAGATGAGATTATTGATAGCGTCTGTATTGGTCAAGTCTGGGATGATGACGTGCGCGTTATTCTGTTTGTGGTCTTGAAAGAGGATGTTGAGTTAAGCCCTGACCTTGAAAAGGCTATTCGCCAAACTATTCGTCGAGAAACAACGCCGCGCCATGTGCCTGCTAAAATTATCGCTGTAGCCGATATTCCGCGCACTATTAGCGGCAAAATTGTGGAATTAGCCGTGCGCAAAGTAGTGCATAATGAAGTCGTGAACAACACAGATGCTCTAGCTAACCCAGAGGCTCTCAATCACTTCAAAAACCTTAGTGAGCTTACAGTCTAGGCCCCAAAAATTCACACAGACCGGCATTGGGGTGGAGTGATGAGACCACCCTATCACCCAAAATCAATACCTCTGGAGATTCAGCAGTAAATACCGGCCATTCAGTCAAGTTGGCCTGATTTGGATCACCCGTTTTAGCAAAGTTGACCCAATAATTCTTCATTAGTTGAGTAAGCTCACGATCAAACTTTGAAGTGGGCAGCCAATCATCGTGGGTATCAAAAACATACGGTAATTCAGCTCCGTGATAAGCGCCCATAGATGCCGCGACTTCACCTTCTCTCTGACGATTAAAGAAATAAAACCATGAGGTACCCTCCATTTTGGAGATCTCCTCAGCTAGGAGTAAGGCAGGGCACATAAAAGAAGCTGCAGTGCTGAGGCTATTTAATTGGTCTCTGCTCTTAGGCATATGGTTAATCATTTGTTTTAATTTTTTGGCTTCTTCTGAACCAACCTGAGATTCCAGCCAACCATCTACAGTCTGGTTGTCATCCAAATACATCAAAGACTCATGCTCATTGGAGCCCACTAAGAGTTCTACTGTATGCAGATTTTTGGCTTTAAGTGTGTCGCCGAATGGCTCGTAGACACTTTGGCCATCTACTGCGACATCAAAATAATGACCTGAATAGACTTCTTCTGCGACGGTTATAACCCGCTCCGCAGAAACTGCTCTGAGTTGATCAGCTATATTTTCTATTTTGGTACTCAGTAGTGTTTTTGCTAACTCTATCCCCAGAACGGTGTGCTCTTGCTGAGTGCTTCTATTTGTTATGGCGGACCCTGAACTCTGATGAATAGCCCGTGAGAACAAGCCTGAACTGGAGGGCATAGCCATTAGATAGTCGATATTACCTGCACCCGCAGACTCCCCCATGAGGGTAATTCTTGAGGCATCACCGCCAATAGCTTCGATATTCCGGTTGATCCATTGCAGAGCCTCCACCATGTCGAGCAATCCAAAATTTGAATGTTCAAATTCAGGGTGAGAAAAAAAGCCCAAAGCACCTAATCGGTAGGCAATGGAAATAACGATAACACCGTCAGCAGCCATGTTATGACCCATATAATTTGGCTCGTAAGACCATCCAGCTTTATTTGAGCCACCATGTATATAGACAATGACAGGTAATGGCTGTCCCCTTTCACTGATCTGTTTAGGCCGCCAAATATTCAAATACAGACAGTCCTCACTGACGGCTGGCGCCTCAACAACATCAGGGTTACCACCAAATCCTTTGACTACATTTTTATACCACTGGGTTATGCGATCAGCTTGCATGCAGGCTGGGGCGAAATTACTTGCGTTAAAAGGACTTTCTATTTTGGTCAGTGGTAGCGGCGGTGCCCAACGAAGATCACCCACAGGAGGCTGAGCAAAAGGAACCCCTAGAAAAGACTCTGTTCTCCCATCCTCTGATATTTGCCCAACAATAGTTGATGTGGCGTCTAACTGAATCTGTGGTTGTACAATGATATCTGTGTCGATCTTAGACTCACAAGCGCTCAGTATAAATAGCATAAAGCCAAGGCCAACTTTGATAACAAGCTTTTGAGTCAGGTTCATTCTGATGACTCCATAGACACAACGACACAGCCGCCAAAACCACCAGTCTCTATAAGCTCATGGGCCTTAGATATTTTCTCTAGAGGTACCACGTGCGTCACGCGGTGTTCCAATTTCTCTTGCTCTAAGGCAATACTAATGGCTTCAATGGCCGCCTGCTTTGCCGATTCTGGCATAGCATAAACAATTACCATTCGCAGGGTCAGGTCCATGTACATCATGTCTAAAAATGGTAGCGAGGGGGTTTTTACTTGGGTGGACGAGTAAGTTGCTATGACTCCATTGGGGGCTATACAACCAAGTATTTGTGGTAAGTTAGCGCCAAACTCTACATCAATCACTCGATCAACTTTCTTTCCGCTGGTCGCTACTAAAACCTGTTGACCCCAATCTTCCTCTCGATGATTTACTACTGCCTTGGCGCCCAGAGCTAGGCATAAGTCTCGATCTGAAGAGTTACTGGCTGTAGTGATAACCTCTGCACCGGCCATAACGGCCCATTGAATAGCATAATAGCCAACTCTTCCAGCACCGCCAGTTATTAGCAGGGTTTGGCCATTAATATCTCCATCTGCATGTACGCAACGATGAGAAGTCATGGCTGGAATACCCAAGCAGGCTCCCACGTCAAAATCAGTATTATGAGGTAGTTTTATGACGCGTTGGGCGTCCAAGGTAACGTATTCAGCTGCCGTGCCCTGTCGTCGCCCATATTGAGCCTGATAAACCCAGACGCGCTCTCCAATCCGGCTCGGTGAAACACCATTACCCACTGCCTCAATAACTCCGGCACCGTCACTATGGGGAATAACTAAACCCCCATCTAATAAGTTAGGGAAGGAGCCTGCACGCTTTTTAACATCTGACGGATTGACTCCGCTGGTGACCAATTTAACCAATACCTGACCCTCTTCGGTAATAGGTTTTGGCTGCTCACCCACCTGAAGAACATCTTCTGGGGAACCAAAATTTTCAAACCATGCTGCTTTCATAATTTCATCTCAGTTGCTTTATAAAGTGTCTGTTATTTTGATGTTTCAGCTAGATAGGGTCTCTGTATGCCCATCGATTGGAATGGCCTGGCCTGAAATATGTTGGGCAGCCGGAGAACACAAAAAATGGGCTGTCTGTGCAATATGATCAGCCTCTACAAACACACCAAGGGAATTCTGTTGTAAATATAACTCGCGAACTGTACCTGCAGGAATATCGCGTGCCTCGGCATCTAGTTCTATGACTTTGTCAATGCGAGGGCCATTTACACTGCCTGGGCATAGCGCATTCACCCGTACACCAAAGGGCCCAAGTTCCATAGCCCAGGTTTTCGTTAAACCTATGATTGCCCACTTCGCAGCAGCGTAGGGAGAACGCAGAGGACATCCAAACAAACCTGCGTTAGATGACATATTGATCATTACACCCTTAGACTTTTTGAGTAATGGGACAGCTTTGCGCGTGACATAAAAGATGCTGTTTAGATCGACGCCTATAGTGTCATTCCATTCTTGAGGAAGAATATCTTCAACAGCAGCGGTTGGCCCAGCAACACCGACATTATTGACCAAAACATCCAACTCACCATGAGTTTTTTGAAGGTCCTCGAAAACAGTGTCAACTTGATTGACCTTGGTCAGATCTGCACAGGTTGCAGTCATCGTCGGCAATTCAGCCAGGGCTTTATCGATAGCTAACTGATCGATGTCACATATGTGCACTTCATCACCCTGCTTTAAGAAGTGCTTAGCAATGGCAAGTCCTATTCCAGATCCACCAGCAGTGACCAAAACGACTCTAGAGACGGTACTCATAAGTTGGCTAGCCTAAATTTATTGTTTAACCATTTTAAATATAAATTGCAACGGAACTCAATAGTGAGGGTATTCGGTCGGGATTAACAGTAAATTACATCGACAACCAATATCTATCGGGGTATAAAGAGTCCGCGTTAATTCCAACCCGTATATTATTAGATATTAAGGATCAACAATGGCTAGGCAGATACTAGATGCAACAAAGATACACCCCAAAGCACTCAATATTATTGAAACTAACCATGCAGATATCGTCGCGGAGGTTCAAGAAGCTATTAGTGACAATGCCTTGGTAATAGTGGGGATGGCACAAAATCCTGCGCCAAAAAGGGCGCGAAAAGTACTTGATGAAATTGGTATCGACTATAGGTATTTAGAATACGGTAATTACTTTAAAGAGTGGCGGCGACGCAACGCACTTAAGATGTGGACAGGTTGGCCAACTTTCCCAATGGTATTTGTTAATGGCACCTTGATCGGCGGATCGAGCGATATGCGAGCTTTAATAGAAACTGGTGAGCTGCAAGATTTACTGAGACAAAATCAGTAATGCTAGTTTCTTCTGCAGGCTAGTCGTACTGACTCAATTTGTTGATCCTAATGACCGCTTGAATCTCATGTACATAGGCTTCGCGCAATTCTGAGTAATCAATCAATCCTTCGGCTAACTGGTGCCCAGTAATCGGTTTTCCTGCGGAGCGAAGAGAGGCTCGATCATTGCGAAGATCCGCATAAGCACGATGAGTATTAATATTTTTCAAGTAAGATTTTATTGCATCACTTACTGAGTCGAATTTGGCGACTTCATGAGTACTGCCTGCGTTTCGTCGCAATGGCACTAACCCACAACCCTTCTGATAGCACCACTGACCAAAAAGATTGTTCCCCTGTACGGCAAATCGAGACGTTCCCCAAGCAGACTCCATGGCAGCTTGAGCCAAGGCTAAAGAGGCAGGAACTTGATCGACACGAAGTAATAGCTCTGCAACCTCTTTTTTTGTAGCTGACTCAGTATTAAGACGGTAATCCTTGGCAAGGTCCAAGATGAGCTTTCGATGAGACTGTCTATATTCTTCTTCGGAGAGATGCTTTAGTTCGGCAAGCTGCTCCCGTTGGTTTTTTATGGTTGCATTTTGAGCCTGCACGAGGGGCAAAATATAATTGAAGAAGGCTAATTTTTTGGCTTTAACATTCTGATACTGGGTGAAGTCTGGCAGTGGGTTTTTATTCTGCTGTGATATGCCAACTACGACGACTGAGAGCGTCACAAATACGGTGATAATAACAACAAAGCGGTTAACATTACTCATGGGTAACTCTTAGACGATTTGGCTAGCAGCATAGGATTGCTATACCAACAGAAGAACATCAATTCCCAGTAAAACAAACATACCGCGCATAATTAGCTGCGTGCGCTTATCTAAGTCCTTATAGACTTTAGATAATCGATCTAATTCATCTTTAGCCAAGTCGCCACTCTGCTTCATCTGCTGTGCGCCGTTTGCCAAAAGTGCAGATGCTGATACACCTGCCGTGGCAATACCAAATTTCTTAATAAAATTTCTTCTTCCCTGCAATCCTTTATCAAGATCCATACATACTCCGCTTAAACTGCCGTTGATCGACTTAATAGATTACATCATAAACACCCAGATCACCATGACTATGCTCGATTACCCAAAATAGAGATGTCTATTTTATCTCTATTTCAATAACCTCAGACATCACTGGGGGATTGTGAGGTATATGGACATGATTACCCAAAACGAGTTGTAACCGATGAAAGCCTGGAGGCAACTTAATCTTTGTGCTTGTCTGACCCTTACCAAAATGTAACACCTGATCACTTGCTGGCAACGGCCTAGTAAGATCTGGAAGTTCATTCATATTAATCAGTAAATGATGGTGTCCAGAGTCAGGTACTGCAAGTCCTGCTGGAGAGACTGTCATCCCATTCAAGCCAAATTCAACGGTGATACCCTCGGAATCTGCAGTTTTAAATACTTGGCCATTGGTTGGCGATAAAAAATAGACCTTAGCATTTGCAGGAGATGAAAAATTAGGTATATCCGCTAACTGGCCCGACATTACTGAGGGGATAATCGCAATCCATAGCGTGATACTTAAAATAAGAGGCCTCACAAATATAGGCATTCGTTGCCACTCTAAATATTTACCCATCAAAACTCTCCATTCCATTTCTAGTTCTATCCGCCACTAGAATGACGTAAAGTTGATCGTGAAACAAGCAGTAAACGTAACCAGATTATAAGGCATGAAATTAGTATAACGGCCTAGATCTGATTGCCTATGACAGTGAAGCATATTCAGTTACTATTCATGCGACTTCGATTTGAGGTCCATTGTCACCAATAATATTACGAGAAAGAGGGTTACAAAATAATGTTCATAAAAGTCTTGCTGGTCTTTCTAATCTCTATTTTTCCACTAGCGTATGGTGAAGATTTAAGAACCATTAAGCCAGAGCGTGTTGGCATGTCTAGCGAGCGATTAGCCAAAATCAAACCTCACATGCAACGTTATGTGGACGAGGGTAAAGTCGCAGGCATTCAAACTATTATCGCTAGAAACGGAAAGATAGTGCACTTTGAGCAAGTAGGTACTCTGAATCTGGATACCGGCGCAGAGATGAAGAATGACTCATTATTTCGTATCGCATCTATGACAAAACCAGTGGCGACCACTGCAGCAATGATACTTTTTGAAGAGGGGAAGTTACTACTAGATGATCCTGTTGAAAAATATTTACCTGCCTTTAAGGATAAAAAAGTATTGGTGGATGGCGAATTAGTTGACGCTACACATCCATTTACCATTCGAGAGTTGATGAGCCATACTGGCGGCCTAACCTACGGGATTTTTGGTAACTCTCCTATCGATCAACAGTATCGTGAAGCCATGTTTGGAGAAAATAATACGTTTAATTTTAGGAGCATCGCCAACAATGATACTCCCGATAGTCAACTCAAAACCTTAGATGATCTGGTAGCCACCATTGGGCCTATTCCTTTGCAATATCAACCAGGAACCCAATGGGTATATAGCTTATCGGTGGACATCTTAGGTGCAGTTATAGAAAAAGTTTCCGGTCAACCGCTCGACACCTTTATGGAAGAAAGATTGTTCCAGCCCCTAGGGATGAAAGACACTTTTTTTGAAGTCCCCGAGGATAAATTAAACCGATTTGGGACGCTCCACACTATAGATCAAACTGGAAAACTAATGGTCGTTGACCGTCCGGGAAGCAGTGATTTTGCTAATAATGTGTCATTCCTCTCCGCTGGAGGTGGCCTAGTGAGCACTGCATCGGACTACATTAGATATACTCAAATGATGCTCAACGGAGGAGAACTAAATGGCGTTAGAATTCTAAGCCCAACCACAATTGATTTAATGACTCGCAATCAGCTAACCTATGAACAGCAACTTAAATATGACCCAAGACCTGGAATAGCAGGAACAACAGGCTTTGGTCTAGGCTTTGGTCTTAAAACGGAAGCACCAAAAACAGCTTCAGGCTCCAAAGGAAACTTTCGATGGGCAGGTATATTTGGCACGGATTTTTGGTGTGACCCTAAAGAGAATTTAACCGCTATCCTGTTGATGCAGATGATCCCCTACCCCCAAAATGTTCGGGCAGAATTCAAAAACCTTACGTACCAGGCAATTATCGAGATGAACTAAAAGTGGCGACAATCACTCGCCACCTTTGGCTAATTCTAGATTTCTTTCCTCCGCGGCGGCCCAGTCTTTAGGAAGTACCCGAGCAACAACCAAAAAGCTAATTACGGATGGAACAAACATTAAACAGGTTACCGTTAGTGCGTAACGTGTTGACTCCAGATCAGCATTGCTCTCTTTGAATAAATCAATCATCCAACCAGTTATTGTGGGCCCACCACCTAAAGCAACGAAATTCAGAATAAAAAAGAACAAAGCCGTCGACATTGCTCTCTGATTAATAGGGGCTAATGTTTGGGCAATAGCAAAGCTCGGGCCAAGATACATGCCCATAAAGAGCAGAAATAAAGTAGTCAGTATTAAGTGCGCATCAATTGACGGAACCCAGAAACTAGCAATACCTATAGGTAAACATAAGGAAATAGCGACAGCTGGGAGCCATCCGTAGACTCGAATATTTTTCGCTCCCCACTTATCGGCAAGCCTTGCACCTAAAAATGTTCCCCCAGCATAGGTGGTGCCGTTAATAATACCCAAAATGATAAGGAGGGTCTGGAAATTGTAGTCAGGATTAAGCAGCAATAAATATTTTGTCTGCCAAGCGGAAAAAGAATAGGAAACAAAAGACCCAAAAGCAATGCCGAAGCACATCCACCACCAAGATGGAATCTTTAATAATGTCACTAATGATTCCATAAATGGCGGCTGCACTACGTTTGCAGTGCTGTCAAATTCCATTGCACCTCGAACGGGTTCACGTAGTACAAGCTTCACAACAACGGCTAAACCAATACCAGTAACTCCAAGTATCACAAAAATTCTACGCCAGTCTACCTCCTCCCCGGACGAACCTACCAGAGACGCGGTAACAAAATAGGCGGCCATTACTCCCAATGGGATGCCCATAGAATAAACACCAAGCGCACCCGCTCTTTCCTCTTTGGAATACAGGTCTGAGATAATAGAATGTGATGCTGGGCTCCCCCCCGCCTCACCTATACCAACACCCATCCGAGCGAGGCCAATTTGCATGAAGTTACCAGCCAAACCAAATAGAGCTGTAAATCCGCTCCATGTGGCCAATGCGATCGAGAGAATATTAACGCGGTTATAACGGTCCGCTAACCAAGCGATGGGGATGGCAACAACGGTATATAAAGCTGCAAATAGTAGCCCGGTCAGCAAGCCCATTTGAGTATTAGTAAGATCCAAATCTTTTTGTATAAAGGGTGCGAGAATCCCAACAATTTGTCGATCAATAAAATTAAAACTATATACCAAGGTAAGCAGTATCAAGACGAATGTTCGGTAATTTTTACTCGGATTATGTTGATTGGTCATTGGAATCTCTACTTTCTAGTTGTTTATGTTTATAAGCCCCAGAGCTAACTAATGGTTGATTTAGCAGCGCCCAAGTATACACAGAGACGCAGCCGAGAACATCACTACTATTGGATTTGCAGTGTTTAGCGCTCTTTTATACAGACGAATGTGTTGGGAATAACCATTGCATAGAATTTGAAAGAAAAAAGACCAGAAAAGTAGGGCAGCGAAACATTATTGTGCAAGGCTGCCTTTTTAGATTACCTGATCACTTTACCCAATTCTGGCTGAATCAATTTGCCTGACACTGCAGATAATGGGTGTAACTTACCCTCTGCATAACCTTTATCAGAAGAGGTTAGTGCGGAGCTGGCATCTACCGGACAGGCTCCAGTTTCGATGTAGGTTAAAGCTGCTGATAAGCGACCTTCGTTGGAATCGCCCAGCAAATTAGAAAGATCATCAGGCACGATACAGCCTGTCACCTCAGCACCTGAAAGATCAGCGCTGGTAACAGGGAAAAATCCGTCGCTATAATCCCCAAATCCTTTTGCGTTAGAGCCTTTAAATTGAATGGTGCTATAAGTTGTTCCGCAATTATCTAACGCATACCAGCCATAAGGCTTACCCCGTGTCGCCTCACCGATGAGAATAACGTCAACATCGACACCTCTTAATCCGTTAATGACAGCCTCACTTGCTGAGGCTGTACCTCCACTTGAGAGTACAAATACTCTAGACAAACCAAGATACGGTAGTGTCGATCCAGCTGGTGTTGGATCCGTTGGGGCATTAAACCCTGCGGCAGTAGAAACAAATCTTGAGGGCTCTAATATATTATTGTTAATGGGATCTCGCTCAGTGTATTTGTCATTAAAGGTAAGTTCATCAAAAACTCGACCCTCGGAAACAGGACCCGCGACCATATAAGCAAGTTCTGCAGCGATGGCTAAGTAGCCTCCTCCGTTGTATCTAAGATCAACGACCAGTTCGTCAACGCCTTCCGCTTTAAGATCACTAATTGCATTTATTAGCTGTGTCTCTGCAGGTTTTATGTGAGAGTTAAATGTAAAATAACCGACCTTAGAGCCGGCGACATCAAATGTGGTCACATTCTTCACTGGCATAGAGGTTGTCTCTGCACTAACCATCGTAAAAGTGCGCTCTTCGGTAGCATTAAGATCTTTGACAACGAACGTGTGTGACTCGCCCACAGCTACTGGGAACAAACCAGCATTCAATGCGTCCACATTATTACTATCTTCAATTTTCTCCCCATCAATGGAAATAATTTCCGCTCCACGAGATAAATTATTATCTGAAGCGGGTGTATTGGGTTCGTTATAACCGACAACTATTTTTCGAGGAGGCGAACTTTCTATAATGAAAAATCTCACCCCATATCCTGCAGACACCCCAGAGTAATAATTATTATATTCTTCAGTATCCTGGCTATAGTGGAATTGGTCTTTCGGGTTTCCTGAAGGTGATAGACCATCAGTTACCATTAGATCAAAGTAGTTTTCCGTGCTACTTACTGTGCCGGGGTCGATGTCCGGCAATTCTGAATACCATAGATAGGTGTCATTACTATAAGAACGAATCCAAAAGTTCTCGTCAGTTACATCTCCCTGAGTATCACTATATCCACCGGTTGTGCGAGGGTTTGCACAAACATTTCGCATGGAATCCAATCGCCAGTCTTCATACTCTCCAGCTACCCAACCAGATCCTGGATCAATTACAGCTGGTGGCACCGTTTTTGCCCCACCTCCACCTCCACCTCCGCAGGCTGTCAGCCCTGCAATTAGAAAACTTAAGCATACAAATTTAACTATTGACGAGGTGGTTCTGCTTGAAGAAAGCATAGATATAATATCCCATTACATTTATGTAAATTTAAATAACCGATTAAAATTTTGTTGTATAACTAAAGCGTGATTTGAGAGTAACAATACCTAGGCTATTACACAAGTGAATAGCGCTAATTTTGGAAGGAGTACCGCAAGGCAACGCTATACGTTAAGACCGAGGGTATCAAATATGCAATGAAGTAATGCTAACCCCACTCGGCCAAGCGCACCAGCAAAAAAGGTAACTCATTAGATCGGGGTGGCCTACCCTACTGTGCTACAGCGCCAGCACCCTGACGACGGGGGTCTGAGGCGCCGAGAATAACACTGTGAGGGCCTTTTTGAATACTTTGGGTTGCCCCTAATATTCTCGGATTCTTAGCTACTGTATGGCCCATATTTCGGAGCATTTGCACAGTGTCTTTTGAAATACCAGATTCAACATAAACTTGATCCGGTAGCCACTGATGATGAATTCTTGGAACTGAAGAGGCCTCTGCGATTCCCATATCAAAAGCCAAGACGTTGAGCACAGTTTGCAGAACAACCGTGATAATCGTACTACCCCCTGGACTGCCAGTTGCTAGTGTTGGTTTCCCATCAGTATTAAATACGATAGTCGGAGTCATCGAAGATAAGGGTCGCTTTCCCGGTTCAATGGAATTGGCCACGCCACCAATAAGTCCAAAGCCATTTGGAGAGCCAACTTTTGCAGAAAAATCATCCATTTCATTGTTGAGTAAAAATCCAGTACCTGCCACTGAAATACCACTTCCATATGAGAAGTTTAAAGTGGTGGTACTACTAACAACATTCCCCCACTTGTCCCAGGTCGAGAAATGGGTAGTTTCAACGGACTCTTTAGCCGCCAAATAACGTTTCTTAGATAATTCTTCTACATCAATATCTAAACCGGGCTGAACATTGGATGAGAGTGCTGCTTTTTTTAAGTCAATAGTGTCTCTTAGGGACGCGGCATATCGCTTATCAATAAGTTGCTCGACTGGCACATCATAAAAGTCAGGATCGCCCAAATAAGCACTGCGATCAGCATAGGCACGACGCATTACCTCCACTAACCTATGGATATAAGCTGCACTGTTGTGCCCAAGTTGTTCAATATCCCAACCCTCAAGTATGTTGAGCATCTGCACTAAATGTACTCCACCTGAGGAAGGTGGAGGCATCGCACAAATCTTATTAGCTTTATAATTCCCACACACTGGTTCACGTGTTACGACCCTATAATTATTTAGGTCTGCTCTAGTAATCAACCCGTTTGAACGTTTCATCTCTTGCAAGAGTAACTCTGCAGTTTTACCTTGATAGAACCCCTCACGACCTCTGTCTCGAATTCGCCGCAAGGTGGCAGCAAGATCCGATTGCACAAACTTTTCACCAGGTTGATAGAGACCTCCATTTTTCTTATAAAAATAGCCCCGTGAAGCCTTATTTTTACTCAGTCTTGAAGCCCTGGACTGAAGAGAAGTGGACAAATCAACGCTAACCTCAAATCCGTGTTTAGCGAGCTCTATTGCTGGATTAATCACTTTAGATAAACTTAGGGAGCCATATTCTTTATGGGCATGTAGGAGCCCAGCAACAGTGCCAGGGACGGCTGAGGAACTTATACTGAAGCGAGCTTGTTGGTTATCAACATCGCCCTGCGCATCAAGGAACATATCGCGAGTCGCCCCTGACGGAGCCATCTCTCGGTAATCTAGGGCAATCGTTTTTCCCTGATCGGCGAGATAAACCATCATAAATCCACCACCCGCCAGATTACCCGCCCGAGGCAGAGTAACCGCAAGGGCAAAGCCGGTCGCTACTGCAGCATCTATTGCATTGCCTCCTTGACGTAAAATCTCAGCTCCCACTGTACTCGCCAAAATTTCTTGAGAAACAACCATCCCCGAGGATCCGTAAACCGAATGAAATCGAGACTGAGGATCAATAATGGCAGCTTCTTTGGACAATACCGAAAAACTAGTACCCACAAGAACTACAAAACTAAAGATCCACTTTATCAGGAGACTAGGACTTTTCATGAAATATTTCCAAAATCAGCTTAGATACTAAACGCAGGCGCGATGATAATCTAATTTGAAGAACTAAACGACTAATTAGTCTGTTAAAAAACACTCGACAGATAACAATATTTTATTGGTAAGAACTAACCATTTTTATTTGAAGACTTTCTTAAACAAAATTTAACTACAGTCTCTGGATCAACAGGGCAGTTCCACTTCCAGCTGCGCCGCTAGCGGCAACAATACCAGTTTTTAGATCTCTTCGCTCTAATTCATCAAGCAAGGTACCCATCATAATCCCCCCGGTGGCACCCATTGGATGACCCAGTGCGATCACCCCACCATTAACATTAAGTTTCTCATGGCTAATACCTAGATCTCGCTGACATTTGATGCTGGTGGCGGCAAATGCCTCATGAAGTTCAAATAAGTCCACATCCTCTGGGGTCAAATTCTTTTGATTCATTAAAGATGCAGTTGCTTTAGCACAACCTGAAACTACCTGTAGGGGATCATCACATACTGTGGCAGCAGCGATGATTCTAGCGCGAGGCTTTTTGTCTATTCTCTCCCCCAATCTCTCATCACCAATTAACAACAAAGATGCTGCATCTGCCATGGCTGGAGAATTACCGGCTGTATGGACATGATGTATAGAGTCCAGATTCCTGTGTTCTTGGGTTTGGAGGGCATCCACTCCCTGCTCACCTAAGGCTGAGAAAGCAGGTGGCAGTGAAGCCAGTGATGCCATAGTGGTCTTACCACGAATACACTCATCTGTAGCGACAGTGATATCTTTAACAGTGTTACTCACAGGAATAATGGATTTAAACCAACCCGAGTTGCTGGCTTTGGCCGCTCGCTGTTGACTTAAAAATGCGATGGCATCTACATTCTCTCTGCTGATGTTATAAAGAGAGGCTATTAAGTCTGCACCGCTACCCATCATTAACATACGATGATTTAACGCAAATTCCGCATCTGCAAACATAGTCGCTTTATCCGATAGCATTGGAACCCTAGACATCATTTCTATGCCACCGGCTATGGTGCAGTGAGCCTGCCCAGTCATCACTTTCATGGACGCTATGTTGATAGCATCTAGTCCTGATGAACAATATCGGTTAACCGTTAATCCAGGCACCTGATCTGGCCAACCGGAATACAGTAAGGATGCCTTCGCTATGTTACCTCCCTGCTCTCCGGCTTGAGTAACACAGCCAAGAATCACGTCCTCGACGCAGTTTTTGTCGAGGCTAGTACGCTCGACCAACGCGTCATACAGTGTTTTCATTAATTCAAACGGTGTTACATCAGCAAGACCGCCATCGGGTCGTGCTTTACCTCGTGGCGTTCTTATTGCTTCATAAATAAACGTCGAATTCATTGATTGACGCCGACAATAAAACTAACACAGGTGGTGGTACTGCCACCTAAGTTAAAGGTTGCCATGTTTTTTGCATTATCGATTTGACATGGCCCAGCCTTACCAGTGACCTGCTTAGCGCAATCCAGTAGCATACGAACCCCGGTTGCGCCGACCGGATGGCCTAAACCAAGTAAACCGCCACTTGGGTTTATGGGAAAATCACCATCCATGCCAATACGCCCCTCTTCAATCGCCTTCCAACTCTCTCCTGGAGCGGTAAGACCTATATGATCTATTGCCATATACTCGGTAATAGAAAAACAATCATGGGTCTCTAGACCATCCAGATCAGTCACTGCTGAAAAACCAGCCCGACCTAGTGCATCTGTCATAATTTGATTTACATGGGGAAACAAGAAGGGTTGGCCTGCACTCAACTTAAGCTTGCTGTCTAAACTAATCGGCGCCGAACGGTGACCCCAGCCTTTGATAATAGGTATATCTGATAATTTTAACTGGTGATCTTTCGCATAGGCTTTAGCTGCCTTTTCACTGGCCAGAAAGACACAGGCTGCGCCATCAGTAATTTGACCACAATCCATTTTTCTGATTTTTCCTTCAATAATAGGATTGTATTGATCATCATCGCTGTAACATTGAGGAGGGAAATCCCAATTGCGGGTTTGAGCATTTGGATTACGGCGTCCATTATCAAAGTTTATCTTTGAGATAGATTTTAAATGATCACAGTTAATTCCGTGCCGAGCGTCGTACTCATCAATGATTTGACTAAACATAAAGGGCCATGGGAAATCACAATTCGTTGCTTCAACGCCCTTCCAAGTAGCCGCACCCAGATGCTCAGCACCCGTTTGACCATCGACATTACGCATATATTCCAGCCCTAACACACAAGCTAAATCATAGTGCCCTCCCTCAAGATCTCGCATTGCACTTAAAATCGCAATGGATCCTGAGGCACAAGCAGCCTCATGCCGGCTGGTCGGTATTGACGATAATTCAGGGTGCGCCTCAGCAAAAAACCCACCAATTAAACCCTGCCCTGTAAATAAATCTCCAACAAAATTACCTACATGGCCAACCTCAATTTGATCTGGATTTATACCAGTAGAATGCAAAGCCTGATCAAGTGTTTCCTGGAACATGTCGTAGATAGAAAGGCCTTCTCTAGCCCAATTACGAGCGAAATCAGTTTGAGACCCTCCAAGAACATAGATTGGTGCACTCATTAGTTACCCTCCTGATCTCTTTGGCTTATAGTATCTTCTAAAATGAATCGCTGGACCTTACCTAAGGGATTACGCGGGAGATTATCAAGGAACTCAATCCGCTCAGGTAACTTAAATTTGGCTAATCCTTGTTTTAGCAAATAATCAATAACATCATCCAGGCTCGGCCTATCAGTGTCAGGCTCAACAACTAAACAGGCGCATACTTTTTCCCCCTGCACATCGTCTTGATAAGCACACACAGCAACCTCCGACGCACCGGGCAGACCCTCAAGAAGGATATCGATCTCTGCAGGAGATATTTTCATACCTCCTCGGTTGATAATATCTTTACATCGTCCTGCGATGCGATAGAAGGCGGGTGGATCACCACATAACTCTACTAAATCACCTGTATGAAAGTAGTCATCATCGCTAAATAGCTCATCGTTATTTGTCCCCAGATAACCATCAAATACGGTAGCACCTGCAAATAATAACTCGCCCACATGCCCTGACTCAGTAATCATTTCTCCCGTTTCGGTGTCCACTACTTTACTGAGAATAGCGCGATTGGCATAAGAGTCAAAACGCGTGATACCACAGCCTAATCTTGGAAACATGGTGGCTCTGACTTCACTATCCGCGGTATGCATCGGTGTGCAAAACAGGCTGATACCCTCATTGGAGCCATAAAAATTTATCACCTCAAGACCGTATTGCTGTCTAAAGGTTTCGATCATCCAAGGTGCGAGGGGTGCCGAACCAGAGCCAATTGAGCGCAGGTGGGAAAAATCAAATTGATTCCACATATCCTGTGATTTGGCGAGCTGATTCAATAACATTGGGGGCGCTATGGTAAAAGTAATTTTCTCATTTTGAAGCTGAGTAAGATATAACCCTGGATCTAGAGGATGATGCAAAATGATACTGCAACCTAGGAGAAGTGCCGGATACAGAAACCCGCCGATGGATGCCATATTGACCAAAGGGAAAATATTTAAAAATCGATCGCCCTGTTTGTAATTGCCTGCTTCAGCACAGCACCGTGCTGTTGCAACCCACATATTGTGAGATCTTGGCACACCCTTTGGCGTACCTGTGGTGCCAGATGTCCAAGAGATAGTAAGTATATGATCAGCACCAGTTGAATAACGTTCTTGATGGTTCCTTACCTGCAGGCACTTCTCAGGGTCCAGTGTAGAAGTAATATTGAGATCTGTCCCAAACACTAGTAATTGGACACTGCCATTGGTAATACTCTCTGCTGTCTTTGCCAGTTCTAGTGCTCCAAAGCGGTTTAAGGTCACTATAGCTACAGGAGAAATAGTCGCACTAATATGCTCTAATTCATGGCTTCCGTACTGCACAGGAACGGGAGATATAATGGCCCCAATTTTGCTAAATGCCATGTAACAAACCACCAGTTCAACGATATTAGGGAGTTGTACAATCACCCTATCTCCAGTGCTGATGCCCCGATCTAGGAGTTGGCAGGCTAACTGATCACTTGCTACATCTAGTTCTGTAAAGCTTAATCGGCAGGGTTCATCGCCGGTCAGGTCTAATCGATTAGGTTGATCTGCAACTGCCAATGTGTCGGGATATTGCTTAGCATTTGATGCTAATAATCCATGCAGAGTGTTATCTCCCCACCAGCCGCGCTCTCGGTAATCAGAAATTCTTTGTTTTGGTGATGTAATCATAAACAGGACCTATATTCTTCAGTTAACTGCTCCACTACCTCAGCAATAGATTGTTTCCTATCGATTGAACCCACACCTTGGCCCGCGGCCCATATATCTCGCCAACGCTTCGCATCGCTGGCTGCCTCTAGAAAATTTATTGGACCAGGCGGCGGCATATTATCAATATCAAAGCCCCCCTTCTCCAGACTTCCTTTAAGCCAATTAGCCTTAACACCAGTAATTGAATCTGAGGTCACTATGTCAGCGCCGCTGGCCTCTACCACCATTTCTTTGTATTCATCTTGGGCAAGCGACTCTTTAGTAGGTATAAACCTAGTTCCCATATAAACATAATCTGCCCCGAGAACCTCAGCAGCGCGAATTGCTCGACCATTGCTGATTGCCCCAGACAAAATAATCTCACCGTCAAAAAATTGCCTGACCTCATCAACAAAGGCAAAGGGTGACAATAACCCTGTATGTCCACCGGCACCACAACAGACTAATGCCAATCCATCTACGCCAGATACCGCTGCCCGTCGAGCAAAATCAATCGTTGTTACATCAGCATACACCTTACCGCCATAAGCATGCACACTCTCGACAGCTTCTACCGGACTTCCCAATGCAGTGATAACGATGGGCGCGCGGTATTTAATAGCAAGCTCTAGGTCGTCATGTCGCCTGGGATTAGATCGGTGCATGACCAAATTTAAAGCCCAGGGTGCCGCGCGGGGAGTCTCTGATAGCTCAGTTGTAATCCTTTCAAGCCACTGATTAAGAATATCAGTAGTGCGAGCATTAGGAGAAGGAAAGGATCCAACGATTCCAGCCCTACAGCTGGCAATTACCATATCGGGGCCGGACAACAAGAACATTGGCGCCTGGATTACGGGTAAACAAATGTTATTGTCTGACATCTGTGGCTATCCTTCTAACAAATTCATTACTTTTATAATTAGACCATTAATCAGTAAAATATTAACCAACTGCTCGCCTACTGGCAAATGACCTAGATTACGTAATCATGAAAACACCCAAGATACTTGCATAAATAGACCATAATGAGGCATAGTTTCATAAAAGGCTAGTAAGGTGGACACTATGGGTGCGAATTTTTTTGAAATTACTGAAAAATGTATTGGATCTGCTCCGCAGTTTGATAATACACAGAATTGGATCTATGAGTTAGATAACCCCTACCTTCATGGTGCCTATGCGCCGACCTCGGATGAGATCGTAGTCAATGAATTAGAAGTGATTGGGGAACTCCCTGATGATTTATTTGGGGCTTATTACCGCAATGGGCCGAACCCTGTATTCAAGCCGAAAAATTCATACCACCCATTTGACGGAGATGGCATGGTGCACGCTGTGTACATACGTGATGGTAAAGCATCTTATCGTAATAGCTACATCCACACTGCCGCCCTTCAGCATGAGCTTAGCCAACGTGAGGCTATATGGCCCGGGGTAATGGGTCCGTTTGACTTTTCATTGCCTGATTTTCCGATCAAAGATACGGGCAACACCGACGTGGTTATGTTTAATGGTAGCTTGATACCAACGTGGTACAACGCGGGTATCCCCTACCAAATGAATCCACTAACTCTGGAAAATCAGGGGGTTTTCGATGTTAAGGGGCGTACTCGACGCAATATGTCAGCCCACAGTCACATTGACTGGAAATCCGGTGAGTTAATTTTCATGGATTATGGTGATGAAGTCCCATTTATGACCTATGGAGTTGCCAACCCAGATGGGACCTTACGTCATGAGGTGGATATAGAACTACCTGGGCCGCGCTTACCCCATGATTTGGGATTCACGACAAATTACACCATCCTCCATGACCTTCCATTCTTCCATGATATGAATGTACTGCGTAACCATAATATGCGCGTCTTGAATTTTCATCGTGACATGCCGTCTCGTTTTGGCGTAATTCCTCGCTATGGTCATGGTACAGATATTCGCTGGTTCGATTGTGAGCCCTGTTTTATTCTGCACGTATCTAATTGTTGGGAAGAAGGTGACTGGATAACAATGGATGGGTGCCGATCAACTAATCCAATGCCGGATGCCACAAATGAGGAAGGCGCCCTATCTCATATGCTTGCCTACATGCGCTTGGAAGCCAACAATTATCGTTGGCGCTTTAATTTAGTCACCGGTGAGGTGCGAGAGGGAGATATTGACGACCTAAATACTGAGTTTAATAAAATCAACCAAATCTATCATGGTGTAAAATCTAAATATGCTTATCATCAGCGAATTCCGCTACTAGAAGAAGGAGGTTACACTCTGCGCTTTAATGGCCTGGTTAAATACAACAATGAAACCGGTCAATCTGTTCAATGGGACTATGGCGATGGTGTTTATGGAAGTGAAACTCCTTTTGCTCCTGTCAAAGGTGCGAACCGCGAAAGTGAGGAAGACCACGGCTATGTAATGTCTCTTGTCACTGATAGTAATACTTGGAAATCTGAACTACAGATTTTTAATGCCCAAGATATTACTCAAGGACCTATTGCTCGCGTCAAAATACCTCACCGTGTACCTACTGGCTTTCATGCCTGGTGGAGTCGCGGAGAGGACCTTTGGAAGTAATCCATTTCAGATGGTGCCATAGGAAAATACTATTCAATGAGCGTTTTTCAGAAACATACACTCAGCACAAGAGCGAGTTCAATTAATCGTGCACTAGATGAAATTGGTGATAAATGGTGTCTGTTAATTCTTCAAGAAGTTTTCTGGGGGGTTAATACTTTTAATGGGATGTTAGCCGGAACAGGTGCTTCTCGCGGAGTTCTCAGTGATAGACTTAACTGGTTACAGACTAAGGATTGTCTTCGCAAAGAAGAGGTGGAAAATGGACCTAGACGCCCTACCTATCATCTGACGAAAAAATCCATTGAACTTTATTCTAATGGATTGATGGCAATGGTCTGGGAGCGCAAGTATTTCGCCACCCCCACTCTTGACTCCGTAGAGTTAACTCACAAGACCTGCGCCAAAGCCTTTTGGCCAGTAATGGAGTGCGGCCACTGTAATCAACCGGTAAGCTCCGACGATGTTAGCTTTCATCCCGGGCCTGGGGCCACGAAAGATACACGCATAACCAAGACTCGGAGACGGTCATCTTCCAGCGCCTCATCCGAAGATCAAGGTAAAACTCTGTACAGAAATTTGATTAATTTACTCGGTGACCGTTGGACTGCTAACGTTATCGCTTTGGCTTTCCATGGCTTGAACCGTTTTGATGATTTCCACCAGGAGCTCCCAATAGCGACAAATATTCTTACAGACCGATTAAAACTACTAATCAATGAAGGTGTGTTTTATCGACTACCTTATCAACAAAGTCCGTTGCGTTATGAATACCACCTTACTGACAAAGGTCGAGACCTATTTCCCTATTTCGTATCTCTACTGTCATGGGGCGACAAGTGGTGCTCCAAAGGTAATGGCAATCCTATTTTACTCAAACATGAACCCTGTGGTGAGCATTTAAATCCTGAGGTACGCTGTAATCAATGTGGCGATGCACTGATCGCAACTGAGGTTCATTTTAAGTTGTAGGCCATACTGGTGGCTTTGAGTCTTAATACAAATTTTCGTGTTTAACGATATATCAACGACTCACCCGCAGTATTGGCTATAAGTTAACTTGCAGAGGCTACGCCCCAGTAGTTATAGCCTGCAAATTTTGGTGTGCTAGGCAAGTACATCTCGTCCATTGTCTGGATCTGGAATCCTGCGGAACGGATTAGTTCAGGAATATTACGATTTAGATGGCAGCCTCCAGCAATCTTTCCCCAAAAAGGATCAATTCGGCCCTGCCATTTCGATACCTTGGCATCAGGAGCCAAGCCGTGCTCACAAAAAATCAATCTTCCATCGGGTTTTAAGACTCTGAGCATTTCTTTGTTAGCTGTAAGTGCATCAGGAATCGTGCACATAGTGTAAGTGACTAGCACTGAATCCACATACTTGTCCGGCAGAGGTATGTCCTCAGCACCACTCAGAATAAAGTCAATGTTTAATGCATGCTCATCAGCCACTTTTTGTGCCATAGCATTAAGCTCAGGAGAAGGATCCAGACCAATGATTTTTTCCACCTTTGTTCTATCATAAAAAGGAATATTTAAGCCAGATCCTATACCTACTTCTAAAATAACACCCTGTGCTTGAGGTACGACTTTCTCACGTTGGTAGTTGATCGGTTTTGATCCACAGGCACAATTCAAAAAGCTTGGTAAAATATATTTGTCGTAAAAACTCATCATTGATCTCCTGTTGTAGCGGAATTAATTTAGGTCAGTTGCATAACCACGCAATATATCCATAGGAACAATTTTTAAAGCTTCAATATTTGTTCTTTTCAAATGAACTTTGGGTGCGCATCCGGCTTCATGAGCCTCAAGCCAGCGAGCAGCGCACAGACACCAAGATTGACCTTCCGCAAGACCGGGGAATTCAAACTCGGGTTTTGGTGTTGATAAATCATTTCCGCGAGACTGAGAAAAAACTAAAAAAGCATCAGTAATCAAAGCACACACTGTATGGGAGCCCATGTCATACTTACTGGTGCGACAAAATCCGTCGCGAAAATAGCCTGTCATTGGATGACTGCAACATTCATCAATAGGCTCACCAAATACGTTAGTTTGACTCACATAACTCTCCAAAAACTTAAATTGGCTTTGCAGGACAATACTGAGCAATAAACTGCTGATGTGTAGGCAATTGCTTTAAAGTATTGTCTACCGAGGCTCTATTGCCTTTCAAAAAACGTTCTAGCTCATTGTCGCTCATCATGTTAACAATAGGATGATACTGCTCAGGCATTAAACCTTGTCCTAGCATAACCTGAGTCCAACTATTCTCTCCGAATACGTCGCCCTCTCCCTGAAAGACCCTACCAGAGTCCTTAAATAATCTGAGGCGATGATCCAGTGAATCAGGAATATCCATGTTTTTACACTGTCGCCAAAATTCTGTATCAGTTCGCTCAGTCACATGATAATGCATAATAATAAAGTCGCGAATGAAGTTATATTCATCGCTCATTTGGCGGTTAAATTCATCACGGTCTGCCTCTGTGATTCCTGACAGAGGGAACATCTGCATGAGTCGAATAATGCCGCGCTGAATAAGATGAATACTAGTAGACTCTAAAGGCTCTAAAAATCCTCCAGAAAGCCCCAGAGCAACGCAATTTTTGTTCCACTGAACAGTTCTTTGTCCGGTACGAAATTTAATTACTCGCGGGGTAGTCAGAGTTTCCCCTTCGACATTACTAAGCAAGGTGCTCGTCGCTTCATCCTCGCTCATATGCTCGCTACTAAACACTAGCCCATTTCCTACTCTAGACTGCAAAGGAATACGCCACTGCCAACCACATTCTCTGGCAATTGACCGAGTATAAGGAATAGGTGGAGATACAGATTTAGTCTGCACAGCAACCGCGCGATCACACGGAAGCCAATGGGACCAGTCTTCATATTCTGTACCCAAAGTTTTGTCAATCAATAGAGCAGCGAACCCAGAGCAATCTATAAATAAGTCGCCATCAATAGTTAGCCCAGATTCCAACTGTACACTTTTGATATTTCCATCATCAGCTTGATTGACCGTAATAATCTTGCCTTCTATTCGTGTTACATTATTTTTCTCAGCTAACCGGCGTAAAAACTTGGCGTACAAGCTAGCGTCAATGTGATAGGCATAATTCAGTGCATTCTGTTTTAGTAAGCCAAACTTATTCGCTTTAGCGGCCATTAGTTCAGGCGAGTAACAACTATATTCCTCACTAATTCCTAAGGTTTTTCCTTTCAGCCAAAAATGTTGAAATCCAGCGGCCCAACAGGATTGACCGGTATAACCAAAAGCGTGAATGTAGTCTTCACCATTGTTTTTCCAATTCTCAAATGAGATTCCCAGCTTAATAGTACCTTGGACTTCAGAGAGAAACTCTGCCTCGTTTATCTTTAATAATTGATGAAGGGCAAAAAAGGTAGGAATAGTCGCTTCTCCAACACCAACCGTGCCAATCTGATCAGACTCGATCAACGATATATCTAGATCCCTGCCAATCAGCTTAGAAAGCGAGGCAGCCGCCATCCACCCTGCAGTGCCACCGCCAACAATAATGACCTTTTTAATTTTTTGCTGCGCCAAATTAACATCTCCAATCAAAACGTCTGCACCCTGAAATCATCAATTAACGACCATAAAACTAATGATCTATACAATAACTAGTTCATCAACAATTACTTCAATAATGCATTTTTCTTTTCAATGAGAGGCCTAAGTCGTGAATGAGAGGCGACGGCCATAAAAATCGCTTGTAAGTACCCCTTCTTATTAAGCATATCAAAGGTATCTCCATCTAACTGGTGGAGGTTTTGTTCGGCGATAGTATAGAATCCAGACAGCTGATTATTTGAGCCATCATTCAAAGTTACCTCTAAGGTAAATGCTTCTAAAAGTTGGTGCTCTAACAATGTCTCAATAAACCCTTTATTATGCTCATGTCCTCGGTGAATCGATTCTAGGATACTGATCGATGCCTTCAGATAATCAGTGGGTTCATCGCTCTCGGTAAAAAGTGGCTCGCCTTCACTCTCACTGACTCTTGGATTGTCCATATCAATAGATACGACCGGTCTCTTACCATCTTCATGTTCAGAATCAGCTTGATAACCAATCAGAAACGGATGTCGTCTAATCATCATAGGTATATAAGCTGCATCCCATCCGTCTTCCGTCAGAAACAAATTTTGGTCCTGCTCAAGTCCAAAAAGAGCGGTTGGATAAAACTGCCCAGACTCTGGGTCTTTACAGAAAAAGATTGGATAACTTGACTGCACATCACGAAACTCCATGGGAAACGTCATAGCGTGCATAACATTATCACCATAACTCTTTGACCTAGCGGTGATCACTTTTAAGTCTTTGTGGGCGTTTGTACCTAACAAGACATAATTACTCATAGCTTCTCCAAACAATACATTATTATTGATTCTTCACAGTTTATATTTTTTGCAAACCATAATTGATGATTTTTTCAACTAACTCTCTATTCGTTGGCATTGAAGCCAATAGCTTTTTGGTTCTCTCAGCATTTTCACGGAAAAGTCCTTCTGCTACAGAGCGTGCTTCCCGATCAGATCGCCTCGCAGTCGTACTATCCTGGGTCACAAATCCCATCCCGTAAAGCACATATTGGTAACTTGCCGATGGGAACATTTCATCAATGTGTTCAGTATCTCTGTGCCAGGGCGCTTGCCATCGCCACAACTTTACAAGTTCAGAGAGATTATCAGGAACGCTAGATGAGGAGGTATTGTCTTTCCAATAATCACTATCCTGTCGTTGAGAGAGAATATAATGGAGTTTCAAAAAGTCGATTATCCGATCCCAACGATAGAGGAATTTGTCATTAAAGCGTTTTGCCACTACATCCATTATCTGTCGATTGGCCGGTAATTGTTCAGCAATCATGGCAGCTGAGAGCTCTACCAATACCAGCGCTGATGCTTCCAATGGTTCTATAAACCCAGCAGACATGCCAACTGCAACACAGTTTTTATGCCAAAATTTAGCGCGATGTCCTGGGCTAAAGGGGACTTTCCTAATCGACGCAGATGCTGCCGCCTCAGGACTAACGGTGGTCGTAATATACGATAGCAATTCTTGAGTAGCACTATCTTCAGTAGTATGAGCGCTAGAATAAACGTGTCCAATACCTCTTCTAGTGGGTAGCCCAATATCCCATATCCACCCAGCTGTCTGAGCTGTGGATAAAGTACTAGAAGCAATAGGATCATCGTCATTGGCATAGGGAATTTGAGAGGCCAAAGCAGTATCGTTGAATAGAAACTGATTTTTTGAACAGAACGGCACACCAAAATGCCCGCTTAACAGCAGGGCTCTAGAACCACTGCAATCCACAAAAAGATCGCCGCTGACATCACCATGAGAATCAGTCTTTAAGGATTCAATATCTCCATCGGCTGAGGAATTAACAGAAACGACATTTGCTTTTAAATGGGTAACCCCAAGCTTGTCAACACAATGTTTTCTGAGGAGCTCGGCAAATTTTCCCGCATCCAGATGATATCCATAATTAGTATGAAATGCATATTCAGGCGTAGAAATTTGTTTTGGCGCCAAGCCTTTAAACATCAAGGCATTTTGTGATGAAACTGCTTCAGCAAAGGAGACCTCATTACTGAACTTCTGCCATTGAGGAGCAAGGTTAGTTGAGGCGTAGGACTGGGGAGGAGTAAACGGATGCGTATACGCATCGTTGCCACCGGTTTTCCAACTCTTAAATAGCGTACCCTGTTTGAAACTCGCATCGCAGTCTCTAATTAGGTCTGTCTCAGAAATACCCATTTTTTGAAGCGTAGAACGCATGGACGGCCAAGTGCCCTCACCCACACCAATAGTGCTGATGTCTGGCGACTCGACCAAAGTTACTTTTATATCGATCAACCCATCGGATTCAGAACCATTAGAACTATGCTCTGCGGCAATAATACCCGCCGTCAACCAACCAGCAGTGCCTCCACCAACAATCACGATACTTTTTAAATTTTCACTTGATGTCATAAAGCGCAATAACCCATTCACAGCATTTCAGTATAAGCGACATTATCGCTTATTAGCTCAGTTAAGAATAATACTAACCGAATATCCTAATATTATTTTCTCTCCAGCTTTGATATACGTCAAAACCAAAGAAGCCGCTCAAAAATAGAGCGGCCTCATAGGTACTGAGTTAATAACTAATGAAATCTAAAATAGCTTGTAACGTATGGCTAGATCATATCTTGGGCCACCTTGAACGGCTTGCAATACGAGATCTTTATTCTTGCCATAGACACGAACTGTCTCATCAGTGATATTTAGACCCGATGCATAAATAGTCAGCCTATCATTGTATTCATAGGTAATACCTAGATCCAACTGACCATAAGCCTCAACGTTTGTTGGGTTAGTGTTAGTACCCTGCCCCTGGCCAGCGCCCGCTAGAAAATCATCACGCCAGTTATAGGCTAAACGAACAGACAACCCATCTTTGTCATAAACACCAACCAAGTTAGCTGAGTCGCTTAATCCGTTGAGAACAAACTGTCCCTCATCAAATCTCATGTTGTCATAGCCAACATCAGCATCTGCAAAGGTTGCGTTAGCAATAAAGCCATAACCTGACTCACCAAAGAAATGCTGCAAATTGATCTCAATTCCATCAACCCTCGCTTTCTTCTGGTTGACAGGCTGGGTCACAGTCCATATCAAGTCGGGATCGCCTGGCGCGCCAGTAATCGTATCTCCATCAACATAAGGACTGTCTTGGTAATTATCTAAAATGTACTGTGCAACGACAGTATATTGATTAGGATCAAGACCACTTTCAGCGACTGCCTGATTCCAAAGGGTACCGCCGATGATATTAGGGATTGCGCCCAATGAGCGCTCAGCAATACCTGAACCAATGAACTTATCAACGTCTTTATCGAAGTAACCAACAGAAAGGTAACTTCCCTCACCGTAGTACCACTCTGCTGACAAATCGATATTGCGAGACAAAATTGGCTCTAAATCAGGGTTACCAGAGGATGCAAACGCATTTTGATTAGCATAGAACTGAGTGCTATTGGCAGTTAGACCACCCTTAATATCATTATAACTTGGGCGAGTAATAGTCTCACTAAAAGAAGCTCGTAGAACTACGTCCTCAACAATTTCAATATCGAAATCAAAGCTGGGAAGAACCATATCATAGTTGCCTAAGTAAGCAGTGGGTTCACCGCCTCCAACCTTTGGCACTAAATAAGCTTCGTTACCCGCTTTGGCCCAAGAAGTTCCTTCATACTCTGACGTCACCGCTTGAGAGGTAATGTCGGTTTCTTCATAACGAAGACCCATGTGAACATTAACTGGCATTCCTGCAACTTCAGTATTCAAGTTATATCGAATATAGGCTGCAATGGACTCTTCCAGAGTGAAAATATTACTGTAGCCAGAAACATTGTTGCCAGACCATTCAGTGGATGCACAATAGCCAGTACCACAATCACCTATAGCTTCATAATCAGCGCCGCTGGCTACGTAGGAAGCCTCACCCGCAGCGATTAGATCGTCTAATGAAGCAGTCATGTATTCAGTCTGAATACCCTCATAATCATGTCCTGACAACTGATCAAATTGGCCTTCGACACTTGAACGAATAACAATGTCTGCCAAGTCTCCTGGGTTGGTACTTCCACCCCAATTGTTTAACTGAACAAAGTTAGATACAGCTTTGTTATCAACATCGGAAAGCTGGACACCAAAGTCGATGCTTGACTCATCAGAGAAATCCCAAGTCCCGCTAAATTTAGTCTGCTCAATGTTCATCAAGGCAGCATCATTTCTGAACGCACTACCCGTGATAATCATATCATTCTTATACAGTGGTCGATTAGTTTCACCGCCAGAATTCAAATCCAGCAACATAACTGGCATGTCATACCCTGTAATAAAGGTTTGACCAACCTTATTGAAGCTTGCCATTGTAATCAATGAGCTGGTTCCATTAGGGCTGTTTGCACCAGTCTCTGCAGATGAATCATGCCAATCAAAGTTAAGCACCAACTCATCATTAACCTGCCAATCAAAGTTCAAGCCCAACGATTTATTCTTGTTTTTGCGTCCATCTTCACCAGTACCCATGGCAAAGTCGTTATTATCAACTGTTTCTTGATAGTAAAGAGGAGCTGCAATTGGGCCGTCTGTCCATTCACTACTTTGAGAGACCGCCGCGGTGTTTGAAAACCATGCCGAGAGATCGCTATAAGATCGTTCAAGGTCCATTTCAGACTGAATATAATCCAACGTCATGGTGACTGAATCTGATGGCGCCATTTGGATCACAACCTGTCCGTTGGTTCTCTTACTGCGATATTCTGCAATGTTATAGGCCATGGACTGAGGCAAAGAATAGTTTGAATCTGCTGTCATTGGGCGATTAACTTGAGCGTCATTATTAGCTAATTTTTGATCTGCACCATCGCCGGTTCGAGTGTAGTAACCTCCAACGCTCGCTGCATTAACACCATTTTCTCGCTCTTGCTGACTGGCTATTACTGCAATACCAATACTTCCCTCGGCAAAGGTATCCATGTATATGCCAGAGAACTCAGGAGTAAGTTGTCCTAGGTGACCATCATCGTCCCCTCTTCTGGAGGTATCATTTACGGCCTTGACGGAAATACTACCCACAGAATCTGCCTCAAGAGGCTTAGGTGTTGAAATATTAATAGTCGAACCAACACCACCGGATGGCACATCAGCGCGACCTGTCTTGTAGACCTGAACTCCAGCGACGCCTTCAGATGCTAGGTCACCAAAGTCAAAAGATCGACTTGCACCGTTATGGGTTGGCATCTGCCGACCATTAAGGGTAACAAGATTGTATTCAGGGCCAAAACCACGAACCGTTACTTGGCTACCTTCACCACGGCTCCTAGAGATAGAAACACCAGTAATTCGCTGGAGAGATTCGGCTAGGTTAGCATCAGGGAATTTACCAATGTCTTCTGCTGAGATCGCATCCACAACACCCATTGCGTCTCGCTTGATATCCATAGAAGCTTTCAAACTCCCACGAATGCCACCCTCAACAATAATTTCCTCTATTACCGCTTCATCGTCCTGCGCAAAAGCAGGTGAGTATGTTCCTACTAATGCCAAAGCTACGCTAGATGAAAGTAAACTCTTTCTGAATACCATTTTAAGACCCCTGAAATGTAAGTACGTAATACGTATTATTTTGAACGGCAGTTTAAAGACACCCTGGGTTGAGTAAGAGACTTCAAGCCGACAAATTATAAATTTAACCCAATCTTAAGAATAAAACAGTATGGTGGAGCAAACTTCAAGTTTGAGATTAAAGGCACTAAATATGAGATAAAACGGCTATAAGACTAATTGGAGACGCAAATAACCAATGTTTCTGTCTTGAGTAATTTGGCTAGACGGTCATGCAGCAGATTTTTAATGTTAAATACTTCCATGTTCTAGCCCCAATTTGAACCATAGATTACCATTTTAAAGTACTTAAAGACATGAGATCTATACTTTGAAGTAGACGAGAGGTAATCTCACAAAATGCTGGAGTTCGTAAAGCGTCCCCAGACCTGTCGTATCAATCTTGCTGGTCAGCATATTGTGCCTTTTTTTATATTCGACTCAGAACGGCAACACCTACTACAATAAATATCCTACAATCTATCTATACCTAAACGTGAGCTCTAAGCTATGAAGCCGTTCAATAATGGCACTGATATCCCCGATAGCGATCCAGTTGAAACTCAGGAGTGGATTGACTCTATGCTTTCTGTCAGCTCAATTTCTGGACCAGAAAGAGCTCAATTTTTACTGAGGCAAATAGAAGAAGTAATCAGAAATACAGGAGGGGCTGCGAATGCCCAACCTTTCTCAGCCTATCGCAACTCTATCTCTTTAGAGCAACAGGGTTCCTATCCAGGTAATTTAGAACTGGAGGAACGAATTACAGCTATAAATCGCTGGAATGCACTGGTGATGGTCATGCGCGCCAACAAAGCCTATGGCGGTCTGGGCGGACACATAGCGAGTTACGCCTCAGCAGCTGAAATTTTTGAAACCGGTTTTAATCATTTCTTTCGAGCAAAAACTAGCGACTTCGCCGGGGATTTGGTTTATTTCCAACCCCACTCTGCACCAGGAGTTTATGCACGGGCTTTTCTCGAGGGCCGGCTAGACGAGAACCAACTGTCTAACTATCGACAAGAGGTTGCGGGCAATGGTCTATCTTCCTACCCCCACCCATGGTTAATGCCCGATTTTTGGCAGTTCCCCACAGGTTCTATGGGTTTAGGCCCGTTAAATGCTGTTTATCAAGCGCGTTATATGCGCTACCTAGAGGGAAGAGGCTTAGCAAAAGCTACTGATCGCCATGTATGGGGTGTGTTTGGTGACGGAGAAATGGACGAACCAGAGTCCATTAGCGGACTTACACTTGCGGCTCGAGAAGGGCTACATAACCTCACCTTTATTGTTAACTGTAATTTACAGCGACTAGATGGCCCAGTTAGAGGTAATGGTCAAATTATCCAGGAACTCGAAAGTCTTTTTATCGGCGCAGGATGGAACGTTATCAAAGTACTATGGGGTTCAGAGTGGGATGGTTTGTTTGCTAGAGATGCCGATCAAGTTCTATTGCGTCGATTTGCCCAAACCGTTGACGGGGAATATCAAGATCTAGGATCAAAAGATGGTGACTATAACCGCGCTAAATTCTTTGATACTGATCCGGCAACCAAAGCTTTAGTTGCCCACATGACTGACTTAGAAATCAACAAATTAAAGCGTGGTGGACATGATTTACGAAAACTGTATGCCGCCTTTGCAGCTGCTAAAGCCCATAAAGGAAAGCCAACAGTTATTTTAGCTAAGACCAAAAAAGGCTTTGGTATGGGGGGCGCTGGTGAAAGCCGAATGTCTTCTCACCAAGCTAAGAGTTTGGATATTGATGCGTTAACCGCTTTTAGAGACCGCTTTTCACTACCCTTAAGTGACAGTGATTTAGAAGAACTAAATTTTTACAAACCAACCCCTGATAGTCCCGAGATGTCATATTTGATTGGAAAACGTGAGGCCTTGGGGGGCTCCCTGCCCGCTCGAAAAGTTAGTCTTAGGGACGCTTCGCTCACAAAGAGCGGTTCTTCTTTAATTCCAGATATCAGTCAATACGCCAAGTTTGCAATGGAGCCCAAAGGCAAATCAATGTCCACCACCATGGCTGCCGTTCGGATGCTTGGTGGATTGCTTAAAGACAAGACTTTGGGGCCAAGCATTGTGCCAATCGTCGCAGATGAAGCAAGAACCTTTGGTATGGACAACCTATTTCGTCAAATAGGTATTTATGCTCCCCTCGGCCAGTTATACAAACCAGAAGACTCTGAATCTATGATGTTCTACAGAGAAGTCAAAGATGGACAACTACTCGAAGAAGGGATCAATGAAGCCGGTGCTCTTTCATCTTGGACCGCCGCGGCAACATCCTATGCGATCCACGATATTCCAACCTTACCTTTTTATATCTACTATTCAATGTTTGGCTTCCAGCGTGTAGGAGATTTAATTTGGGCTGCCGCTGATCAGCGCGCCCGAGGCTTTTTGCTGGGAGCGACCGCTGGACGAACGACACTCTCAGGAGAAGGATTACAACATCAGGATGGTAGCAGCCATTTAATTGCTTCGACCGTACCCAACTGTCGCGCCTATGACCCAGCCTATGCTTACGAACTTGCCATTATTATGCACCATGGTATGCGGCAAATGATGGAGCTAAATGTAGATGAGTTTTATTACATCACAGTGATGAATGAAAATACTGTCCAGCCTGACATGCCTTCAAATGTAGAAGAAGATGTTATTAAAGGTATGCACAAAATACAAAACCGAGGTAAGGGCTCTGATCAATTGGCAGTGCGCCTGATTGGCTCTGGAACTATCCTTAATGAAGTGATCGCTGCGGCAGATATATTATTTGAGCAGTTCAATATTAGCAGTGATATCTTTAGCGTCACTAGTTTTACCGAGCTAGCAAAACAGGCAAGATCTGTTGAAAGAGAAAATCGATTAAATCCATCTGAGACTCCTAAAAAAAGTTACGTGCAGGAATGTCTTTCCGGCGATGCGCCAATCATTGCAGCAACAGACTATGTCGCTGCGCTGCCTCAGCTTATTGCTCCCTATGTAGAGGGTCGTGTTATCGCGCTAGGCACCGATGGTTTTGGCCGAAGTGATCAACGAGCCGTTTTGCGAGGCTTTTTTGAAGTCGATAAATATAATATAGCGCTAGCGGCAATTGAATCTTTAGTGAGACTACAATTAATGGATTCTTCTGTTCTGAGAGAAGCTCTGGCCCGATTCGAAATCAACTCAGACGCGCCAGATCCCTGGACTATATAAGCTTTACAGAAGATTCCCGCAAAAGTCATTAATGGGCTCTATATCAGCAACCGTGGGTAATACAACTTATATTTAGAGTATACCTAGTTGGCAAATTTCCTTATAATTCTCCGCTAATTTTCACCCTTACCCGCTTCAATTTTACAAAGGTTGTCTTCATGGCAAAACTAATTACTGAGACCGTCACCAGTGTTCATCATTGGAATGACAGCCTATTTAGCTTTAAAACTACAAGAGACCCTAGTTTTAGATTTAAAAATGGGCACTTTGTCATGATCGGACTTGAACATGAAAACAAGCCATTAATGCGCGCATACAGTATTGCGAGTGCCAACTATGAAGATGAGTTAGAATTTTTTAGCATCAAGGTAGAAGATGGACCACTAACTTCTAAATTACAACATCTTAAACCTGGGGATAAAATCCTAATTGGTAAAAAACCGACTGGGACATTAATCACTGATCAAATGTTACCTGGAAAAAATCTTTATTTAATAGGTACTGGAACCGGCCTAGCCCCTTTTATGAGTATTGTTAAAGACCCAGAGATTTATGAGCAATTCGATAAGATAATCTTAACCCATGGTGTTCGCTATATCTCAGAGCTAGCCTACAGTGATTACTTAAAAAATGAACTACCTGAACACGAATATTTTGGAGAGTTCGTTAAACAGAAACTGATTTACTATCCTCTGGTCACCCGAGAGCCTTTTGACAATAATGGGCGTATCACTGAAATGATGACCTGTGGAAAATTATTTATTGATATAGATATGCCACTGCCAAATAAACAAGACGATCGCTTTATGCTCTGTGGCAGTCCAAGCATGCTAAAAGATATGTGCAAGATTCTGGAGGATCGGGGATTCTCTGAAGCACGAAATGGGCATATGGGAGAGTATGTGATCGAACGGGCCTTTGTAGAAAGGTAGCCAATCAATCTCTCAAATATATAAAGTAAAGGCCGCACTGAGGCAGCCTTTACTTTAATCATTAGCTAGGAATTGACGTTAAACGCGCCACGCATGCTGTAGGAATGTCCGGGAAAAGAACAAAAGAAAGTGTAGCCTTCACCCACGGTTAAGCTGGCTGTAGAAAATGTCAAGCTAGTGCTCTCGCCACCCCCAATAACCTCTGAAAAGGCAACTACTCTCGCATCTCCAGGAGGAACGTAGTCTGCCACCAATCCGGCACTCATACCCTCAGTAGCCAAAGCTTGAACATCGGCGTTTTTAGACAACACCCAATTATGGCCCATGATCTTTGCAGGCAACTGTCCGGTGTGTTTCAAATTAACAGTAATAGATTCGCAGCTTTTCTCCACTGTCATATCAGCTGCACTAAACTTTAAATAGTCACCGACCTCTAAATCGAAAGAACAGGCGGCCTGAGTTAAACTTCCCCAGGCAAAAAAACTTAATGCAATAGCTACTTTTAACATCTGTTTCATGATAACTCCATAATATGTATTAAACGTTTGCTTTGCCTAGATACGGTTAAACAACGTCCTTGGATTCTGAAAAACCTCTGGGCAATCCTTATTGACCAATATCAGCCCTGTTGCAAAGGCTAGTATAACAACGAAGCTATTGGACTACGATCCAACTGCTAATTTTCTCCATACTGATAGGGTAGTTCATTAAAGCCCATGTTGAACAGTGTAAAGCCAAACTTGTCTGCATATTGTTCTATAATTTTTGAAGCTGGCGTACCGGCACCATGTCCAGCGTCAGTCTCAATTCGTATTAACATCGGGCTTTGGCTTGTATTCTTATCTTGTAAATGCGCTGCAAACTTGAACGAATGAGCAGGAACAACTCGATCATCATGATCTCCTGTGGTGACCATGGTCGCTGGATAACCTTGACGCCTAACGTTGTGGACAGGGGAGTAAGCCTGTAAATATGCGAACATTTCTCGGCTCTGTTCAGCTGTGCCGTAGTCATACGCCCAACCTGCACCCGCTGTAAATGTGTGGTAACGCAGCATATCCAATACCCCAACGCCGGGCAGTGCAACCCTCATCAAATCAGGTCGTTGGGTTAAAACGGCGCCAACCAGCAACCCTCCATTGGAGCGCCCATTAACTGCAAGATAGTCGCTAGAGGTGTATCCACTCTTTATCAGGTACTCTGCTGCTGAGATGAAATCATCAAAGACATTTTGCTTGTTTAGCTGCGTTCCCGCATCATGCCAGCGCTTACCATACTCACCACCGCCGCGCAGATTAGGAACTGCATAAATACCTCCTTGCTCCAACCAGAACGCATTAGTGGTACTAAAACTTGGCGTTATGCTGATATTGAAACCCCCATAACCATAGAGCATGGTGGGATTCTTGCCATCCAAGATAAGGCCTTTTTTATGGGTAATCATCATAGGGATTCGCGTCCCATCTTTTGATGAATAAAACACTTGTTTTGATACGTAATGATCACTATCAAAATCAACGCCAGATTCACGATACACCTTGGACTTATTGGACTCTAGATCAAGCTCATAAATGGTGCTTGGAGTATTGTAGTTACTAAAAGAGTAATAAAGTTTCTCTGCTTTACGCTTTCCACTAATACTGCCCACACTGCCAGATCCAGGGAGTATAATTTCTCTCAAACGATTTCCACTGTAGTCGTACTGATAAACTTTCGACAGTGCATCAATCATGTATTCAACAAAGAAATATCCACCTCCAGTTGATGGTAATAGCACGTTTTCAGTCTCAGGAATAAAGTCTTTCCAATTTTCAGGACGAGGGTCACTGGCATCCACTGTGACGATTTTTTGATTGGGTGCATCTCGATCAGTCACTATATAAAGCTTGGTACCCACACTATCAATTACGTACGCTTCGGAATCAGTGTCATCTAGTATAGTCAGAAGAGGAGAATTTGGTTCAGAAAGATCTTTCAGGTACAGGTCGTTACCTGAGGTAGAGATAGCACCTGAGATAATCAGATAACGACCATCTTCGGTGATACTACCTCCTACGTAGCGGCGCTTTTGTTCGTCAATAGCGCCAAATATAACTTTATCCTCTTTTTGCGGAGTTCCTATTTGATGGAAATAGAGTTTATGCTGATCTGTCTTAGATGATAACTCGCTACCTTGAGGTTTATCATAACTTGAGTAGTAGAAGCCCTCCTGCCCTTTCCACGCAATTCCTGAAAACTTAACGTCAACTATAGGTTCTTCAATTGTCTCTCTTGTTACAGCATCAATGACTATAATTTTGCGCCAATCACTACCAGCTTCAGAAATAGAGTACGCAGCCAAAGAACCGTCTTGAGAAAAACCAAGAGAAGAGAGAGATGTCGTGCCATCCTCACTAAAAGTATTGGGGTCTAGGAAAACCTCTGTTTCACCCTCTTTGGATGTACGATACAGAACATACTGGTTCTGGAGCCCTTCGTTCTTGTAAAAGTAGGTGTACTCACCTTCCTTAAATGGCGCACCGACTTTCTCATAATCCCACAACTTTTTAATACGATCCCTAATTTTTTCTCTATAGGGAATAACACTTAAGTAATTCTGCGTGACTTTATTTTGCGCTACCACCCACTCCCCTGTTTCATCACTCGTGTCATCTTCTAACCAGCGATAAGGGTCCGCCACTAAAGTGTCAAAATACTCATCAATAACATCATTTTTTATCGTATTAGGGTAGTCAAACCCTGTTTGCTCATAATCTCTTGATAACTCAACCTCTGAGCAAGAGCTCAGAAATAGGATCGTGATAAATATACTGAATAATATTTGCTGCTGATATATTTTCATTTCTAATACACTTTTAACTTATCCAATTTAGAGAAATAGACTTCCTGAAGATAAAAAGACAGCGCTTGTCACAAAACCAAGAAAATAGGTTCAATGTTGCTTGTAATATCTCAGTGGTTAGTCAGAATGTCCTCTACGTTTCGCTGTTAGTAAGTGTATTCGCCTAAGAGCAAAATAATCAATCATTTAAGTCTTACATTTTATTAAAGGGGACCTACATTGAAAAACTGGGCTTTGGTGCTGATAGCTTTTTGCATGTCAGGATGTCAAAACAATGATCTGCAGACAGGAATGTCCGGAGCAGATATTAATATTGATGGGATTAATTTCATTGAACAAGTCAATGATCAAAATGGAACGCTGGTCATACCCTACAGCAAATACGAGCTTGATAATGGCTTAACCGTTATTCTTCATGAAGACACTTCTGACCCGTTAGTACATGTTGACATCACCTACCATGTTGGTTCAGGCAGAGAAGATCCTGGAAAATCAGGATTTGCCCACTTCTTTGAGCATATGATGTTCCAAGGCTCCGACAATGTGGCCGATGAACAGCATTTTAAACTGGTTACCGAGGCTGGCGGCACAATGAACGGTTCAACTAACACGGACCGTACTAATTATTATCAGACTGTTCCCGCCAATCAGCTCGAGAAAGTGTTGTGGTTAGAAGCTGATCGAATGGGATTTTTCCTAGATGCAGTAACCCAAGAAAAATTTGAAGTCCAACGTGAAACAGTAAAAAATGAACGTGGTCAGCGGGTGGATAACAGGCCCTATGGCCAGCTTAATGAGCGTGTTTCCGAGGCTCTTTACCCCAAAGGGCATCCCTACTCTTGGCCCGTCATTGGGTATATGGATGACCTTAATCGAGCAGATCTAAACGACCTCAAAGCGTTTTTTCAGCGCTGGTATGGACCTAATAATGCCACTTTGACAATCGGGGGTGATATAGACAAAACCTCAACTTTGGCTCTCATTCAAAAATATTTTGGACCTATCTCTGCGGGCCCTTATGTAGCGATGCCTGAAAAGCCCAGCTTTGAAATTGATGCTGACCGGTATATCTCTATGGAGGATAATGTCCACCTGTCGCTCATTTATATGTCATATCCGACAGTGTCGCTTCGACATGAAGATGAAGCACCACTGGACGTTCTTTCCAGTATTCTGGGGGGCGGCAAGACATCTATACTCTATAAAAACCTTGTTAAAACTCAGATCGCCGTTCAAGCCTCAGTCAGTCATCCCTGTGCTGAATTAGCCTGTACGTTTAATTTTTATGCTCTACCCCACCCAGCTTCCCAAAAGTCTCTTTCTGATATCGAGCAGGTTATTCGCGATAGTTTAATAGAATTTGAAGAGCGCGGTGTGCAAGAGGATGATCTGATCAAGGTCAAAGCGGGAATTGAATCAGGTTCCATATTTGGGTTGCAAAGTGTCTCAGGAAAGGTGAGTCAACTAGCTGCGAACCAAACATTTTCTAATAATCCAAATTATATTGGGGAAGATATAGCGCGGTACAATGCAGTAACTAAAGAAGACGTAATGCGGGTCTATAAAAAATATATCAAGGACCAACATGCTGTCATTATGAGTGTCGTCCCCAAGGGACAGCTTTCAGCAATCGCGGCTAGTGATAATTTTGCACCCCCAGCCAGAAGCACCGGCGAAAATAATGCAGTGGCGTCTAATTCTATTGCCGCTGACAAGAAAAAAGATACCTTTGATCGAAGTAAGATTCCCACTGCGGGGGCCAATCGAGCCGTTGATGTGCCAACTATGTGGGAAGGCAGTATTGATAATGGCATCTCTATTTTGGGCACTCAAAGTTCTGAAACTCCGACGACTTCAATGCTTCTTAAAATTCCTGCAGGCCATTACTACTCGACGAAAGATAAAGCCGGAACAGCACAGCTATTGGCTGCCATGTTAAATGAGTCAACTACTCAGCGCAGTGCCGAGGAAATGAGTAATGCTCTAGAAAAGCTTGGTAGTAGCATATCTATATACGCTGGCAATCATTACATGAACGTTAATATCAGTACTCTTACGAAGAATCTTGATGCGACCTTGTTATTAGCCTATGAGAAACTGAGGCAACCTGCGTTTGTTGAAAGTGAATTTGAGCGATTAAAGAATAATTCTATACAGGGTGCCATCAACAACAAAAAGGATGCCAGTTATCTCGCCTCCACAGCCTATAGACAACTGCTTAATCAGGACAACATTGCTGGAACATCCGGCTCTGGTAGCGAAGAAACACTTTCCAATATCTCAATCGGCGATATCAAGGACTTTTACAGTCGTTACTTTAAACCTGCCAATGGGCAACTGATCGTGGTTTCTGACCTGAGCCAAGCTAAAACCACTCAATCTCTATCACTCTTTAAAGCCTGGGAGGGTGCTGGAGAGAAACTGAACCTCTCTATCCCCCAACCAGACACAAAACTTGGTGTCATTTACTTGGTCAATAAAGATGATGCAGCCCAATCAGCAATCCGCATTGGTAAGCGCTCTTTAAAAGAAGATATTACAGGTGAGTTTTACAAGGCATCATTAATGAACTTCCCTCTGGGTGGTGCGTTCAATAGTCGGATTAACCTTAATTTGCGTGAGGACAAAGGTTATACCTACGGTGCACGCTCTTATTTCAGTGGAGACAAACTCTCGGGCTCATACACTGCTAGCGCAGAAGTTAGAGCTGATGCGACAGATAAATCAATTACTGAATTTGTGAATGAAATAAAAATCTATGCTGAGCAAGGGATAGGCGATGAGGAATTAGATTTTATGCGCAGTGCTATCAATCAAAAAGATGCACTCAAGTATGAAACTCCGCGAGCTAAATTAGGGTTCTTGGCGCAAATACTCGAACACAATCTAACACCAGAGTTTGTCGATGAGCGCAGTGAGATAGTAGCGACTATTACTAAAGATGAAATTAACGCATTGGCCACAAAGCACTTAAATATTAATGAGATGCTTATGGTAGTGGTTGGGGATGCCAAGACACTGCGACCGCAACTGGAAGCTTTAGGTTACGAAGTAATAGATTACGATATCTAGCCTGCCTCTCGCTCAGGTCGGGGTTAGGGAAATCTAATCCCGATTTAGTTCTCCACAGAAGAGTGCTTCTATCTCAGTCCTTGCGAAAATGCCCGTTTAGATTTGCAGCCATCCACACAAAGGCTGAGTAGGCCGCTACATTTTGAGCGATGTCCGCAGGGTTAATTTTGTCAAAAGTATCATCTGGCGTGTGATGGAGATCGAAATAATCCCAGCCATTCTGTTTAAGTGTAACCACTGGCATTCCCATCGTCCGCAAAGGACCCATATCAGGCCCACCCGAAGCTTTATTTCCTCCCAAAGCAATGCCCAAAGGCTCGAGAACCTTATGCATCTCTTGAGCCATAGAGAGCTTACTGTTATCAAATCTAGTCTCAAAACTCCAAATTTTTCCAGCTCCAAAGTCTGACTCGGCACCTACTATGTGCTTGTCAATTTCAAGCTTATGTTGCTTGGCATAAGCTTTTGCGCCAACCAATCCAACTTCTTCGGCACCAAACATTACCACTCTAATAGTACGATGAGGTTTCTGGTTCATATCTAGAATCAATTTCGCCGCACCCACTGTTATGCCAATACCTGCACCATCGTCCACTGCCCCAGTTCCTAAATCCCAGCTATCAAGATGGCCACCAATAATAACAATTTCATCTGTGCGTCCAGGTATCTCGCCTATCACGTTCCCAGATTGGCGCTTACCCTTTGTCTCAACATCGATAACTAATTTAACTTCTACATTCCCTAGCAAAACCGCTCGCCCTAACTGATCAGCATCTGGGGCAGACAATGCAGCAATAGGAATTTTGGGCACCCCCTTTTCATAGCTCATCTGACCGGTATGGGGGAATCGATGATGATCTGTCCCTACTGATCTAATCAAGGCGGCGGCGGCTCCCCTTTTACCAGCCTCATTGGCCGCTCCTGACCGTTTTTGTACAGCAACTCCATAGCCTGATCCGTCTTGAGTCCTTGTCATATACTCATCTACAAATACGATCTTGCCCTCTAATCCTTCCATAGGAGCATCTTTAAGTGCCTGCAAAGTCGGAAAGATTGCAATTTCACCAATCAAACCATTAGCAGGGGTTGCAACACTGCCACCTAAGGCAGTAATAATTAACTTCTGAGGGAACGGAGAAATAATTTCTGCCTGTTCTAAATTACGCTGCCAGTAATCCACTTCAAAAGGCTCAACGCGGACATTTTTAAACCCCAGTTGTTTAAACTTTGCGACGCCCCAATCTCTGGCTCTTTTCTCTGCCTCACTACCTGCCTGACGTTGACCCACTTCCGTGGTTAGGCTCTCGATTATTCTATAGGCCAAGTCACTTCTTAAGCTTTTTGAGCTCAACTCTTTTGCCTGTTTATAGACAGTTTCGTCAGTTGTGCTAACCGCATGAACGTAACCTATAGTCAGCACTGATAGAAAAATTATTCCTCTAAAAACCTGCATTTATCCACTCCTAATCGGGGTCATCAAATCGATTCTACTTTATAGCCATAGTCTACATTTCTCTTTGATGTGTTGCCTACATTTTTATCAAAACTGAGATTTAAGACGATCTTGAACGGTATGATTCAAGTCACCTTTTCAATTATGAGAGGCAATTATTGATCTCTATTTTATTGCGTTACTATACATTAGTGACTAGTCTTAATTAGCTGGGACTATTTTTATACATTCGAATACCGCATACATTTACTATAAAGGACTTTTCTAATGAATATTAAATTAGTAGTTTCAACAATTGCAGCTTTGCTGATTTGCAATGTTTCCCTAGCCGGCCACCATGAGACGGAACAATCGCCCAATGAAACGGTCGCCGTCAATTGGCTTAAAGCTCAAGCAACAGGTAAAGAAGAAACCATCGCTTACGTGGCGAGTAACCTAGCTGATGATGGTCAAATCTTTGGCGATAGATATGTAGGTTTCGGGTTCACTTTTAATCCAAACGATGAGGGCAAAATGATCGTTGATCGTGTTATTCCAAATAGCCCTGCAGCGGACGTTCTTATATCAGGAGATGAATTTACTGTTGTCAACGGAGTGAGAGTTCGAAAAGCAACGATGGATAAATTATCGTTCCGTGGAAAGCCTGGCGAAGCTGTAAAGGCAACCATAAAACGAAATGGGAAAAGGCAAAATATCGAAGTTTCTCGCGGAATCATTAGCAATAACTTCGGTAAAGAAGAACTTATGGCTGGACTTGAATCTGGAGATGCCGATGAATGGGCTTATGACCTAAAGATCAACGAGGTGCTAAGTAAAGGGAACATCGTTTATGTTTGGTCAACTGGTAAAGACGTGGATACGGTTGTTAACTTACCTTTCGAACAACATGTTGTTACCCGATTTGTCTTTAATGATGAGGGTAAGGTCCAAGGAATAGGTTCGCTGTCTGAAGATCGCTTTGTTTTGGAACAGACTGGCTATACCATCTCGCGTTAAACGATGTCCTGAAAAAGAGCGGCCGTTGAAGCATGGGCGCTCTTTTTAATCGCCTCACTAATCACATCTTTTTAAGCGCTCAAACATAATCGTTTTAAATGAGGGGGATCCTCTCAGGATAATCCTTAAAATAAATACCTAAAGCCATTAAAGATCACATCATCACCACGATTGGATTAATAACCAGAAATTAAGTATCTGTACTAAATACCTTTTTATTTCAATTTGTTGAGCACCAACGTCTGGATTTTCTTAGCTAAATCTTCATCTATTGGGCCCAAAATACCGAGGGCCTCTTCAGGTATATGGTCATGAGTTTGATCATCAGCATCAAAAATATAACGATTAAAAATATCTTTCCAAGCCGCTTTCTGTTCTGGAGGCAGATGCCTCATCGTTAACAAGGCATGGTTCAATGTATTCATTGGCGAACTCATATATCTTGGCGATTGACGCCACCAATAATTAACCAACACACCAAGTGTGTCTAAACTTTCAACATGATGCCACCACATGCTGGGAATAAATATAGCATCTCCAGGCTCCAATTCAGCAACCTGAGCTGCCTGTATAGCCTGGTGAAATTTCGGATACTTCTCAAAGTTAGGCTCATGAAAATCGACCAAACTAATCGATTGGCCTCCAGGTGCCAAATCAATTGGCCCAGGATATAAATTATCCATCTGCTCCGGCGGGAACAATGTAAAACGTCGTCGGCCAACAGCCGAGCAGGCAATATTATCAGGCAAATCATAATGGGCGGCTATTCTAGTTTTGTTGCCTATCCAAATGCTCGCCAAGGGATTAATGGGGCCGAGTAGAAGGTCATTCTCGTTGCGAAACTCAGGCAGCCAGTGATCAACCATAGTAGATGCCATATAAATCGTTGGCGGGAAACTGTCAGAAGAGTGCTGTTCAAGTTTATCGAGCAAAATCTTCATACTAACTCTGAGTGATTGATAGTTGAATCCTTTGAAATCACCACTGTAGAAGATTCTTCCTTTTGTACTTGGCTCTCCAAGCGCCACATTAACTGGCTTGTCATTATAAAACTCTAGCAAGTATTCACTGGCTTTGTGAGCGGACTCGCGGCCTAACTTAGTCAATGGCCAGTCTGCCACAAGACCCTTTAGAATCAGAGGCTCAGTCGAAGCAAGCACATCTGAAGTGATGTTTTCGGCACTGCAGTGCTCAATCTGTTTTGTTTTTTTATCTATCAGTAGCATATTGAGAGTTTCTTGTGAGAGCCATAATCAATGAATATACCCATAAAGTCACAGGATTGGAACGTATCAAACTCATACTCAATCACACTACTGACTAAACTGATATCTGTTCAACTATATCAACCAGAAGTTATGCTAATCCTGGTGTTCCACGCTCATGGGTACTTTTGGATCCATTCCGGCTTCTATCTTTCTTGCTTTGACCATTGCGCGAACTTCGGCCAAGAGAGCTCGAGCATCATAAACAATACCGTCTTTGATAGTCCATCGAACACCGCCAACACGCTCAACTGTCTGATTTTTTTCATTTAGCTTAGGCACTCCAGTGCCGTATAAAGACTTTAAATTATGTAATGGGTTTTCATCGACGATGATCATGTCAGCCTTTTTACCCACCTGAATAGTACCTAATTCATTATCTTTACCCAGAACTTGGGCACCAATTTTTGTGGCTGCGCGAATTACCTCCAAGGGATGGAAACCAGCCTCTTGCAACAGCTCTAACTCTTGAACATAGCCAAAACCATAAAGGCTATAGATATACCCGGTATCACTGCCGACAACTACTTTACCACCACGATTTTTATACTCATTAACAAATTGCATCCATAACTTATAGTTGTGCTTCCACTCTATTTCATCCTGAGTCGTCCAGTTGAAGAAGAACGAACCGTGCTTCTCTCGGCTAGCTCTATAAAAATCCCATAATTCAGGTGATGTATATTCATAGTGCCACTCGGCAGTGTAAGCCCTCATGAGATCTCGACTCGCTAAATAAATAGTGAAAGTAGGGCTCAAACAGAAATCGCGGTCCAGCAGCGTGTTCATTACCTCGTTCCAACGTTCAGTCCCTGGCCCAGCTGCCTGTTTCCATAAACGTCCGGCTTGTGCAAAACGCTGCTGCTCATTGCTGTAAATATAGTCTGAAGGATAATTTTGTATTGCCTTATCTGTAAAAAGTGCTTCTGGTAATCCGTACCAGTGCTCCATGCAGTCCAAACCATGACTCGAGGTATCCATAACATTGGCATGGGCCACATTTAACTGTGCATGGTGCATGGTAGTGCCTAACTCCAATTTATCCGCCTCGTCTAAAGCGGCCCATAAAATCTCCTCTGGAGCACCCATGAATTTAATCCCATCTGCACCAATACGCTTTAAGTAACGCACTCTTTTCCGAGCATCATCTGCAGAACTAATGGAGGGTAGGTTTTTATCACCATCTACAGGCATAGCAAAATAAGGAAAGGCTGTAATTCGGGGGGCAGTAATAGCATTTTTATCACTTAACTCTTTTAATGCCAAGACGCGGCTCTCTCCATCAAGACCAAATACCTCTCTTGTGCTCGTAATACCATGGCCCAACCAAAGCTTAAAAATGTAGTCCGCTGAAACCTTTTGACCATGACTGGGCGAGTGAATATGAGTGTGTGAATCAACAAAGCCTGGTAATAAATACTTACCCTGGGCGTCGATTTCTCGAACCTTCAAATTTTTCTTGTTCATAATTTGTGGTCGAGACTTAGGGTCAATAGGGATACCCGGTGTACCAACAGTTCTTATTTCAACGATGCGATTTTTCTCGACAACCACATCCACAGGTCCAGTAGCTGGCGCACCACTTCCATCAATCATATAGGCACCTCGGATAATCAACTGATCATAATGTCCTTCTCCATGTTCACGAGGTGGAATCTTATCCTTGATGCTTGCAAGCAATTGATCGGTCTCCATGCCAACGCTTGATGCTGAACAAACAAAAGTTATCATGACAATAAATAAAGTACTGAAATAATGCTTACTCATGGGAGGTCTCTTTACTTCACTATTTTTCGCTTTCATAATTTTTCACAACAACCACAGTTTGATTAACTTACAGCTCAGGTTGCATAACTGCAATTACTATTAGCCCTTAGCTAATAAATTATGGAAGCCTGCCAAGGTTTTTCCCGTATTTATACGTTATGTTTTGCTTGTGTTATCCTAACCTTAAAGACGATAACAAAAAAATCCTTGAAGGATCATCACAATATGAGTAACTCTGAACCAGAAGTAGACTGGGCTGTATTTATTCCAGCTGTCATCATTGTTTTAGTTTGCGCAATTCCCCTCATGATTTTTCCCGAAAGTGCATCACAAATCCTTGCAGATGGTCGCAAGATTATAATGACCAATTTTTTGTGGCTGTATCTTATCGTTGGTATCAGTACTACGCTATTTTGCCTCTGGCTTGTCCTTGGACGCTATGCTCACGTTAAATTAGGGGCACCAGACGAGTCACCCGAATATTCAGATATGCACTGGGTCGCTATGATGTTTACCACAGCCATAGGTGCCAGTGTCATTGCATGGGGTTTTGCAGAACCAATCTTTTATCTGCAAACACCACCTCTGGGTATCGAGGTCGGATCAACTAAATCCTTTGAGTGGGCTCACATGTATCCGCTACTGCATTGGGGTATCGTGCCATGGTCAATGTATGCACTGCCGGCGGTGCCGATTGCCTATATGCTCTATGTTAAACGCTATCCAGTGCTTCGTATAAGCAGTGCCTGTGATGGTGCATTGCCAAAACGTGGACGTGATCAAATTAAAACGATTATCGATATTTTGATTGTCCTAGGTATCGTTGGTGGCGTGGCAACATCTCTTGGCTTGGGGGTACCTTTGCTCTCCGCAATGCTCTCCACCTTATTTGAAGTCCCCGATAGTATGGTGATCAAGATGAGCGTACTCTCGTTATGGACTTTGTTATTTGGCGCTAGTGTTTATCGGGGGTTGAAGTCCGGGATTAAAGTCCTCGCTGACATCAATATTGTCTTAGCCATTTTCGCTATTTTTTTCGTCCTAATAGCGGGTCCTGGGGTATTCATTATGGATCTTACGGTTAATAGTATTGGATTAATGTTTAACAATTTTATCAGTACAGCTACATGGACAGATCCCATTGAAAATGGCAGTTTCCCGGAGGATTGGACTGGATTTTACTGGGGATGGTGGCTCGCTTATACCGGGATGGTTGGGTTGTTCTTTGGCCGAATTTCTCGTGGCCGCACAATCCGTCAGTTAGTCTTAGGCGTGATCTGTTGGGGCTGCTTGGGTACATGGCTGTTCTTAGCAGTGATGGGCGGGTATTCCCTGTATTTGGAAACCACTGGGACCCTTGCTGTTAAAGAAATTCTGAGCACTCAAGGCATGTCATTTGTTAACGCGTTGGTTATTCAGAGTTTGCCTTTTGGTAAATTTACTTTGTTTATATTTACCCTGTTATCAATTATTTTTTACGCTACTACCATCGATTCATCGGCCTACGTACTCTCTAGTATCTCTGCTAAAAATCTACGTAGTGACGCCGAGCCAAAACGATGGAATCGCTTAGCATGGGCAGTTCTACTGGCACTAATTACTGCCGGTATATTACAGTCCGGCGCTCTGGACACTGTATTGTCAATTACTGTTCTTAGCTCTGTTCCTCTAATTCCCATATTGTTCATACTGAGCATATCTTTAGTGCGATGGCTGAAACAAGATTTTGGCGAAATAGTCAGGCCAAAAGAAATATCCATTGCAGTTGAGAATGTAAAATCGAACTCATAGATAACCATAGACATCAGGTTTATTTTAAAATAAAGCCCCTCCATACCGAGGGGTTTTTTGTTTCTAGAAAAGTAGCCGTTGTATCTCCATAAAAAATAAATTAGCATAATAACTGTCATTTTATTTTAATTTACTATTAACCCTCATTAAATAGGTTGTCTTATGGATTTTACAGCGTTTGCAGAGTCACGAAAAAGTGTTCGCGGGTTTCAAGATAAAGCGGTTCCCAAGGAAGTCATTGATGAAATTATAAATTCTGCTAAATGGGCTCCTTCATCTTACAACACTCAGACTTGGCATATCCATGCAGTTGCCGGTGAGGTTCTTAATAAAATCCGTGAAGGGAATACCAAAAACACCTTGGCTGGTAAACCTCATGTTCGCGACTTCCCGTACAAAGAAGAGTACGCCGGCGGACATAGACAAAATCAAATAGATGTTGCCGTTCAATTATTCGAGGCAATGGGTATTGAAAGGGACGACAAAGAAAAACGAATGGACTGGATGTTAAGAGGTTTTCGCCAGTTTGATGCACCCGTTTCACTCGTTCTCACTTACGATAAATATTTGGAGCCCGCTGCAATTACTCATTTTGGTTTAGGGTCTCTCGCCTACGGGATTGTACTTGCAGCCTGGGAGCGTGGTATTGGATGCGTCATTAATGGCCAAGGAATTATGCAGTCTGATGTTGTTCGCGAGCACGCTAATATTCCTGATGATCAAAATATTATGATTTGCATCGCCATGGGATATCCAGATGATAGTTTTCCTGCAAATGATGTCCGCTCAGTGCGAGCTGACAATAGCACCTTTGTTCACTACCTTGGGTTTTGATACTTAAACAAACCTAGTCATTGTGCCCCCAAAAGAATCTTCCTGGATAAGGCTGTATGCACGCCATAGTTATAAACCAATTAAACTAGTCATATTTTGGTTCTTAATTAAGCTATATTTGATTATGATTCACTGACTGTTAAATTTGACCGTTCTGTTTATTTTGACGGACTCTTATAGCTAGGAGCCTAAAAGTACGCAAATAATTTGGTTATCTTCCATGGATACTATTACTGAAGCATCTCGTGAAACACCAATAATACGCCACACAGACGTCCTCGTGGTAGGAAGTGGGCCAGGCGGATTGGCTGCAGCCATTGCTTCTGCAAGAGCCGGAGCAGAAACAACCCTACTCGAACGCTACGGATGTTTCGGGGGTAATCTCACTCAGGTTGGCGTCGAGGGTTTTGCCTGGTATCGCCACGATAAAACTGTCGATAGTGAGGGCATCGGTGCAGAATTTGAACATCGGGCGAAGTCTATGGGCGCTTCCAATCCAGAGCCGCAGTCCAATAGTCACGCTATTGATGGTGAGGCCTTTAAGTATGTCGCCGATGTGTTGATCGAGGAAGCCGGCATTACCCCAATGCTACACAGGACCATGGTCGAGCCTATTGTAGAGGGCGGTGTTATCAAGGGAGTGATAGTAGAAAGTAAAGCGGGCCGTGAAGCAATTCTAGCTAAGCGTGTTATTGATGCCACTGGCGATGCTGATGTTGCCCATCGAGCGGGCGCTGTGACACATAAAACACCCATAGAGGAGATGATGGCAGCCTCGGTAATGTTCTCAATGAATGGTGTCGACAAAAAACGTTTCATCGATAATGTAAAAGCAGACCCACATACCTACAGTGATTGGTGTGGCCCAGATTGGTCAATGGAAACTTCAGGAAAAGAGGACAAACTATTTTCACCCTACTTAAAAAAACCGTTCGAAAAAGCCATAAAGTCTGGCTTAATTCCCGAAAACTTAAACACTATCACTGGCACCTGGGGTGCTATCAGCGATCAAGGCGATCTTAGTTATTTAAATTTAATCCACCTAGCCAAACTTGATGCGACCAATCCTGATCATTTAACAAAAGGAGAGATAGAAGGCCGCAAACAAGCCATGCTAGCCATTGAGGCCCTTAAACAATTTAATCCTGGTTGTGAAAATGCAAAACTAAGAAACTTTGGAATGACCCTTGGTGTTCGAGATACTCGAAAAATTGATGCTGTGTATAACATGACTGCGCACGATGTCCGTGAACAGGGTAAGTTCAGCGATAGTATTGGAATATTCCCGGAGTTTATTGATGGTTATGGCATATTAATCTTGCCCACGACCGGCCGTTACTTTCAAGTGCCCTACCGTAGTATGCTTCCAAAAGGTGTTCGTCACTTGCTGGTCACTGGTCGCAGCGTAGGCGGTGATCGTGACTCCCATGCTGCAGTTCGAAATATGATGTGTTGCGCTGTCAACGGCCAAGGTGCTGGTGTTGCCGCGGCTGTTTCAATACAAACTAATGTTGATTTTGCTGACGTTAACATTAAGAAAGTACAGGAAAAACTACTCAAACAGGGCGCGCGAATACACTAAGTAGTCCTAACGAATTAAACCTGAAACAACGCCTATTGCCTTTGGTCTTAGTATGCTTTAAAAAGAGAGGTAGAGTGTACCTAGCTCCTGAACTATAAACCTTTACTTAAATAGTCGAGCCTTGCCATGCCACTAACTATTAACACCAATGTCTTTATCACCTGCGCTATTACGGGATCAGGCAGTACCCAAGATCGTAGCGCAGAAGTCCCTCGCTCGCCTGAGCAAATAGCCAACAGTGCTATCGCAGCAGCCAAAGCAGGCGCTGCCGTAGTGCACTGTCATGTGCGTGACCCAGAAACGGGTGTAGCATCCAGAGATCCCAAATTATATCGAGAACTGACCGATAGAATTCGTGATTCAAAGACTGATGTGGTTTTGAATCTGACGGCAGGTATGGGTGGAGACATGGTATTTGGCCCGACATCGGCTCCACTTCCATTGCAAGATGGAACTGATATGGGAAGTGCGGAAAGTAGGATGGAGCCAATTGCCGAATGTTTGCCCGAAATATGCACTCTAGATTGCGGAACGATGAATTTCGCTGAAGCGGACTATGTCATGACCAACACCCCCGGAATGTTGCGGGAAATGGGAGGCATGATGACTGCTCTTGGTGTTAAAGCGGAAATTGAAGCCTTCGATACAGGACATCTTTGGTTTGCCAAAGAGTTAGTGAAAGAAGGAATACTAGAAAGTCCTGCTTTAGTCCAGCTCTGTATGGGAATACCCTGGGGAGCACCCAATGATTTAAATACCTACATGGCAATGGTGAATAACATCCCCAGCGACTGGAATTGGTCATCATTTTCAATAGGCCGAGATCAAATGCCCTATGTGGCTGCATCAGTTTTAGCCGGAGGAAATGTCCGAGTAGGATTAGAAGACAACCTTTGGTTAGAAAAAGGCGTACTAGCCACCAATGAGTCTCTAGTTAAAAAAGCAGCCACCATTATAGAGGCTATGGGATCAACGCTAATGAATCCTCAGCAAGTTCGAGATCAATTAGGTTTAACTAAACGATCCCCGCGATGACTAGTTCAGACAAAATATCAACCGAAGCGTTTACTAAGAAAATGCAATTTGCGGTTATTGGTGGCGGTGTTATTGGCGGTGGTTGGGTAGCTCGATTTTTATTGATGGGTTCTGACGTTAAAATCTTTGATCCAGACCCTGAAGCCCCACGCAAAATAGATGAAGTACTTTCAAATGCTCGCCGCTCTCTCCCTGCTTTGTATGAGCATGCTCTTCCGTCCGAGGGATCTTTGAGTTTTGTTAATTCAATCTCTGAGGCTGTAGATGGCTCAGATTGGATCAGCGAATGTGTTCCAGAACAACTAAAACTTAAGCATTCGGTGATGGCTGAGATTCAAAGTCACTGCCCCGAGTCAGCTATCATTTCCTCTTCTACCTCAGGCTTTAAACCTAGCGAATTACAACAAGGTTCTAAAACCCCCGAGCAAATTATCGTAGCCCATCCATTTAATCCCGTTTACCTGCTCCCGCTGGTTGAATTAGTTGGCAACATTACTACCGTGGATCGAGCAAAAGCGATTCTAAGTAGCCTGGGCATGTTTCCCTTGCACGTACGCAAAGAAATTGATGCGCACATTGCAGATCGTCTGCTCGAAGCTGTTTGGCGCGAAGGTCTGTGGTTGATTAATGATGATATCGCCACGACTCAAGAAATTGACGATGCTATTCGTTTTGGTTTTGGATTGAGGTGGGCTCAAATGGGAATGTTTGAAACTTATCGTGTGGCTGGCGGTGAAGCTGGCATGGCACATTTTATCGCCCAATTTGGTCCCTGTTTGGAATGGCCTTGGACCAAGCTAATGGACGTACCAGAGCTCACTGATGAGTTAATAGATAAGGTTGCTAGTCAGTCTGATGAACAATCTGGCCAATACAGCATTCGTGAACTAGAGCGTCTTCGCGACGATAATTTAATTAGCATAATGCGTGGCCTCAAAACCCAGAATTGGGGTGCAGGGGAGCTACTAAACCAATTTGATAAAGGTTTACACAAACCTCTACTAAATGAAAATCAATCAAATGCTCCCTTAATTACGGTAAAGCGTGTCATTCCTGCTGATTGGACAGACTACAACCAGCATATGAATGAAAGTCGCTACGGGCAGGTATTCTCTGATGCCGCTGACACCGTGATGATTCGTGTTGGTGCTGATGAAGACTATATCGCTTCCGGTTTAAGCTACTTCACCGTTGATTGTCATATCAAGTACATCGAAGAATGCAAAGCTGGTGATAATATTTATGTCGCTTCACACATTAGTTTAGCGGAAGGTAAAAAGCTTAAATTGGCTCATCAAATGTGTAACATTGATGGCCGTGTTCTTGCCGAGGCTGACCAGCTTTTAGTGCATGTAGATCTTAAGGCACGCAAATCATCCATGCCGAGTGAAGACATGCTCCAGCGAATTGATAAGCTAGCCAAACAACACGGAAATCCTGTAGGCGAAATAATAAAATGAATTTTCAATTGAGTGAAGAGCAACAAATGATCATTGATACCACAAGAGCCTTTGTGGAAAATGAACTGTACCCCCACGAAGCTGAAGTAGAGGCCACCGGTCATTTGCGCGATGATTTAGCTGAAGATATCAAAAGTAAGGCGCTTGAGGCAGGCCTTTATGCGGCTAATATTCCGGCTGAGTTTGGCGGTGCCGGCTTAGATACCGTTACTTGGTTGCTCTATGAAAAAGAACTAGGGCGGGCCAACTATGCACTTCATTGGCGTTGCGTGGCTCGACCATCAAATATCTTATGTGCAGGCACTGTAGAGCAACAAAATAAATATCTCGAACCCTGTATGAGAGGAGAAAAATCAGATTGCCTCGCGATGACGGAACCTGGGGCCGGATCCGACTTACGCGGAATGAAAGCCTCGGCAGTGAAAGATGGCGATGATTGGATAATCAACGGAACCAAGCACTTCATTAGTCACGCCAAAGAGGCTGATTTTACTATTGTCTTTGTCGCTACCGGTGAAGAAGAAACACCGCGCGGTCCAAAAAAACTGATTAGTGCATTCTTTGTTGATCACGACAATCCTGGTCTTGAGATCTTAGATGGCTATCAAAACGTTTCACACCGAGGGTATACCAATGCCACCCAGGTTTATAGCAACTGCAGGGTACCCCAGAGCGCTATGCTCGGCGAGATTCATAAAGGCTTTGATGTTGCAAATAGCTGGCTTGGCGCCACTCGCTTACAGGTGGCTGCTACTTGTTTAGGGCGAGCAGAGCGAGCCTTTAATTTAGCTGTGCAGTATGCAGCGGAACGTCAACAGTTCGGTCAAGCCATAGGGAAATTTCAAGGCGTTTCTTTCAAGTTGGCTGATATGGCAACAGAAATGAAAGCCGCTGAGTTATTGGTAATGGAGGCAGGCTGGAAGTATGACCAAGGCACCTGTACTGATGCAGACATGGCAATGGCCAAGCTTAAAGCGACTGAAATGCTTGCGATGGTGGCCGATGAGGCAATCCAAATCTTTGGAGGTATGGGTTTAATGAACGAATTGCCATTAGAACGCATTTGGCGCGATGCAAGAATCGAGAGAATTTGGGAAGGTACGTCTGAAATTCAACGACATATCATATCCCGAAGTCTGCTGCGCCCTCTGGGCGCCTAAATATTTTAATGGCAAACCTAAAACGTTTCCTAACACCTAAATCGATTGCCGTTTACGGCGGCTCTTGGGCTATAAACGTCATAGAGCAGCTTCAAATATCAAAATATAACGGAAAAATTTGGCCGGTTCATCCAAATCGCTCTGACATTGGCGGGATTACGTGTTTTGCCAACACTCAGTCATTGCCTGGTGTGCCTGATGCTGCATTTATCGGTGTCAATCGAGAATTGACTATAGAAATTATTGAAGAGCTCAACTCTATCAATGCCGGTGGCGCTATCTGTTTTGCCTCTGGTTATAGAGAAGCCAATGAAGAGCACCAGATCAAAAATACGGGATACCTGGACTTACAGGACCAGCTAGTCTCTGCCGCGGGCGACATGCCAATGCTGGGGCCTAACTGTTATGGGTACTTGAACTATCTAGATAATGTCACTCTATGGCCAGATCAGCACGGCGGTCATCAAGTGGATAAAGGTGTAGCGATTATTGCTCAATCATCAAATGTGGCAATAAATATGACCATGCAACAACGTGGGTTATCGGTAGCCACTCTCTGTACAGTCGGCAATCAAGCCTGTGTTGGGTTAAACGAGCTTGCTGAGCACTTTATTACAGACCCTAGAATCAGCACGCTTGGACTATTTATTGAAGGCTTTTCAGATATTCCAGCGTTCGAGGTAATGGCTCTGAAAGCACGTATGGCAGGTAAAAGTATTGTCGCCTTAAAGTTGGGGAAGTCAGCAAAAGCTCAGCATGCAACCCTTTCTCATACAGCAACGCTGGCTGGTGGAGCGGTTGCATCTTCTGCGCTCCTGCAGCGTCTTGGAATCGTTGAGGTTGATTCAGTAAGTGAGTTTATTGAAACACTCAAAATTCTTGATGTTATTGGCCCTTTAACTGGCTCAAAAATATCCTCTATCAGTTGTTCTGGTGGTGAAGCGAGTTTAATGGCAGATGCTGCCCTTGACTCAGAGCTCGAATTTCCAGACTTAAATACCCAGCAGCGTGAAAAATTGACTAACCTGCTTGGCAACAAGGTGACTATCTCAAATCCGTTGGACTACCATACCTATGTTTGGGGGGATGTCCCCAGTATGACAGAGTGTTTTGCAGCAGTAATGGAAGGAAATTTTGATCTAAACGTCTTTGTATTAGATATTCCTCGACCAGACAAATGTGAAACCCAAGGTCACCAGTGTGCCATCGATGCAATTATTGCTGCTCAAAAACGAACTCATGCAAAAGTCGCTGTAATTACATCGCTACCTGAAAATATAGATGAAGCTACGACCGATGAATTTCACCGACACGGCGTAGTAGTCTTACATGGGCTTGAGAGTGGTTTAAAACCAATTGAAGCTGCTGTAGCTGCCGGGAAATTTTTAAAGATACCACAACCAGATCCGGTGTGGCTTCAGACGCATAAACCCATTGGCAACCTGAGTACTTTGACTGAATCAAAAGCTAAGCGGCTACTATCAAAATTTGGCCTTGCAGTTCCTCAAACCAAAGAGATTACCAATAAAGGTGGTATAGAGGAGTTCGCCAAAACACTTGCTTATCCCTTAGTATTAAAATCTCTTGGTTTGGCTCATAAATCCGAGTTCGGTGCTGTGATCTTGAATATCGATTCTGATATTTCCCTGCGAGCGGCAATTGAGAAAGTTCCAGTCTCTCCTGTGGGTTATTTATTGGAAGAGATGGTAGATAACACGATAGTTGAGGTAATTATTGGTGTTTCTCGAGATACCTCCGGTATGCTGTTATTAACTATGGGAGCCGGTGGTATTCTCACTGAACTCTTAAATGATAGTGTTTCTTTAGTAATGCCAGTCACCAGATCCGAGGTGAAGCACGCGCTGAGTAAAACAAAAATTAATCAGATCCTACAGGGTTATCGCGGCGGCGCAGCCGCAAATATAAACTCCATAGTAGATACTGTGATGTCGGTGCAAAAATATGTCGAGGCGAACAAAGATTCAATAGTGGAGATCGATATCAATCCACTGATTGTACGAGAGCGGGATGCAGTAGCGGTTGATGCTCTTGTCCGACAATATACTTAGTACAACAAGCTCAATAGTCCCATAGTGGAGAATCCAATGACGAATTCAGTAAAGATAACCCAAAAAGGCCCTATCATTGAAGTGATGCTGGATAGACCAAAAGCCAATGCGGTAGACCTAATAACCAGTCGAGAAATGGGAGCAGTTTTTAAGGACTTCAGAGATGACCCTGAGCTGCGTGTGGCAATTGTTACCGGCGCTGGTGAGAAGTTTTTCTGCCCAGGCTGGGATCTTAAGGCCGCTGCTGATGGTGATGAGGTTGACGGAGACTACGGTGCTGGCGGCTTTGGCGGTATGCAAGAATTACCCGATCTCAACAAACCCATCATCTGTGCGGTTAATGGTATCTGCTGTGGCGGTGGTCTGGAAATTGCTTTGTCCACGGATATTATCCTTGCCGCTGAGCACGCAACCTTCGCTCTCCCAGAGATTCGCTCAGGAACTGTTGCTGATGCTGCCTCCATCAAACTACCGAAGCGAATTCCCTATCACATCGCCATGGAAATGCTTTTAACCGGTCGTTGGTTAGACGCTAAAGAAGCCAATCGCTGGGGTTTTGTAAATGAGATCGTAGCCGCTGACAAACTTAACCAAAGAGCATGGGAGATGGCAGAGTTATTAGCTAGCGGGCCCCCGCTTGTCATGGCAGCAATCAAAGAAGTCGTGCGAGATGCTGAGAATTCAAAATTTCAGGATGCACTCGATCGTATAACGAGTCGAGAGTTACCGACAGTGGATACTCTATATGGTAGCGAAGATATGCACGAAGGATTCAAAGCCTTCTCCGAGAAACGTGATCCTATTTGGAAGGGCCGATAATCGACAAAAGTCTAAGCTATCTAGTAACTGGTCTTAAATTGTATTGATTTTAATAGTTATAAAAAAGGGCGCCCTAGGCGCCCTTTTTTATTGATCAAGAGCTTAGAACTTCAGACTCATGCTGGCCCCTAAAGTACGAGGTCTATTTGTCATGATTCGGTCATCCCAATTTACAGCGTTACGGAAAACTTCTCCACGCTCATCGGTAACATTGCGAATGTACAACTCTGCACGCCAGGTATCCTTATCTAAACCAACTGAGGCATTCAGGATCTGGTAGTCCTTTTGCTTGTATCGCTTAGTCGGGAGACTTCCGCCGTCAAACAAGTTGTTGTAGGACTCGCCAGTATAGATGTAACTGGTTTGCACGTACCATCCATCATCCATTGAATATCGAGAAGATAGATTCCACTTCGTATCAGGAACACGAGGTAAAGTCGTACCGCTAGCAGCGGTCGGAGTAGCCAAACCATCGCTCTTATAGTAATCCTCACTCAATTCAGCCTCGATGTAAGAAAACCCTCCAGTAAGACTCCAGTTCTCAGAGATCATTGCACTAAAGTCAGCTTCAAACCCATCACTCTTTGCCTGGCCAATATTGTAGGTCAATGTTACTGGTGATATCGCCACATCCAGTCTCGAGAATTGGAAGTCATCCCAATCTTGCATAAACGCCGCCGCATTTAGCACCATACGACCATCAAATAATGATGCCTTTACACCCACCTCATAGGAGGTTAAGAAATCAGGAACAAAATCACATGCAGCTCCAGTAGCATCATCTCTTCCTTGGCCACCGTAATCAGCTTCATTACCCACGGAACAGAAACGATTAAGTCCACCTGGACGATAACCTTCACCCCATGCCGTATATATCATGACATCATCAGTCGCCTGCCACTCAGCAGTGACACGGTAAACCTCGTCCTTTGCTCCGGTAATGCGATTAGCATCGGCACAATCTGCTCCATAGTTATTGGTTGGCCTGTATACACCAGATGCCTCTTGAGCAGCTGCACTTGGACCGCCGCCACAAGGCCACCAAACTGTACCAGAGAACCCGTCAAGGTAACTTTCAGCATCAAAGTGGCGCATACTTACAGCAACTGTCAAAGAATCATTAAGATCATATGCAACCTCACCGAAATAAGCGGTTTCTTCATAGCTTCGCTGGAAATCAGTTGTCCAGTAAATATCTGGCGCATCAATTGCAGTAACCATACCAAGATCAGCGAGACCTAGAACATGCCATTCAGCATCATCTCTGTTTTTTACGTCAACCGAATAATAGCCTGCCTGCCAACGCAGTGGCTTGCTAGGATCTGATGCGTAACGTAGCTCAATGGTTTCACGTTTGTAATTCGCGTGGTCTTCCATTAACTCGCGGTCATCAGCACAACCATAATACGCTGCGTAACACGAATAGTATGGCTGAACGAAGCCGCCAGACACGTAGTAATCACTGTACAGGGAATAATCAGCATCCAATTCATAATCACGATCAAGATCACCGTAGTTGAAGGTCAATGTTCCACCAGCCACATCTCCTTCAATCTTAAGCGCGTACTGTGTCCATTCATCATCTATACTGTCGGGCATCATTCGGAAAACTTGAAGATCACCAATAGTGGGATCATGATCCCAAACACCATTAGACTCGAGATCTTGCTGCATTATCGACGCTGTGGCTGTCCAACTATCGTTTAGTTCGACCCTTAATGCAGCCCTAAAACCTGTCGTGGTAGCTTCATTAAAGTTTTCTTCTGCCACATTACCAACATCGCCAGGAGTGTAGTTGTTATAAGTGAAATCAGGCGCCATTTCAGCAGCCTGTTCTTCCGTATAACCATTAGCAACCAAGCCATCACGAATATAACCATGACGGAACGTATGCTCACCCTTCACGTTATCAATAAAGCCACCTTCGCGCTTCGAATAAGCAACCACTCTCAGTGCAGCAGTTTCTGTTAGGGGCATGTTGATAAAGCCTTCAATAGTTTCACCAATATCACCGCTTTTAGGGACATTGACATCCATATCCAATCCAGCAGAGAAACCACTAGGATCTGGTTGATTAGTAATAATGCGCATGGCACCTGACTGGGCGTTGGCTCCAAACAGAGTGCCCTGTGGACCTGCTAACACCTCAATACGCTGTACATCATAAATATGTGGATTTAAGTAAGTCGATGTCGCAGTAACTGGTTGATCATCAAGGTAAATAGCCACACTTGGGTTAGCTCCCAGCGAGCTCTCACCGCCAGATGAAATTCCACGGATATAGACGCTACCACTACCAGGTCCCAAACCAATATAACTAACATTCGGTAACATGGTTACGTAATCCTCAAGATCAGTAATATTGAGGTTACCTAAAGTTTCTTCGCCGAGAACCGAAATCGCCATAGGAATCTCTTGGGCGCTCTCAGCTCGTTTGGTTGCTGTTACTATTACCTCTTCCACTTGTTGAGCCACTGCTGTAGATGTAATACCTACAGACAAAGCTGCCACCATAGCCGCCAATGGCTTGGGGGAATAGCGTTTTAATTGTGATGATATAAAATTGCTTTGTTGTACCATAATCTCCACCCTCTTTTTAAAATTCTGGTTACCTTTTGCTTTTAATATTTTTAGCATCTCAACCCTAGCACATCTAAATCAACAATTGGAGTACTGTAACTACCAAAAATAACGTCCTTGCTAGATTACGTTCATTTCTAGTACGGCTTGTATATCTCACCTTTGCCGAGTATTTTCCTTATAATTATCATCCAGCCAATTTGATCGTATAAATTAGCTTCATTCGTACATTTTCCGGTAACACTCAACACCTACTTTGTTGTATTTTTCACCACGTACTAAGGATGAGGTTTTTACTGCATTAATTTATAGGTGCATCATTTAAATCTAAGCTAAACGCAAACTTAACGATTTCAAGAGGAGCCTCTTTATATCCACCTCTTTTAAAACTATGCATGCCATCG
>Ga0207964_1000019_pt1 | contig 74652 bp, 67 predicted proteins | sample Knorr_S23_td_250_FD_185608 | JGI IMG/M metagenome (GOLD analysis project Ga0207964, IMG submission 185608) | Marine microbial communities from Southern Atlantic Ocean transect - Knorr_S23_td_250_ad_251m_LV_A (SPAdes) (version 2) | ecosystem: Environmental > Aquatic > Marine > Oceanic | place...
GTTTTGAAGCTGTATTTGCGGCCATTGGTGGGTGGTGGTTGCTTAATGAGTATCTTACTCCCATTGAGCTAGTTGGCTGTGGACTAATTTTAATGGGCGGACTGGTGTCTCAGTTTAAAGTGTTTCTTAAGTCTCCCAAAAACACGATGTAGTGTTGTTAAAGTCAGCTATTCAACTGACTATTTACGGGCTTTGCCTAGAGGAGAGGAGATATATTAGCTTTAACTACATCCTTGATTATGGGCTGAGCCTTTTCAGTGGGGTGGAGCCCATCTTGCTGAATCATCCCTTCAGTGACTGCTAATTCTTCAAGTTGAAACGGTATTAAAGTGACACTCTTTTCCATAGATAATTGCACATATACTTTGGCAAATGCATCAGTGTACCTTCTGCCATAATTGGGTGGGATACGCATGCCAAAAAGAATAGGCACTGCATTAGCATCTAGGCACAGGTCGACCATTCGAGATAAATTTTGTTTCATGAGTCGAAGCGGCTGACCCCGAAGACCATCATTGCCACCTAGTTCAAGTATTACATAATCAGGTTGGAATTTCGTCAGTAGCAGGGGCAGTCTTGCTAAACCTCCCCCTGTGGTGTCGCCACTGATACTACCGTTAATTATTTCATGATCCGACGAAAGGTCTTCTCGTAGAAGGTTAACCCAGCCTTTTGCTGGATCGATACCATAGCCGGCGCTCAGACTATCACCCAAAACTAAGATAGTTGATCCATAAGTGTTGGCACCTAGTAGAATAAACAGGCAACATAGCCCTTTAAAAAAAGATCGCATAATAAATCCCGAGTAAACTTCGAATAAAATCAGTAGCGGAAGTGTAAGCGATTTTTCTCACAATGGAAGGTTCCAATGATTGAAGTGACAAATGTATGTAAACGGGTGATCACCACTGAAGGTAAATTGGATATTCTTGATGGGATTAACCTGACTGTTGGTGATGGCGAAACCTTGGCCATTGTTGGACCATCAGGCTCGGGTAAATCCACATTATTGGGTATTTTAGCTGGTCTCGATTTACCGAGTTCTGGCTCTGTAATAGTTAATAATCAAGATATTACAGCGATGGATGAAGAAGGGCGCGCGATGGTGCGAGCAAAGGATGTGGGTTTTGTTTTTCAATCGTTTCATTTGCTTCCTGGATTAACCGCTTTAGAGAATGTTGCGTTGCCACTTGAGCTCAATGGTGATGGCAAGGCCCTAGAAACAGCTAATTATTATTTAGATAGGGTGGGCTTGAGTAGTCGCACAACGCACTATCCGAGACAACTCTCCGGTGGTGAACAGCAGCGTGTAGCTGTAGCAAGAGCCTTTGCATGCAAGCCGACCATCTTGTTTGCCGATGAACCTACTGGAAACCTGGATACGGGGACCGGTGAAATTATTAATGATCTTCTGTTTGATCTAAACCGGGAGGAGGGCACTACGCTGATTTTGGTGACCCATGAAATAAACTTAGCGGCGCGATGCAATCTAACACTGCAATTGCAGGCGGGTCGTCAGATGGAAAACGGCGAAGCGAATTCCAAGGACTTGGTATCTTAATGCTTTCACTACGAATGCTAATAAGGACCTGGCGGGGCGGTGAACTTGGGCTAATCCTTTGGTCGTTGATTCTGGCAGTGGCTGTAGTGACGTCGGTATCACTCTTGGCTGAGCGTATTGAGAAAGCGCTGACTCAAGAGTCCAGTAGTTTCTTAGCGGCCGACTTGGTAGTACGGAGTAGTAAAGAAGCTTCTGAAGAATGGCTCAAAGAAGCCCAGATAAAGAATGTTTCTACGGCTAAAATAATGGGATTTTCATCCATTGTGTTCCATGGTGATGAGCTGCATTTAGCATCGATCAAGGCGGTTCAGCCCAATTATCCATTACGCGGTTCCATTAAGCGCTCCACTATCGCATTTACACGTGATCCAAGTTTGATTGAGTCGGTAGATTTCGGGCCAGATCGAGGAGAGGTCTGGGTAGACGCCAGACTTTTGCCCTTGCTAAATATTGAGCTTGGAGACGAGATTGAATTGGGTGATATGATACTGAAAGTCAGTCAGATTCTGATTGAGGAACCAGACGGTAGTTCCTACTCATTTTTTGGTGCTCGGGTATTAATGAACTATGCTGATATACCTGCCAGCGGCGTTATTCAGCCGGGCAGTCGAGTCACTTATCGTTATCTCATGGCGTCTAATGATCAGAGTAGCTTTGAAGAATACAAAGCGTGGCTTGAGCCTCAATTAGATGTTCATGACAGATTGATTACACCGGATCAGGCTCAAGTGAGTATCACTGATACTATGGACAAAGGTAGACGTTTTCTGTTGCTGGCTGGAAGTGTCGGTGTGGTCTTGGCTGGTATTGCCCTAGCCTTGGCCAGCCACCATTTTTCTACTGGTCAAACTAAGCAGGTCGCTCTACTGAAAAGTTGGGGAATCTCAGCCTCAAGAGTCCGAAGATTATATCTACAACAGAGCATTTGGATGGGGGTTTGTGGCTCTTTAATTGGATTAGCCGTGGGTTTTGTATTTCACCATTTGCTTTTACTAATTATAAGAGAATGGCTGCCTATAGAATTACCTTTGGCAGGTCTGCAACCTTGGATAATCGGGATGGCAACGGGGTTGTTGTGTTTAGCTGGGTTTACTTTGCCGGCCTTGTGGCATCTGCCCGCGCAGTCACCCTTGGCAGTGTTGCGCCAAGATGTGGTGTCAAAACCCCTAAGCTCGGTAGTAAGAGTGTCTTTTGGTGTCGCGGCGATCTCAGGTCTATTGCTTTGGTATAGCAATAATCTTTATCTGTCTTTAGCGATATTAGCAGGCTTTGGTGTTACAGCATTAGCCTCGGTTTTAGGGGGATTATCCTTGCTGAGATTAGGTATGCAATACGGGCAACGCATGGGGAGTGTTTGGCGATTAGCGTTAGCAAATCTGTGGCGCAGGCGCTCCCAAAGTTTGATCCAGATGATTGGGTTTTCTGGTGCTATAGCGCTACTAATGATAATGATAGTGGTACGCACGTCATTAATTGATCAGTGGCAGTTCCAATTAGCCGAGGATGCTCCCAACCATTTTTTGGTCAATGTGGCCCCTTACGAGTTAGATGGCGTTAGACAGTTGGTTGAGGATAATCAGCTTGATACTGCTGGGTGGTATGCCATGGTTCGCGGCCGAATGACTGAAATTAATGGCGTCGCGATTACTGAAGATCAGAAAGATAGCCATGAGTCCTTTCGACGTGAACTCAATCTTAGTTGGACCACTGAATTGCCTGAGGGGAACACCATAGCTCAAGGCGAATGGTGGGATCTTGCTGAGTTGGCTAAATTTAGCGAAAAAGTCAATGAAGCGGGCCAGGTCATTGCTCCGGTATCTCTAGAAGACGAGCTTGCAGGGGAACTTGGTTTAAAGTTAGGCGATCGCATTACCTTTAGCGTTGGTGGCCTCATTTTTGAAGCTCAGATGATAGGGACACGCAGTCTAAATTGGGACAATATGACGCCCAATTTCTATTTCTTGTTCCCTGAGGGCTTGCTTGAGGAGTACCCCCGCACCAGTATGACCAGTCTCTATATTCCGCCAGAAAAGAAGCTTCTAGTTAATGATATTTTGCGGAGTTATCCAACGGTACAGGTGATCGAATTGGATAAGATTATTGATCGGATTCGAACTATAGTTTCTCAGGTGACCCGAGGTCTTGAGGTAATGACCTTACTTATCTTGGGCTGTGGTGTGCTGGTGATGTTCGCTGCCGTAAGTTTGTCTATGTCTGAACGGCTTCAAGAGAGTGCTATTTTGCGGACGTTGGGCAGTTCTAGGCGACTTATATTAGGGATTCAATTAATTGAATTTAGCGCCTTAGGCACTATGGCTGGGCTGTTAGCTAGTGCTGGGGCAGAACTATCTGTGGCGATGCTACAGCGTTATATGTTTGACCTGTCTTTCTCAATGCACCTTTGGCTATGGTACACAGGACCGCTAGTTGGCGGTCTATTGGTTGGCTCATTAGGTGTAGGTTACAGTCGGAAGGCGGTAGTTCAGCCACCCCTCGAAGTACTAAGAAGTTTATAGCCAATACATTTAAAGGCGCTACGTTAGTGGTAACTGGATACTAAAGATCGTTTCGTTGCCGTTATCTGAGACAACCGCTATCTGGCCATGGTGCTGCTCGGTGATAATGAAATGAGTAAATGAAAGACGCTGACTGATGCTCTTTTGGTCATTATTTTTATCTTGGGATGCAAACGGTTCAAAGAGGTACTGTTGTTCTTCATCGCTAAGAGTCTCACCGTTGTGCTGAAAACGTATCCAAATGTCATCATAAAGCTGTGTTACTGCGATCCGTATACAGGGAGAATGATCAATATCATCTATCTGCCCCAATGCCGCACATGCATGGCGTATAAGGCTTAGAAAAACTTGCTGTAGCTCAGTGGTATAGCACGGAAAGTCAGGTAAATCGTCCGCGTACTCCCTCTTTACATCCACATCTTGAAAGCGCAAACCTGATGTTACAGAAAGTACATCTTCAGCTAACTCAATGCTGTGTTCAATGATATCTGCAATACTGGCGATGGATTTAGCATCGCCGCCACTCCCTGAGAAATCCAATAAGTTTTCTATTACTGACTTTGCTTGTTGGCCTCGAATAACACTATCTTCCAGTGTTTCGCCCAAAGCAACTGCATCAAAAGACTCATCTGTTAGACCCTGACGTGCAGTTTTCACAGATTTCAGCATCTCACGTAGCGGGATATTAATGTCATGGGCCATTGTTGAAGCCATTTCACCCATTAGAGACATCTTATCCCGTTGAATTAGCATAGTTTCTGAGTTCACCCGCTGTGTAATATCGTCGATTAGCAGTACTACGCCTGTGACTGATTGATCTTTGAGGGGGTATATGGTGATGTCAAAATGAAATTGACCACGCTGACTGTACTTTATGGTAACGGCAGACTGTTTTTCGTGTGCTTCTGCAATCTGATTTGGAGTCACTGTGATTTCTGGGTAGGACTTCCATAAATCTTTACCGATAACCTTGGTTGCGGCTAACCCTGAGATCTCTTCAGCCCGCGGGTTCCACTGGGTAATTTGATTATCTTTGTTTAACCCGATAAGCATAAGGGGCATTGATTGCAGGATTTCAGTAATATAGGACTCTGACTGCCTCAACTGAGAGGTTGTCGTTAAATGCTTGCTAATCTCTGCTTCAAGCGCCTTATTGCTTTCAGTCAGTAGAGTGTTTGATTCATTCAAGGTGGCAGTTCGCTCAAGAACCCGTTTCTCCAGCTGAGTTCGAATCTCCTCCAATTCGTGATTATATTGATGAGCTTGTCTACGACTCACCAATAATCGCAGTACGGTATAAGTGAGTGCGAGAATTAGGATGCTACTGGAAAAGTTAGCAATGTATTGCCAGTTGGTTGAGCCATCATTTTCTCTAAATATCCAGAAGATATCCGCAGTGGCGAAGGGACTAAGTAGCAATGTAGCAGTGATTACGAGTTTCTTCATAGTTTCATTATGGCAAAGGTAGAGCGGGAAAAATAGTGTACAAATTTAAACCCATAGTATTGGAGTATTTTATAATCAATCTATGAGTTTTTAATTCATCTATTCCTTATTATCTGCTCATAAATATCAGAGCTACCATCGTTTCTAAGTATGAGCACGTTATAGTTATCTCGCATATTACCCATCTCCATGCCTGGAGAGCCCATCGGCATACCAGGAACGGCAAGACCAATAGCATCTGTTGGTGGATTGTCTAAAAACCGCTTTACGATTGTGGCAGGAATATGTCCTTCGAACACAAAACCATCTTTCGAGACACTAGTATGACAGGATTGATATTGAGGCAAAATTCCACGCTCAGTTTTTACTTGGTTTAGTCTATCCGTATCGTGAGCTACAGCCCTAAACCCGGAGTGTTCTATATGATCAATCCATTTTTGGCAGCAGCCGCAAGTGGGACTTTTAAAGACGCTCAGTGATAACGCCTTTCCTACAGCTGAATGCTCGCTCGCTGTCAAAGACGGTTGAATACCATGGTTGTCGGTAGCATTAGCAAAAGCTGTGCAAAATGCTAGAACGAAAAATAATGGAGTTAATAAAAATTTCATTGCATGTCCTTTGAACTATGAAGTTGACGATTTGATCGTATTCCTTGAAAAATTTTATGCTTTCGCTTAAGAATTTCCAGATACATGAAGTGATCTCCAATGAAACAGTAAGTAGGGTATTTAAATAAAGTGAAGTAGCTTTGTATACTTGTTATTGTGCTCGCTTAAGCAGTAAGGATAAAAGTCTTCAAATTTCGTGTATTTTTTCATTTTCAGAGGCCTCTACTGTTGCGACAAAATACCGTTATTCAAACTAATACACAAACAAAAACAAGTGGATGACTGATTAATTCTCGTTACAGGCATAGGTTAATAGTAGTATTTGATCTATTAAACCCCCCCCAGGATTAAAGAGAATGTAAATTTTGAATACTATCCCAGTGGTTAATGTTGTATTTGCCTTTGTTCCAGTGATTTTGGTCTTGGTTATCATGTTCCGTTGGTCCCTTAATGTCAGCGATGGTTTTGTTGCGTTGGCGCGAATGCTGATTCAATTGACCCTTATTGGTTACGCTTTGACCTGGATCTTTTCGATGGATTCACCCGCTTTAGTGCTTGGTATCCTCAGCGCAATGCTACTTATCGCAAGTTCTATCGCTCTAAAGCCCCTTGGAGAAGGCAAAACAAAAGGTGACTATGCGAGGGCGCTTATCGCTATTACTTTTGGGGGTGGGGTGACCTTAATCTTCATTACTTATCTCGTTCTTAATATTGATCCTTGGTATAAAGCCAACACCTTGATTCCGCTGGCGGGAATGATTTTCGCCAGCGCTATGAACACTGTGAGTGTTGCTGCTGAGCGCTTTGCCATGGAAATAAAGCATGGTACTAAAAGTGTTAATGCTCGTAATCACGCATTTAAGGCTGGTTTGATTCCAATATTTAATAGTTTGTTGGCTGTGGGTTTGGTTTCGCTTCCTGGAATGATGACTGGCCAGATACTGTCTGGAGTATCTCCCTTGATTGCAGTTCGTTATCAAATTGTGGTTATGTGTATGATTACGAGTGCAGCGGGCATGGCAACGGCTCTCTATCTCTTCCTTGTGACACACAAGGATGTGAGAAAAGCCTCATGAAGAACAGCTTACTGAGATAGTCTCTGCCCAGTCAGGTGGTAACCCTGCATAGTGATTCGCGTGGGGGTGTTCTTCAAATGGGCTTTGCAGTATCTCAAGTAACAGATTGACCTCTGAGTAATCACCTTGCTGTGCTTTTTCAATAGCCGTTTGAGCCATGTAGTTGCGGAGGATATATTTAGGGTTTGTTTGCAACATTACCGCTGAACGTTCAGAATCTGAGCTATCCTGCTGCTCTAAACGTTGCAGGTAAACTTTAGCCCAAACATCAAAGGCCTCGCGGTCAATGAATAGATTCCGCACCTCCCGTTGATCCTCTGAGAGGTAACAAAGTTGCCTAAAGAACAAAGTGTAATCCACTTGATTTTCTGCCATTAGGGCCAACAGATCGTTAATCAGGATCTCATCACTGTCGCGATACTCCTCTAACCCCAACTTTTTTGACATCAGTCCGCGGTAAACTTGCAAAAACGTCGGCTCGTAGGTTTTTAATACGTCGACCAATAGTTCTGAAGGAAGCAGAGACAATAATGAAGTGGCCAGGGCATTAAGATTCCACAATCCAACAGAGGGTTGGTTTTTAAAAGAGTATCGTCCATTAGTATCCGTATGATTACAAATAAAGTCTGGATTGTAACTATCGAGAAAGCCAAATGGCCCATAGTCAATGGTGTCACCTAAAATTGACATATTGTCCGTATTCATTACACCATGTGAAAACCCAACAGCCTGCCATTGGGCTATCATTTTAGCGGTCTCACCAACTGTGTAAGTGATAAGATTTCCGTAGCGGTCATCCTCATCAATCCAATCTGGAAAATGTCTGGAAATCACATAGTCAGCCAGATTTTTAACCGCTTCAGGCTGATTGCGATAGTGAAAATGCTCAAAAGATCCAAAGCGGATATGACTGCGGGCCACTCTACATAGAGTTGCAGCGCTTTCTACTTCTTCACGATAAACAGGGGTTTCACTATTCACAAGGCATAGGGCTCGAGTGGTTGCTATCCCGAGTCCGTGCATAGCTTCAGAGCAAAGATATTCGCGAATACTTGACCGTAGCACTGCTCGTCCATCTGCAAAACGAGAATATGGGGTCGTGCCAGCCCCTTTAAGCTGAATGTCCCATAGTTGAGTTTCTTCATTAGTGGAATCTGTAACCTCTAATTCTCCTAGAGTCATGGCTCGGCCATCGCCTAATTGACCGGCCCAAACCCCAAATTGGTGTCCTGAATACACCAAAGAAATAGGCTGCAGATTTACCTCAGACAAATCGCCCGCCATGAGATTCAGCATGACTTCGCTAGATATGACTCCAGCATCCAACCCCAACTTTTCACACAATAGATTATTGATACTCACAAAAACAGGGTTCGTTAGCGGTTGAGATTTTACGGCTACGAAATGTAGATCACCCGTATCTTTAAAAACCTCTAAAAACGTGTTTTTAAGCCTCTTTGTAAACGTAAAATGTGTTTCATTCATACTTTTAATTAACTTGTTCCATAGCTACATTGCTCCAGCTTATTCTGGCCAGATCATCTGCATGAAGACTACTAATGTACAGCCAATCATCTGTCTCAAGTGCACCTGTATTTGTGTGGTGTACACCGTCAGGATCTTGCAGTGAAATCAAAACTTCCCCTTCACCAGACATGGCAAAAACATGACTGTAGGGAGCTGCCTGAGGCCGCATAAATGCAGGAAGTCGCTGAACCACTTTTCGCAACATCGGTGAAGATGAGAGATCATCAAGAGCCTTACTTCGTGGTGACACTAAGCCCACCCAAAAACGACCATCACGACCGCGTACTATGTTGTCAGGGAAGCCAGGTAAATTATCAATTAATATGTCGGACTGACCAGTTTTAGGTCCTTTTAACCAATACTTGTGGATGCGATAACCACCTGTTTCGTTAATCAAAATGAACTCGCTATTGGCGTCAGCAGCCACGCCATTAGCAAAATTGAGGCCATCCATTAGCATTTTTGTTGATTCATCACTTGGGTCATATACAAGCAGGCGCCCGTGTCCACCATGTTCCATAGTGTCTAGCAAGCTAGCAGCATAGGTACCTCCCATATGGGCACCAAATTTCGTCGACGCGTCGCTAAAATAAATCTTACCATCAGCGGTTACATCTAGGTCATCTGCATAATCAATATCAGTACCGTTCACAGAGCGAGTTAATACTGACAGTTCTCCCGCTGGAGTTACCTTCAACAGACCCTTATAGGCATCGGCAATGAGAAGATTATTTTCTTTATCGAACACTAGTCCCAGAGGGCTACCCTCGGTATTGACCCACTTAATTTGCTCACCAGTATCTTCGTTATAACGAATAATCCAACCTTCTCGAGTCGCAGCGTATATCTCATTACCCTTTAATGCCAAACCCTCAGGCCCATGAGTATCAGGCAGATTGATAATCTCAATGGCCTCCAGGCGGGTATTTTGCTCAAAATCACCCACAAAGCCTTTATCTATAGGTGCTTCCCAACTGACTGGATCAATAGGTACTGGCCAAAGTAATAGGTAAGTAGACAGAATGACAGTGAATAACAGCACCTTTTTACGCATATTGAGCCCCTTTTTAGAATAATTTTGTGGCGAGTATGGTGCGCTACTGAACGCGGTTAATCAACTATATTAGTTTCCCTTGGTGTGCTGTCTTAGGTAGGGTAAAATGCGCTCTTAAATCTCACGACTGACACGCAAAAGGTAGTCACGAAAATCATGGAAGTTAGCCCATTATATACAGCCCTAGAGGATCTCCAGACACGCACTAATGTGCTCAGGGGGTATCTTTGACTATGATAATCGCAAAGAGCGACTTGCAGAGGTCGAGCTAGAGCTGGGAGAACCAGATGTGTGGAATAAGCCTGAGATAGCTCAGGAATTGGGTCGCGAGCGTTCCTCTCTAGAAGTCGTAGTAAAAACAATCGAAGATCTTGATACGGGTGTTGCCGATGCTCGCGAATTGCTGGATATGGCGGTTGAAGAAGATGACTCAGATACTGTGTGTGATGTGGAATCGGAGATGTCTGATCTTGAAGCTAAATTAGCTAAACTAGAGTTCCGCCGCATGTTCTCTGGCCCGATGGATACAAATAATGCTTTCTTAGAAATTCAGTCTGGTTCTGGTGGTACTGAGGCTCAAGATTGGGCCGAGATGTTGTTGCGAATGTATTTACGTTGGGCAGATGATAAGGGCTTTAAAGCCGAGTTAGTCGAGTGTTCTGCTGGGGAGGTAGCTGGCATTAAGAGTGCAACAGTAGAGGTTTCAGGGGAATATGCCTTTGGTTGGCTGCGAACAGAGATTGGTGTTCATCGATTGGTTCGAAAGTCACCTTTCGACTCAGGGAATCGTCGTCATACGTCTTTTGCAGCGGTATTTATTTCCCCAGAAATTGATGACAATATTGAAATTGAAATTGACCCCTCTGACGTTCGCACTGATACTTATCGTGCTTCTGGAGCGGGCGGTCAGCACATTAATAAAACTGATTCCGCAGTGAGACTCACCCATGGCCCCAGTGGTATAGTGGTGCAAAGTCAGAGTCAACGATCCCAGCATCAGAATCGCGATAAATGCTGGCAAATGTTGCGAGCTAGGCTTTACGAATTAGAGGTAAGTAAACGGCAGGAGGCGGCGCAGGCTACAGAAGATACTAAGTCTGATATTGGTTGGGGCAGCCAGATTCGCTCTTATGTTTTGGACGATGCTCGAATCAAAGATCTGCGCACAAATATTGAAACACGCAATACTCAAGCGGTTTTAGATGGCAAGTTAGACCAATTTATAGTTGCTTCGCTGAAAGCGGGGCTTTAAAAACTAACATAACAAATAGAGTAAACATGACTGATCAACAGGATGAAAACAAACTTATTGCTGAACGACGTGCCAAGTTGGATGTGCTTCGCACTCAAGATGGAGCAACGTTCCCAAATCAGTTTCAGCCAGCCCATAAAGCCGCCCAGTTACAGACTGAGTTTGGCGATCAGTCTAAAGAGCAATTAGAAACTCTAGGGAAAGTGGTTAGTGTTGCGGGTAGAGTTATTCGTAACCGGGGTGCTTTCATTGTGGTTCAGGACAGTTCTGATCGTATTCAATTGTATGTGACCAAGGAGGCTCGACCGTTTGCAAAGTCTTTAGACTTAGGTGATATCGTCGGTATTACTGGAGCATTGCATAAGTCAGGTAAGGGTGATTTGTATGTGCAGATGGACGAATATCTATTACTGACTAAAGCTTTAAGGCCCTTGCCCGATAAATTTCACGGTCTTGCTGATCAAGAGATGCGCTATCGGCAGCGTTATGTTGACTTGATTGTTAATCCAGATGTTCGCAATACATTCCGCATACGTTCAAAGGTGGTGGACTTTATTCGGCGCTACCTGAATGACGCAGACTACCTTGAAGTTGAAACCCCAATGCTCCAAGTGATACCGGGTGGCGCAGTTGCGCGTCCATTTGTGACCCACCATAATGCTTTAGATATTGATATGTATCTGCGAATTGCGCCTGAACTCTATCTCAAACGGCTTGTGGTTGGTGGTTTTGAGCGTGTTTATGAGATAAACCGTAATTTCAGAAACGAGGGCCTTTCAACTCGCCATAATCCTGAATTTACGATGCTTGAGTTCTATCAGGCCTATGCTGACTTTAATGATTTGATGGATCTAACTGAGGATATGCTGCGGAAATTGACCACTGAGGTGTTAGGATCTACCAAAGTTGTAAATACAGTGAAAGATACTGATGGTGAAATTCAAAATGAAACTCATTATGATTTTGCACAGCCTTTTACCCGACTATCGGTGTTTGATTCGATTCTTCAATACAACCCTTCTATTACTGCAGATCAACTGAGTGATGAAGTTGAAGCTCGTAAAATTGCGAGCTCTTTGCATATTCCTCTTAAAGATATCTGGGGTTTGGGAAAAGTTCAGATCGAAATATTTGAAAAAACCGTTGAACATCTTTTGGAGCAACCAACGTTCATCACCATGTACCCCGCTGAAGTTTCTCCTTTAGCTCGGCGCAATGATGAAGACTCCTTTGTGACTGATCGATTTGAATTTTTTGTCGGCGGTAGAGAGATTGCCAATGGTTTTTCTGAACTAAATGACCCAGAGGATCAAGAGGCACGCTTTAAGCAACAAGTTGCCGAGAAAGATGCAGGTGATGTTGAGGCTATGCATTTTGATGCTGACTATATTCGTGCTCTCGAGCATGGTATGCCCCCAACTGCTGGCGAGGGAATAGGTATTGATCGATTGGTTATGTTGTTGACCGACTCACCATCAATCAGAGACGTGCTACTGTTTCCTCATATGCGACCTGAGTGAGGGACGACACGAATTAGCTCTGATTGGGCTCTCCGTTAAATTTGACTGAACCCATGGAACTATCGCTAATCACCCCAGTTCTTCTTTTATTTTCCAGAGGGTATGTCTTTAAAAGCCACACCTTTGTCAGCTCGAGGATCCTGGGGTAACCCTAAAACACGTTCGGCAATAATGTTTTTTAGAATTTCATCGGTGCCCCCCGCGATTCTAAGGCCAGGAGCCCCTAACCATGCATCATGGAAACTATGTACATCAGTATCGTCGGTTTTTAGCATGCCAGCCATGTCAAGAGAGTCGATGCCAAAGTTACCAACGGCCTGCAATTTGTTTGCACTCACAACCTTGGTAATTGATGCTTCAGGACCCGGAGTATCGCCTCGAGATAGTGCCGACATTGTGCGTAGTTTAGTATTTTTTAAACCGCTAGCCTGACAATACCAGTCAGCAATAGATTCTCGTACCGCTCGGTTTTGTATTAGAGGTTGGCCATGGTCATCTTGCTTTTGGGCCCACTTGAATGCCTCTGTGGCATCAGCACCGTTAGCATCTCCCACTGCTAATCGTTCGTTCATTAGTGTTGTTATAGCTACTCTCCAACCATCACCAACAGCACCAAGTCGCTGGCTATCGGGGATGCGTACGTCATTAAAATAGACTTCATTAAAAGAAGAGCCTCCGGTGATTTGCTTGATGGGTTTAATATCAATACCGGGAGATTTCATATCAATAAAGAAAAAGGTCATTCCTGCGTGTTTATCAACATCGGGATCATGGCGGACAACAATAATGCCGTAATCACAGAAATGTGCTCCAGATGTCCAGACTTTCTGACCATTAATGATCCAATCACTGCCATCCTGCACTGCTCGGCTACGCAAACCGGCCACATCTGATCCCGCAGAGGGTTCGGAAAATAATTGGCACCAGATTTCTTCGCCAGCGGCCATAGGTGGGAGATATCGTTGTTTTTGCTCTTCAGTTGCGTACTGCATCATCACCGGGCCGGCCATACCTAGACCGATTTCATAGACGCCCCACGGCACATCAAATTTGGCTTCTTCTTGTCCCCAAATAATTCTTTCTATGGGTGAGGCCTCTAAACCTCCATAAATTTTAGGCCAGTGCAACATAGCCCAGCCGGCATCAAATTTCTTCTTTTGCCATTCCAGCGCAGATTTTAGAAACTCTTTTTGGTCAGTTTTACCATATCGTTTGTCATTCCGAGCACTAGTTTTAGGTTGAGCATTATCTTTCAACCAAGCACTGCATCTGGCTCTGAATTCGGCTTGTTGCTCAGTGTCATTAAAATTCATAAAAATCTCCTTAGTTCGCACTTGCGAGATTAGACTTTTCTAATCCACTGATTAGTTTTTCCTTCCAGACAGCAAGGGACCCGATATTCAGAGAAAGTACTTTTGCTCTCCGATAAAACATATGACAGTCATATTCCCATGTAAAACCGTTACCGCCATGAGTTTGAATATTCTCCTGAGCGCAAAGTTTAAATGCCTCAGTTGAACTCACGCGAGCGGTAGCAGCAGCAACACTCAGTTCGGACGAATCGGTTGATAGTGCCCAGGCCCCATAGTAGGTATTTGATTTAGCTAAGGTGAGAGCAATATACATATCGGCAAGCTTATGTTTGATTCCTTGATATGAACCAATTGCTCTACCGAAAGCAAATCGATGTTTAGCATAGTCCGTTGCCATATCTAATGCCGCTTGGGCACCACCAATTTGTTCAAAGCTAAATAGAACGGCCGCTTGATCAAGAGTATTTTGCAACATAGACCAACCATTCTCCGCGTCGCCTATCAGTGTGCTTGGCGCGTTGTTAAACTCAATTGCCGCGTATCCGCGAGTATCATCGATGGTTGCTTGTTTTTCCAAGACACAGTTTTTGACAGATAAATCTATGAGTCTCAACTCAATACCTTTATCCCCTTGGCACACCACGATTGCGTGCGTGGCGGCATTAGCATCTGGTACAGCGATTTTCTTACCTGAAATAAGGTCGTTTGATACTTTTGTGTTGATATTATCCTCAGTCGGAGCATATAGCTGTTCTGTTAGGGCTAATGTTCCAACACACTCACCAGTGACTAATTTTGGTAGTAGGTCTTTTTTTATGTCTTCATTGGCGAATTTAACAAGGATTTCTGTGAAAAGATAAACAGAGGAAGAGTAAGGCACAGGCGCTAGCGATCTACCTAGTTCTTCAGCAACAACGCAAAGCTCAAGATGACCCAGTCCGAGTCCTTCATATTGTTCAGGTATTCTGATCCCAGTCCAACCCATAGATACAATTTGGTTCCAGAGATCTTGGTCTAGGTCGCTTTCAGCATCCATAACGGCTCTGCCTCGTCGGCAAGCTTGCTCTTTATCAAAAAATTTTCTTGCTTCGGATTGAAGGAGTTTTTGGTCATCTGAAAAATCTAGGTTCATGATCTATCACTTTCTCTAAATTAAATTTTGAGTCGAGACCATAAATCATAAGTTTATGCGGCGCAAATGCCATATGGATGTTTAATCGTTTTTATTTTCGAGTTTCTTGTGCCATTGTTGAGTGCGATAGAAAAACCCTACGTAGCCGCGAACCATTAGATATTCACCCTTTAGCCATACCTCTCCCTTATATTCTTTACCGCTTTCAGGATCAAAAAGAGTGCCTTGCCCCCAAACGCCCTTCTTTAACGTAAGGCCATTGATGACTTGCATACCGATAATGGGAAGATCTTTCAGTTCACCTTTGCACTTAACACAAGTAGGGTTCTTTTCTAAAGGGTTATGTACCTCGATGATTGTTCCGAAGAGCCTATCCTCATCGACTGTCACCTTGACAGTAGAGCGAATCTCACCGGTGGTATCATCAACAGTGTTCCATAAACCTGAGGGGGTAGAAATGTTCTCAGCCCAAAGGGTTGTTGAGAATAAGGATGCTAATAGAATAAAAGTTATTCGCATGATTTTATCTCCAGTTAAAATTTGCAAGGTCATCCCGCGATAAATTCAATAAGTTAAAGTTACATTGGTAAGGGTTTTAGAGCGTATCTATTTTCTTTTGTTAAACATGCTCTCTTTTCCTTAATTGGAATATCTTTTGTAAAATCTATTTTTCATGTCTACCAGATACACTCCGCGGCCATGCCATTTGGCTCTCTCATTTTCTGGTAGTGTGGCCACTCGCAGGATCTCTTCAGCAGTGTCCTCTCTGCCTATCGAAATTTTGGCATATTTTAAAGGAAGATCCTTTTTCTTTAGTTCTGTTGTATCAAAGCTGTACCCGTATTTTCGCTTTGCCGGCGTATCTTTTAAGGCTGCAGGTCTGAATATGATAAACTTCAAGCCTTCCTGCTTAGCCTTGGCAAGAATAGACTCACTGTTGGTCACATTCGAATATATTGGGAAGATACGGGGTATTATATTGGCGAGATAGGGATAGTTGGCTGGCCATTTGACTTTACTTTGTCCAGGAATCCCTTCCGTGCCAACCGAACCGTGATAAATGGTTTCTACCCATCGACTACTACGCTGCCCATCAACTATAGCTTGAATGGTATCTGTGTAGAGCCTGTTATCTGTACTCAACATGTCTTTGACGCTTGTCACTCCAACAAAACAGCAGATGCTATCTATTGATGGTTCTTCTTTAAGGAGTTTAGTGTAAGTTTCCGGGTGTAAGATATTGCTGTTTTTTGCAATTAGTTTTCCCGGAATAGGATGGGGGATATACTCATCTGGTGTTAAAATGGTATTTTCCAATAGATCAGTCATTCGTTTTAAGGCTGCAGTGTCATCGTAAGCTCGGCATAGTGCTGTTACGTCATGTCCCTGTCTCAGAGCTTTCTTTACAAAGAAACGTGCACCACGAGAGGCTGCTGCTACCACTAAAAAGTGTCTTTTGTTTTGGTTTGTCATTTTTGAATTTTTGTGTTTGTGTGCACACTTATGCACGTATTGTGTTAAAAAAACTATTCTGCCTTTTGGTGTTCATCCATTAAGCGTCTTAGGGCCTTTGACGCCAGTTCAACTTGTTGTGTAATGAATTCACAGTCAAGGGTATAAAAATAGTGGGGATCGACCATCGTTATTTTTTATGTTGGATTAAGAATCACCTGCGGTCATCTGGTTGGAAAAACAGTGGCTAACAAATAAGGATGCTGTCAAAAGTGCAACAGCACATACTTGGTGAGCTGCAGCAACCGGCACTGGGATATAAAATATCAATGTGCTTATTCCCAGAGACACCTGGGCCACCAGTAGAATAAGAAAGCAATATATAGCGGTTTTAAGAGGCCCATTAAGATCAGATTTAAGTGCTTTATAGGCAAATGCCACCACTAGCACAACAATTAAGTAGGCGAACATTCGATGATTAAATTGAATGGTTAACATATCTTCGAACGCGGACAACCAAAATGGCGTAAGACTATAGAGTCCCGGTGGGATGAAGCTATCACCCATAAGAGGCCAAGTTGGGTAGGGAATTCCGGCGCGAGTACCTGCAACCAGCCCCCCAGAAAGGATCATTAAGAAAATCAGACTACTCAGGGTATAAGAGAAGCGCTTTAAATGCTGTGGTTGAGAGAGTTTTGGCGCTAACAAATCAAGCACTGTCCAAACAATAAAACCATAAATAAAGACCGCCAAGCCTAGATGAGCGGTTAACCGATACTGACTGACATGAGGGTTGTCTACAAGACCACTTTTAACCATGTACCAACCCAGTAGCCCTTGGCTGCCACCGAGCAACAACATAACCACTAGCCTTGGAGTTAATCCATGGGCTATTCGTTTGGTGAAATAAAAGAACAAAAAAGGCAGGACAAAGATAATGCCAATAAAGCGACCCAACATTCGATGTAAATATTCGTACATGAAGATTGGTTTAAACTCTTCCAAGGTCATTGTGAAGTTAGTTTTTTGATACTCTGGGAACTGCTGATACTTTGCAAACATGGCTTGCCAGTCAGCTTGAGTGATGGGTGGAATAATTCCTTTAATTGGTTTCCAGTCAACCATCGAGAGGCCAGAGTCCGTTAGTCTGGTGACCCCTCCGAGTAGGATCATGCCGAAAATAACTGCTGCACAAATTAAAAGCCAATAGGCAATCTGTCGGTCATAATGTTGTTGCGGAGGTGTTAAATTATTCAACATAACTTCATTATATCATTGTTGTGAATGTGCTTTAAGCCAGCCTTTTTTACGAAAGCGCCGCATGTTTAGACTAGATTTTAAAGAGAAATCGACCAAAGAGGTGGCGTAGAGCCACACTACTTCGGCACCCATTGTGACAAGCACCCAAGGCGCAATAATACGGGTCAATAAAATACTAAACACTGTGACCATCATTGGGTAGCGAGTATCGCCTGCTCCTCTGAGAGCTCCAGCCATACTAAATTCTACTGCCATTAATGGAAGACAGGCGCCAAGGATATAGGTAAATTGGACCATATGACGAATTACCTCGGGATCATCGATCATAAACCGAGCAATATCATGGGCACACCAACACATGACTGCGGCGCCTGTAATCATTATGTAAAGACAGGTGCGCATAGTTTTCCAGCCTGCATCATATGCACCCTTTAAGTCCCCCGCGCCGAGGTGCTGGCTAACCAGAGTAGCGCTTGAAATAGAAAAGCTAAAGGCGACAACAATCACTAGGCCTAATATTGACAAACCGATGCCATAGGCGGCAAAGGGAGCGCTGCCATAGCCGGCCAAAAAAACCATAAATATAAGTAACCCACCTTGAAAAAAAGCCTGTTCAAAGGCTGCGGGTAGACCAATATTGATTAATATCTTACTGTTACTTAGGAAATCGGGCATTGGATTTGAAGGTTTAAAATGAAAGGCTCCGAATATCCAAATAAGTAGAAATATAATAATCGTGATAGTCATGGCAATGCCACCGCCAATGGCTAGCCCAGCAATACCCATCATAGGGAAACCCAGCCAACCAAATGTCATTGCAGATCCAAGAGCGAGACTCAAAATAACACCAACAACCGCTGTCCACAAAGGCGTAGTACTATCACCTGTCGCCCTAAATGCCATATTGAAGACCAATGTTGTCAGCATTGCAGGGGCGAAGAGTGCGGTCCAAAGCATAAAGTCGGCGGCCATGCTGTGACCGTTAGCAGACAAACCAAAAATACCGACTAATTGATCTCGGAAGGGTATGGCAATCCACGAGAAAAGCATGCCATCGAGGAGAAAAAGAACAATAGAAAGGGTAGCAAAGCGTCCAGCCAACAGTCGATTGTCTGCGCCCCAGTATTTGCCTACCATAGCCGTTGTGCTGCTGCAAAGACCCATTACCACGGCGTGTAAAACAAAATAGAGTCGCTGTCCTGTTGTGACAGCGGCAACAGCATCTGTACCGAAAGTACCTGCCATTTTCAAAAAGGCGACACCCATCAGCATATATACAATATTGCTGATAATAGTGGGCCAGGTGAGACGCCAGATATTAGAAGTGGAGACAGATTCCATAAGCCGTCATTGTAGCATTTGGGTCAGTTTAAGTTTACGGCTTTATGAAAAATTTAAATGCTCGTGATTAGTATCCAGTTAAATTCATTAATTAAGTTTTTTCGTCGGTTGGCATGCAGAAATATAATAGTAAGATTTTGGCAAATATCCCCTGCTATGAGGGCTTCTGTTGGTGGGACAAGTTATAAAATATGTTACTCTCTAACCTTTCCAGGAGATCCATCAGTAACCTAAAAATGAATATTACCGAGCAGGCAAAAAAACAGTTATCTCCCCTTTGGTTAAAAAACTTGCGCGGTGAGTTAGATAAAGATTATTGGTTAGCATTAAATCAATATTTAGCTGCCCAAGCCCAATTGGGTAAGGTGATTTATCCTCCGGCTGAGAAAGTCTTCTCTGCTTTTAGTCAAACTGATTTAAATAATATCCAAGTAGTTATCATTGGCCAGGATCCATATCATGGTCCCAATCAGGCAAATGGCCTCTGTTTCTCTGTTGCTCCAGGTAATAAGATACCACCATCCCTAAGGAATATTTTCAGTGAATTATCGGCTGATCAGAATGTAGTTGTGCCCAATCATGGGTCTTTAGATGAATGGGCCAAGCAGGGTGTATTTTTACTAAATACCGTGCTTAGCGTTGAGCAGGCTTGCCCGGGGATACATGCTGACAAAGGATGGGAAAGATTCACAGATGCAGTAATAAGATTAATCAGTGATGAAGGTGAATCTGTTGTTTTTATGTTGTGGGGTAATTATGCTGGAAGAAAGAAGAGCCTAATTGATGAATCAAAGCACCTGATATTGGAGGCCGCTCATCCGTCACCTCTTTCAGCTTATCGAGGCTTTTTTGGCTGTAAGCATTTTTCTTTGGCAAATGATTACCTAATATCCAAAAAATCCTTTTCGATTAACTGGCAGATCCCAATGATGTCCCATGATACCCAACAAATTTCATTAGAACTTTAACTCAAGGCAAGATAAACCAGTGTTGAAATCGTGGCAAACCCCTAAAAACTTGCTCATTTTGATGACTATTGCGATGACATTGGCCTTTGCTACGTGGATGGCTCTGCTAAACAATTTTGTTATTGAGCGGGCATCATTTACCGGTAAAGAAATAGGAATATTGCAAAGCATTCGGGAGATACCCGGGTTTATGGCATTTTCTGCTGTTTTTGTTCTGCTTCTGATAAAGGAACAAACCTTTGCTTATATTGCATTAGCTCTCCTAGGTATTGGAGTGGCCATCAGTGGGTATTTCCCTTCGGCCTTAGGTCTGTATCTGACTACGTTTCTCATGTCGGTGGGTTTTCATTATTACGAAACTGTTAAGCAATCGCTTTCATTGCAGTGGCTAACGATCGATGAGGCTCCAGGAGTTTTGGGAAAGTTAATTGCAGTTAGCTCCATTGCTTCATTGGCGGTTTACAGTTTTCTGTGGGTTGCCCAACGTTATCTCGATCTTAGTTATGAAATGATATACCTAGTAGGCGGAGGGGGTTGTTTGGTTCTTGCCTTAATTATGTGGTTAGGTTTCCCTAGATTTGAAAGTGCGACGCCTCAGAGAAAACACCTACTGTTGAGAAAACGTTATTGGTTATTCTATGCATTGACCTTTATGAGTGGCGCAAGAAGACAGATCTTTATGGTTTTTGCGGGCTTTTTAATGGTAGAGAAATTTGGCTACAGTGTTTCGGATATCGCAGCATTGTTTATGATTAATCATATTTTTAACTGGGCGTTTGCTGGGCGTATAGGACTTATTGTAGGGCGAATTGGAGAACGTCGAGCACTAACTTTTGAGTATTGCGGATTATTTTGCGTTTTTATAGCCTACGCTTTTGTTAACGATGGGCTGTGGGCTGGGGTTCTCTATGTGGCTGATCATCTATTCTTTTCTTTAGCCATTGCCATAAAGACGTACTTCCAAAAAATAGCTGACCCAGCAGATATGGCCTCTACCGCCGGTGTAGCCTTTACCATTAATCATATTGCAGCTGTTTTCATCCCAGTCTTATTTGGTTTAGTTTGGCTAGTCTCACCTATGATGGTGTTTTTGATGGGGGCAATTATGGCGGTAATTAGCTTAGTATTAGCGCGCAATATTCCAATACATCCGAGAGCTGGTTGCGAAGTTCTGTGGGGAGCTACAGAAAGTAACGAGTCTAAATTTACCTAAGCACTCTTTTATTAAAGATCTGTTTTAAGGGGTGGTTTACTAGCTTTTGCACGCAACCAGTTTAGTTTCGTCAATATCGAGGGACTTAGGGCGATTCTCCGCTCTAATGAAAATTTACCAGGATAATCCATCATTAGTAGCCCTGCGACCATGGTTAAAATACCCTGTCCGGGTAAAAATAACATTAATATTCCGCTCAACAATAGAAGATAACCAATGGTGTTTTTAACCACAAAAACCAGCACCCACATTCCTGGAAAGCGATTCTTCCAGGGGGTTAGCTGTCGTTTTGATGATATAAAATAATCTTCAGGGATCAAAGCTACCAGCCAGGGCAGAGAAGCTAAGCTAGTAATGAAAACGATCAACGAAATTAATCCCATCCAGACGAGTAGGTTTTCGTGGGTACTAGCCCAGAGAATAATTTGGTTCACGATGATTTAGGAAGCTCATAAGGTAACGGTAAAAGCCTCATTGGGATTGGGTCTCCCTCTCCAAATCTGACCTTTGAACAGTCAGTAGACTTTATGGCCAAAATAGCCAAGATTTCGACAGTTGTCTTGTTGGCTGGTGCTACAGCAGCAACAGTCCCAATCATCTTTCCTTCAGTGTTCATTAACCCTTGCTTTAGGGAGGGAATAACGTCTGTGTCGAGGCTAATACGATACAGTCGTCGTTTTACAGCTCCGCGATAATGAGCACGTGCGACTATTTCTTGCCCTGTATAGCACCCTTTTTTGAAGCTAATAAAATTCAGGGCGTCCAGATTAATCATTTGCACAATGAATTCATCTGAAGTTTGTTCTAAGACTTCGGCCATGCCAGCACGAATACGTAATAGATCGCTATAACCCTGTCCAGCAGGTGTAACCAAATGCGTTATCGTCTGTAATTGTTCAATTGCAGTCGTGACATTGAGTGTAGTAGAAAAAACTGAGGGGCTAATTTCTCTTACTGAGTACCACTGGATTTTTTCAACTAAGGATTCGCTACCTGAGCCAGAAATCATCACGCTCAAGAATTCATGGGTGACGTTAACGATCTCAGTTTTGAAAAAGACTGAATATTTTTTAAGACTACTAATAGCAAGTGCAACAACAGAGTGATGGGTTTCTAACAGAAGGGCGCCATCATCACCTTTAGTAGCACTAAACAAAAATATAATGCGTCCTTTTGGTGAAAGGTGAGCTCCATTTTTAGATTCACCAGGTTTGATTGAGGAAAGGTCACAGGTGACCTGACCTTGTAAAAACTGTACACTATCTGGACCGTTCAATTTGATATAACCACGATAATTCGCACTTAAAACTGTTGTTTTAGGTAGTGTTGGATAGTCTGACAAAGATTCGCCGAAAGACTCTATGATATTCGAGTGGTCATCGTTAGCCATCGCTGAATGATCTGGAAAAAGGAGTTGCCAGTCCATAGATTAAAGTGATCCTGTTTGTTTAAAGTTGATTGTCTCTTATAATACCGCTTTTGCACACTGAATGATTAGTTATGAATAAAAACCGTCTGCTTTGGGCGAGTCGCCGCGGTATGTTAGAGCTAGATCTAATTCTTACTCCCTTTGTTGAAAATGTCTATGATTCGTTAGATGAACAAGACCAACTTCGGTTTCAGGTGCTTTTGGACTGCGAAGACCAGACCTTATTTTTATGGTTCATGCAAAGAGAGCAGCCCACAGATCCAAACATGCAAAGGATCCTGCAGGTAATTCGTGATAGTCGCAAAAAACCATCAGCGGTTTAGTCTAAGACCATCGAAAACCCTGTTGCTAGCCAGTATAGGGCTAGCAGTGTCGATCTTGCTTTTATTAAGTTCACTTCCGATAGTATTCTGGATAAAAGTCCTTGCTATCATTACGGTAGGGCTATTTTTTTACCAATCTATCACTGCCATGCATTCAGCTCAAACGGAAGAGTTGGTATTTAATTCTGAGACAAATCTCTGGAATCTTCGCGGTAGAGATAATTTAACTGAATTACGATTAGGCTCAAATCAATTTATTACAGATTGGCTGATTATTATCTATTTTACGACCCCTGAAGGGGTTGTATTCAGTCGCGCGATTACAAAAGATGTTGTTAATTCTACACAGCATCATCAGCTGCGGGCCCTGTTACTTTCTCGTAGTATTTAACGCTAGTCACGGTTAATGATGACATCTTGGCCAGCGTAATTTATAGGAACCATCACGGTATCTCGAGCAATGGGTGATAATTCAGGATAGTCCAAGGTAAAGTGAAGTCCGCGACTTTCCTTACGTTGCATGGCGCAGCGAATAATCAATTCAGATACTGTTGCCAGATTTCTAAGCTCTAGTAGGTCTCGAGTAATTAGGCAATTACTATAGTATTCTTGGATTTCTTTTTGGAGAAGTTTAATTCGATGTTGAGCGCGTGCTAGGCGTTTATCTGTTCGAACAATACCGACGTAATCCCACATAAAACGACGAAGTTCATCCCAGTTATGGGAGATAACAACGTCTTCGTCTGAGTGGCTTACTCTAGATTCATCCCACTCAGGAATAAAATCAGGAACAGGAATTTGACCAATTTGGTGATTGATTTTTCTGGCTGCTCCCTGCGCGTACACCAAGCACTCTAGCAAAGAATTACTTGCCATTCGGTTGGCCCCGTGCAACCCAGTGAAGGCATTTTCGCCGATGGCATAAAGATTTAGTAGATCAGTCTGGCCATCATTGCCAACTATAATTCCACCGCAGGTATAGTGCGCAGCCGGAACAACCGGTATGGGGTCAGTTGTAATATCGATGCCGTACTGTAAACATTGATTGTATACAGTAGGGAAGTGCTCAGTAATGAATTCAGCAGATTGATGACTTATATCCAAATACAGACAGTCACTACCTAACCTCTTCATTTCATGATCTATAGCTCGAGCTACCACATCTCGAGGGGCAAGCTCAGCATCGGGGTGGAAATTCTCCATAAAGGTATTTCCATTAGGAAGCCTCAAAATAGCGCCTTCTCCGCGGAGGGCTTCAGTAATCAAGAATGACTTGGCCTTTGGGTGATACAGACAAGTTGGATGAAATTGATTGAACTCCAAATTTGCCACTCGACAACCTTTACGCCATGCCATCGCAATCCCATCACCACTGGCACCATCCGGGTTACTAGTGTAAAGATATGCTTTGCTTGCACCTCCTGATGCAAGTATTACGCTTTTGGCCTGAAATAGTGATATTACGGATGTTTGTATGTCTAGCAAATAAGCGCCGGTGCATCGGATTTTGCGTGAATTTTTATCCGCTTGCGTGACCAAATCAACAGCGCAATGATGCTCGAAGATATCAATATTAGGTGCGGCAATGACTTGTTCGACAAGCGTTCCAGTGACTTCCTTACCCGTTGCATCAGCAGTATGGAGGATTCTTCGATGACTGTGACCGCCTTCTTGTGTTAGGTGATAAGATTCTTGATTGTTTTCTCGAGTAAACGTCACGCCTTGTTGAATAAGCCAATTTACTGCCTCAGGGCCATTTTCTACCACAAAGCGCACTGCATCCTCATGGCATAGACCAGCTCCCGCAACAAGGGTGTCTTTAACATGAGCATCAGCACTATCGTTTTCATCAAAAACTGCTGCAATACCTCCTTGAGCGAGCCAAGAGGCTCCACCTTGTAGGGAAGATTTGCTGATTAGAGCAATATTGAGGCTTTTATCTAATTGCAGGGCGCTAGTTAGACCAGCAGCACCACTACCAATGATAAGAACGTCATAAAGATGGGTTTGCTTCATTTGTATGTCACACAGTGTTGGAGCGACATGATAATATAACATTTTGAATCAAGCGAACTTAACAGGCATTCAGTGGTCTGTAGTAAAGCATTGTGGGATCTTTTATTCCGTTTGCTTTAATTAATCTAATCAAAAGTAGCAAAGTCGGAACAGTGAATGACTGAAATTAAAGGTGAGGCCACAGATCAGCAGTTGGTGGTTAGAGTGCAAGAAGGCGATAAGAGAGCTTTTGATCTTTTAGTTTTAAAGTATCAGCATAAGGTTCATGCCATAGTTGGTCGTTTCGTACGAGACACTGATGAGGTTGCAGATGTTGTGCAAGAAGCTTTTATAAAGGCCTATAGAGCACTCCCCAAGTTCCGAGGTGAAAGCCAGTTTTATACTTGGCTTTATCGGATTGCGGTTAATACCGCGAAAAATTATTTAGTCTCACGCAGTCGACGGCCACCAGGTTCAGATGTTGATATAGATGATGCCGAGTATTATTCTGGGAGTGAGTATTTAAAAGATTTAGGGACACCTGAGAACCAGCTTTTTCGAGATGAACTAGAATCAGTAATCGTTAATTCTATTGCTGAGCTGCCAGAAGATCTTCGCACAGCCGTTACATTAAGAGAGTATGAAGGTCTTAGCTATGAAGAAATTGCTGAAATTATGGAATGCCCTGTGGGTACTGTAAGGTCACGTATCTTCAGGGCTAGAGAGTCAATTGATGCAGTTGTAGGAAAACTAATTAACACCGAATAGAAGATTAGTGAACCTTTTGCTTATTGGTTGGTCATAGACACAGCATTTAAAGAAGTTTAGCACCTTTAAGAGGCGTAGAAATGAGTCAATATGATGAAAATTTAGGCGAGTCGTTATCTGCCATGATGGACGGTGAGGCACAAGATCTTGAGGCTCGCAGGGTCTTGAAGGAGTTGTCATCTAATGATGGGACTAACGCTTCTATCATTCGAGGGAAATGGCAGCGCTATCATGCTATTTCAGCGGTGATGAGAGGCGGCGTTGTGTCTGATGTAGACTATTCATCTGCTATTTCTGAAGCAATCAATGATGAAGTTGCACTCAAAACTAATCCTTTTAGAAAAATTCTAAGCTCCTCTGGCCGCTTTGCTATTGCCGCCTCGGTTGCTATGGTGGCGATAATGGGAGTTCAGCAGTTTGAGCAATCTGAGTTAAACCTCAATGACACAACCAACTTTGCTCAGATTGATAACAAGTCTGTTGATGATATAGTTGGCCCTGTGAATCAGGTCCCCTTGGGTTGGATGTTGGATGCTGACATAAGAGCTGTGAGTTCCGAAGGTATTGCTGAGAAGCAATATTCAGAAAAAGAAATACGCCTATACTTGGCATATATTTTGGCTAAGCATTCTAACCAGGCTCCTTATGTGAGGAATCAAGGAATGCTTCCGTACGCACGGATAGAAGAACGTGAACTGCCTACTCAAAAGGAATAAGCTTTAGTCGTGACAAAATTTCGTAACGTTAAAATATTCAGAGTGGCGGTTATTATGACCGCCATTTTTGTTTCTAGCTACTCGATATCTCAAGAAGAGAAATCGGCCCAAATGCTCATGAGAAATATGATCGAGGCCTCAGGTGCGTTGAACTATTCAGGTCTGATAACCTATGAAAAGTCAGGCCGCCTAAAGACATCGAAGATAATTCATCTTGTTCAAGATGGTATTAATTTTGAGAAGATCATCCATTTAGATGGCGCTGAGGGTGAATTTTCGAGGTTTCGCAGTGACACGAGTTGCGAGCCAGGCCATTTGAAGACTTTAAACATAGATTCACGACCAAATATAAGTACGGATAGTTTCGATCTGATTCAAAAATTTTACTCCTTGGAGATTCGAGGGCAATTGCGCGTTGCGAATCGCAAAGCCAGTTTGTTGTTGGTTAGTCCAAAAGACAAACATCGGTTGCCCTATGTGTTGGCAATCGATAATGAGACTAATCTTCTATTAATGTCGGTAATATTAGACCTTTCAGGGAATCCTTTGGAGAGATTTCAATTTATTGAGCTTAGCGTTGATGAAGATTTGTTATCGTTAGATTTTCCTAAAGTACCCTTAAAGGCTGAAAAAGATTGCAAGAGCGATGATTCAAGTATAGACGGAGTCAATTGGAGCGCTAGTTGGGTGCCGCCAGGATTCCAGTTGGTTAATTTCGAAAAAAATAAGGAGACAGGTCAACAGCTGCTTGTTTATTCTGATGGAATAGCTGTTTTTACTGTTTTCGTTGAGTCTCCCCAAGTTAGTGTTAGCCTGCCTGTTTTAGCTACCCGCCATGGTGCTAGTGCACTTGTAACTAGCAAGATAAAGAGCTTCGATAAAGAAGTTATAGTTTCTGTTGTAGGTGAAGTCCCAGCGGGCACCGCAAAAATGGTGTCTGAATCAATTGTTCATGCATCTAAACTGTCTAAGCCGTCGTAGATTTTAGTGGCACATATTAATATGATTTACGAAACGGGAACGATCGTCTCAAAAAACAAAGATAGCTTGATGGTCGAAACAATCAAGCAGACTACATGTGACTCTTGCAGTGCGCAAAAAGGTTGCGGTCATACTGCTCTCACCAAAATGACGGGTACTAAAAATGAAATCCGAGTATTGCCCGGAGACTTTTATGTTGATAAATTGAGGTTGGGACAGTCTGTTACTATCGGTATCCCTGAGCATATAGTAGTGAAAGGATCTCTGGTAGTTTATCTGGTGCCTATCATTGGAGCTATAGCGGGAGCTTGGATGATGAGTGATCAAGGGAAGACTCTTGAGCAAGATTTATTTAGTATCTTGGGGGCGTTAATTGGTCTTGTTGGTGGCGGAATTTTTGTCAATTTGCGTAGTCAAAAGGCCAAAGCGGATGCCCAAAGCAATCCAGTTTTATGTGGTGTTGAGAACGAACCCAGCGAGCTAGAAAAAATAGAGCAACGTTTTATTTAATTATATTTTATGGAGTTTTAAGTGTTTAAAAACATAGTGTTTACCTCTCTGATAGTAATGGTTTGTGTTGATAAGGTTTATGCTGACTTGCCGGATTTTAGTGCGCTAGTTGAAGCAGCAGCACCCGCTGTAGTGAAAATTAACACAGTTAGTAAGCCAGTTGATAATCGTGACAAGTTACGGGGGCAGGTTCCAGAGATGTTTAGAGAGCTACTGGAGCAGCGCAGGCGCCCAGCGAGACCAGCAAGAACCATGGGGTCTGGATTTGTGATTTCTAAGGATGGATACATTTTAACTAATCATCATGTGGTGGACGGTGCAGATGACATCCAAGTTCAATTTGCTAATCGTAGCGAGTATTCAGCTGTCATTGTGGGCTCTGATCGACGATCTGATCTGGCCTTGTTGAAAATTGAAGCTGATAATTTGCCTAGTTTGAAATTTGCGTCTTCTGAGAGCATTAAGGTAGGTTCTTGGGTCCTTGCTATAGGCTCACCATTTGGTTTGGACTATTCAGTGACTGCGGGTATTGTAAGTGCCATCGGGCGCAGTTTACCCACAGATAAAGGAGAGAACTATGTGCCTTTCATTCAGACTGATGTGGCAATTAACAGGGGTAATTCCGGAGGTCCGCTGTTCAATCTTGATGGAGAAGTGGTCGGTATCAACTCTCAAATTTATTCGCCTACTGGCGGCTCCGTAGGTCTATCTTTTTCGATTCCAGTTAGCATTGCGACTAATGTGGTTGCTCAACTTAGAGATAGTGGTGAAGTGAGGAGAGGTTTCCTTGGCGTGGGTATAAGTGATGTAGATCAGTTTATGGCGGGCGCTCTTGGTTTGCCCGGACCAATAGGTGCATATATTGAATCTGTAACACCTGATAGCGCTGCTGCCAATGGTGGCATCCAGCCTGATGATGTGATTGTTAGTGTAGATGGCCAGGCTATTTTGCGGTCAGAGGATCTGCCGCATATCGTTGGCCTGATAAAACCAGAGGAAATGATTAATGTCGAAGTTTACCGTGAAGGAAAATTCAAAGAATTAAAATTGAAGATTGGAGCTCTCGAAGGAGACGATAACATCCAAGCTTCTGTTATAGACCAATCAGATCGACTTGGGCTTTCTGTTGCAGATCCGGGAGCAGAAGATCTCCGTCTCTTGCGCTTACGCGGAGGTGTAGAGGTGGTCAAGGTGCTATCTGATTCACCTGCTGATATCGCAGGTCTAGAAGTTGGCGACATTATTATTCAGTTGGGATATAGTCGCATCGATGATTCAGAGGAATACAGGTTGGTTATAGCGGAAATTCCTAAAAATACTCCAATACGGATACGCTTTTATCGGCAAGGAAAGGCAATTTTTAGAACCATTCAGATTAACGAATGATTTGCGTATTACCGATGTATTTGCATCACTCTCATAGCTTCATTGTGGCAAATAGGCTAGACTGCGCGCGCTTATTTGAAGGGTAGTACAATCCATTGTCTGATCTTAGTCATATTAGAAATTTCTCAATCATAGCCCATATTGATCATGGGAAGTCCACCATTGCCGATCGCTTTATCCAGTTATGTGGAGGACTAACCGAGCGTGAGATGGCCGCCCAGGTTCTTGACTCTATGGATATTGAGCGAGAGCGCGGTATTACTATCAAGGCTCAGAGTGTTACTTTGCCTTACACTGCGCAAGATGGAAAAACCTATCAACTTAATTTTATTGACACGCCCGGCCACGTTGATTTTTCCTACGAGGTTTCAAGATCCCTCGCCGCATGTGAGGGTGCTCTTCTTATTGTTGATGCGGCTCAGGGAGTAGAAGCTCAATCAGTGGCTAATTGCTATACAGCGATAGCTCAAGGCCTTGAAGTTATTCCTGTTTTGAACAAAATGGATTTACCTCAGGCTGAGCCAGAAAAGGTAATCAATGAGATTGAAAATATCATTGGGATTGAAGCTGACGGAGCAGTCCGATGCAGCGCTAAAACAGGCGAGGGCATAGGTGAAATTTTAGAAGAGTTAGTGAACCAAGTCCCTCCTCCGGTGGGTGATGTAAATGCGCCTTTGCAAGCGCTAATTATTGATTCTTGGTTTGATAACTATCTTGGAGTTGTGTCTTTGGTTCGTGTGATGCAAGGAACGCTAGAGGTAAAAAATAAAGTTGTTGCTAAGTCCATTGGTAAGGCCCATGTGGTCGATAGCGTGGGTGTATTTACGCCCAAGCGTAAAGAGACAGGTATTCTGAGAGCTGGCGAAGTGGGTTTTATGGTGGCTGGAATTAAAGACATTTTAGGAGCCCCTGTAGGAGATACTGTAACCACCTTAAGTACAACCGATGTTGATCCTTTGCCTGGGTTTCAGAAGATCAAGCCTCAGGTTTATGCTGGTATGTTTCCTGTTGACTCTGATGACTTTGAAGAATTTCGCGAAGCACTTAGCAAACTTGCGGTCAATGATGCATCCTTATTTTATGAACCAGAGAGTTCTGATGCTTTGGGGTTTGGGTTTCGATGTGGATTTCTAGGCATGCTACATATGGAAATCATTCAAGAACGGCTCGAGCGGGAGTATAACCTGGACCTAATTACGACGGCGCCTACTGTTGTTTATGAAATTATTACGTCCAAGGGTGAAACTTTGTATATGTCTAACCCCTCGGATCTCCCAGATCCAGGTCAAATCGAAGAAATGCGTGAACCGATTTGTGAGGCTAACATTCTTGTACCAAAAGAATATGTAGGAAATGTAATTACACTCTGTGTTGAAAAACGTGGAGTTCAGAAAGATATGCAATTTATTGGCGGTCAGGTATCTATTCGATATGAATTGCCTATGAGCGAAGTTGTAATGGACTTTTTTGATCGTTTAAAGTCTGTTAGTCGTGGTTTTGCATCTTTAGATTATGCGTTTGTGCGCTTTGAGATGGCATCATTAGTAAAGCTCGATATCCTTATTAACGGTGATCGTGTTGACGCTTTAGCTGCTATTACTCACCGTGACCATTCTATCCATAAAGGTCGAAATCTGGCTGATAAGATGAAAGAGTTAATACCTCGGCAGATGTTTGATGTTGCGATTCAAGCAGCTATTGGAGGAAGTATTATTGCGCGTACAACTGTAAAAGCACTGCGTAAAAACGTAACAGCAAAGTGTTATGGTGGAGATGTTACTCGTAAGAAAAAGCTGTTGGAGAAACAAAAGGCCGGCAAGAAGAGAATGAAGCAGGTGGGTAGTGTCGAAATACCTCAAGATGCATTTTTAGCGGTCTTAAAGACTTAATGGCATTCAGAAAAAGGCTTAATAAAAGGATTATGTGAGATGGACTGGAACTTTGAACTGATACTCACGGTGATTTTTATAATCACAGCGTTCTTCTGGTTGTTGAATCGGTTTTGGGTAAAAACAGACGAAGGTATTATTGAGTTTTTCGGTTCATTAGCGCCGGTATTGGGTTTGGTGTTAATCCTCCGTTCTTTTATAATTGAGCCATTTCAGATTCCTTCTAAATCTATGGTCCCTACACTGAAAGTGGGTGATTTTATATTGGTAAGTAAATGGAATTATGGCATTAGGCTACCAGTTGTTAGGACTAAGCTATTTGATGTTGGCACGCCTAGACGTGGAGATGTCATTGTGTTTTTCCCGCCTCATGAGACTCGCTATTTTATCAAGCGTTTAGTTGGATTGCCTGGAGATAAAATCAGTGTTATCAATGGAATGCTGTACGTTAACAATGAAGCTATGAGTCAAGAACCGTCGGAAGTTGAGCCCGGAGCGCCTCGATCTAAAGTCATGATAGAGAATCTTAATGGCGTTGAACATGAGATTCAAAAGCGGGAGCCACCAAGCCGCTTGAGTCAGAACTTTTCAACGGTAGTGCCTCAAGGGCATTACTTCATGATGGGGGACAATCGAGATAATTCGAGCGATAGTCGCGTTTGGGGGCCTGTTCCCGAAGGTCGAATCGTAGGTAAGGCGTTCGCGCGTTGGATGTTTTGGGATGATTTCTTGAGTGTACCCAACTTCTCTCGAGCGGGATCAATCGAATAGAAGATTGACATGCTAGTTTTGCCCGACGATGTAAAAATAGTCGGTCGGGATGCTCTTTCTTACAATATACTGTTGGTTAATAACATAAATCCTAGGTGTTGCTGTGGCTGCTAATATTGCACAACTCGAGCGAAGACTTGGCTATCAGTTTGATAACCCCGACCTATTATTGTTAGCACTGTCTCACCGTAGCTTTTCTGGCCCCAATAATGAACGGTTGGAGTTTCTTGGGGACTCCATTCTAGGGTTGGTCGTAACAGAGTTTTTATATAGACAGTTTCCAGATGCTCGAGAGGGAGAGCTAAGTCCTATGCGCTCGCATATAGTGCGCGGTGAATCATTAGCGCAAGTGGCAAAAGAGTTAGAGTTGGGAGCAGAGTTACTTCTCGGCTCGGGTGAAATGAAGAGCGGCGGTCATCGTCGTGACTCGATTCTTGGAGATACTGTCGAGGCACTTATTGGGGCAGTTTATCTAGATAAAGGCATGGAGATGGCCAAAGAGTGTATCTTATTATGGTTTAGCAACTTTATTGAGAGCGCCTTAAAAGTAAAGCCTGGAAAAGATCCTAAAACTGCACTCCAAGAATGGTTACAAAAAAGGGGTGAACCCTTGCCAGACTACCAACTAGTGAAAATAGGCGGTGAGGCTCACAATCGTTTGTTTACAGTAAGCTGTAAACTAGATGTGGTTAAAGATGAGATGAGCGCTACAGCAGGCAGTAGGAGAAGAGCAGAGCAAATGGTAGCAGAACAATTACTAACACAATTGGAGCTAAAGTAGTGACAGCTGAAGATACCTACTGTGGTTACGTGGCTATTGTCGGTCGACCTAATGTTGGGAAGTCTACTTTATTGAACCATATATTGGGTCAAAAGCTATGTATCACGTCGCGTAAACCCCAGACTACCCGCCATACTTTGCTCGGCATAAAAACTAATGACAATATCCAAATGATATTTGTAGACACCCCCGGTATTCATACCAACCAGGAGCGAGCAATTAATAGAGTGATGAATCGCTCTGCGGCCAGTGTTATTTCAGATGTCGATTTAGTTGTATTTGTAGTTGACCGCTTTGAGTGGAGTGAAGCAGACGAGTACGTGGCGAAATACTTGTCTAATAACAGGGTTCCTTTAATTGTTGCACTTAATAAGGTGGATATGATCGAGGACAAAAAAGCACTCTTACCTCACCTTGAATTTCTATCTAGTAAGGTAAATGCGGTAGAGTTAATTCCATTATCAGCTTTGAGAAAGACAAACCTTGCTGAATTCGAAGAAAAAATTAAGTCTTACATTCCTCAAAAAGATCATCTTTTTCCAGAAGATCAAATTACAGATCGCAGCGAACGGTTTTTAGCAGCGGAAATTGTAAGAGAAAAAATCACTCGGCAACTAGGTGCTGAAGTTCCTTATCAAGTGACTGTGGAAATCGAGGAATTCCGCGTTGAAGGGAAAATCACCTATATCGATGCTCTGATATTAGTTGAACGAGATGGCCAGAAAAAAATTATTATTGGCACAAAGGGTGAACGTATTAAAAAGATTGGTGAGCAGTCTCGCGCTGACATTGAAAATCTATTGGATTCTAAGGTGATGCTGAGAACGTGGGTAAAGGTCCGCAGTGGCTGGTCTGATGATGAGCGTGCTTTGCGAAGCCTAGGTTACGTGGATGAGTAAGGGATAGTGAAGACTGATTCTGAAGTTGGGTTTGTGTTACATACAAGACCCTACCGTGAAACCAGTCTTTTAGTCGATTTATTTACTAAAAATTATGGCCGTGTCCGCTGTGTAGCTAAGGGCTATAGAAAGCCTAACAAAAAGGGTGTTACTCGGGCTCTTTTTCCCTATACAGAGCATCAATTTAGTTGGCAAGGTCGCGGTGATTTGAAGACGCTTACTCAGGCTGACGCGACTCAGAGCCCCCTATTTTTGCAGGGTGAATGTCTTTTTACAGGGCTCTATGTCAATGAATTGTTTTTTCGTCTTCTTCATGAGCATGATCCTCATGAAGATCTCTATGATCAATACCAACAGTACTTCGCTCATATGAGCTCTGGGCAGTTAAGTGAGCTCAAACTGCGACAGCTTGAAATGAGCCTCCTAGAGGAACTGGGTTATGGTCTGGCTATTGATACAGATGCAGAATCTGGCGAATATCTCGATGCAGACAAGTTGTATAAATATATCCCTGAAGAAGGCCTGATGGAGTGTTCTAATCAAAGTACGGAAATGGCTGGTGTATTCAGAGGATCAGATCTTGTGGCTTTATCAGAGGGTAAGTTTGATCGTAAGTCGGTGATTTTAACTGCAAAACAGCTTTTACGTGGCGTGATAGACTTTTATCTTGATGGGCGTAAATTGCATAGTCGTGAACTCTATCGTCAACACTTGGCTAATTCTGCTGCCCAAGATTAGACAAAGTTTAAAGGACAATATTAATGGTTATAGGTATCGGTACTGACATCGTTGAAATAGCAAGAATTTCAGACGTCCTGAATCGCCAAGAGGATAAATTTGTAGAACGTATTTTGACTGAATCTGAACAAAAGCATTATCAAAAGAGCCATCAAAAAGCTGCTTTTTTAGCCAAGCGTTTTGCGGTAAAAGAAGCAGTGGCCAAAGCTTTGGGAACTGGTATTGGCCATGGAGTGAGTTTTCAGGATATGGTCATAACTAATGATGTTAAGGGAGCACCTCAAATAAGCTTGTCAGGGGGTGCGGCTAAAATACTTGCTAAGAAAGAGGGGTCGGTTGTGCTAATTAGTATTGCTGATGAAAGAGATTACGCAATTGCCTATGCTGTTTTATCTAGTTAGGACCTACTCCTATGAGTGATGAGATGGTGAAAAATTACACAATTAATGACCTGCGCTATTTAATGCGGCGTTTACGAGATCCTGAAACAGGATGTCCTTGGGACTTAAAGCAGACCCTCCAAACCATCACAAGCCATACCATTGAAGAGGTATATGAGGTTGTTGATGCCATTGAAAGAAATGATACGGAGCATCTTAATGAAGAGCTAGGGGATTTACTTTTTCAAATTATATTTTATAGCCAAATAGGTGAAGAGCAGGGGCAGTTTGATTTTGATCGAGTTACATCATCTATCACTGATAAATTGATTAGAAGACATCCCCATGTGTTCCCTGAAGGAACATTAGAGTCAGTTAGAGATAATCATTCAGGTGCGCAAATTGACGATATTAAAGAAGTCTGGGAATCGATTAAAAAGCAAGAGAGAGAAAATAAAGGCTCTCAAAAGATCCTTGATGACATACCCCTTGCTCTGCCAGCCCTTAGCCGAGCCTTAAAGCTACAAAAACGAGCGGCAACTGTGGGTTTCGACTGGACAGATACGGCGCCGGTGATCGATAAAATAAATGAAGAACTCAGCGAGCTTGAGGCGGAAATTCAGCGGGGAGATGTTGCGGGAGTCGCTGACGAATTAGGAGATTTGTTGTTCAGTTGTGTCAACTTGGCTAGACACTTAAAGATCGATCCTGAGACTGCAATGCGACATGCTAATGAAAAATTTTGTAGACGCTTTGGTGCGATGGAGGATCTTCTTGGAGATAAAAACATCCATAATCATTCAGTTAAGGAATTAGAGTTACTATGGCTCGAGGTCAAGAAGGCTGAATAGCAAGCCAAAGCGGGCTAGTTAATTGGGGAAAACTATATACCTTATAACTAGGGCAGGGTTGTCCAGTTATGGCATTACGTGTATCGTACGCGGCCGATTTGCCGGTCTTGTCAGACGTCCTATCTATCTAGATAGCGAGACAAAAATTTAGCTTATGGATAGGTTTCAACCAATAGCTGTAAGCGATAGTTAATTGAGGAATAGCCGTAATGAGAGTCATTTTATTAGGTCCCCCAGGTGCAGGAAAGGGCACTCAAGCGAAGTTTATTACCGAGCAGTACTCTGTTCCGCAGATATCCACTGGTGATATGTTGCGAGCAGCAGTTAAGTCCGGCTCTGAATTAGGATCACAGGTGAAAGGAATTATGGAGTCTGGGGGGCTAGTTTCGGATGACTTAATCATTGCATTGGTTAAAGAACGAATCAACCAGAGCGATTGTAAAAATGGATTCTTATTTGATGGATTCCCTCGTACCATCCCTCAAGCTCAAGCTATTAGTGACGCTGGAATAAAAATCGATGTAGTGGTTGAGATTAGCGTGGATGACGAAGAGATTGTTTCTCGCTTAAGCGGCCGCAGGGTTCATGAGAATTCCGGACGGGTTTACCATATTGAACACAATCCTCCGAAGATTGCTGGGTACGATGACGATAGTGGAGAACCCTTGGTTCAGAGATTGGACGATCTTGAAGATACTGTGCGCAATAGGCTTGCTGTTTATCACGAGCAGACCAAACCGTTGGTGAAATTTTATACAGAATTAGAGGACTTACAGGGTCAATCACCAAAATTTGCTACAGTGAATGGTTTGGGGCTACTCTCTGATGTTCAGGCAAGATTAGTGGCTGCAATGGATTAGTTGCACGCCCTTCGATGAAGTGCTGAATCGTCACTCTCTCTATTATGCACTAAACAAAAAGTTCTATAGGTGGTGCTAAGTTTTCAATCCAAGGTTTAAAGGTTAGTAATGATATCAATTCTTGCGATAGAAACTTCAACAGATGCGTGTTCCGTAGCGCTGCATAGTGCCTCGGGAGATGTATTCCGATACGCTCAAGAGCCCCGCTCACATACACAACTTGTCATGAAGATGATTAATGAGGTTCTCATTGAGTCATCTATAAAAGTTAGCGAAATAGACGCACTTAGCGTATCTGTAGGCCCGGGTTCTTTCACAGGACTTCGTATCGGGTTCGCTGCTGCACAAGGTCTAGCGTTTGGTTTGGATATCCCAGTTGTGCCTGTATCTTCGTTAGAGGTTATGGTCGCTACATATATTCGCAAAATGAGAGATAACTCTCTGCCAGATAAGTCTGACGGCGATCAGACAGTCATGGTTGTCTTAGATGCTCGAATGGGAGAGTTCAACTGTGGTTGTTATAACGTGAATTGTGACGGGCAAATTTCAACTTATCATCATGACCGGTTACTTAAAGCTGAAGATGCTATCAAGTGGATGCAGGAACTGTCACCAAGTGCAATTATTGGTGATGGAGATAAACTAGTTTCATCTGGGGGTGATTGGTCGGAGCTTTTGACCCACGTATATCCAAACGCTGTGGATCTTTTAGGGATTGCGTTACCTAGATATAGAAAAGGTGAGGGAAAGGCCATAAGCTCAATAGATTTAGTCTATCTGCGCGGTACAGAGGCATGGCAAAGAAGAAAGCGAATTAGGGAAGCATAGTATGGGCACTAAGGTTGCTTTTGTAGGCCTCGGGGTCATGGGATTTCCCATGGCAGGTTGGCTATCTAAGAAAGGATATTCAGTATCGGCTTATAATCGAACTCGTAAAACCGCAGAAAAATGGCTAAGACAATATTCAGGAACCCTTAAATTCACCCCGGCGGATGTAGCTAAAGGTGCGGATATTGTGTTTATTTGCGTTGGTAATGATGATGATGTTACCGATGTAACATTCGGGAAAGATGGTGTTTTTGCTGGTATGTCTGCGGGTGCTATTTTAGTTGATCATACAACCACTTCGGCAAAATTAGCACATAAACTGGCTGCCGAAGCTGAAAAAAATAAGATTGGTTTTGTAGATGCTCCGGTATCCGGAGGCCAACAAGGAGCGGATAGTGGTCAGCTTACGGTAATGTGTGGAGGACAGGAGTCGGACTTTCTTCGCGTCATTGAAGCAATCAATTCCTATGCAAAGGCTGTCAATCTGATGGGTCCTGCCGGCAGTGGGCAGCTGTGTAAGATGGCCAATCAAATATGTATAGCGGGGCTAGTGCAAGGACTTGCTGAGGGACTTAATTTTGCTGAGCGGGCTGGTCTCAATGTTCATCAAGTGGTAGAAGTTATATCCAAAGGCGCCGCGCAGTCATGGCAAATGGATAATCGCTATCAAACTATGCTAGCCAATGAGTATGAACACGGTTTTGCTGTTGAGTGGATGCGAAAAGATCTCTCATTTGCTCTTGAGGAGGCTGAAAGAAATGGTAGTTCGTTGCCTGTTACCCAAATTGTGGACGAATTTTACTCTGAGGTTCAAAAGTTAGGTGGTAATCGCTGGGATACTTCTAGCCTTCTAGCCCGTTTGAAATCTTAGCTGTGGTTGAGTGTTTTCACAGGACACAAACTTCTATAATGCGTTATTAGACCTTTAATCGATGTACTTAAACGGAATCTATAAAAATGTTGCAAGATAGAGAAAAATTTAATGCTGATTTGACGCGTTTTTTAGACGCATCGCCTACGCCGTTTCATGCAGTGCTCGAGATGACGAAAACTCTCTTGGGCGCAGGATTTACCGAGCTTAAAGAGTCTGATAGTTGGTCGCTTTCAGTCGGAGAAAAACATTTTGTTACACGTAATGGTTCGTCAATTATAGCTTTTGTCGTAGGGCAAGAAGATATTGTTGATACGGGTATTAAGATGGCTGGTGCCCACACAGATAGCCCATGTCTTATGGTTAAACCTCAGCCTGAAGTTAATAAACAAGGATATTTTCAGTTAGGTGTTGAGGTGTATGGTGGGGCGCTTTTAAATCCATGGTTTGACCGAGATTTATCCATTGCAGGACGGCTTGTTTTTAGGGATAAAAAGCAAAACCTAAAGCAAAAGCTTGTTGATTTTGAGCGGGCGGTCGCAACGATACCCAGTTTGGCGATTCATTTGGATCGAGAAGCTAACAAGGATCGCTCCATTAACGCCCAGACGGACATAATCCCAGTATTAATGCAATGCGCAGGCTCTACTTCGTTTAGAAATTTACTAGCAGAGCACTTCCTGGGAAAAGGAGATAAGGTTATTGACTATGAGCTCTGCCTATATGACACGCAATCAGCTGGAATTGTTGGTTTAAATGACGAGTTCATTACTTCGGCGAGGTTGGATAATCTTTTAAGTTGTTTTGTGGCGACCCAATCTATTGTAAATGCCAATAGTGAGCAGACTTCTTTGATAGTTTGTAATGATCATGAAGAAGTAGGTAGTGTCTCTGCCATAGGAGCAGATGGGCCGTTCTTGGAGTCGATCGTTGCACGGCTGTGTGGCGTTAATACTTCAAGTGAAATAATTAGTAGAGTCATTACTAAATCGTTAATGATCTCTTGCGATAATGCTCACGCAACTCACCCTAATTTTGCAAATAAACATGATGGGGGACATATGCCAGCGCTGAACGGAGGCCCTGTTGTGAAGGTGAATGTCAAGCAACGGTATGCCACTAACAGCATAACATCGAGTCTCTTTAAGCAATTGTGCAGTGATATTGATGTACCCGTGCAGCATTTTGTATCGCGAAATGATTTAGGTTGTGGGAGTACTATTGGGCCAATAACATCAGGTAGACTTGGAGTGCCGACTTTGGATGTTGGTATACCTCAGTTAGCGATGCACTCCTGTCGGGAAATGACTGGCGTCGAGGATCCGATAAGACTTTCTAATGTGTTAATAGAGTTCTTTAATAGACCATTGAACCCAAGTATTGAGGTTGAGTAACTGTGGTTAAGCGGTATGATGGTGTCATTATTTAGGCGGCAAATAATTTATGAGTAAACGGCGCGTTTTAACAGGCATTACAACCTCCGGAGCACCTCACTTAGGAAACTATGTTGGTGCCATTAGGCCTGCCGTCGAAGCGAGCCTCAGTGGTGATTACGACTCGTTCTTTTTTTTAGCAGATTATCACTCGCTAATTAAATGCCAAGATCCTGAGAGAGTTCATCAATCTACCTTGGAAATAGCAGCGGCATGGCTAGCGCTGGGTTTAGATCCAAATAAGGTGACCTTCTACCGTCAATCAGATATCCCTGAGATTCCTGAATTGACTTGGTTGCTGACCTGCATGACTGCGAAGGGATTGGTCAATAGAGCTCATGCATACAAAGGTGCAGTGCAACTGAACGAAGAAAATGGAGATGACGCAGATTTTGGCGTCACCATGGGCCTGTTTAGCTATCCAATTCTTATGGCGGCGGATATTTTGATGTTCAACGCTCACAAAATTCCTGTTGGTCGAGATCAAATACAGCATATTGAAATGGCTCGTGACATAGCGCAACGGTTTAATCATCATTATGGAGAACATTTTGTTCTGCCTGAGGCACAGGTAGACGATGATATGGCAGTGTTACAAGGGTTGGATGGGCGTAAGATGAGTAAGAGTTATGGTAATACTATTCCTCTATTCTTGAGTGAAAAGAAACTCAGAAAGCATATCAATAAAATTAAAACCAATTTATTAGAACCGGGTCAGCCCAAAAACCCAGATGAATCCACTGTATTCCAGATTTGGCAGGCTTTTGCCTCTGCAGAGCAAGCTAGCGAGATGCGTGCTGCATTTGCTGATGGAATTGCTTGGGGAGAGGCAAAACAGCAGTTATTTGAGTTAATTAATGGTCATTTGGCAGAGCCTCGTGAGAGATACATTGAGTTGATTGAAAACCCTGGAGAGGTTGAGATTGCGTTGCGCGCAGGAGCTGAAAAAGCGCGAGTTTATAGTGCCGACTTAATTTCAGTTGTGCGAGAAGCTGTAGGCCTGAGGCCTCTTGGGTGATCAGAATTTAATGCGCATTCGTAATGAGAATATAAACTTTACTATGTATAATATTCACTGAGTGAAATGAGACATCAACCTAAAGCTTAAAACATTAATAATCATTTTTTATAGACATTGGAGCCCTGTATGAGCCACCCAAACCTGTTTGCTTTTTTACTATTTAGTACCCTTTTACTGAGTGCCTGTGGTGCTGACAACTCAGATGTCGAATTGACAGAAAATCAAAAGGCTGCGGTTGCTGAGCGAATAGCCCCTGCAGGTCACGTATTAATGGAAGGTCAATCTGTGACTACTACCGAAGTCGTGACTACCGTGTCAGCTCGCTCAGGGGATGATATCTATAACACCAACTGTATGGCCTGCCACAACTCAGGAATTGCTGGTGCTCCTAAATATGGCGATATATCAGCTTGGGCTTTGAAGCTTGAGAAAGGTATTGATGCCGTCTATGCCAATGCTATTAATGGTATTCGAGGCATGCCGGCTAGGGGAACTTGCATGAGTTGTAGCGATGATGAAGTTAAGTCTGCGATTGACTATATTTTAGCAAATAGCAAATAGCAAATAGCTGGTAAGTGAATATCCCCTGGTTGTTGGGTGCTTAGGGGTAAATATCTATTATAAAAGAACCGCGCATTGTTGCGGTTTTTTTGTAAACCGTGTCTCAGTTCTGATTTTTTGAAAAAAAAATAGTAACCCAAAAATAAGAGAACCACGTTTAAGGTTACTGGAACAGAGGCTTCTGGCTTAAACGTAAAGTTCATGCTTTCGCCTATGTAAGTTAGATTTAACTGGAGCGCTTAACTTTTACATTGAACAATGGGGAAGGAGGCCCATAAAAGAGTTACTGTTGGACTTGCAAACTTGTTACCCATCTAATTACAGCCTGATTGGTCATTGGTAAGGTCATACTGCCATTTTCAAGCAGACGATCGTGGAATAGGCGAATATCAAACTTATCACCAAGCTCTTTTTCCGAATAAATTCTTAGATTCCTGAGTTGGAGCATACCTAGCATGTAGGCATTTGCCTGAGCTGGCCATGAAATATAGCGATTGATATCACTTTGTATATCCACCTCGGCCCATCCAGTGTTGTTCAACATGTAATCTACCGCCTGCTGTCGGGTCCAACCTTTGGAGTGAATTCCAGAATCAACCACCAATCTTGCAGCACGAGCGGCCTGATCAGATAACATTCCCATGAGTTCTAGAGGTGTTTTGTAAAGTCCTAGCTCTTCCGCCAGCCGCTCTGAATAGAGAGCCCAACCCTCCGAGTAGCCGTCGTTATATGTATAGCGAACCAGTGGATGTACCCTATTACCTAGTTCCAGCGCTATAGCCCCCTGCATATGATGCCCAGGATAGGTTTCATGATACAGCGTTGATAGTTGGCTTGCTCGTGATCGTTTTTCGGGATCTTTGACTGCTATATAAAAGATACCTGGCCTTGTTCCATCCTCAGAGGAAGAGTGATACTCGCCAACTCCGCTTGCCGCATATTCCGGGTAGGGCTTTATCAAAACACCCGCTTTCGGTTTGAGTCTAAATACTTGACTCATTTTGTCTTGGGCGGCCTTAAGCGCATCCCTTGAATATTGGACCACCTCTTTTTCAGATCTGAATGTAAATTCTTTGTCTGTATTTATCCTTCTAAGGAAGCTTTCAATCGATTCGCCGTCGAAGTGCTTATCAAGCAAGATGGACATTTCTGATCTTATGTTGGCAATTTGTTGTAATCCAAGGTTGTGAATTTGATCGGCACTAGGTTGAATTGTAGCGTAGGATCTAACCAGAGCTGGATAGCATTTGGATCCATTTGGATTGAAGCTAATGGAGATTTCATCACGTGCTTGACTTAGGTAATCACTCTCAATGAAGTTAGCGTAGCGAATAATAGCTGGCGCAATTTCATCATTGAAGATCCGTTTCACTTGATCATTAAAATCTTCATCTTCGCCGCGCTCACCCATCGAAAGGAATGGAGAGCTTGGTTCAAGAAGGATACGAACTTCCGAGGGAACTGCCTCTACAGTAATTTTGGGCGAGCTGTAACCTTCTGAGAGTCCGTATTTGAGATTTTCAATTTCAATATCTATAAATCGACTAACTTGGCTCAACCGATGGAGTGCTTGTTCTTTTAATTCAGTTGAATCTAGTGGTTGGATGTCAAAGATAAATGGTAATCCGGTATACCAGGCCGTTGTAGTACTAGTCTCCCACAGCTCCTTTCGGCAGACTCGCGCATCACGAGAAGCAGCGAGATTCTCTTGAACAATACCAAAGGTTACCCAATCTCTGCTGCCAATTTCCTTGGGCTCACCGATAGCATTTAGTTCGTCCAACCATTGATCTTCTCTATCTTGCCATTGCTGCATGGAGCTTAATGAATTATCAAATAGTTGATCATGACGACTGTTTTTGATCGAATAAAAAGTAGGTGTTGATGGATAGCGCAGCATGGTCGCTTCTAAAATCTCATCGGCGATGTCTTCGATCGTGCGACCATGATCTTGGTTTTTAATGGCACAAGATGACATTGCAAGAAATGACAAAAATATTGCGGTATTTAATGCTGAGTGTCTGTTAAGCAAGATATTCCCCATTTGGACATTAGGCCATTATTCTAGTACAAACAATAACCGTTGGCGCTTGGAAGAGAATTTGAACCCCCACTTATCATTATATTTAGAGCAGATAAGTTCAGTGCAGGATATTGGTTTTTGTGTTAAACATAGCCTTGATAGCATGTTCTGTAAACCGATATTGCTGATCACAAAATTGGCAGGTTATTAATACAAGCCCATGCTCCTTGCAGGTTTCCAATAATTCGTCCTCACCGAGAGATACGAGAGCGCTCTCAGTTCTTTCCAGAGAGCAACTACAGAAAAATGAGACCGGCTGTGATTCAAATAACCGAACATTGTCTTCATGAAACAAACGATACAACTGATCATTATGAGAAAGTTCCAGTTGCTCGTTACTCTTTAGGGTATCCATAAGCGTGCATAGGTGTTGCCAATCATCCTTTGCTTGTTCAAAGTCTTGAGTAATCGGCATTTGTTGAATCAATAGTCCTGAAGCGACGCTCTGATCTACTGAGATTTTTATTTTGGTTAGTAGTTGTGCAGATTGATCAAAATAGTGTTCTAAACAGCCGCTTAAATCAGCAGCTTCCATCTTAACAATACCTTGATACCTTTCTCCTTGCTCAGGTTCTATAGTGATTGCCAAGGTTCCTAGCCCCATCAACTTAGACAGATTATTGGAGCTAGAAACGGAGCTATTGTCAAAAGAGTCCCAGTCGCCACGGACAATACCACGTAGTTTTTGACCTTGGCTGCATTCAGCCATAATTGTTGAGACTGGACCATCGCCAGTTGCTTGTAGGGTGACTATACCCGCTTGTTTTAGTGAGGCGCCAATAAGACTGGCGGCTACTAAAAATTCACCGAAAAGCTTAGAAACTGTTTGAGGGTAATTATGCAGGTCTATAATGTCTCGATAGCTGGATGAAAGGGTCGTTATTTCACCTCGCACGTCGGTACCGTCAAATAAGAAGCGTTGCAAGATGTCTTGATTTTTCATATGCGCGCTATTGTACTGAAAGATTTGAGCAGATTAACCTTAATTTTTTAAAAAACGATGAATTTGCCGTCGTTGCTTTTTATTAGGTCTTACAGAGGCTGGCGTAGAGTCATAAAATGCTTTTCTTTTAGCGGATTTCTCTTCTCTTTTAGATATACTTTCTTGAGTTTCCTCATATAGACTTTGAGCTTCAGGTGCTCCACGCCTGTGCTCCGAGAGAGCTAATACCGTAATAGTTTTTTCGTCCTCTCCTCTGCGTATTCTAAGCTGCTCGCCTACCTCAACTATGCGACTGGGCTTAGTTTTTTGGCCGGCAACATGAACTTTACCATTGTCTATTGCTGTTTTAGCAAGAACTCTGGTCTTGTAGAGTCGGGCTGCCCACAACCATTTGTCCAGTCGAATTTTAAGCATAATGTAGTTTACCATTGTGCGACAGTAGCTCTTCAAATTGGCTAATAGAAGGATATTTAGATTTATGTTTAGTTGAGATTGTACTGTCGGGGCTATCTACACAGAGTAAGTTGGCAACACCGAAACGCTGAGCTGTATCCAGAACTGGTTCGGAGTCATCAATAAAGAGTGTTTTTTGAGGATTGAAGGGGTATTTTTGTTGAAGTGCTCTCCAAAATGCTAAGGATTCCTTTGGGAAACCATATTCATGAGACGAAACAACGCCATCTAGTTCCATTTCTATATTTGTCACAGAAAATTTTAAAGCCACGCTGCTAGGGTGAGCATTTGTGACTAATATTCGCTGTTTATTATTGGCATTCAATGCCTGCAAGAACAGCAGTGATTTGGGCCGTTCGCTGATGAGGTGCTGGATCTCTTTTTTCAGCCTAACAATGTCTATATCTAATTGCTCAGACCAAAAGTCGGTGCAGTACCAATCTAGAGTGCCTCTCTTCTCAAACAGTTGGCGTTTCAAGTCACCCAGTGCTTTGTCTTCGTCACCTGGAAACTTTGCTGCATAATGCTCTGGTAAGTGTTGAAGCCAGAAGAAATTATCGAAATGCAGGTCCAGTAAAGTACCGTCCATATCAAGCAGAACTGTATCAATCGCTGTCCAATTTATTACCATTTAAATACCGTTAATTTCGGTGCTAAAAAATATCATCGGGGAGAGGGTTCTGTTCTGTTTCTGTGGAACTAGAATCTTCATCTGGAGCTGCAGGGACATTTTCAGTTCTGAAAAATTCGTAGATACCCTGATTACTCGGCGCGACTCGTTTTCCAGTCTTCGGATCAATTTTGACTGTGACAATGCCATTAGGTTGTCGTTTATCCATATCAGCTTTGCCTTTGAGGGCATTTGACATAAACTCAATCCAGATAGGGAGGGCAGCGGACCCACCATATTCATTGCGACCGATGACTGAATTGTCATCAAATCCAACCCAAGCTGTCGAAACTAGATGAGGAGAATAACCAGAAAACCATGCATCTCTCGGACCGTTGGTAGTGCCCGTTTTACCTCCAATATCACTCCGATTGAGCACTTTAGCTTTAACACCTGTCCCCCTCAAAATGACATCTTTTAACATGGAGTCCATCAAGAATGCTGTCTGGGGATCCATTCCTCGTTTAGCAGGAGTGACTTTGGCATTAGGCAGTGTTGCTAGGCTTTGTTTAACTTTGTCCCAACTGTATCGATCTCCATCCTCAGCAGATACTTTTTCTAAATCATCAAATAATGCTCGTAGTTGAAAATCAATTTCAGGCGACATCATATTCTCATTAGACGTTGCAACATCAGGCCTTATCTGATTGTTAGATTCATTACAGGGATCGCATGCTACCTCAGGGGATGCTTGGAAAATTACATTTCCATCGCGATCAACAATTTTATCAAGAACATGGTGCCTAACTTGATAACCGTCATTGGCAAACATTGCATATCCAGTTGCAATCTCTAAAGGGGTTAAAGCGTAACTCCCTAACGCCAGGGACAAATCTAACGGCATTTCACTTGTGTCAAATCCAAATAATTGTAGCCCTTCAAGTGTCTGATCTATTCCCATTCGCCTTAAGAGTCTAATCGAAACAAGATTTCGAGATCGGTATAGGGCTTCTCTTAGACGGGTTGGTCCATAGAATTTGCCCCCATCATTCTCTGGCCTCCAAGTGTCTTCCAGTTTTGCATCATCGAAGACTACTGGAGCATCATTGATGATTGATGCCGGAGTGAAGCCATTTTTAAGCGCAGTTGCATAAATAAAAGGCTTGAAATTTGAGCCAGGTTGGCGAGCCGCTTGAGTAGCACGGTTAAAACTGCTCTCTCTGTAATCGAACCCGCCGACCATAGCTCTTATAGCACCATTGTATGGGTCCATCGCCACCAGTGCTGACTGCACTTCTGGAAGTTGGGCCAATCTTATCTTTCCATTTTTATCTCTTGTAATTCTGATAAGATCTCCAGAGGTAAATACATCGGTAGCAGATTCAATTGGAGCCGATCTATCATTTACTGTTTTATATGTTCGTAAGCCTTTCAAGCCATCTGCCCAGTTGAGTGTTTGGATGCCGGCATCTCTGGTAAGTAGTGTGAGTCGATCATCGGCAACTAGGCTTATTATGGCCGGCTCTAAAGGCCCAACATCACGAGTAGTTTTCAATGTTTCTACCCAGAGAGATTCCTCGATTTCTGATTTCTCTACACCTCTATATCCATGACGTTGGTCATAGGACAACACTCCAGAATGTAAGGCATCAACACCACTTTTTTGCATTTTTGAGTCAATGGTGGTGATGGCGGTGTAGCCTTCGGTGTAGGCTTTAAGGCCGAATTTAGAGATAACTTCTTGTCTGACGATTTCGGCGACATAATCGGCGTCCACCTCTGATTTGGAGCCATGATAGAAAGCATTATCAACTTCAATTATGGCTTCTTGATATTCTTCATAAGAAATACTGTTTAATTTCAGCATTCTTCCCAAAATCCAATTTCTTCGTTCAGTCGCACGCTTCGGATTGGCTATTGGGTTGAAGGCGGAGGGTGCTTTTGGTAAGCCTGCTATCATTGCAATTTGGGCTAGGCTGAGATCATTAAGATTTTTACCGTAATAAACTTGTGCGGCCGCAGCGAATCCATAAGCAGTTTTACCCAGAAACATTTTATTTGCGTAAAGGGATAGTATTTCTTCCTTTGTTAGCACCTCCTCGATGCGGAAAGCGAGTAATATTTCGTTAAATTTACGGGTAAATTCTTTGCGCTTGTGGAAAAAAAAGTTTCTGGCGACCTGCATTGTAATTGTACTTCCGCCGCCAACAGCTTTCCCTTGACTTACGAGTTGTACAACGGATCTTACAAGCCCAGAAACAACAATTCCTTTGTGTTCGAAAAAACTGTCGTCCTCTGCGGCTAAAAGAGCATCAACCATTTGCTTGGGAATGTTTTTAAAATCTACGGGAGTCCGTTTTTGGTTGCCGAACTCACCTATAATCTTTAAATCTTGGGATGTCACTCTGAGTGGAATTTGCATACGGACATCTTTGAGTTCTTCAGCAGAGGGTAATTTCGGACTCAAATAAAGGTAAAGACATGAAGTGACTAACAGAATGCCGCCTACCCCCAACAAAAGGGTTATCAAGCTAAATTTGATGGCTCGACGACGATCCATAACTTAATTTCCTAAAATCATTTTTTCTATTATAGAACGTCAGTAATGTGAAGTGCATCCAACTAGTTAACGAAAATCCAGTTATTCTAGCGAGTCGCAATGACTATTATTGGGTTTCTTTTGTGTTCAGTAAATTATTCGCGCTTAAAGATAAGATATTATCACTAAATGTCGGTTTAAAGTCGGTGCCTAAAACAATATTAGGTATCGATATCTCTTCATCTGCGATAAAACTTATTGAGATGGAGTCTAATCATGAAGGTTATAAGGTTGTCTCTTATGGTGTATCGCCTCTCCCGCCTGGAGCTGTAATCGACAGAGAAATTATAGATATAGAGGCGACTGCAAAAGTACTAAAGATTGTTTATCAAGACTCTAACGCCTCTTCATTAAAGGCAGCAGTAGCAGTGTCTGGTTCATCAGTAATTTCGAACTTCATAGATGTGCCCAGAGCACTCTCAGAGAAACAGTTGGAGGCGAGAGTTGAGTTAGAGGCTGGCGCTATAATTCCCTTCAATCTTGATGAAGTAAACTTAGATTTTGCTGTGGTTGGTCAAAATCCATTAAGTAAGGATGAGTTGAGAGTGCAGGTGGTCGCTTGCCAGCGAGATTATGTTGATCAAAGAAAAGAGGTAATCAAGCTAGCGGGGCTTCAACCTGTTGTAGTCGATGTTGAAAGCTTTGCATTTGCGCGGGCTTATAAAGAACTCATCAAAACAGACGCGGCTGAATCAAGACAGCATGATAATACAAATAGCAGGAGCATGGGCTATGACCCAGAAGAGGTGGTTGCAGTTATAGACATTGGTGCGTCGGTATTCACGTTTGTAGTAATCTCTCAGGCAATGGTGGTTTACTCTTTAGAACAACCGTTTGGTGGCAAACAACTAACCGAGGATATCCAGCGACGTTATAACCTGTCTTGGGCAGAAGCGGGGAAGGCAAAACGGAAAGGCGGGCTAGACTCTGATTATGTTGAAACCATGCTGGACCCATTTAAAGGATTGTTGATCCAGCACATTAAGCGCTCGATTCAGGTTTTTTACTCATCGACCGAGATAAAGAAAATTGATCGTTTGATGTTATCTGGAGGGGTGTCAAAAGTGGTAGGTTTGCCTGATGAAATTTCAAAAGCCGTTGATATTCCAGCCGAAATAGTAGATCTACTAAAAAATATTACTTTGAGCCCTCAAGTTAGCCGCTCCCGGCTTCTTTCGGATACGCCTGCAATGATGCTCGCTTTTGGTTTAGCTTTATCTAAAGGACATAAATGGTAGAGCTCAACTTACTTCCATGGCGGCGAGATTTGGCTACTCGCAGGCGCAAAGAGAAGCTTCTCATTCTTGTGCTAACGGGAGTTTGTGCAATGGTCTTTGCGGCACCAGCTGCATTGATTACTAATAGTTGGGTAAATGAGTCTAAACAGCTAAACGATTATATTCAGTCCAGAATTGATAGATTCGACGAGTCTCTTGAAGAGGTACGAAATCTTGAATCCAGAAAAGCTGAATTAATCGGTCAAATTCAAATACTTGAGCATTTGCAATCGGGTCGATCCGCCACTGCGAGGGTGTTAGATGAGTTGGTTGTCGCAATGCCAGTTCAAATCACTTTAAAGCGTGTGGAGAGAAAAGATAATCTGCTAGTGATCATAGGCCGAGCTGAGTCGAATAGTGATGTGTCGCAATTTATGAAAAATATTAATAGATCCTATCTGTTTAGTCGACCGCGCCTGCTGGAAATCGAAAAACAGATCAAGAGTGAAGGCTACGCGAATGAATTTTACATCAATGTTTATTTGGATGATTTGAAAGAGGGACCCAAAGAACAAGTTAGTTGGAAAGGAGACTAAATGTTGGACAAACAAAAAGGTATCGATATTCCCGATATGTTCAGTAAAGAAGATATTACATTAGGCCACATCGAAACCTGGCCTCGGTCGATATTTTTTTTAACAATCTTTTTTGTGTTTACGGTGATAGTAGCTGCAAGTTACTACATGATCATACATGGAAATTTGGATGAGTTGAGGGATCAGGAGCTATATGAGTCTCAAAAAGTCATCGAGTATGGGCGTAAAAAGTCTTTGATCGCTAGAAAAGATAAGTATATTCAACAAATGGCTGAGTTAGACCTAATGTTTGCGTCCTTTACTGAAAAAATGCCTGTTGATTCAGAAGTGCCTGAAATAATTGAAGATATTACCAGAGTCGCTACTCAGTCTGGTTTGGTTACCTCAGTGATATCTATTCAGAGCGAAAAAGATGCTGGGCTATACACAGAGTTGCCAATCAAGATTAGTGTTTCTGGACAGTATCACAATCTTGGCAATTTCGTTGCCGGTCTAACGCAACTAGAAAGATTAGTGAGCTTGCATGATTTCTCACTGGGAAAAACCGAAGGGAATGAGATCTTGTTAGAACTGGATGCTAAAACTTATCGTTTTAATTCTGTCGGTAACCCACCATGAAAGCTTTCTTGGTAATTCCACTATTACATTTGATAGTCGGTTGTTCTGGACAGGATAAATTCATTGAGATTAATGTCCAGTTAGATGAATTTGGTTTGACTAAAGTTTCTGAAGTGGATCCCCTGCCAAAAATGCCAGTTGAGAAAGGCTATGTCTATCAGTCTAGTTCTAAACGAAACGTGTTTGAGCGATTCAGTCAGCCATCACAAGATACCTCATACAGCAAAGAAAAGGTCACTAATCCTGATTTATTGAGACCGAAGCAACCATTAGAGTTTTTTGAGTTACTGTCTTTAAAAATGGTTGGCTCCTTAAAAAGTAAGACAGATGTTTGGGCTTTGATTGTCGATTCTAATGGCAGTATAAATAAAGTTAGAAAGGGCGATTTTGTAGGTAAAAATTATGGTCAAGTAATTGATATTAAAGATACGCAGGTAATTATTTTGGAGAAGATTTCTGATCGTAGAGGTGGATGGTTTGGTCAACGTCAAGTAGTAACATTGGAGAAGTGAAATGAATGGAAATGTAAGTCAATTTAGAGTTATTTTGAATTTCAGATTATTTGCAATAACGTTAGTGTGTATGGTTGTTATGATCGCAACTAAAGTTGAAAGTGAAGAACTGTCCATTACTAATGTGGAATTTGATCTAAACTCAGAAGGACAGGCTCTGGTTACTATTAGTTCTAATCAATTGGTTTCAGGCGCCGCCGTATCAGTGATCGACAATCAAATTAAAGTTGTTTTTAAGAAAACGAGTTTGCCAGGTAATCTTGATAAACGGTTAGATGTTTCTGATTTCTCCACACCAATTAGGTATATTGATAGTGAGCAAAAAGACGGTAATGCCATTGTTCAGATTGTGAATCGCAGATTATTTACATACAAAACTGAGCGAACGGATAATCAAATTATCATCACAGTTTTAGATAGCAGATTCTCTTCTTCTCCCAAAGAACCTAAAAAAAGCACCTTCAAAGGAGATCTCATTGACCTTAATTTTCAGGACATACAGATTCGAGATGTTTTGCAGATTGTAGCTGACTTTAAATCGCTAAATTTGGTAGCCACTGACTCAGTAAAAGGAGCTATTAGTCTTAACTTAAAAAAGGTTCCTTGGGATCAAGCGCTGGATACTATTTTAAAGTCAAAAGGCCTAGGAATGCGAAAGCAGGGAAATATTTTGCTGATCGCCCCCTTAGAGGAATTAAGTGATAGAGAAGCTCGGGAGATTGAAGATCAGAAACAATTACAAGCTTTAGCTTCATTGGAGACTTACATTGCAAGAGTAAAGTATGCAGATGTGTATAATATTTCTAAGTTTTTCGGGATATCTTCAGATACAACGAGTGGACGAATTGATGATGACGGGACTAACGGTGAAGGAGCCTCGACACTTATGTCGGATCGTGGATCAGTGATTATCGATGAGCGGACGAATACTATTATTTTAACTGACACATCCGAAAAAATAGATGCATTTAAGCGCATGCTAAACCAAATAGATATTCCCGTAAAACAAGTGCTTATTGAAGCCCGCATAGTTCGAGCCTCTTCGGATTTTCGCAGAGAATTAGGAGTCAGTTGGGGGGTGGTAGGTAATGATGCAGTCAATTTCAATGCAATCAGTGATCCTAACCAAAGGTTGACTGGTGTACTAGCTTCAGATTTAGGCATTGAGAATTCACCGACGGCATTGTCCCTTGGTTACCTGTCTAATAATCTTTTGATTGATTTAGAGCTAAACGCTCTCGAAGCTGGGGGTTTTGGAGAAATAGTTTCTCAACCGAAGATTCTTACTGCAGATAAAACTCAGGCGTCTATTAAATCTGGAGTTGAAATCCCGTATCAAGCAGTCACTACAAGTTCTAACACAGCGGATGGCGTAGTCCAAACTCAATTTAAAGAGGCAGTGTTGAAACTCCAGGTAACTCCACAAATAACGCCAGATAATCGAGTGATTATGGATATTTTAGTAAAACAAGATTCCGTAGGTAGCTTCACGGTTAACGCCGAACCAGCGATAGATATTACCGAAATTACCACGCAAGCTTTGGTTGGTAATGGACAAACTCTTGTGCTCGGCGGAATTTTCCAGTCTGAAGAGCTTTCAGATATTGAGGAGGTTCCAATTCTTGGAGATATACCATTGTTAGGTAACTTATTTAAAAAACAAATGCGCGCAAAGGATAAACGTGAAATACTCATCTTTATAACTCCCAAAATAATTGATGAAAATTTCATAGACACATGATCTCGACGCATCTCTTTTTAGTTGGCCCTATGGGCGCAGGTAAATCGACCATTGGTAAACAGCTCGCCAGTGTCTTAGGGCGACCATTTTTTGACATTGATGCAGAGATAGTGAAGTCAACGGGTGCGGATATACAGTGGATCTTCGATATGGAGGGTGAAGAAGGCTTTCGGCAGCGAGAATCTACTATGCTTCTGCGAACTATATCTTCCTCAACGCCCTCTGTAATCGCTACTGGTGGCGGGATCGTGTTAAGTACAGCTAATCGCAAAGCAATGATCAGCGCTGGGAAGGTTGTTTATCTTAGGGTCACTAAACAACAACTTTATGAGAGGACCAAACGAGATAAAAAGCGGCCATTATTGCAGGTCGAGGATCGTAAGGCGGCAATAGACCTTCTGTACGAGCAGAGAGATCCTCTGTATCGTGAGGTTGCCGATATTGTTTTTACATCCTCAAGTTTTCATGTTCAACAAGTAGTTGCTGAACTTGCTGATCAGCTATCTGTAAGTTAGTTGATACTTAGTTTAGTTATAAATTCTCCGAGCATGAGAGGCATTAAAAGGTTAAACTAGGCTCTAATCCAAGAAACACATAGAGCTATGATCAAATCTCCAAGCCCTACTGATAGTGCCTCAAAAGTTGTGCAGGTCGATTTAGGCGACAGAAGCTACCCCATTTTTATAGGTTCAGCAGAGCTATCTAGAGTTAATCTGAATACATACATACAGGGTCAAAAAGCCTTAATCGTTACTAATGACACAATAGCGTCCTTATACCTAGATTTAGTTCTAGGCAGCCTCGATGAAAAGCAGGTGGATGTTGTAGTGTTGCCTGATGGTGAGAGATTTAAAAACTTAGATCATTTAAATTGGATTTTCACCAAGTTGATAGAGAAAAAGCACGATCGAAAGACAACCTTGATCGCTTTAGGTGGAGGGGTTGTTGGAGATATGGCTGGTTTTGCCGCCGCATCATATCAGCGTGGCGTCCCATTTATTCAGATACCCACTACATTGTTAGCTCAGGTAGATTCCTCTGTTGGTGGAAAAACAGGGGTCAATCACGCGTTGGGCAAGAATATGTTAGGGGCTTTTCACCAACCAAGAGCCGTTGTTATTGATCTGAATGTTCTAAATACACTTCCAAACAAGCAGTTCGCTGCGGGCATGGCCGAAGTGATTAAATATGGTTTGATAACGGATTATGACTTTTTACAGTGGTTGGAAACTAACGCACAGAAGTTATTGAATCGCGACGAGAATGCCCTAGCTTATGCTATAGAAAAGTCGTGTATTGATAAGGCTATGGTTGTCAGTGCCGATGAAACCGAACAAGGTATGCGGGCAATACTTAATCTTGGACATACTTTTGGTCACGCTATTGAGACATTTCAAGAATACACTGGTTTTTTACATGGGGAAGCAGTGGCCATAGGAATGTTAATGGCGATGGAGGTTTCTGTGCTTGCAGGGCATCTAGTCGATCAAGATGTGCAAAGAATCAGGAGTCTACTAGAGGTTTTTTCTCTACCATCAAGACCGCCGGATGATATGGTTTCGACTGACTTTACCTCACTAATGTATCGAGATAAGAAAGTGCTTGATGGCAAGCTCAGGCTTGTATTACTTAGAGCATTAGGGGATGCCTATGTTGAGGTTGACTCTTCTGAAAGTTTGCTGGAAAAAGTTTTAATTAGCGCATGCGGTTCATAAGACGTTAGGCAAAACCAGCATTATAAATTAGTTAATCATGTTGTGAATATTCGATATTTTGGTTGAATTCGATCTAAAACTGCTAATTTAGTGGCCTCTGTTGCGTGTTCACTGCGTAATCACGTTTGTCGTAACGGATTGGGAAGTGTAAAATATGCATCCCTCGGAAATACCTGGGGCGGAACAATCATGTCCCACAAACCATACCAATAGCCCTCAAAGAAGAATTAATGAATATGAATGAAGCGACACAGTTTGGCCTCTACGACAGTACTTTTGAAAAAAGTAGCTGTGGCGTAGGGTTTCTCACTCGCAAAGATGGCAAGCAGACCCACGAACTTTTAGTTAAGGGGCATGAGGCTCTCTGTGCGGTACCTCACCGTGGAGGTATGTCAGCTGAAGGTGTTGGAGATGGCGCGGGTGTTTCCGTTGATTTATCAGTTGAGTTTTTTAATAAGGTAACTAATTCTGAGTTAACACCTGGTGAGTTTGGAGTGGCTAACTTCTTTTTACCAAACGATCCAAGTCAGCATCAGCGTGCCAGAGAGTTGGTCGATCAAGTATTAGAAGCCCAAGGCATGAAGATTCTTGTAACTCGCGATGTGAAGGTTGATAATTCTGTTTTGCGACCGGCGTCAGTTAAATATCAATTACCAATTGCCCAGTGGGTGTTTGCTACGCCAGAAGGGATTATAGGTACCGAGCTAGATAAAGCCATTCACAAGGCCCTATTAGCCATTGAGTCAAAAGCCTATACAGAGGAAGACTTCGATGGGCTCTATCCCTTATCGATGTCAGCGAAGATGCAAGTCTTGAAGGGCCGCTTAAATTCCAATGAAATTATTCCGTATTTCCTAGATCTTAATGATGCATCCCATAGCATTCATACGCTCTATTTTCATACGCGGTTTTCAACCAATACTGACCCTCATCCGTCTATGGCCCAGCCATTCCGGTTGATGGCCCATAATGGAGAGTTAAATACTGATAAAAAGAACCGCCTTTCTGAGGCTGCTATTGCTCGTTCTAAAGAGAATAATATCATTCGACCTAAGGGCCAGTCGGATAGTTGTCGTTTAGATCAGACGCTTCAATCTCGAGTGGTTGAGGATGATCTTGATTTGGTTACTGCGGTCGTTTCAATGATGCCGCCAGCATGGGAAAACGATAAGACGCTCTCACCTAATGTTCGGGCTATGCTCGAGTACTTTTCGCTCTATGAAGAAAAAAATGATGGTCCTGCGGCGTTAATTTTTGGTGATGGTTCAATCATTGGTGCTCGGTTGGACAGACTTGGCTTAAGACCCCTCAGAAGTGTAGAAACTGAAACTTACTTAGCGGTTATGTCAGAAGCGGGCCAGATTGATTTTGGCGATGAATCTGTTTTGAGTCGTGGACGCATCGAAGCGGGTGGAATGCTCTATTATGACCACCAGCAGAAACGTTCTTTTGGCACTGAAGAGGCTTTAGAGCTGTTGGCCAGTCAGCGTAATTACCTTAATTTAGTTGAGAAAGCTCGTATTGCAATTGAGGATTTGCCTGATATTCCCAGTGAAGAAACCTCCTTGTCTAGTAGTTACTCAGGTGACCTTCCTTTGGCGGGACGATATGTAGCCTATTCTCAAAATCAAGAATGTTTTCGCTTCATGATAGATCCAATGCTGGCCACTGGGACTGAAAAGGTGTCTGCCATGGGTTATGGCAATGCAATTAATGCGCTCTCTGACAATGAGGGAGGAGTTGCTAAGTATTTTTCCCAGCGCTTTGCTCAAGTAACTAATCCGCCTCTAGATTCAATTCGTGAAGTCGAGGGAATGACTATGCGGGTAGCTCTTGGGACTAAACCTAATATAGGTGCTCAGCCTGGCCGTCAAATAGTTCTTGAATCCCCCATTCTTAATTATGCACAGATACTTAAAATTCGATCGCAGAAAGAGACTCCCGTTGGTCGTTTTTCAATGTTATTTAAGCCTGTCTTTGGTGACGTAGAGGCAAATAAGAGATCGCTAATTGCCGGAATTGACGGGGTTTGTGACGATGTTGAGCAGTTTGCACGGGAGCAAGGTGGCATAGCTATCATTAGTGATCGCCATGTAACACGGTCCCACGGTTCTATTTCCATGACTCTGATCGTGTCGGCGATTAATCAGCGTCTTATTGAAACGGGCCTCAGGTTGAGAGTTTCTTTGATTGTTGAGAGCGGACAAATTTGTTCGTCACACCATGTTGCTTGTGCTTTGGGATTTGGTGCCGCAGCAGTTTATCCAATGGGTGTGCAGATGCGTGCCGAAGATAAGTTTTCTGATGATGCTGATGGGGCGTATCAGAAGTTTGCTAAGGCGGCCGAAAAAGCTTTGATGAAGACCATGGGCAAGATTGGTCTTTGTACTGTAGAGAGCTATTCAGGTGGAGAGTTTTTTGAGCCTAATTTCTTAAACACAAACGATCCGGTATTTCGTCGCTATTTCCCAAATATGAAGTCCCCAGTTGGGGGGGTGGGCTTTACAGAGATTGCTCAAGCTCACGCGGATTGGCATGAGCGAGCACTCATTTGTGAGGTTGAAAGCGATATCCCTATGCTAGGGCTTTTCAAAGAGCGAGCCGGTGGTGCCGGACACTCATATGGTGTGGCAGCAGTTCGCGGCTTTGTTGATTTAACCGAAGAACCTATCGCTTTTGACGCAGACAATGATACCGATACCAACGATGTGTTGAGACTTTTGACTCTTAATCGCATGGAGGGTGCTTTTGGAATTAGCGACGAGGGATACACGAACACGAGTTTTGATCGACTTTCACCCCAAGAAATCAATGAGTTCAAGATCACACCCGGATATAGAGACTTCTCTCGAGCTATGACAGAGGAAAGATCTACTAGGCCCGCTGCATTAAGAGATGTCTTGGCATTCCCTGCAGATGTTTCATTCCTCTCTAAATCGAGTGAATTTAAGCATGAGATGATGTTGTTTAACAGGGCGGGAAACAATCATTTTGTTATTCGTGGTTTAAACTGTGAAATGCTTGCAGATGATCAATGTGCACTCCGTTTGACAGGTCCTCTGGCCGATCAACCTGGAAGGTTAGATGCTTTAGCCGCTTCATTTGTTGATCGTTTCGGCGTAGACATCATTAACCAATCAATTAGCGCTGATATTTTGACGTTACATGTGTCCGGTGCCGCTCAGGATTACGTGAGTCGCTTGCGCAGAGCTAAACCAAAAGCAGATTTAGCTGAGGTTCAGCCTGCCAGTGAAATCACACCGCTTTTAGCCTCCGGTGCCATGAGTCACGGTGCTTTGGTTGCCACTGCCCATGAAGCAGTAGCTCATGGGACCAATATGGTTGGGGGAATGTCTAATTGTGGGGAAGGCGGTGAGCATTTTTCTCGCTACGGCACTATCCGCGCCTCTCGTATCAAACAATTTGCCTCTGGGCGCTTTGGCGTTTGGGCTGGCTATCTAGCCGATCCAATGCTTGAAGAGATAGAGATAAAGATTGGTCAGGGAGCTAAACCAGGAGAAGGTGGTCAGTTGCCCGCACCCAAGGTTAATGTGGAGATAGCTGCTGCGCGTGGTGGTGTCCCTGGTGTAGAGTTAATTTCACCGCCACCTCATCATGATACATACTCGATTGAGGATTTGGCCCAGCTTATACACGATGCTAAAGCCGCCAGAGTGCGTGTGATCGTTAAACTGGTCTCTTCTGATGGCATTGGAACAATCGCAGTTGGCGTGGCAAAAGCTGGTGCTGATGTGATTAATGTGGCAGGTAATACTGGAGGCACTGGGGCGGCTTCAGTTACTTCTTTAAAGTACACAGGGCGGGCTGCAGAGATCGGTATAGCTGAAGTCCACCAAGCTTTGTGTGCTAACGGATTACGCCAAAAGGTCGTTCTTCGATGTTCTGGAGCCCACCAAACAGGGTCAGACGTTGTTAAATCAGCTTTAATGGGCGGTGATAGTTTTGAGTTTGGTACTACAGCGTTGATGATGCTGAAGTGTGTCATGGCAAAGAACTGTAATATCAAATGCCCAGCGGGTTTAACGACAAATCCTGAGGTGTTTGATGGTGACCCACGAGCCCTTGGACAATATCTACTCAATATTGCCCATGAAGTAAGAGAGATTCTTGCGGATCTGGGGTTGAGATCGTTGCGCGAGGCCAGAGGCCGCTGTGATTTGATTCATCTGCTAGATCACCCCTCATCGGTGGGACAGTTAGATCTCAGAGCTATGCTGACTGTAGTGGAGGAGCGAAAGGTCGATCAGCCAATTTATATGGAACGTGACTATGCCGTTGACGAAGGGTTTATAGGCGTCATTCGGAAGGCTTTGGTAGACCAAAAGCAGCTATCAATAGAATTACCAAATAGCCAGTCATTAAATAACTGCAATAAGAGTGTGGGTGGTCAACTTGCCATAGATATTGAGCGCATGCTCAATCATGAGCTGGGAGATCTTGATTTACCTGCAGTGCTCACAGACCGGCGAGGAAGGCGGTTTCTGCGGAATCATGCAATAAAAATAACGACTCATGGCTCTGCAGGTCAATCCTATGGTGCATTCTGCAACGACGGTATGCTGATGGAGCATACGGGGACTTGCAATGATGGTGTTGGTAAGACTGCTTGCGGTGGAGAGCTCATAATCCATGCACCACGAGGAGGGTCTGACAAACCTGGGACTAATGTACTCATTGGGAATTTTGCACTATTTGGCGCTACTGGTGGCCGACTGTTTGTTGAGGGCCAAGCTGGTGATCGGTTTGCTGTGCGTAACTCAGGGGCTACAGCAGTGGTTGAAGGTGTAGGTGATTTCTGTGCAGAGTACATGACCAATGGCGCAGTTCTGAACTTAGGAGCATTTGCTAAGGGTTTCGGTAACGGTATGTCAGGCGGGTTTGCCTATCAATATGATCCGTACAAGAAATTCACTCACTGTATCAGCCACGATTCTGTGCTGCTGGGTTATTTAGATAATAATACTGAGGAAGCAGAAATTCATGCTCAAGCAATACACACTATGTTGCACTGGCATGCTAAAGCAACTGGATCTAAAAAGGCGTCTTGGTTTCTTAAAAATTGGAGTGATGAGCGCGCCAATTTTGCTTATCTAACTCCCCGAGCACTATTACAGTATCAGGATTCTGAAGCAATTTTAGAGGCCAAGCCGCGTAAAGAGCTAGCTGAGGAACTCGCCAATGCTCTTGCGGCATTTCAAGTCAATAAGCTTAAAAAGGCGTGGCGTTCTGGACAGCCTGTTATGAAAGGCTCAGTTCCTAACCCTGATTTGTCTGAGAGTGGCGATATGTTCGAGCTAATAAATACCTACTCGGTGCTCGATGCAGCTCAAAAAATAGCCCTTAAAAAGCTTCCTGGTTCAACATCAGTGGAAGATCCCAATGTGATTAAAATAACTCGCAATCTCATTTTGACCGAAGATTTTGCTTTGATGAATGCTCTACTTCGGCATGCACGCGAGGCTATTTCAGGGTATAGTGCAGCCGAACTTGCTGCCATGATTGCGGGCAAGCGTCTCAATGATTTTAAAGAAGCTCTGAGTTTGCGAAATATTTTATCAATGGATAGTCCGGCTACCTATGGTTGGATATTACATCAGCAGCACAAAAATAAAGTTGCGTTAGGTCGAATACCAAGCTTTGAAGAACTTTTTGCACATAATGCGTTGAGTGATATTTTGCCCAACGTTAGTTAATACTGAGGCCGTTTAATGAAACTTCCATTTATACCAGAAGATGCTCCTTTTACTGGTGACCAAAAATCTTGGTTAGCGGGCTTCCTTGCAGGTATGCAATCGGCAAAAACAATGACTGGGAGTCAAGTGGGTACAGCTGCAAATACTGCATCATCGACTGCGCCCTTGGTTAATATTCTCTATGGTACTCAAACCGGTAATGCAGAGGGTTTAGCAATGGATGCTGCAGCTACAGCCAAAGCGCAGGGGTTTCAGGCTATAGTCCAAGGTTTAGATGATGTGAGCATAGAAGCATTCGCGGCGATGAGGAGAGTTATTATCACCATAGCCACGTATGGTGAAGGAGAAATGCCAGATAATGCAGGATTATTTTGGGAGAGCATATATAGCTCGGATATGCCTAAATTACCCGACATGCAGTTTGGCGTTTTAGCACTTGGTGACTCTGGGTATGACGACTTCTGTCAGGCGGGGAAGCTTCTTGATGTGCGTCTAGAGCAGCTCGGTGCTCAGCGACTGGTCGATCGGTTAGATTGTGATGTAGATTTTGAAGATGTTGCGGAGGAATGGATTAATAAAACGATTCCTTTAGCTAATGACGGCCAAGCGGTCGCTCCAGTCGACAAACCCACTCCTGCAGTTGTCAAATCCATTTGGAATAGAAAGAATCCATACCCGGCCACGTTAGCTGTTAATCACCTGCTTTCTGGTGAATTGTCTGGTAAAGAGATTCGACACTATGAGTTTGACTTAGGGGACAGCGGGCTAGTCTATGACACCGGGGATGCTCTAAATGTTATGCCGGTAAACGATGACAAATTAGTGGCAAAGATTATAGAGCGACTTTTAGTGAGTGGCGATACTATTCTTGAGGATCAAGAAAAATCACTTACTGAACTGCTGACATTTCAATATGAAATTGCTACCCCCTCCCGAAAGCTTATTGCTGCTGTGGAGACTCAAGCTAAAGATGAAATGTTTTCCCACGTCGTCAAAAATGGAGATAAAGAGGCTTTAGCCGACTTCCTGTGGGGTAAGGATACTCTTGATTTATTGAATCTAAACTCTGATATATATTTTTCCGCGTCAGAATTTTTAGCATTGCTTAAGCCTCTGCAGCATCGAGCATACTCGATTTCCTCAAGTCCTAATAAACATCCAGGTTCAGTTCATTTAACGGTAGCTTCAGTGCGATGGAACGATAATGGGCGTGACCACCTTGGAGTGTGCTCCACATTTTTGGCTGATCGAATTGCAAAGAACGGTAAAGCAGGAGTTTTTATATCTCCTAACAAAGCGTTTCGAATCCCTAGTAACGACGATGCTCCAATGATTATGGTGGGTCCTGGTACTGGGGTAGCACCTTTCAGGGCTTTTCTAGAAGAGCGCCAAATCCGCGGTGCAAAAGGCCAAAATTGGTTGTTTTTTGGTGATCAAACAAGAGCATCTGATTTTATTTATGAGCAGGAATTAATAGAGATGCAGGCGGCGGGTGTACTAACGCGCCTTGATCTAGCTTTTTCGAGGGATCAAAAAGAAAAAGTTTATGTACAGAATAAAATGCATGAACATGGCGCCGAACTCTACCAGTGGCTCGAAAATGGCGGCTATTTCTACGTCTGTGGAGATGCGACTCGCATGGCGAAAGATGTGGACCAAGCTCTTTGCGACATTATCGCGGCTCAGGGTAGTCTAAGTAGTGACAAGGCCAAAGAGTATGTTAATAATCTAAAGCGTGAAAAACGCTATCTACGCGACGTATACTAGTCGTACCATCTTATTGACTTAAGTTATTTATGACAGAATTAAAAAATGATCGATTTTTACGAGCATTAGCTCGGCAACCAGTTGATAAAACACCAGTGTGGATGATGCGCCAAGCAGGGCGCTATTTACCTGAATACCGCCAAGTTAGGGGACAGGCAGGAGATTTCATGAGCCTGTGTAAAAATACTGAATTAGCCTGTGAAGTTACCCTGCAACCTCTTGAGAGATTTGAATTAGATGCAGCGATTCTTTTTTCAGATATTCTAACGATTCCTGATGCAATGGGTTTAGGGCTTTATTTTGCTGAGGGTGAAGGGCCTAAATTCCATAAACCTTTGCGAAGCGAAGCAGATATAGAGCAACTTGAGGTGATTAACACGGCTATAGATCTAACTTATGTGACTGATGCTGTGTCTATGATTCGTCAAGAGCTGAATGGTCGTGCTCCTTTAATTGGATTCTCAGGGAGTCCTTGGACATTGGCGACCTATATGATTGAAGGGCAGAGCAGTCGTGACTTTGCTCGCGCCAAAACAATGCTATACACACAGCCCGAGTTACTCCACCAACTACTCGATAAACTTGCTCTTTCTGTTATTGATTACCTAAATGCGCAGATTCTCGCAGGTGCACAGGTAGTACAGATATTTGATACCTGGGGAGGTGTCCTAAGCCATAGTGCCTATCTTGAATTTTCTCTTACATACATGGCGAAGATTGTCGACGGTCTGATTAAGCAGGCCGATGGCCGAGACGTACCCGTGATCCTTTTCACCAAAGGGGGTGGTCTTTGGTTAGAAGCTATGGCAAATACAGGCTGTGATTGTCTCGGACTTGATTGGACGATAGATATAGGATCTGCTCGCCATCGAGTTGGTGATAAAGTTGCTCTGCAAGGCAACATGGACCCAGCGATCCTAAGAGCCAAGCCAGAAGTTATTCAGCGGGAGGTTAAGAGAATCCTGGGATCTTTTGGTAAGAATGACGGCCATGTGTTCAACCTTGGTCATGGAATTACCCCTGATATTGCCCCTGATAATGCCAAGATTTTTATCGATGCTGTGCATGAGTTCTCAAGCTCCAGTTAGATCCGGAGATGCACTAGGTGAGAATTGCCAGTTTCTCTCCCATTATAACAGGGGTTTTTAAACTCAAGTTTTCCAGTCCAGAGACTTTATTTTCGCCAAACAAAACAATGACTGTCGAACCAAATCTAAATTGGCCGATTTCTTCTCCCTTGGCATAAGCAAGTTCTTGATCAGAATAGTCAGACTCTCGTACAGCACCAGGGCCTGGTTTTTCGTATCCGCCCCAGACGGTTTCGATACCCGCAACTAGCATTGCGCCAACAAAAATAACGGCAAAATCACCCACTAACTCAGAGTTAAATTCACAGACTAACCGTTCATTGCGCGCAAATAAGCCATCCAAACCCTGCGCAGTTTTGTCGTTAACCGAGAAAAGTTCGCCGGGGATGTAACGGGTAGTTCGCAATTTGCCGGCAATAGGCATATGCACACGGTGGTAGTCTCTAGGGGAGAGATAAATGGTTGCAAAAGATCCATCTTGAAATTTTTGGGCTGAAGATGAATTGCCTAAAAGACGGCTTACTGAATAATCAATGCCCTTGGCTTGGAGAATTCTTTGTCGGTCTATGATTCCTGACTGACTAATGACTCCATCAGCGGGACAACAAACGCTATGATCGTCCATATCTACGGGTCGGGTCCCTGCTTTAAGTTCTCGAGTAAAAAAGGCATTAAAATTGTCGTAATCGTTTAAATCAGCACTTGTCGCCTCTTCCATATTAATAGCGAACGCTGAAATAGCTCGATCGATTAGAAAATTCTTTAGCCAAGGTCGCTTCGACTCTGCTATCTTACCAACGAGCCTAGATAAACTATGCTTGGGGAGTATTCGCTGAATGGCGACAAAAATGTCGGCGCTGTGACTCATAGTTTTTACTCTTTAATATTAAATTAGTGGTTACATAGGAAATTCAAAAACCATACTCTATGGGCGTGTGGTCAAGATTGCCCCATTCAGCCCAGGAACCACCGTATCCAGTTATTTTCTCATAACCTAGAATCCGTGCAACCATATAAGTAAAGCTCGAACGTTGATGTAATTGGCAATGGGTAGCGATAATTTTGTCTTTAGTAAGGCCGCAATCGTCTAGAATATTTTGCGCGTTCTGTTTAATCCGTAAATTATTTTTTTGATCTATCAGTTCAATCCATTCAAGATTTATTGCCCCCGGAATATGACCGCCGCGATTAGCTCGTGTTATTTCTCCGGTATATTCCTCTAGACGGCGAGCATCCCAAATCGCAAAGTTAGGACAACCCAATTGATTGATAATTTGATCTGCACCAATAGTTGCAGATAGATTTGCAAAGTCGCTACCGATCTGAGGATCAGAGCGATTAGGTAGATTAGTTTCTTTTTGGGTTATATGGCCCTCTTTGATCCAACTAACAATACCGCCATTTAGATAGGACCACTGGTGTAGGCCAACCAAATCCAAAATCCACGCTAATCTACCGGCCCAACCGCCGCCCTCATCATCATAAATGACGACATGCTTGGATGGGTTGATGCCTATGTAGCTTAGTAAGGATTCGATCTCTGCGAAGCTAGGATGTATACCCAGTGCTGGAGGTGTATTTGACATAAGTTGAGTTCCTTTAAGATGCAGAGCCCCAGGTACATGGGATCGAGCATAAAGGTCCGGCTTACAAAGATCGACAATTACCAAATCTTCTCTTCCAAGCTCCGTTTCTAGCTCCTTGGGTTCAAGTAATCTTGGCAATGGTGTGGCCATCAGCCGCCTCCAACTTTATATATTAGTATGTGTCAGCTCAGAATTCTTAGTAGCTATGATCGAATAGATTCCTGCGACAGAAGTATCTGTCGATAATTGTGTAACCTGTCTGCAAGCACCTTCTTGGCCGCCACTGCAGCCAGTAGACTACATCCAACTTCTTTATTGTGATTACAATCACGAAATTTGCAATGGCCAAGATATGGGCGAAAGTCAACAAAGCCATTTATCACCTGATCTTTAGTAAGGTGAGTTAATGAAAACTCTCGTATTCCAGGTGAGTCAATAAGAGTGCCGCCGCCAGATAAATGAAAAAGTTTGGACACAGTAGTGGTGTGAGTGCCTTTTTCCTTACCCTCAGATAGGGAGCCTACTTGCATATTAGCTGCGGGTTGTAAGAGATTAATTAGTGAGGATTTACCGACTCCTGACTGGCCTACAAATATAGCAGTACTCTTAGCAAGATAATCTTGCAGGGCGTCAATGCCTTGCCCAGTTTTAGCTGAGACTTTAATGACATCGTATCCAATGAACTGGTAGTTTTTAACTAACTGACTAATATCCCCAAAAACACTGGTATCCAACATATCGGCTTTATTGAGGATTAGCATGGGTTTTATCCCCTGAGCCTCGGCAGCAACTAAGTATCGATCTATTAGGTTACTAAAAGCAGTAGGTTTGGGTGAAAAGACAACCGCAATAAGATTAACATTCGCGGCAACTGGCCGTAATTTCCCATAGATATCTGGTCGTATTAATTCTGACTTGCGGTCCTGACGAGCAACTATGACCCCATGTGGTTCCGCAAACCTCCATATGACTTTGTCACCCGTCACTAAATTTTCAAGATTAGCCCTCTTATGGCAGCGGACAATACGACCCTGGATCTCTGTTTCGGCCGCCTCAACATCCACCTGAGCACCAAAATTTGTGACGACTGTTCCGAGTATTTCTGGCCCAAGGTTATTTAGATTTTCTATCTCTTCTAGTGCCACGGCATTTTTATTGAGCGCTCTTTGGCGTCTTCGTTCCTGAATGGATTGAATGCGATCTTTTTGACGATCACTCAGTCGGCGCTTACTCATAGGGCTTAGAAATTAATACTCATGACTCATTAATCCAATGTAACTGGTTGCCATCTCTGGCGTTATAAGCGCTAAGGATATAGCATTAAGGGCTTAAGTAACATCAAGTAACGGCCTCGCGGTTGTTAAAATGCCAAAATGAGATTCCTATGACGGACAAGAACGCGCTTAATTTAATCTGGATTGATCTGGAGATGACTGGATTGGACCCTCTGAAAGAGAGAATAATCGAGATCGCTACAGTCGTGACTGATTCACAGCTGAACCTATTGGCAGAAGGCCCATCGATAGCTATTAAACAATCGGATAGCTTGCTGTCTGAAATGGATGACTGGAATACTCGACAGCATGGTGATTCGGGATTGATCGAGCGTGTTCGAACTAGTCAGGTCAGTGAATCCGAGGCTATGGAACAAACGATCAACTTTCTAAATCAATGGGTTCCCCCAGGGCAATCTCCTATGTGTGGCAACTCAATTGGTCAAGATAGACGTTTTTTAGTCCGTTATATGCCTGAGCTAGAGTCTTTTTTTCACTATCGAAATTTAGATGTTAGTACTCTGAAAGAATTGGTTCGACGATGGCGGCCAGATCTTGTAGATGGCATTGTGAAAAAAGGGAGTCATTTGGCAATGGATGACATTTACGACTCAATTGCTGAGTTGGCCTACTATCGAAAAGTATTTATTCGAGACTAAGTTTTGCTTGCTGCTGAGCGATTGCCCACTCAATATGTTCTCTTACCAGAGTCGATGGGTGATTAGACTTGGCTTGAAGATTGTCAAGAATAACTTTAGAGCCTGAAGCATTACCCAATCCCACAGCGATATTTCGCAGCCAACGCTCATGACCAATTCGACGAATAGCCGATCCTTGAGTTTTGTGTAAAAACTCCTCTGCATCCCAGTTAAATAAGGCTACTAAAGAAGAGTCATCCAGATTGTGTCGAGGGGTGAAATCATCTTCCTGGGTCTGTGAGGCAAAACGGTTCCACGGGCACCTGATTTGACAGTCATCACAACCAAACACTCTATTGCCCATGAGTGGCCGCAACTCCTCAGGTATAGCCTCTTTACTTTCAATAGTGAGGTATGAGATGCAGCGACGAGCATCTAAAACATAGGGCTCAGGAAATGCATCTGTGGGACAAACTTTTAAGCATGAACGACAGTTACCACACTTATTATCTTGTTTTTGATCGTCAACGGGCAATGCCAATGATGTATAGATTTCTCCAAGGAAAAACCAAGAACCAGCTGACTCATTGAGTAACAGGGTGTTTTTGCCGATCCAACCAAGGCCGGCTTGTTCGGCAATTGGTTTTTCCATGACTGGTGCACTATCTACAAAGGGTCTTTGAGATAAGTTGAGTTCGGGGAGTTCTTGCTCAATTTTTTTTATTAGAGCAGCCAGACGATTGCGAATGACTTTATGGTAATCTCTTCCCAAGGCATAACGAGAAATATAGGCCTTGTTGTCGTCCTTTAGCACCGCGATCATATTGGTGTCAGCAAGATAATCCATGCGCACTGATATAACTCTTACAGTGTGATCCACCAATTTGTCGACAACATAGCGTTTATCACCATGTTGTCCCATCCATCCCATAGAGCCTTGGAATCCTTTTGCCAGCCATTCCTGCAGACGTTGCGACGCCTTATCTAAGTTAGGCTCAATAATCGAAACTTGTTGGAATCCAAACGCAGCCCCCCAAGATTTGATCTTTGTGGCTAATTTATTTAGATTTTCGCCTTCGCCTTCAATTTCATGCATGGTTTCACAGCTATTCTGTCTTATAATCGTTTTAATTTTACTGGGATATCTTCTTTATGTCGCACTATCTTCTCCATCAAGCCTTATTTAATGCTAAAACTGTTCGCGAAATCGATCGATTAGCTACAGCAAAAGGCGATATTCCAAGTGCTGAATTAATGCGCAGAGCGGGCCAAGCAGCCTATGCTGAGCTATTAGACAATTTTGGGACTCCGGAGTGTATCCATGTGTTTTGTGGAGCCGGTAACAATGGGGGTGATGGCTATATTATCGCCTCTCTAGCCGCCAGTGAAAACATATCTGTGCAAGTTTATGAGTTAGGCAATACAAATAGGATGTCTGCTGATACAAAACATGCTAGACGGATGTGTCTTGATGCGAAGGTGGAATGTAACGCTTTCAACCCAGAGTGCAATCTTTCAGAAGGAATAATCATCGATAGTCTTATGGGGACAGGCTTTGATGGGAATCTGCGAGAGGAATTTGCCGAGGCAATTGAGTATATTAATAGCTCGTTGCTTCCGGTTATATCGATTGATATACCTTCAGGTTTGTCTAGTGATACTGGAGCTGTAAAAGATATCGCGGTGAAGGCAGATTTCACTGTAACTTTTGTAGGAGTCAAACAAGGGCTATTTACGGGTCGTGGGCCGGCCATGAGTGGTGATGTTATTTACGACTCTCTTGATATCCCAGATAGAATTATTCAGGAACAGCTACCTTCTGCTGAATTAATGGAGCTTGAGGAGCTAATTGATTACATGCCCGAATTTGAAGCTGACGCGTATAAAAACCAACGTGGGCACTGTATGGTGATCGGTGGTGATCATGGAACTGGAGGGGCCTCATTGATGGCCTCACAGGCTTGTCTTAAGGTTGGCGCAGGGTTGGCAAGCCTTGCGACACGGCCAGAGCATGTTTCGGCAAGTTTAGCGCGACAACCCGAAGTCATGGCGTTTGGCGTGGTCTCCGGGCAAGCCCTAGAACCTCTACTTGAACGACCAACAGTCTTAGTTATTGGGCCGGGACTTGGTCGATCATCTTGGTCGGAACAAATGTTACAAAAAGCCATGGCCACTAACTTACCGATGGTTATTGACGCCGATGCATTGAATATCATCGCAGATGGTCGAGTGATAACTAATTTTGAAAACAGGCTATGGGTCATGACACCCCATCCTGGAGAAGCGGCTAGACTTTTGGGGGTAACTATCACTGAAATTCAAGCTGATCGGTTTGCGGCAGTGCGAGCTATTCAAGAAAAATACAATGCGGTAGTACTTTTAAAAGGAGCCGGAACCATCATTTCCTCTCAGCAGGGTAGCCCGTTAAAGGTTTGTCCCTATGGTAACCCAGCAATGGCAACGGCTGGTATGGGAGATGTTTTAGCTGGAGTTATAGGGGGTCTTGTTGCTCAAGGAATGGATCTGCAAACTGCCACCGAGCTAGGCTGTTGTATGCATTCAACGGCGGCTGACACAGCGGTAGAAGAATTGGGGTCTCGAGGATTGGTAGCAACCGACATGCTAGCTTACTTAGACGATATCTTGAACCAACGGAATTTTGACGAATTGTGAGTGCCAGTAAAATAGAAATTCAGGCTACGTTCAAAATTGATGATGAAGTAGCGATGATTGCTCTCGGCGGAGATATCGCCGATGCCATACAACCTCAAATGATCATGACCTTGAAGGGAGATTTAGGTGCTGGTAAAACAACCTTGAGCCGGGGGTTACTTCAAAGTCTTGGCCACCAAGGCGCAGTTAAAAGTCCAACCTATACTTTAGTTGAGCCCTATGAGCTAGAAATCGGCACCGTTTTTCATTTTGATTTGTACAGAGTTATAGACCCGGAAGAGCTTGATTATATTGGTTTTGCTGACTATCTTTCACAGGGTTCTCTATGCCTGATAGAGTGGCCAGAGCGAGGGAATGGGTACTTGTCTGCTGCAGACGTTAGTGTTGATATTGAGCATCATCGGATCGGGCGAGAGGTTACTGTTATGGCGCTAACAGATATAGGTACAGATTTTCTTAGTCGATTGGCTAAAATAACGGGTTGTGATTTGAGTCATAGCTAGAAATTACGCAGAGGAATCCTTTGAATTTAAACTATCGCAAGATTAAGAAAAAATTTGACCTAGGCCTTTGTGGAATCTGTGTTATAGCTCTAGTTTTGGTGCCTATAACCGCGTTAGCCTCAGATATCGACTCGTTACGTGTGTGGCGATCACCAGAGAAAACTCGTCTAGTTATTGACCTTAGTGGTTCGGTGAAGCATCAGCTTATTGCTCTTGAGAACCCTCATCGATTAGTTATTGATATTAGCGATGCCAAATTTAAGGCGAATATTAAGCAGCTTGATTTAAGTAAAACATCTATATTAAAGATTCGACACGCGGTCAGAAATAGTAATGATTTGAGGATTGTTTTGGATCTTAAGGGTAGCGTTAGCCCTAAAAGCTTTGCACTTGAAGCGAATGAGATATCAGGTGACAGATTGGTAGTTGACCTTTATGACAAAAAGCAACAGGTGAGCAAAACTGTAGCAAAGATACTGGAGCGTAATGATCGTAAAATAGTTATCGCAATCGATGCCGGTCACGGGGGTGAAGATCCCGGTGCTTCCGGACCGAACAGGTTGCGGGAGAAGCGCGTTGTGCTACAAATCGCAAAAAAAATTGACAAGCTTTTTGATGAGAATCCCTATTTTGATGGGGTTCTCGTCAGAACAGGAGATTATTACATTGATCATCGTAAGAGGACGCAAATTGCACGAAGAGAGCAAGCTGACTTCTTTATTTCTATTCACGCAGACGGGTTCTCTGATCCAAGGGCTAATGGCGCTTCGGTCTATGCACTTTCCACCAAAGGAGCGACGAGCGAGACGGCAAGATATTTGGCCTCATCAGAAAATCGAGCAGACTTGATTGGTGGCGCAAGTGCTCTTAGTCTTGATGATAAAGATGATTTACTCGCAGGGGTTTTGCTTGATTTGTCTATGAACGAGACGCTTCGTAGTAGTTTAGACGCTGGAAGTTATGTTTTGAGAAACATGGGTGCTGTGGCCCGCTTGCATAAGAAACAAGTTGAGCAAGCTGGATTCTTGGTTTTGAAATCCCCGGATATTCCATCATTGTTAATTGAAACAGGTTTTATTTCTAACCCGAAAGAAGCCAAACAGTTAAGTAGTGATCGTTACCAGCAAAAAATGGCTAAAGCAGTGTTCGATGGTCTCTTCAGTTTTTATATTGAACAGCCCCCAGTGGGTACATTGTTGGCAAAATCATCAAAAGAATTGATTAAAACTTATGTAATAGCCCGAGGTGATACTCTTTCAGAGATTGCTCAACGCTATAAAACCTCAGTAAACAAAATATTGCGGTACAATAATCTTTCGTCTAGTTCGATTCGTGTTGGTCAGAAAATATCTATTCCTCCTAGTTAAGGTGTTTCAGTTGTTTAACAGTGCTCTAAAGATTAGTCCTTATGCCTAGTATTCAGATACTAAGCCCGCAGTTGGCCAATCAAATTGCCGCGGGTGAGGTGGTTGAGCGGCCGTCCTCTGTACTTAAGGAGTTGTGTGAAAACAGCTTAGATGCAGGTGCTAGTCGCATTGATGTTGAAGTTGAGCAAGGCGGCAGTAAATTGATTAAAGTCCGAGATGATGGCTGCGGAATCGCCGAGGGTGAATTGTCATTGGCCTTAAGTCGCCATGCCACCAGTAAAATTTCAGATCTTGAAGACCTTGAGGCGGTATCAACTTTAGGGTTTAGGGGTGAGGCACTGGCAAGTATTGCTTCAGTTTCGCGTTTAGCGCTTACTTCAAATTCTGGTAATAGCGCTGGCTGGAGAGCAGTCTCTGAGGGGCGGGATATGGAGGTTGAACTCGAACCTGCACCTCATCCGGTTGGCACAAGCGTAGAGGTGCGAGATCTATTTTTTAATACGCCAGCTCGGCGAAAATTTTTACGGACTGAAAATACTGAGTACAAACGAGTCGCTGATGGCCTCAAAAAATTAGCTTTGAGTCGCATGGACGTTGCTTTTAGCCTTAAACATAATCAAAAAGTTCAGTTCAATCTTCGCTCCGCAAGTAGCCAGTTGGAGCAAGAAAAGAGGGTAGCAGACATATGTGGTCCGGTATTTATGGAGCAAGCTCTGTATGTGGATAACAATCGTACCGGAATTCGATTGTGGGGTTGGATAGGGTTGCCCACTTTTTCGCGCAGTCAGGCAGACCTGCAATACTTTTTCGTTAATGGTCGCTCTATCAGAGATAAGATTGTTTCCCATGCTATACGGCAAGCTTATCAAGATGTTCTTTATCACGGTCGCCATCCGGCATATGTATTGTTTTTAGAAATTGAGCCTGGGGATGTGGATGTTAATGTGCACCCTACGAAGCATGAAGTGAGGTTCCGAGAGGGAGGTAGCGTCCATAGTTTTGTTTCCAGTACTTTACAAAAGGCGTTGGCGACTGACCGTCCTCAGGATCATATCCGCGACAGTGAGGGTGATAAAATTGCTGACCATAATCCCATTTTTTTAGATCAAAAACCTTTGCCGTTAGTAGGAAATTCATCGAGTAGTTATTTAGCATCTTGGCCCTCGCAGCAATCGGCCAGCGTAAATACCCCAATGAGTAGTTATCAAAACCTTTATTCATCCCATCCACAGGATGGAGAAAACAATGACGGGGAGATCCCGCCGCTGGGGTTCGCTATCGCTCAGCTAAAAGGTATTTTTATTCTCGCTGAAAACAGCCATGGCTTGATTATTATTGATATGCATGCGGCCCATGAGCGGATTACATATGAACGCATGAAAAATGCATTTGATGAGCAAGGTTTAGTTGCACAACCATTGCTGGTCCCAGAGAATTTGGCAGTTAGTCAGCGTGAGGCGGATGCAGTAGATGCTCATCAAGCTGTATTTAGTAAGCTTGGTTTTGCGGTAGAGCGCGCTGGTAGTGAAAGTATTATTGTCCGAGAGATACCGGCAATACTAAGGGGTTCTGAGGTTGAGAGATTGCTGAGAGATGTGCTGTCTGATCTCCTACAGCATGGTGGTTCAGAGCGAATCAAAAATCATATCAATGAGATCTTGTCGACTATGGCTTGCCATGGATCAGTGCGAGCAAATCGAAAACTGACAATACCTGAAATGAATGCGCTGTTGAGAGATATGGAGATTACTGAGCGAAGTGGTCAGTGTAATCATGGCCGCCCAACTTGGTCTCAGTTGACTGTAGAGGAGCTAGATAAACTGTTCCTACGTGGTCGTTAGGAGTATTGGTAATGAGCTCCCCAAAGTTACCTACAGCCATCTTCTTAATGGGGCCCACCGCGTCAGGTAAAACAGATTTAGCCATTGCCCTCCGATATCATCTCCCTGTAGAGATTATTAGTGTGGACTCCGCTCAGATATATAGACACCTAAACATTGGGAGCGCAAAGCCTGATGCGCAAACCCTCTCTAGACATCCACATCGACTCATTGACATACGCGATCCCGCTGAGTCATATAGTGTTGCAGACTTTATAAATGATGCTCGCATTCAGATGACCGAGATAACGGCTTCTGGAAGAATACCTCTGTTAGTCGGGGGGTCCATGCTTTACTTTAAAATATTGCTCGAAGGGCTCTCAGACCTTCCAGAAGCGGACCAAAATGTAAGAAAAAAAATCCAACAACGTGCAGATATAGAAGGTTGGCCAAGTTTGTATGAAGAACTGCGCCAAATTGATCCTAAGACGGCAGCAAGACTCCACCCTAATCACTCGCAACGTATTCAGCGAGCGCTGGAGGTATATCAGTTGACTGGGGAGTCTATGTCGAAGCTACAAGCTAGATCTGGTGATAATGGTATAGAGAATGACTATGAAATTATCCAAATAGCTTTATTAGCTAATAGTCGGAGTTTGCTGCATCAACGTATAGAGACAAGGTTCCACCAAATGATGGAGCAGGGTTTCGAGTTAGAGGTAAAAGCGCTTTATCAACGTAATGATCTTAACATAGATCTACCTGCTATGCGCTCAGCGGGTTACCGACAACTTTGGCAGTATTTTGATGGAGATCTCAGGTTGGATCAGTCCATAGATAGCGCGATTACGACCAGTCGGCAGTTGGCCAAGAGACAGATAACTTGGCTGCGAAAGTGGTCTGATGCACATCAAATATATATAGATAACGGCAAAGAATTTTTAAGTTCTGAAAATTTATGTAAACAGTGCTTGAAAATACTCGAGGATGCCCCCATATTAAAATAAGATCACAGGGAATCTGTGTCTTAGAGCGGATCGCAATCCCGCTATTTTTGCTGCGAACTTGCAGCGTTTATTGAATATTCAATAAGGAGAAGTACTCATGTCAAAAGGGCATAACTTACAAGATCCTTTTCTTAATGCTTTAAGAAAAGAGAGAATTCCAGTATCTATATTTCTTGTTAATGGCATCAAACTTCAAGGCCAGGTCGAGTCATTCGATCAATTTGTGGTTCTGCTGAAGAACACTGTTAGTCAAATGGTATACAAACATGCCATTTCTACAGTGGTGCCTTCTCGAGCTGTGCGCCTACCATCCAGTGGTAGCGAGCAAAATGAATCTAATGATGATTCGGGCAACTACGGCGACGAAAACTACTAAACTGTGGCTTTATTTTTTGAGCGACCAGAGTCTGGCGAAACAGCGGTTCTGGTGCACATTAAACTTACTAGCGAGTCCGAGCCCGAAGACCCAAGAGAGTTCGAGGAGCTAGTCATTGCCGCTGGAGGGGACCCTGTAGAGTTCATCACAGGATCGCGCCAGTCCCCTAGTGCAAAGTTTTTCGTTGGCAGTGGAAAGCTAGATGAGATTAAAGCCACAGTGCAACGCACCGGGGCAGAGCTAGTTATATTCAACCACAATTTGTCACCCAGCCAAGAGCGGAATATTGAAGCGGAGTTACAATGTAGAGTCCTTGATAGGACTGGTTTGATTCTCGATATTTTTGCTCAACGGGCACGTACTCATGAGGGAAAGCTGCAGGTAGAATTGGCCCAACTACAGCATTTGTCCTCCCGGTTAGTTCGAGGTTGGACGCACCTTGAGCGACAGAAAGGCGGAATAGGCATGCGAGGACCAGGCGAGACCCAACTTGAGTCTGATCGACGGATGGTCAGAGACCGT
>Ga0207964_1000020_pt1 | contig 71789 bp, 55 predicted proteins | sample Knorr_S23_td_250_FD_185608 | JGI IMG/M metagenome (GOLD analysis project Ga0207964, IMG submission 185608) | Marine microbial communities from Southern Atlantic Ocean transect - Knorr_S23_td_250_ad_251m_LV_A (SPAdes) (version 2) | ecosystem: Environmental > Aquatic > Marine > Oceanic | place...
GGTGCAGGGAAAAGCAAGTAGAGCCTTACTGAGTTTTTATTTTATTAAGCTAGCAGAAGTTCACTAACTACGAGGGCTTGCAGTGTTCAGGCACACGAAAAAATACATAAATTTGATGACACTGTTTGTGGTTTGCTTATCTTGGTTTTTAGTTACTTGTGATCAAAAACAAACGACAGCGTTATACAGTTCAGAAATAAACACACGACAAACCATGAATTGGGTACTTGACCCCCATGCAGACCTGATATGGGACTCGTCAGGGTTTGTAGTAACTGCTCAAGGAGTACAGAACTTAGCTCCAAGCACCGATGAAGAGTGGGACGCAGTCAGAAACGCTGCTGCCAGCATTGCCGAGGCTGGTAACCTTTTAATCATGCCTCATCATTCTCAAGGCAGAGATGCTTGGATTGGCCATTCTCGAGGGCTCCAGTTTACTGGAATGGAGTTACTTCAGGCTGCTGAAAATAGGGATGCTCAAGCCCTTTTTGATTTGGGTGGACGGCTTTATATAAACTGCCAGTCTTGCCATGATCAGTATCTTAACCTTGCCGGACAAGAGCGTCTCAACTAAGGAATTATGGGAAGGAGTATATAAGGCGCTTGCGCTGGGTCAACATGGATACTGGTATTTCCACTGAAGATTTCAGGCGGTCTGTCTCTTGGGTCATCATGCAAGAACGGACCGCAGCCACGAAGTTCATTTTTAAAGTTAGATAATCTCTGGCCGCTAGCATGAGGATACTCATAGTCCTTTCCTCTAATAGTTACAGCAAGCTGAAAACCTTTGGGAACTACAATCGAGGTTGGCCATATTTCGATGTCAACATCTACCTTTTCCCCAGGGCTAAGTGATTGTTTTTCATCATGGGAATGGAAAGGCCTCCACGGTGTTGACAGCTTGTGATCTAGTTTCCGATGTGACGCTCTGAGCCATCCTTGAGCAATAGGTGTATTTGGGTCTATCGCTCCTTGGAATACTACTTCTTCCCCATCCGGAGAAAACACGCGCAAAATAACAAACAAATCTGCATCAGATGTTGATGAGGACACGCAAAGTTTGATGGCACTGGGCCCCGTGATCTCTGTTTCCGTTTCAAGTGGAGCCGACATAAAAGTGATGCCTTCTCCCATTGCTTCAAAACTTAATATTGACTTCTCTACCGGAAGACTTTGAGAGAGAACATTATCGTTTGGATCAAGATAAAATTTCGTCCACTGTGTTCGTGGAATGGGCCAGTTATCCTCAGTACGCTCATCAAAACCATCAGTTCTGCGAACCTGTAATTGAACGGGTGGTTGATCCAGCCAGCCATTGTCTTCCCCTTTTAGAAAGTATCCAAAAAAACGTTTTTGCAGGGCGATGCCATAGTCGGTATAAAACTCTGTCCAATGCTCAAGACCATGAGCCTCTAGCCATTTTTGTTCAGAGGATGCGCGCATAAACCCTTCAAAGTTACCTCTGGGGTGCAAGCCTTGGCCTCCCCAATTTGCCGCTGTCAACAGAGGGGTAGTTATCTTTGACCAAACTGCGGATCTTTCCTTATGATAGTCATCATCCAAGGGGTGTTCGAGAATGTCTTCCCCAAAGTTACAACGATTTTGCGCAAGTTCATCATCGGTTAAGCTTTTCGTTCCGCAGATCAATTCACCAGTTACTTGGCTTTTTGGGCCTCGCTCAGCCAGACCATGTTGAACATTTTTCACTTGCATGTCGTACCAGTTGGCCCAAAATGTACTCAGTATTCCGCCATGATGTGTCATGTCGCGGTACCAATCAGTCGCGCCCTCCCAGACGCACATTGCTGCCAGATGAGAGGGTTGCAGAGAGGCGACTTGCCAAGCGTTAATGCCATAGTAGGAGACACCATTTAGTCCGACTTTACCATTGCTCCATGATTGAACGCCGGCCCATTGGATACACTGTGCATAATCTTCAGTTTCCCTCGGTGAGAAGTGGTCCACATAGCCTGGCGATGCACCACAACCCCTCGAGTCTACCCGTATACACACATAACCATCTGGCACCCATTTCTCAGGATCTACGACCTCCCAGTTTTGATATTTATTCGTAGACCCTGCGGGTACATCAGGATGCTCATCAACCATACGTTGCCATGCGCTTGGATAACCTTCCTGAAAAGACAAACCTTTTGCATAAGGACCATGGGTTAGGATGACTGGGTATTTACCATCGCCAATAGGACGAAATATATCTGCTCGAAGAACCAATCCATCATCCATTGTGATTTCGACATTCCAATCAATGCGCATATTGTCTTGAATTTGTGAATCTGCCACGAATACTCCTGGGGGATTTAAATTGTTAATTATTTAGGTTGAATCATTTTCTCTGTGACATAACGGACAACTTCAACCGCATCGGCATCAGCGAAGCCGCCATCTATAGTTGCCGAATAGGTTTCGAGTACACCATTAGTTGCTGGCATCGGCACTCCAGATTTTTCTCCCGTATCGAGCATTGAAAGTAAATCTTTTTTCATACTTGCCACATCAAAAGCAACGGGACTTGGCTCGCCCATGATAGTGGGTATTTTGAGTCCAAGTACCGCCAGAGCAGCAGAACTATCTTGAATGGTGTCTAACATCAAATCTAGATCTAAACCGCCTTGAGTTCCCATGGCGATGGCTTCGGCAAGTGAACCCCAGTAAACCGCGAGGGGAAGATTAACGACCAACTTAAGCACTGTCCCTTGTCCTACTGGACCTGCATGAACAATACGGCGACCAAAAACATTCAGTATTGGTTCTGCAGTCTTGAAGTCTTCATCGCTCGCCCCACACATCACCAGCAGTTTCCCAATTTTCGCAGGGGCGACTGTTCCGGATACCGGAGCATCAACAAAACTTGCACCTTTGTTTCTTACTTGTTGGGCTATGTCTTTAACAGTAGGGGGGCGTAGCGTGCTCATGTCAATAAACAATTTTCCCTCTACAGGGACACTTAGCAACCCGTCTGATCCCTCAAAGACTGCACAGATCGCTGCATCATCAGTGAGCATGGAAACTACCACATCTACCGAGCTTGCTAAGGCAGCAGGAGATGGTGCAGCTTTAGCGCCCAAGCTTACTAAATGATCCACCTTATCCGAGCTTCGGTTCCATACACTTAAATTATATCCAGCCTCCATGAGTAATGGCGCCATAACAGAGCCCATTTTTCCAAGCCCAAGAAAACCTATCGATATCATTTTAAAACCACCTAATGTTTTGTTTAGTCGGGAACATATGCAATTAAATCGAGCAATGTGTTGGCACCTTCAACGACCATAGGGCCGCCAGCAATACCGATAGTAGTGGATACTGGCCTGTCACCTGGAAAGTAACTAGCCCATTCTTGAATGGAGTCGGAGAACCATTGCAGATCGTTGTGAAAGCACACTCGGCGGACTATATTCTCAACCGAAGTCCCGGCTGCCTCACAGATACTAGATACGTTGTTCATCATGTAACGCATTTGATTTTGGCCTGGTGAACCATACCAAGGCGCATTGGGATGGCGAATCATCCCTTGCGCTAGCACACCTGATGAATCAAAAGCCATTTGAGTACTAAAGAACAAAAAGTTTCCGACTTTGATAGCCTGAGGTTCATGCCCCGGTTGCTCTGGTGCATCCGTTGTTTCAATAGTGTGTTTGGTCAATGTTGCATCGTTGGAGAGCAGGGTGAGAGAAATCTCTACTCTGCATCCACGCACACCCATTCCCATATAAGGAACTACAACGCGAGCGGGAGGGTTGTGGGGGAACCAATGTTTCCAGACTTCATCCATTGCAGCAAAATCACTGGGATGACCTATGTAAACTTCCGCTTTAACTGCTTGCTCCAATGAACTCCCTGCTGACTCAGCGATCAGTGCAAGTTTTTGAAGTGTGCGTTCAGTTTGTTGTGCAACGCTTGAATCAAACCACATTTTTGTGTCTAAAATAGACCCAGCCGATGCGCCCATTGTGGCTGAGTTTGAATTATTCCCATCCCATTCCAGTGCTGATTCTGCCGATAAAAATACCCAGTCACCCCGTCGCAGTGCTGATGCATGGGCCCCTGGAGGAAGAGTCAACCCGCTTGGAGCACCATAGGTCTTAGTTTCGTGTTCATCATCGAAGCAAATCATATCAACTTCTAATTGGGTGTCTCTCCACATAAGTTCGCTACATCCGACACTAGATGAAGGTGGGCAGTTGGCGACAAACTTCTGGCGTGATCGCAGATAGGGTTCAATACTCAAATTTGGCCAATTATTGCCTTCTTCAAAGTCCCTGATACTGGGGGTTTTATTGGCGAAATATTGCCAAATTCGGACCATATCCTTGTTAATGTCACAACCAGTTGCCTTAATAGTGTCTGCAAGATTACCTAAGACATAATCTGACTCCAAAGAAAGTTGACCCTTCAAATATCGATTCTGTTGTCTTATCTCAGGGGCTAAACCCGTCTTCATGTCACTGGCAAGCTGTCCAGCAATAAATACCCAGCCACCAGCTTTTATCGCAGGGCTGTATGGCATTAATGGTTTTGGAACTCCCGCTTCTAGGCCTGGCCATATGGCCTCAGGTAAAGAACTCTTTTTGGAACTCTGCTTTTTCATAACCTTGTACCTATAGAATAAAATGTTTAAATATATTGAGTAGCCATTGATGTATTCTCATCTAAGTGCACCCCTAACTTTTGCTCATTTCAGCTTGTTTTTGCTCAGCCATATTTTGTAGAACGGCGAAAACAGCAGCGGTATCTTGTTCACCAAAACCTTCTGCCATAGCCGATTCATAGATGGGTGAGCTTGCTGAAAAAAGAGGAGTGGATACACCTATTTCATCGGCAAATTCCTTGATTATTCTCATATCTTTGTCCCAAATCGCTAATTTCATAGTAGGTGGAACATAGGTGCCCTTTGCCATCAGAGGGCTTCTTAATTCAAAAATTCTTGAGCTACCAGCCCCTGAAGCAATAACTTCACAAAACATATCTGCATCTAGGCCACTAGCTACTGCAAGCGACAGTGCTTCCGCGGTTGCCACATTGTGAATGGCAACTAATAAGTTAGCGGCAATCTTCATTTTGGTGCCTTGGCCGAATTCTCCGATATAGAAAACGCTGCGAGCAAAACAATTAAAGACTGAGACTAGAGAATGATAGGAGTCATTCGAGCCGCTGGCATATACGGCTATGTCGCCAGTTTTAGCCTGTGCACCTGTGCCGCTGATCGGACAATCGAAAAACTCAATACCCGCTTTTGCAAGCCGGCCATGGTTGTGCACCTTGCAATCAATACTCAACGTACTAAGATCAGCAATTATCGGTTTTAGGGCAGTTGCTTTTGGATCATTAAGTATTTGAGTGACTGTTGAGTTGAGAGCCTCCTCACTAGGCAGGCTCAGCAATATTAGGTCTGAACATTGAGCAACAGCGGTAGCATTTAGTTGGGTTTTAACACCAATGATTTGAGCTTCTTTGCTAGATCTTTCATCTGGGTCGTAGCCGTAAGTTTGATATCCATGTGTCACCAGATGCTTGGCTAACGCTGAGCCCATTATTCCAAGACCAATTACCCCAACGCGTGGATGGTTTCTTGTCTTGGGAGTCTCTAGTGTTGTCATGGTAAAGATCTCTAGTGTTGGATCGCTTTGTTGCCCTCAAGCATCGTGCTTACAGCGCGGGATACAATCTCATTAAAATTACTGCTAACTCGGCTACGGTAAACGTGTTTCCGTATGGCGTGATAAAATAAGCCACCATGCATAACCCAGACATGGTCTAATTCAATTTGGTCAATTGGACTTATATCTATATCTGGCAGCCCGCAATAGTGTCTCAATTCAATGCAAATTGGCGCTAGGATTTTTTCTTCGACTAGGCCAATGTAATGTTTGTTTAACGGCTCTTCCATAAGAGCGGAATACATATAAATACGAATCCATTCATTTCGATAAGTAGCTTCAGAATAGTTGCAATAAAAGTCACATAATCTTTTGTGCAGCGGCTGACTTCTATCAGTTAATGCCTCTGACCACACGGGGTCGAGTTTGTTAATGTAAACTTCGTCAAAAACGCGCTCTATTAGCGAACGTTTCGTTGGAAAATAGCGATAGAGAAGAGGTTGAGTAATACCAAGCTGCAGAGCTAGTTCTCTAGTTTGTCCTGAAAACCCTTTTTCTGCAAAAAACTTGATCGCACCTTCTAGGATCTGCTTCTCGCGATCTTCGGGTGATAAGCGACGGGTGCTGCTCTCTTTAGCGTTCAATGTTAACCTCTATAATATGTTAGATGTGATGTTTTTTCTCAACTACAGTTTATCAGATGATAAATAAAAACTCTATAACTCAAAGGGGGCTTCGGGGCTTTTCTAGATAGGTTTTTTGTAGCATTGCCCGTGAGTAGAAAGGGCTAAGCCTGCTTGTACCTTGCAATGCCATCGCTGCCAATATCGACCACTAGTTCTTTTGAGCTCACAAGATAGTTTAGGTTAGCAACAGCCTCTCCGACTGCAATAACCATATTGCCAATATTGATCTTGCTTCTGAATAATATTGGAAACACTTCAGTTACGGATCGAGGTTGTGAGCAGAACTCTAAAAGACCCTGAAGCCCTTTTTTATGCTCATTAATCATATCCTGCAGCCTAAGATGAGCACCGTAAAAAGGATCCCCGTGGGAAGGTAAAATAAGAACATCTTTATCAAGCCGGTCTTTAAGGGACTCACAGCTACGCAAAAAGTTTTGAAGGGGGTTAGCTCTAGGTTCATCAGGACGTACGCTAATATTGGGAGAAATTCTCGGTAGAATTTGGTCGCCGGCGATCATTATATTAAGTGATTTACAGTGCAGGCAGATGTGCTCGGGGGAATGTCCCTCTACAATGATAACTGTCCATTGTAGAGATCCGATTTGAAGTACTTGATTATCTGTAAGTCGTTTGTAGCGGCTAGGAAGGGGAGATACAAAATCACTTCTATTGTTAAATCGAGCCTTAAATTCATCCAGAATTGACTCCTCAACCCCCGCTTTTCGGAAAAATGCTACTGTACTCTCAGGTGGGTCACTTTTGATTTCATCAATGATAACTCTGCTAGACAGGTATTCAGAGCGAGACATGCACAGTGTTGCACCCCATTTTTCTACTAGCCATCCTGCAAGGCCTAAATGGTCAAAATGCATGTGCGTAACGATGACTTGCTTAACTGGTTTAGAATTAAGATGGGTGTTAAAAATTTCTTCCCAGAGCGCCTTTGTATCGTCTGTAGCCATTCCAGTGTCAACCAAGGTCCACCCGTCTTGTTCCTCTAGCATCCATAAATTAATGTGATTTAAACTAATAGGAAGAGGCATGCGAACCCAGTATATACCTGGTCCTACCTCAATTAGTTGGCCAGGATTAGGACGGTTATCAAAAGGATAAGATAGCCCATTAGATCCTGTTTTCATTTTATCCTCCTAAGCGAAAGCGATACGTTAAAGTGTTTCTAGAAGCCAGCATTTAAAGACTCTTAATTGTTCCTCTGAGAATTAATTTAGCATCTAGCTTAATACTCTCAGGGTCCATTGATTGAGTCTCAATTTTAGATATTAGAGTAGTGACGGATTTTCTTACCAATTCATTATGTGGTATTTTCACTGTGGACAAATTGTTATCTGTCCACCCTGCAGCGGGGATATCTCCCAGTCCGATTATGCACAGATCCTGTGGGACATTAATGTTAAGTTTGTGTCTACACCCTGAGAGGATTCCTAAGGCTGTATAATCTGAGGTGCAAACAATCACATCGGGTTTAACATCCTCTCTCCATAGCTCTACAATTGTCTGCAGGCCAGCTTCATAGCCATGAATGCCTGTCCGTTCAGAGATAATTCTTGTTCCTTGAGTTTGGTTAACAGTTTCAGCAAGAGAATCGCTTATGCCAGAGACAACTTGACTATTGGGGTCTGAGCTGACGATGGCTATTCGTTTATATGATCTCTCCAGCAGTGCATTTCCAATATCCCGTCCAACCTTCGTTGAGTCGATGGTGATAATCGAGGCATTGATCCCTGGAGCAGTATGATTTAACAACACAATTGGGATATTACTTCTGATACATAAAGCCGACATATTGGCAGAAGGTGAGGTCGAAAAAACAATCACACCATCCACCTGGTAACTTAGAAAATCTGTAAAGGCGCGATCAACAGATTCTAAGGTATTAGCTGACTGAACAACTGGTTTAAAACCCTTTTCTGTAATGGCTTCGCATAATCCCTTTAGTATTTCGGCTGCTTTTGGATGATCCCAATTAGCAAATAATATACCGACCAATCCCGACTGATTTTTAGACAAACTTCGAGCGATAATATTTGGTTGGTAATCTAGCTTCGCAGCTGCATTCAAAATTTTTGCTTTAGTTTTTGCAGAGATACTCGCTCCCGGCGTAAACGCCCGAGAGACTGAAGCTTGGGATACGCTAGCTAGATCTGCTACGTCTTGAGAGTTACTTCTTCGCTTGACTGTCATTGTGGATTACACCGAAAAATGTATCGTTAAAATCATTTACACAACACAACCGCGGAGTTATGCATACGCTTGCAATGCTACTAGGTTAGTGTTGCTTATTCAATATAAACCGATTTGGAATAGATGATTTGTTACTAAACAGGTGAACCTAGGAGATAGCCAGTGCGCCAAACTTCACTTAAAAGAGTTTAATCGCTTTTATAGTGACGTATTGCCTGTCGCATTTCTCTAATTATCTTGGCTTCATTTTTTTTAATTCGATCTGACAGGCCTCCCACGGCAACAACTAGAGCGCTCTCTGAGGAAACTCCTGGCAGAGCCATCGCGATCGCCCCGGTATCAGGGACGACACGATTGTATGCTTCGAAATATCCTTTGGTGCGAGTTGCTTCTACATCGATCATTAGTTCGTCGAGGTTGACTCTATGTTGAGCACTTGTAGCGCGGCGGTTCGCTCGTTTTACAGCTTTAGCAATCTCTTCATCATTTCTAGTGGCCAGTTGTGCGATGCCTATACCTGTGGTGAAAAGAGGTAGTTTAGCCCCTTGCTGAAAGCTTAATGAAATTGGGAAGGTACCAGTAATGACAGTGATCAATTGCATATGGATACCGTTAGGCATTGACAGTGTTACCGTCTCGCCCAAGGATTTGTGAATATGATCTAAGATTTGCAGAGCATCACTGCTTGCTCCAAATAACTCTGGGAGCCAATCGCCGAGTTTGGTCACGCGCAGCGACGAAAAGTACTTTGTGGTATTCAGGTCGAGCGTTAGGTATCCAAGATTAACTAAGCTTTTTAGAAGCGCGTCGGCACTTGATTTAGGATAATCAAGATAATTGCACACTTCCGTTGCGGTTAATGGTTTTTGGTGGGTCTTGAACAGCTCTAAAACGCTGAACACACGTCCTACGGATTTAACAACATCTTTACTCATAGGTAAATTCTTTATAATTTTGATTAAAATAATAATTCATCTATATGAATTTGTAAATTATATATAAGAATTATTTGACATAAATGAACGACCAATTTAGAGTTCCAGTTAATCTTATAAGGGGCTTTAAAGATATTTAAACCCTTGTCGGTTTTCTATTATATTACTTGTTGTCTATTCAAGGCAATTCAATAAGTTAGTGTATATTTTAGTATGTAGGATTTTATTTGGGGATCATCTGAGTTGTAAATGCCAGCTAAACTGGTGTTTAGGAGGCGGTAGCAGAAGGTTCCCAGTAGATTTTTAGCTGTCTCTTGATTATTAGAATTTTAGTCAATTGAAATAATAAGTAACAGAGGAAATAAAGATGCATTTGAAGTGTTTAGGCTTTCATGCGGGGAACAAAAATGGAGTTAGTGTTGTTGCTCAACAGCTGTTTCTAACGATTTTTCTACTTGTTGGCCTAGCGTCATGTACTAAAAATCTACAACTTTCCTCTACACCAGAACTATTAGATGCATCGCATAGGGACTCAGATTTACTCGCAAAAGCTTATCAAGGGATCGGAGGTAAAGAAGCTCTTTCAGCCCTCGAAGGTTTATATATAGAAGATAGTAGAGATCGCTATTTAATGGGGCAGGGACCAGAACCTGGGGTAGGATTGTTCCGCGGAATTACTTCAGAAGCAAAGGTTTCATATGATCTAACTAATGAAGATTTTCGATTAGAGTTTGTTCATGCCAACCACTATCGTATTGAGCGCAACGTGACTGAACTGATTAAGGATGATGCTGCTTACCTGATGGGGTGGGATGATTTTTATCAAGAGAAGCCACCTGGTGTCAATAAGCCGATGAAATCTGACCGATTGGCTGTGAGTCTAAAGACGGAGAAGTTATTAAACCCTCATATTATATTGAAAGAGGTTATCGCAGACCCATCTTTAATTTTATCTGACCCGACAGAGCCAATGATGTTTGGCGCACGACTAACCGAAAATGAAGTTTATCCAGTCTCTTTTTCGCGAGACAGAGCCAGTGGTAAGAGAGTTATTATCACTAATAAAAAATGGCTAGATAACTGGGGCTCTACTAAGTTTTTTGAAGAGTCTATTCTCGAGTATGAAATCGATTCTACTTGGCTCGAGCGCTGGCAACGATCGACTGATAGCAACACAGCTAAACATGAGCGGCTGGTAATTAAGAACGATGTTTATCCAATTAGCCTGATAATTGACCCCATTAGTGGTCATATAGCCCAGTTAAATACTGTTGAATATGATGTGGTTTTGGGGGATGTTCCCGTTGAGGTCTTTTATTTTGACTGGAAGCAGTTTGGGGACTTGTTTTTTCCTACCCATATCCGCATGTCGGTTGCTGGTATTCCTGCGCTGGAGGTAACACGAAGTAATATCGAGGTTAATAAATCATTTGATAGTGAGACCTTTGCGCCGCCTGAACAGGTGATCTATCAGCATGATGAGGAGTTAGCATTTCGAGGAGCAAGAGTAAGTCAAATTGTTCAGTCATTAGCCCACGCAGGATCTCCAGAAAAAGCTCTTGGTCGACCCCATATTGAAGCTAATGAAATTGAACCAGGTGTGTTCTTGTTGGATGCAACGCCATCAGATGTCATTTACGTGCTGGTGGTTGAACAAACTAACGGTGTTGTCGTTATTGAGCCAGGTTTCTTTGATCTTAAAGGCGAAGCGATTATCGATTGGATTAGTGAAAATATTCCCGATAAACCCATTACCCATATTATCGCGACTCATGCGCATATGGACCATGGAGGGGGGGTGCGGCCTTATGTCGCTGCCGGCGCCAAACTCATCGTCCATGAGAATGCTAAAGGGTTTTTCGAAAAGGTACTTAGGCGTCCAGCATCTAAGATTTTGCCGGATGCGTTAGATCGCAATCCAAGGCAGGGAGAGGTTTTAGGTGTGAGTGCTGATGAGTCGTTTGAGATTAGTGACGAGATTCGGCCCGTCGTGGTCTATCCGGTGGAGAATGGACATACAACAGACATGGTCATGATTATGGTGAATAAAGAAAAAGTACTGTACAGCGGGGACTTGTATGTGGGGGCTCTGGCTCGATATAGCCCTGCTGCACGCAGAATCTCTCCAGCTAAACAGCCGACATCCACTATAGAATTATATGACGCGATTCAACTATATCAGCTTGATGTTGAAACTTTGGTGGGGTCCCACAGTAAGAATGTGGTTAAGTTTGAAGAGTTTGAGCAATTTATGGGGAAGTGAAATTGCCTTAATGAGTCTTTTGGGATGTAGATTTTCTAAAGCAGAATCATGAGTGAAAAAAGCTAGCGGCCGCGGCCAATAAGCTGCACTGCTTATCATATAAAAGTACATAAATCTAAATGTCAGAGTAAAAAACAACTGGAAATAAAATGTCTATTGTTGCGAATAACCAAGGTGGTCTAACTTTTATTGATGTGACTGTTATCGTCGCCTATTTACTTATCATGCTTTACATGGGGCTGAAAATAGCGCGGAAACAGAGATCAACAGAAGACTTTTTTGTGGGTGGGAGAGACCTTCCTGCTTGGGCGGTTGGCATCAGTTTATTCGCATCGGTCATGTCAACGATTTTATATCTTGGTCAGCCTGGAGAGATGTTTAGAACAGGCTTGTCCTTTCTAACACGAAACTTACCGCTTCCTCTTATCTTAATAGTAGTGTGTTTCGTTTGGATTCCTTTTTTCATGCGCTTGCGCCTTACTAGTGCTTATGAATATCTTGAGCGAAGGTTTAATTACTCGGTCCGTGCTTTGGCGGCGATATTTTGTCTGTTACTGATTTTTGGCTGGATTTCAGTTGTTGTCCTAACGGCCTCTATGGCTTTAGTTGAGATATCTAGAATTGAAGAGATATTACCCTTTATTAATGACGCTGATAGTGCCGTCTATGCCGTTATTCTTGGAGTAGGTACCTTTTCTATTTTTTATACCACTCTAGGTGGTATTCGAGCAGTTATCTGGACAGATGTAATACAGTTTTTTGTGTTACTTATTGGGGCCCTATTTACCATGGGTGCAGTTGCATGGATGACTAGTTCCAACGTAGGCGACTGGGTAGAGGTATCCCAGACTTATAAAAACGAAGAAGTGCAATGGTTTGACTGGGATGTGCGAAATCGGTCGACTGTATTTTCGATTAGTTTGAGCCTGTTTATGTGGATGGTGTGCACCCATGGTGCGAACCAAATGGCTATGCAGCGCTATTTTACGGTCAGAAATGTAAAAGCTGCGAGAATAAGCTATGTCATTAGTGCCGTTGCTGCTTTAGCACTTGGGGTTATCTTGGCGGGTGTCGGAATTTCTTTAATGTACTTTATTCAACAGTACGATTTACCCGCTAGCGCAGGTATATTGTCAGATATAAGATCTGTCAGAAATGTAGCGCAGGACTCGGTTTTTCCACAATTTATTAGCATCTATATGCCCAGTGGTTTACGTGGGTTAGTTGTTGCTGCTCTATTTGCGGCGGCCATGTCGACCATTGATTCCGGCGCTAACTCCGCTTCAACTATTCTTACAGTTGACTTTTTGCGCCGCTTTGATCCTCAATCTGAGGCCGGCCAATCGGAGTTAAAGCGAGCTCGAATAATGACGGCCTGTATGGGGGTGCTCGTTGTAGGGTATACGCTTGGCTTATATGAGCTTTCCAAGGGTAGTGACATTATCAGCTTGGCTCAAAAAGGGTTCAACTGCTTTTTAGGGCCTCTGGGAGCGTTGTTTGTTTTGGGTATGTTTGTAAAGAAGGCTACCCCCATCGCTGTTATTCCTGCATTCATCTTAGGAGAAATTGTGGGAGTGTCTGCTAGTTATAGTACCGAATTGTTTGACGTTGATTTTTCAACACATCTTGTTATCGGGTTTTCTTGGTTAGTGACTTTCTTTTCTGCGCTTTTCATCGGTTATCTACATCATTACTTGACTGGAAATCAAGCGACAAAAGATCAACAAAAATTAATGTGGCGTGCGGTTGTTCGCATCAAAGAGCCTAGCAACATAGCTTAGAGATGTATGCTAACGGTGGTTAGTGACCTTAAGCTATATTGATATTAATTGGTAGGCAGAGCAATGACGGCAATTGATTTAAGAAAACGAGTCCACCTTTTCTTGGTGTTTTTAACGCTTAGCGCGTACTGTGTTGCAGATAATACAGAGGATTCTAAGTGGATCTCTCTTAATATTTTGGATACTCAATCAATACCTTGGGATGAGCGTTTTCGTCTGGGCTCCAAAGAAACATCCAAGGGAAAATTACTTTACTCTAATGATGAAGGGTCTGCCCTCTTTTACGTTAACTTTTCACCTGGCTGGACGGCCGAAAATACCGAGAGGCACTATCATGATTTTGTAGAGTGGGGTTACGTGCTGGATGGCGACTTTTTGTTATACGAATTTGTTAGTCCGAATCAGGAAAAAGGCTCTCTCGTTGACATGCGGCAAGGTACCTGGATGTATCGCCCCGCTTTTAGTATTCATGGTAATAGAGGAGATGCCATGGATAAACAGAGGGTAACTCCAGGTTCAACACAGCTTTTGTTTGTCGAGGGCGGTAAAAACTATACATTGGACCCCAATAGCAAACTGTACACGGAAGATTGGAAAAGCGTTAAACAATTTACTCATCCTCATTTTCAACACACGGCACGACCTTCAATTATGGAGTGGGAGGAAGACGGTGAGTTACCTGGCGTCTTAATGAAATGGTTACATGACGATTTCTCTGGGGGCTTTAGGGCAAAACTTAGGTATGCTCCTCCAGGATGGACCTACCCTAAAGCACCTGCGGGGTTTTATTATAATCAAGCACAACGTTTTGTTTATATCCTAAATGGTGATTTAAAAATTAACTCTAGTTTGGCATCAAATGCTAGTTCTGAGTCGCAGATAGTGACCAAAGACTTCTTAATTGAGCAACCTCCAAAAAGTATCTGGCACTGGGAATCGGGGCCGCTAACCCAATCCGGAGTGATGTGGCTTGATGTTAGCTATGCGAAGGGAACGCGCTCTGGTCATGGACCTATTGAGCAACCAAAAACAGCGCCTTAGTGTACGAAAAAGGTGAACTGATTTATTGCATCCTCAGGAGGTACAACTTGAATAGCATGCACAGTGAGGTAATTGAACAAGCATCAGAGGCAGTGTTGTTTGCGGACGCAAATGAGATTATTAAGATTTGGAATAAAAAAGCTCAGCTTGTTTTTGGGTATACCTCGGAGGAGGCTATCGGCCGGCCTTTAGCGATTATCATTCCAGACCGGTTTCTCTCAAGGCATCAAGATGGGTATAAGGGCGTAATAAAAACCGGTGTGACCGCCTATGATGGGAAGGTATTATCTGTTCCCGCGAAACGTAAAGACGGGAGCACCATTTCAATAGAGTTCTCTGTTGCCATCATTCGAGAGAAAGGCGAGATATTAGGAGTCTCAGCAATTATTCGTGACATGACTGAGGAATGGAAACAAACAAACAAGCCCTAAACTTCAGAAGCTCTATTGCTTTGCCGGCTTGCGTTGTTCTTTATACTCTTTATAACTATCAGTTCGAGTTGGCCAAGGTTCCTCCGACTCAATAAAGCCCGGGCTTTCTTTTTCGATATATTCCAGCACCTCTGGGGTGATATCAGATAAATCCATGACTTTCTTTCCGTGACCATGCCAAAAGTTACCACCATTCCGTTGCCCCATCATAAAGAATGGATACCATGGGTTAACGTGTGCAATATTAACTATTGATGGTGCACTCTTAATGCGGTCATCCTCAAGGTCCGATAATTTACCTTGAAATCCATCAAGATAGAGCATATTGAGCATGTCTCCACTTGAGGCTAGGGGCCATTCATCTGGTTGTAGTTTGTTGATAAAGCTAAAGATATGTGGATCAGTGACCCAAGCTTCGTCTCCTGAGGTAATCCAAGGGAATTGTTTCGGAGAGAGCACTACATCAAAAGGACCGCCAACGACATCAATAGGGTGATTGGTTTTTCCCGTAAAAGGGTTAACAAAACTGTCGATACGCTTGTTTTTCCCGGGTTCAGTAAAATAAGCAAGGTCGTAATTGCGGAAATGAAAAGATCCATTACCCAGGTTGCGCCAGACCATTTTGAGCAGTCCAGTCCATCCGACCATTGGAAGTATTTTGTCGGGGGTGAATCCGTAGATAGTGCCAGTATACCAGTAATGCACCATACCATCTTCTGTAGTCCCTGCGAGTTTTGCGTAGGCACGGAGGTTTTCAATATCGTCAGAAAAATCTATCGAAGATGAGTTTTCGGAAGAGTCAGTATTGGCATCTGTGCTGAGTCCCCCTGCCGCGCCGGCTAAAGAAAGTGCGCCTAGTCCGCGAAGAAGGGTGCGTCTGTCCATCATGGAATTCATATGTGCGAGCTCCTGAGTCTTGTTAGGTTATTTAGTCTAGCGTGTTAATGTAGGCGGCGACTTCATCTATTTGTTTATCATTAGTAAGTATGAGAGCCATGCTACGCATTTGGGTTCCGTAGAAATCTTTAGCGTGAGTACCTCTAATGCCTTGTTTGAAGTTTCTAATTTGCCTTGCGATATACCAATCGTGTTGATGAGACAGGCGAGGTGCGTTGAGGGCCGCTACTCCTTCGCCACTCGCACCGTGGCAGGACGCGCATACACCGTAAGCAGCTCTTCCCCTGTCAGCATCTGCAACGATTGTTGCCTTGGGATTTGTTAAAGGTAGTGTATCTATGAAACTTGCGAGATCCTCTACTGCTTGGCTGTCTTTAAGCATAGAAGCCATAGGTATCATTTGGCGACCATAGGTATCCTTCGGATGAGATCCTCGGATACCTGCTCGAAAGTTATTAAGCTGTTGCTTAATGTACCACTTGCTTTGACCTGCACTGGCGGGTGCATTCATGGATTGGTTGCCTTCACCGGCTGCTCCGTGGCATGCAGCACACATTTGGAACAGCTGCTTGCCTGCCGATAGGTCGGGATCAGCGTTGGCGTTTACAGGAGAAAGGCAGGCAACAAATACTGCCAGAATGCAAACTAGTTTTATGTTCATAAGACCTATACCTTATTTTGAGCTCATTATTTTTTTGTGACGAAGAGCTTAGCCTCTGTTACCTCTAACTATAATAGTAAGTGGTATCTCTTATTACATCTTTTTACTCAATGCATTTGATTACCACTACACTTTAACGCACCAACCTAAAATAGCAATAAAACCTGTATATAATGAGTAAAATACATATATGAGAACTATTAATTAATTAAACCCAGATATCGTGGCTTATAAAGCTTATAACGCAATCATTCATAATAATCAATTATACATATATATGAATATATAAAATATGTATAAGAATTATTTGACATCAGTCGCCATCCGAATTAGAGTTAAAACACTCTAATGAGGAAAAAACGGTTAGTTTGATCAAAGTTGCTTATGGAGGCGGGGGGAGTCGGGTATTTGCTAGACCGATTATTAAATAAATATAGACTGTATTTTGTGTTGTTAAGGTGACACGATCTACTGTCAGGAGATTAAAAACATGAAAAATAAATTCCAATTTAAAAGAGCAAGCTTATTTGTGGCTATGACGGTTGCAGCAGGCTCTGGATTTGTTTCGGTCGCTAACGCGCAAGATGAAGAGCGTTTGCAACTAGAGGAAATTACAGTTACTGCACGTAAGCGTGACGAGTCGATTCAAGACGCGCCTTATACGATTACTGCTTTGACTTCTGCTGATATTGAGGTTAAAGGTATCAATGAATTACAAGACATTGTTTCCTTTAGCCCTGGCTTTTTCTATTCAGAGAATGCTGTTGGTAAAAATAGCCGAGAGAGCAGACGTCTTATTTTTAGAGGCATGAATCCAAGAACAGATTTAATGCATCGCCAAGCGGCAAGTGTGTTTATTGATGGAGCACCTACCATTGGTCCAGAATTTGGTTCAATAGAGAACGTAGAGCGAATCGAAGTCCTTAAGGGACCTCAAGGCGCTCACTTCGGTCGTTCAACTTACACAGGTGCGCTCAATATTATTACTAAAGATCCAGGTAGTGAGTTCTCAGGTAGAGTTGACGTTACCTCGGGTCAGTATGGATTGTCTCGAAGAGCCATTACTCTAGACGGGCCAATCACTGAAAGCATTGGATACCGAGTAACTGCTAGTGCTTATGAAACTGGCGGGCAATATGATAACGCAGCAGTTGCTGGTCAAAAATTAGGTGCCAGATCAACAGATGATTTCTCTCTGACTCTAGCATTTAATCCTACAGACAATCTTTCTGCGAAATTACGTTACCACACTTGGAAAGATAATGACGGTCCAGATGCTGCAACGGCACTCGACTATCGCAGTGGTTATACCAACTGTCAGCCAGGCGCAATGGTGAATCGGTTAGCCTATGACCCAGTAAATGGATTGAGTCACCCAATGGTTCCATTGGATTATATCTGTGGCGAAGTCCCAATTCCTTCGGCTGCGCATATTGGCATGGATACGGGTTCCCCTAGAGCTCTTGCTATGTTGAACAGCCACCTTGATGGTACTTTCCCTCTCTGGAATGGTGTGCGTAGTACGCCTGACCTCATCGCGCCTGACCACTTTGGTTTGGAAAGGGATGCTCAGGAAGTTAGTTTAGCTATCGACTATGACTTCGATAATGGTATGAACTTGAATGTTATCTACGCCGCTCATGAGAATAGCTATGGTTCTCATAATGATCTTGATCGTCGAGCAACAGAAAATCTTGATCTCGCTGGCCAGGGTGGAGCCATATGGGGTAGTTTTTGGGCAAACCATCCGGCTGATGCGCAGGATTTGAGAATGCAAGCGATGGAGGATTCCTCTTGGGAGGTTCGATTAAGCTCATCTGATGATCAAAAACTTCGTTGGTCGGTAGGATATAGTGATGTTGAGATGAACAATATGTCTCAGATCATTGGTAGTATGTTTGGCTATACGCTTCGCAATGATGGTGCAAATGGTGACCCTATACGAGTTGGTAATCCAATAGAGGGAGGTAATGTACCTCTTTGTAATGCATGGGGTGCTGATCGTTGTGGTTGGTATGGTCAGCAAACGTCTAATGCTACTAACACCCAGTGGGCAACAATAAACACTAGTGCTGTGTACGCGACATTGACTTATGATTTGACTGAGAAATTGAGCCTAAGTGCTGAAGTCCGTCGCCAAAAGGACGAGGTGAATGAAGGTAGCTATGACAATGGAAGTACTGTTGAAGTGCGTAACGCTATTGGTGAATTCACCAGTACCATGCCTCGGTTCATTGCAGACTTTAAGGCTAACGAAGATACTACTCTTTATGTGAGTTATGCTGAAGGTGTTCTTCCTGGTTTGTTCAACCCAGCATTGATCGGCTTGAGTGATTCACAGCTTGCTGAGATCGCCGGTCAAACGGGTGGTGCAGATGTTGAGGTTGATGAAGAAGTTGCTGAGAACTGGGAAATTGGTCTGAAGCGAAGCTTCCTTGATGGACGAGGCTTTATATCTGCCGCGTATTACTCAACTGATCTTGACAATGTTCATATTCCGTCAGTAGCGTTTTATTCAGATGTTGATGAAGATGGAAACGCGATTCAAGTGCCTACGGGTAATATCACCGGACAAGGTGGTAATGCTGAGCTAAATGGTTTGGAGCTTGAGGGAACTGTGCTACTGAACGAAAATCTCACATTAGGCTTCACTTATGCGCTTAATGACAGTGAACTGGGTAATACCTTTAGTAGTCCAGATGCACAAGATCTGTTAGGAGATTCTAGTTTGGCTGTAGGGAATCAGTTCTCTAGATACCCAAAAACTAGTGGTAGTGTTTCTTTGGACTTCAACAAAGATGTTGCTGCAGGAGAGTTCTTTGCTAGAGCTGATGTAATATATACCGGTAAAATGTATGCATCAAATGCGATGCTTGCTCACACTGGAACTGGTCAGCGAATTAATCTTAGAACAGGTTTAGATACAGATACTTACAGACTTGAGTTGTTCTGTACTAACTGTTTTGAAGATGAGCAGCCTAAAGGACTTCAGGCAATGTGGGACCTTTCAGGTATCACTGGTGAAATGGGCGGCGGCGATACTGCTGCAGGACCTCGGATCCTAGCGATGTCACTCCCCGATAAGAGAGTGTTTGGTGTAAGAGCTTCGGTTAAGTTCTAAACTCACCAAAGCTTAAAGCAAGTCTAGCCGGAGCAGCTTTAGTTGCTCCGGCTTTATTTTGGCTTCAAGTTCGATAAAGTGGGTCAACAAACCATAATGATCACCTGCTTTTTATTTTCCAAGTAATAGAGGAATACCATGTCTGATTTTGTAGAAATAGTTGATGTGAGCCCAAGAGACGGACTTCAGAGCCAGCCAGTACTTTTGGATACTAGCGCCAAGTTAGAACTTATCCAAAGATTAGTCGATTCAGGGATTCGGCGAATGGAGGCTGTTAGTTTCGTTAACCCAAAGCGTGTTCCTCAAATGGCTGACGCAGAGCAGGTAATTCAGGGTTTGCCTAAACAAGATGGCCTAACATTTATCGGTCTTGTTTTGAATATGCGTGGTTATGAGAGAGCGATTACCACCGGTATTGATGAAATTAATTGCGTGGTGGTTGCTTCTGAGACATTTAATATGCGAAATCAAGGTGCTAGCATTGATCAGACTATGCAAAACGTAACTGATATTTGTAAACATGCTGAAACAACAAATATTATTAATGGGGTTACAGTTAGCGCTGCATTCGGATGCCCGTTTGAGGGAGAAATACCGCAAGGCCAGGTGATCAATTTAGTCGAGCGCTTGGCGGACATAGGTTACAAAGAGATTGCATTAGCTGACACGATTGGTGTGGCTAGCCCTTCTGATGTTAGCCGGTTACTAACAGGGATTAACCGGTTGAATCTTGATATAAAGTTGCGCTGCCACTTTCACAATACAAGAAACACAGCTGTCGCCAATACGTATGTTGCGATCCAAGAAGGTGTTAGAAGTTTCGATGCCAGCTGCGGTGGAGTGGGTGGTTGTCCTTTTGCTCCTGCAGCCACCGGTAATGTTGCGACAGAAGATTTACTTTATATGATTAATAGAATGGGTATGAGAACCAATATTAATATCGACAAGGTCATTGAGACTGCTCAGTGGCTAGAGGGGCCTTTGCAGGCATCTGTACCAAGTATGTTGGCGAAGGCAGGGGTATTTCCAAAATCTGATTAAAGCGCGGACAGAGGGCGATGATATGAGTGATTTAAATCGCAGGCATGCCATTAAAAAAACTTTTGCTCTTGGACTTGGTGCTGGTGCACTGGCCAGTATCGCTCCACGGTCATCAAGTAAAAATTTTGATAGACAAGCAAAGGCTCTGTTGAAAAATCACCCGGCTTCTTTCGATGTGCTAATTGTGGGTGCGGGTAACGCAGGCATGCCAGCAGCTATCCAAGCAGCTGATCTTGGTGCTAGGGTTTTATTAATTGATAAGAATCCGTTTGTTGGCGGCATGCTTAATATATCCGGCGGTCACATTAGCGCAGCTAATAGCAAGCTGCAGATCTCAAAAGGTATTTCAGATTCACCAGATGCTCATTATCGCGACGCTATGCGTATGGGCAGGTATTTCAATAATTCAGAATTATTAAAAATTGCTACGGATAACGCTGCAAGTATGGTTGATTGGTTAGCTGAGATAGGTGTTGAATTCACTGCGGAATCTCCATTCTTCGAAGACGATCATGAACGCTATAGTTCTCCTAGGACTTATATGGGGCCTGATTATGGAAGATCACTACTAGAGCCGTTAAGGAGTGAGCTAGAAAAAAGAATTAACCGGGGAGATATCGAGCTGCAGCTTAATACTGAGGCAGTAAACCTCATAACTGACAATACAGGGAGTGTCGCCGGAGTAGCAATAAAAGATGCTTCAGGCGTGCAGAAGGAGTTGATGGCAAAGACGGTTATTCTGACAACTGGCGGATATGGCGCCAGTGATGCGCTGAAAAGTAAATACAACCCAAAAAGCCTTAAATCAAAGGTTATATGTCTCCCTCATGCGTCAGGAGATGGAATCATTATGGCAGAACGGGTGGGCGCAGAGCTTATTAACATGAACCATTTTGTCTCTTTCCCTGGGGCGATTGATGGCGCAAGCGGGAGGTTAGAGTATCCGCCAAAACACTTCCCTTCTGGCATTTGGGTAAATCGAAAGGGTAAGCGATTTGTCAATGAACACACGGATAACCCTGATACGAGAGAGCGTGCATTTTTGCGCCAGGAGGAGCTAGGCTTTTTTGTCATACTCAATGAAAGATCGATAAAGACTAAAGAGATAGGCATCAAAGGATGGGACCGTAATCATCTTAGACAACATACGTTGACTGGACTGATTAAAAAAGCTGATTCCATTGCGAGCTTGGCCAAAAAAATTGGAATTCCCCCGACAAATCTAATTAACACTGTGGACCAATTCAATCGAAGTGTGAAATATGGTAGGGATGACCAATTTAATCGAGAGCAACTTGATGAACCTTTGGAGAAAGGGCCTTATTACAGCATCCCAATTACTGGGAGCATATTAATCACTCATGGTGGCATTAAAGTGAATCATGCTATGCAGGTTTTACAAGCCAGCGGTAAGGTCATTAATGGTCTTTATGCGGCAGGCGAGACGTTGGGGTTGGCTCAAATGATGGGGACCGCGGTGTTAAGTGGTATGAGTGTTGGCCCAGCGATCACGTTAGGTAGGCAGGTTGCCAGGAATGCCTGTCAATATGCAAATCTTGTGGGACAGTCAGCAGTAGATTGTTCAATACAAAAAATATGATATTTAGTTAGAGTTTAATTATGAGTATTCTTAGTTTATCTGAAGCTGATTTTAGTTTTGAATTGGACGTAGCAGTCATTGGAGCAGGGGCTTGCGGGCTTTGCGCTGGATTAGCTGCACAGGCAGCAGGTGGCGAAGTTTTGATTCTTGAGCGTGATCCCAGCGCACTGGGGACCAGCGCCATGTCGACAGGTCTTATTCCCGCAGCTGGAACATCTGCCCAGAAAGAAGCGGACATCATTGACTCACCTGAGATTTTCGCCCGGGACATTTGCGCAAAGTCTAAATTCAGAACTGATGAGGAACTGGCTTTAGCGCTTGCTCAAGAGTCAGCTAAAACCATTGAATGGTTAGTGAATGACTGCGAAGTCCCCTTATCCCTTGTTGATAGCTTTGTTTATCCCGGTCATTCGGTTATGCGTATGCATGGCACACCAAACCGATCAGGAGCCGAATTAATGGGTAGTTTAAGTCATGCGATTGAGAGAGAAGGGGTTCCTATTTTAACAAATGCTAAGGTAACCAATTTATTCGCTGACGACCATGGGCGTGTTTACGGTGTGCGATTTGAAAGACCAGATGGTAGCTCTGAAGATTTAGGATGCCGAGCATTAATACTTGCCTGCTGTGGTTTTGCGGGCAACCCACAAATGTTGAGTCAATATATTCCAGAAATTAAAGATGGAGAGTTTTTTGGACATCCAGGGAATAAGGGTGACGCAGTACTTTGGGGTGATGCACTTGGAGCGGCTGTTGCAGACATGAGTGCTTACCAAGGGCATGCGGGCCTTGCCAAAGGGTTCGGAATTCCGATTTTATGGCCGTGTATTGTGGAGGGTGGGGTTCAAATTAATCAAGCAGGACAAAGATTTTCTAACGAGGCTAGAGGTTACTCTGAGCAGGCGGTTGATGTTCTCCGGCAGGAGGGTGCAGTGGCATGGACATTTTACGATGAGCAGCGACACAATTTGATGCTGGAATTTGATGATTACAAAGAAGCAGTCTCGGCGGGTGCAGTACGCAAGGGAGATAGTCTCGACGAGATATGCATGGAAACTAAGTTACCAATCGATGGGGTCTCACAAACGTTGCTAGAGATAGCATCTTTAGTCGATGATGATCAAACCGATCAATTTGGTAGAAGTTTTAAAGGTAAGAAGGCATTGAGCCCACCATTCTATGCAGTAAAAGTAACGGGTGCGATATTCCATACTCAAGGAGGACTAAAAGTAGATAAAAATGCTCATGTCTTACGAGCGGATGGATCAGTGCTACCAAATCTGTATGCAGGGGGTGGGGCAGCTAGAGGAATTTCAGGGCCTGATGCTTCCGGATATTTAGCCGGTAATGGCTTATTGACGGCGACTACTTATGGTCGGTTGGCTGGACTTGCAGCTGTTGCTGACCTTGATGATTAGAACATCATAGATTTAGCAAGCTGATATTTTTAGTACTTACTTCAACCTATTATACTGGGTAGCCAAAGCGTTATTTCAGGAACAGTGGTGAGTATTAAAAGCTTTATAATATCGCTGATAAAAAACGGTAGGGTTCCAGCAAAAATTGTTTTTAATGGTATGTCTCGTGTCATTCCAAATAGCACAAAAACATTCATTCCGATGGGGGGAGTATTCATCCCGGTGCCTATCACGCTCAGCATCATAATTCCCCACCATATAGGGTCATAACCGAGTCCCGTTACGATAGGCAGCACAAAAGGAAGGGTGATGACCATTGCAGCAACAGTTTCGAAGATACTGCCTAGTATCAAATACATGAGATAAAGAGCCAAAATAACAATAAATGCTGGTAAGTTCATCGAATCGATCCAGGCAACGGTGTATTCGGGCATGTGTGATATAGATAAGAAATATGAAAGAATGGATGCGCCAATTAGCATCATGTAAATCATTGCAGTATTACTCGCGGTCTCTTGCAGTACTTCGCGAAGGTTACTTTTAGTGAACTGGCCTCTCATTCCACACATAACAAAAGCGATTACCACCCCAACGGCAGCGGCTTCGGTAATATTGAACACCCCACCATAGATTCCGCCGGCTACGATGCTACCGAGCAAAAGAACCTGCCAGCTTTTAATGAGGGATTGTCCTCGGGTAGTCCAGGTCGCTCGCTCTCCTTTTGGTGCGATGTCTGGATTGATTCGCACGACAATCATAATGGTTAAGGCATTCATCACAATAGCCAATATAGCGGGGATTATCGCAGCTATCATTAGCATGCGAGTATCTAAATCAGTGAGTAAAGCATAGAGAACAATAATCAAAGATGGCGGAATGAGTGAGCCGAGGGCACCACCGGCGGCAATACTTCCAGTGGCTAAAGAGGGATTGTAACCTCGTTTTAGCATTTCAGGGAGGGCAACTCTTGTCATGGTAGCTACTGTTGCTAAGGATGAACCGCAGACTGAACCAAATGCTGCACAACCACTTACGGTTGCAAGAGCTAAGCCGCCTCTTCTGTGGCCCAAAAAACTATGAGCAAGTCTAAATAAATCCGTTGATAGACCCGCAGCACTAGCAAGACTACCCAGCAAGATAAAAAAGGGAATAATGGAATAATCCATGTTAGACAAAGTAGCAGAGAATTCAGTGCCGATTAAAGACACAGCTTCGTCAAAACCGACAATCCAGGCAAACACACCCATGCCAGTAATAGCAAGAGAAACACCAACAGGTACATGTAGCGCTATTAGCGCAAACATGATCAAAATACCAAATAACGCGATTGTAATAGCTTCCATCAGTCAGTTCCTTCTGTCGCGGAGATCCCGGAATGAGAATGAATTGCTTGATATATTTTTAAGGTAGTCACTATTAGTTGAGCAGGTATACAGAGAGCCATTAAGCCTGTTGTGAGCCACCAAAACGGTGCTATTGGAATTTGTAAAATCAATGAGTGCTGATTCTCCACCTCAATCGAAAAGATGGTCAGTTGCCAAACGACAAGGATGAAGAGAAGTAGCGTGATGAGTTGGCCCACTACATCCAACCACACTTTAACTTTTGTGCCTAAAAGTTGGCCTAGGAAATCTATAGTGATGTTTTTGCTATCGATTAAAAGAATGGGGAAAAAAGACGCAAGGATAATGGTTATGAGAAGCTGGTTTATGTCTTCCATGCCAAATAGAGGGCTGTTTAAAAACAAGCGCAACAGCACATCTATGACGATCATGATAGCTTGGATCAGAAGGCAGGATAGTCCAATCAGGGCAACGAACTCAGTGGTTTTTCTTATAGATTTCTCAATGGCACTGGTGAGTATCATGATTTACTGTCTGTATTTAGTTCTCGGCGAACAGCGGTAAGTATTTCGTTCAAACCCTTCATACGCCATCGACCATTGGGGTTTTGATTAATCCAACTTTGCTCAATAGGTGAGAGAGCCTTGTGCCATCTACTTAATTCATCCTTATCTGGCGTTATAAAGTGCTGACCATCCTGATTTAGTGTTTCTTCATAGGTCTTTAATGCTAAAGCTGTTGTAGCGGTGCTAAAGTGATTAACCATTTCTTCACCACTGGATTGATCTATCAAAGTGCGATGCTTTGAGTCTAGGCTTTCGTAGCTTGATAGGTTCATCAAAAGAAGTATGGGCGTAAAAGTAACAGGAATTTCGATATGGTAATGAGTAACATGTTTAACTCCAAAAATATGCATCGAATCCCAGCCAAGTAAGGTTCCGTCTATCAGCCCTCTACTAATACTCTCTCTAATTTGTGTTACTGGCGTTCCTCCTATTGGTGTGCCACCTAACCGGCGAATAATTTCAGCTTGTAGGTACCCAGCTACTCGTATCTTTTTACCTTTTAGATCATCCAGACTTTGGTAGGGAGTATTGAGATGTAAAAAGTAAGGTTGACTCATAAACACGCTGATAAGTTTTGTGTCTTCATATCCTCGTAAGTACCCATCTTTAATCATCCGGTAGTAAGCAAGTGAAGCCTCAAGGGAGGAATTCATCAGCAAGGGTAATTCAAAAATATTATTGTCAGGGAATCGTCCTGGAGTGTAGCCAGGCACAACAAGGGAAACGTCGTGCACGCCATCGAGCAATAACTTGAGTTGATAGTCTCCATGCCTACCAAGGCTTCCTCCCGGATAGAAGTCCACGTCCAATTCGTTCTTACTGAGCTTTTCAAGATTTTGGATCCAGGGGGCAATAACGTCGGCATTTTGGGGACTTAAAGGGCTGATAAAGCTAGCGACTCGCAGAGCCGGGGGCGCAGCCTTTACTAGGGTAGTAAAAACTAAAGGAATCAAAAAAATAAGTACAGATAGTTGTTTAATTAAAAGATACATACTGATTGAGGCTCATCGCTTTACTCCCTTTAATATTAAAGATGCCTATGGTTAAGATTCAACCGTCAAATCCATCTGATATTGAAAGCGTTCTGGGTGATACAAAGCTACCAGAAAGTCGACAAGATTCTCGTCTTTATCAAAGGACTGGCGTACGAGTTTTAGAAGAGGAAAGCCAGGTTCGACTTCAAGTTCAGTTGCCACCTCTGCCGTTGCAGGGACTGCGGTTAGAGTTTGTTGTACATGAGTGATGTGAATGCCATTCTTGCGGAAGATTTCTAAACGAGAGTTAGTTTTTAGGCTGTCTTTGCTAATACTGGCGTCCAACCCTCGACTCCAGCTAATGTAGTACCCAAAAGGCTCTCCATCCCGGATTCGAACACGGATCATTTTTAATGTCGTTTCTTCAGCGGTCAAGTTAAATGTATCGGATACCTCTACCGGTGGAAGAACATCGTTGATTTCAATCACCTTCACGACCGAGTGACGAGCCATTGATTCGATCTCTTGAAGCATTCCAATGAGAGGGGCTTTGACCGGCTTTGGAGTATACTTATGAGTAACGTGAGTGCCTTTAGCACGTTGCCGACTAACTAAACCATCTGCGGCAAGTTCGTTCAGCGCTCGTATGGCTGTAACTCGTGAAATGTTGTGTACTTGAGAGAGCTCTTTCTCTGTGGGAAGCTGGCTACCATGTTTCAATGTACCGTCTAAAATATTTTGCTTCAACCGACTGTAGAGACGGAAGTACAGAGGCGTCGGGTCGGTTTGGCTAAGAGGCCTGTGCTTGTTGGTATTGTTTTTTGGAGAAGACGCCATATTAGAAGCTCTTTGTGAATTCGCCTAGTTGTAACGGGGCAACTGTCACCATGATTATGACTTAAATACCCTAACAATTTCCATAGGATTAGCAGACCATATATCTTTTTTGGAGCTCAAATATTCAAATACTTGATCCAGAATTTGGATGCGATGAGGTTGTCCGAGCAACCACGGATGAAGGTTTAAAGCCAAAATCCTTCCACCCTTGGTAGATGCTTCATCTATGAGAAAGTCACAGGCATCTATAATCTGATCTTTATAGGACGATTCTGAGTGAAGATTGTTCATGAGGATGAATTTATCCTCTAGTTCCGTAGAAAGGGGCATAGCGATGAGAACACCTTTATCGGTATAAAATTCATATGGCATATCATCGTTCACCCAGTCACAGAAGTATTCGATACCATTCGCAGCTAGCAACTGCGGTGTATTGTGACTTTCATTTTTTGCCGGACTGATCCAACCTTTTACTGGCTGTCCACTTAGCTGCCTTAATTCATTCAGTGACTTTTGCACCAATGCTGCCTCTTCTTCTATGGGTTGACCACCATAGTGCAAAGCATCCATATGATCGCCATGGCAAATAATTTCATGCCCTCGTTCAATAACTTTGTTGAGTAAATAAGGATAGCGTTGAGCAACAAGAGTATTCATGGCGATACTTGATTGCATGCCATATTTATCTAAAGCATCAAAGAAACGATAAATACCAATGCGGTTTCCATAATCACGGAGCGTGTAATGACGCAGGTCCGGATAGGGCATGGTCATTCCCCCAGGCACTGGAAAGGGTTTATTTTGTTGATTTAAAGGAAAAAACTGGAGACTAATATTTATCCATAGAGCGAGTTTTTTACCGTTAGGCCATTGAATGGGTGGACGATCATCAAGCATTGACCATTTATATAGCGAATGGTCCATTCCGAGTGAGCGATGTGGGTACTTAAGATAGTTTTTATTTGTACTCACGATTTACACTCCTGCTTACCCGCTATATCTTTAACGGCATCATCGTAATAGTGCTCTAAGTAGTACTCTGCGATTTCTCGTCCTGTGGTTACCCATACATCACTGTGTCCAGTAATATATTCCAAGGCCTCTTCATATGATTTCATTCGATGCGGACAGCTAATTTGATAGTTGTGCGTAGGTATACACATCACGGTGCCAGAGTTATCGCCTTCTTTATACAGTTGGTCAAAGTTGTCCTTTAATATCTGCCCATATCTACGTGGTTCTATCTTATTGGATACATAGGCGATTGTGTCATTCATCTCTAGAGAATAGGGTATTGAGACAAAACGCTTTTTGCTTCTAAGATGAATAGGCGTGGGTTGGTCATCATGAAAAAGATCACAGGTATAAATGCCCGCGTCATTACCAAATAACTCAGTACCCACCTCTGCAAATAGATCTAAAGTTAATTCTGAGTGAGATAGGGCAGGTGCTAAGTAACCCGCGCATTTTTGGTTTGTATGCTTAAATATTGATTCGATCGAATCTCTAATCATTTCATGTTCTTGATCTTCGGTCATGCCATAGGTATATCGAGTGTTATAAATACCATGGCTAAAAAATTCCCAATCCAGATCACGACACTGTTTAATGATTTCTGGATGATGGTCGCAGAGCGCTGTCGATAAAGAGACTGAACCTCTGATGCCATATTTATTTAATAATTGCATCTGACGAACATGGCCAACTCGATTTCCATAGTCACGTATGGAGTATCCTGGAATAGCAGGTATAGGTTGAGGCCATGCTGTTCGAAATGGATTTTGAGGCGGATCGAGCTCGTAGTATTCAATGTTAGGTGCCACCCAGAAGGCTAATTTTGCACCTCCAGGCCACCGAATCTTAGGCCGGTTTTCGTAGGGCCAATAATCATAAAGACCTAGATCCTGTTTCATCTTTTACCTTTTGTCTAATAGTAGAAAATTCTATTTGTTATCTTTCAGTCTCGCGTCTAACCAAGAAAGTACCTCTTTAATTTCTAGAACGTCAGCATACTTTAATAATAGATCAGTTAAATTAGCGTAGTGGTAACTCTCATGTTTATCGGCGACTGCTTCTTCGGGAACTATAGTCCTATAGCCTCGAGATAGACTGTCTACGGCGGTTGCTCGAATGCATCCTGACGTTGACCCACCGGTAAGAATGACTGTATCCACTTGATGCCATACAAGTAATGATTGCAACTGAGTCTCAAAAAAAGCGGAGGGCATCTTTTTCAAATATATAACGTCTTTGGTTGGATCTATTTTGAGGCGGTCATCAAATTCGCTGCGACGAGAGTTGAATTTAATATTCTGTAGAGAATTCTCATTGTCTGTGCGTGTGCCCCAGACACCAGCATCCTCAGCTGACTCCATATAAGCGACATGCGTCCAAACCACTGGCCAACCAAGCGTTCGAAATTGTTCTGACAGTTGGTTTATATAGAGCATCTGATCAGGGTCAGTCTCATAGGCGGTGGTAAATTCATCTGTTGCTGTGTAGGCTTTTTGAGGATCAATATTTACCAATACAGCCTTATTGCCGAAGCCGAATCGTGCTCGGTTGGGGTTATTCTTAAGGTCCAAGTAAATTTCTTTTGCGGTTTTAGTGGTTGTTTCCATGGAGACTCCAGTAGATATCTTGAATGACGACGGCACTCTTCAGCGTATGGCTCATTCTATTTCTTAGCTCAAGTTCTATGGAACTATAAGTGGCTGAGGTGTTCATCAATTTGCTAAACCAAATTAATAAGTGTACAGTTTAATTTATCATACGATCAATTAAAATACATTATTTTCCGTTTTATCCCATATAAAGGTATCTTGATGAATTCTGCAAGTCATGCTTCTGTTTCCAAAAAGTCAACCTCCTCTTGGCCCTCTTCGGTTTCAGCTTGGTACACGGTTGGTCTTCTCTTTGTTGCTTATACTTTCTCGTTTGTTGACCGTTTCATACTTACTCTTTTGATTGAGCCAATAAAGAATGATTTTAACTTGAGCGATACTGGAGTTAGCCTTTTAGTAGGCTTTGCTTTTGTCATTTTTTATACGTTCCTTGGAATTCCCATTGGACGATTAGCTGATCGTGTTAATAGAAGGAATTTGATTGCAGCTGGAATCACTTTGTGGAGCTGTATGACAGCGCTCTGTGGTATGGCGCGAGGTTTTGGTACTCTGTTTGCAGCTCGAGTAGGAGTTGGAGTTGGAGAGGCTGCGTTGTCGCCAGCAGCTTATTCTATGATTGCAGATTTATTTCCCCCTAAAAAGCTAGGTAAAGCACTTAGTGTTTATACTGCGGGAGCTTTCGCTGGCGTCGGCCTCGCTCTTATCGTGGGTGGACTGGTTGTCCAAGCTATTTCAAGCTCTCCTTACATGTCACTCCCTATTATCGGGACGATTAAATCTTGGCAAGCTCCTTTTTTTATTGTCGGACTACCGGGATTGTTGGTAGCTGCTCTTATGTATACAGTAAAGGAGCCAAAACGCCGTGAGCAGATATCGGACAATTCAGAACAAAAGAATGAAGTGGTATCGTTAAGAGAAGCGTTTGATTATATTGGAAATCGCTGGAAGATTTATCTTTCACATTTTTTCGGATTTGCGCTTCTGGGAGTCTCATCCAACGTGTTGTTTGTTTGGGGTCCGCATATTTTAGTGCGAAGTTTTGGTACAAATGTTGGGGAAGCAGGCGCGTCTATAGGATTAATCGTTTTAACTTTTGGAACTCTTGGCCTACTAATTGGTGGCTCTATGTCTGATCGACTACTTAAAAGGGGTTATCTAGATAATGGTTACAGAGTTGGTATCTTTGCGGCTTTAGGAGCCATTCCTTTTGGATTATCACTGCCATTTATGAGCTCTCTTTCGTCTCTATTTTTGGTTTTCTGTCCTTTGGTTCTATTCGCATGTCTAGGGTTTGGTTCGGCAGCAGCGGCTCTGCAGCAGATTACACCTAATCGTCTTAGGGGCGTTGTTTCTGGATGTTACTTCTTCTTGTTAAATGTCATTGGTATTGGTCTGTCACCTTCAATTACAGCAGTGATTACCAATTATGGTTTCAAGGACGAACTAATGCTGGTGAATTCCGTCTCACTGATGGTTGTTGGTTCAAGTGTTTTGGCTGCATTAATTCTTTGGTTTGGTCTACGGCCATATCGAAAAGAGTCTGCGATCAGAGTTGATTTATCTGAATAAAAACTGCCTAGGAAAATTTAGATGTTTGGCTAGGCAGTTTTTACATATCTTGATGGTTATAGTTATTTCGGTTATTCAGAAAGACTGGTTTCCTCACGTTTCATACCCTTCGCACCAATAGCGTAGTAAATTACTAGATAAGCAAAGATTGATACCAATAAACCAGCAAGTGAAGATACTAGTAGGTCCTGAACTAACCACCACTTACTGCTAGCCCCAACCACATACGCAAGTAAAGCAGCCATATTCCATTTAGGCTGAGCATCCAGTTTATCGATATTGAACTTACGTTTTTTAACGATATAGAAGTGCGCAATCACAGGGCCAATCAGAGGTGGGAGTAGTACAGCGAGATAATCAATAAATTGTATAAAGTGCTGATAAATAACTAGACCAACGATCGTACCAAGTACCCCACAAATCACAGTCATAACTTTTTGAGGCCTGCGCAGAACGCTAGAGGTTTGAATAACAGGAAGGTACAGGTTGGCATCGCCAGTCGTCCAAAGAGCCATACTCATTCCGATTAGACCCAAACCTGCTATAAATACACCCTGCAGACGCATATAAGTCGTGAAATCAAATTGGCCAGAAACGATGCCGCCAGCCGAGCCAATAATTTGAAGGAACCATTGGGCAATAATCATCACTATAAAAGGAATTGCTATGGCTACCCAGGCTTTTTTAGCAAAGCGAGTATATTCAGGCATAACGATAGCACCAACAATCCATGATCCAATCACAATATTTATGGCATCCATTTTACTGATCGGGTTGCTGGATACAGTGGTTTCGGACAAAGCAAGGAATTCTTGGACTCCACCTGCTTGTGAAATTTGGGTGTAGGCTGCATAAACGCCGACTAACACTAAGATAATGACAGATGGAGTGCTGACGAGCTCAAGCCCCCGAACGCCATAGTAGGTAGTCCAAGTAAAGAGTATTCCTGCAAATACAGCGACCGCATAAAATGTAAAGCTGTCAAAATCTTGAGCCCAGGCAAATCCAAAAGCGCCAACAACGATTCCTTGCCAACAGATTAGCACCAATGCGAGAAAGAGTACTGGGAAATAGGCTCCGATCTGTCCATATACAAATTTATATAAAAGACCGCTATTACAGGCAGTTTTATATCCTATGTATCCGACGAGCGCGCCAATGACAAAGTTTGCTGTGTTACCAAGAAATGATACATAGATCAAATCAGGCCAAAAATTAACACCAGCCCCAAGAGCTCCTCCCACCATTAAACCGGTAATCAAGAAACCCCATCCAAATGCCATGGTTAACAAAGGAAGCGCGTCTCTTCGTTGCTCGTTAGTTAAAGGTGTCAAAGGATTGTCAGCACTTTCTTGCTCTGCTTGTGCATCAAACTTCCACCAAGCTTTCAGTTTTTCAATCATCGTTTAGTAACTCCTATTTTGAAGGAAGAATTATTGGTTTCTCTATAGGCCCATTGCCCACACGAGCGCCTTGGGCATAAGTAACCTCTAACCACATAGCCCCCTTACTTGAGAGCTTGCCTTCACCCCAAGTCCAAAGGCTTTTTGGTGGTCGATTTATAAAGAAGTCTTTCTGGACAGTTGTGTTTTTGACAGGACCATTTGGAGATTCTTGACTAAGCACTGTTAAATCTCCAAACAGCACATAATAGAATTGTTGGGCTTTCCCGAAATAAGTTGTCTTTGCTTTTCCAGTGTATTGCCAACCCGGTGGAACATAATAGAGTTTTGCCCTAAATCCACCTTCGCCATGATCGCTCAACCATTTTACGCTCGCACCGGGAAGATTTGCATCATCCTCCCATTCCATCCCTTGAGGTGTCGCGGTATCTTGAAAGTGGGGGTGGGTAAATTGTGGAACTTCTTTCCAGCTCGGGCTATACCACTTATTTGTCGGATCTAGGCTGTAGCTTTTGCCTCCTTCAGAAAACGCCAACTGAACAGCACCTGGGGTAACTCGTTGATGCTTCATGGCATCAGCGCGATGTCCATGAATACTAAATGGTGGCCGACTCATCCATGTGCCAGCTTTCATGTTGTAGAGAGACCCGCTTTGTTGTTCTCCGTTGACGAATTCATAGATCAAAAAGTTACCGTTTAATACATAGCCCCATTCGTGAAAATCATGGAAATGGCGTGATTTATTTAAAGAGTCCCAACCGTGGTCGTGCTCTAGATAGACCATGAAAGCACCCTGATCGTTTGAGTACAGCTTTTTCCCTCTGCTTGTTTCTTTGAGCCCGGTCCACATTTCTTCCCAATCCATAGCGTTTACATCAATGAAGGTCATCTTATTCCAGTCTCTAATTTCGTTAGCCGAGACATGACATACGCTAATTGCGAGAGCTGCAATTAACACCAATCGTTGGTCCTTTAGTAATGCACTTAACATCGATAAATCCTTTGATGTAATTTGGTTAGTTAGTGTTCAATTTTTTGACTTCTAGTATCTTATCTTAGTCTTAAAATTAACCATCTGATTTCAAGTTATCAAACGATAAACAATATATCAAGTTGATCAGTAAAGCGCATTTGAGACTAACTACAACGTTGCACAAAAGCATATAGTTCGAGTATATGAATTATATTACCATGTATGTAGAATACATTGACTTTCTTTTAAGCGCTACCTTACAATACTAAAAGTTATTTCTGCAGATTTTAATAGCTCTAGTTCAAACATCTACGGAGTCCTACAATGAACATTAACAAGCTTTTAGACCTAAAAATTAGTACTCAATTAGTGGGCTTTCTTTCGGTAGCGATGGTTGCTTTTCCAGTAGTTGCTGTTTCTGAAGTTGAAAATAAAGCACGAACTCTTGAAGAAATTACAGTGATTGCTCGAAGGGTAGAAGAGCGTCTTGAGGACGTTCCCGCCAGCGTGTCGGTTCTTACTGAAGATGCTTTAAGAAGAAGTGGTGTAGCATCAGTGGAAGGAGTTGTAAATCTTACGCCAGGTGTTTCAATGGTGACAAAAACTGCGGAGGTTGGCGATACACAGATAAATATCCGTGGAATAAACGGTGCACGAGATGCTGAAAGTAATGTGGCTCTTGTGGTTGATGGAATCCTGAAAACTAATACTGCTCAAATAGCTCAAATGCATGGCAAGCTAGTTCAGGTGGAGGTTCTGAAGGGACCTCAGGGCGCCTACTACGGACGCAACGCTGCTGCTGGCGCTTTTGTCCTCTCCACGAAAAAGCCAGGTGAGGAAATGATTGTCGATGTGAGTGCTAAGTTGGGTGAGAATAGTGTCCAGGGTTTCACGACAATTATTGAAGGACCAATTTCAGATAACGCTGGCATTGTCCTATATGGTGATCACTTTGAGTCTGATGGGCATTATAGAAATACTAGTCCGGTAGCCAATGCTCAGGGCGCAACTGTTGATGCGGTGGACAATAATACTGTAGGTGCTCGTCTGTTAATCGCACCGGGTGACCAGAAAGAGTTTGACATTAAAGCTCGCTATGCAAAGTTTTCTGGCTCTGCTTTAAGCTTCAACCCGGTGTTCAATCTACCAAGTTTTGCTGCGGCTCTCGGGAACCCATTGTTTGATGAAGATGTTAATGACCATAAATACGATTTTATAGGCAATATAAAACCAGAAAATATTCAAGAAACTAAAGAACTTTCAGTTAAAGGAACCTGGGACTTTGATAACTATTCTTTGACTTCATGGGCTCTTTACTCTGATCTAGACCAGCAATGGATCGCAGATAGTACAGCAGCTTCTTTCTATCGATTTGAGCTGCAGCCTTCTTGTCGTGAAACGACAGCAGAGCTTGTTTCTGCAGGTTACCAATTACCAAGTCCTCAGGTTTTGTTACCAGACGTCTTTACTTCAGTGTTTGGCCCATTTGGCCCTACAACCTGTGATGGCACGCAATTTCAGGCGCGTTCACAGAGAGATGTTAGTGCTGAGATTCGTTTGACCCACGATGGCGATAATATGAATTGGTCATTAGGTGCGTATTATCTTTCTATTGATCGGGATACTTCTGTATCGATCGCAGAGGACCAAGGCAGAGGACCAGTACTTCGAGCTTACAATCCGCCGGAAAGTAAAAACCCTACCTCTTTAATGTTTGCGGACAGTTTCAAAACCAATGTTTATGCTTTTTTCGGTGGTATTGAATACGACATTGCTCAAGACTTGAGGTTGTCGGCAGCACTGCGTTATGACCGCGAGGAACGAGATGTTAGCAGTCGAGTACCCAATGCTTTAGATCCAGCGACAGGTGCTCCGATTAATCCAGGATTGCCTGCTGAGGGGATGATGCCTGATGCATCTAATAGCTATGATGAGTGGCAGCCGAAGATCAGTTTAGCGCGGTCAGTCAATGACAATTGGAATGTATACGGTAATTGGGGTGTAGGTTTTAAGGCGGGAGGCTTTAACAGCCAAGGCAGTGCCGCTGTCTTACAGAACAATTTCAATACTCCGCTTGGATCAGGCATCAATATCAACGACCAGTACGATAAAGAAACATCAAGTGCGTTTGAGTTAGGAGCTAAGGGTTCCATTGCTGATGGAAAGGTAAGTCTGGAAGTGGCAGTATTTCATACCGATGTGACAGACATGCAGTTTTTCGAATTCTTCACTGGAGGTTTCGGGCTTTTACGGGTCGTCTCTAACATTGATGAAGTTGAGATATATGGATTGGAAACGACTTTCAATGCGTTGGTCTCTGAATCTTGGACTGTATTTGGCAGCGCAGCGGTTAATGAAAGTGATATTGGTAAAAATAGCGCTAGACCAAACACCGAAGGAAATAGCTCACCCTACACGCCAGATTACACTCTTAATTTAGGTGCTCAGTATCTAGTAGCAGTGAACAATGGAGCAGAGCTTTCTTTCCGAGCAGATTGGCGTCTTACCGGTCCTACTTGGTTCCATACAGTTCAAGATGAAACTGTTCGCACCTCGTTTGACTTATTCTTTCCGGGACTAGGAACGGCTGATTTTTCGAAAACCAAGCGAGATTCATATAACACATTGGATTTACGTCTTGAGCTAAGTGGCCAAGAGGATTGGAGAGTGGCCCTATATGGACTGAATGTATTTGATGAAGATGTGCTTTCAGAGGTGATACCTGCTGCCGAGTTCGGTGGAACCTTTGTTGCGCCAGGTGCTGGACGAACCCTAGGAGTTGAGTTCGGTTATCAATTCTAGTGCGCTTCATGGTGAGGAGTTAAAACTATGGTTAAAGGCAAACAGTTATCAGAAAGTTATGTTGGTCAGCCTGTTCGTGCTAAAGAGCTTCGGGCTCCTTTGGTCGGAAAGGCTAAATACACCAATGACTACTCCTTTGAAGGGCAGCTTTATGCCTATATTCTTCGCAGTCCCCACGCAGCAGCGAAAATTAATAGTGTCGACTTGTCTGGCGCTAAAAAGATATCAGGGGTCCATTTGGCACTTTGTGGTCGGGATGTTTTTGAGCACACCAATGGGATCACGGATCATCTAAATCCTGCAATATTTGGTGGTAAGTCTACTCGGCTTCCTATTATGGCAGTTGATGAAGCTTGGTGTTATGGGCAGCCAGTAGCAATTGTAATTGCGGAAGATGAGCGTACAGCAAGGTATGCAGCATCACGTATTCAAGTAGATTACACGCCAAAAGAACCCGTTGTTGATGCTGAAAAAGCCATAGCAAAAGGCGCGCGTTCAGTTGTCCCTGAATGGGATGATAATGTCTTAATATATGTCCCTTTTATGAATGGTGACACTCAAGCTGCTTTTGATCAGGCTGACAAAATTGTAACAACTGATGTGAAGATCCACCGCTTTTCAAGTCAACCCATGGAGACTCGCTGTTACAACGCAGTATGGGAGCATGATACTGAGAGTATTACTCTTTATGGCACCTGTCAGAATCCTCATCCATTACGATTAGTGTTGGCAGAGACTTTGCGGATGAATGAAAACAAAATCCGTATTATAGCTTCTACCATTGGCGGGGCATTTGGTCTGAAAATGCATGGCCATCCAGAAGAGCCGTTAATTTGTCTGATGACTAAGCTGATTCGCCGGCCTGTTAAGTGGGTGGAAAACAGAGAGGAATGTCTTCTTATAGGTGCACGAGAGCAGCAGCACAAGGTGGAGATGGCGTTTGATTCTGATGGCAACATGACTGGGTTGCGAGACCATTTTTTGGCGAATATCGGAGCCCCTTCGGCTTGTCCTGGTTGGGGCATGGCTTTTTTGACTGGGTTGACAATGCCTGGTCCTTACAAAGTTGAGAATATCGACGTACACATGAATGCTGTGACGACGAATAAGCCTTCTTGGAATGCTGCCAGGGGCTACGGCAAGGAATCTACTGCTATAGCTTTAGAACTGGCAATGGATAATGCGGCTCGCCAATTTGGAATTTCTCCGATTGATTTAAGGTTGAAAAATTTTATTACGAAGGAGCAATTTCCTTATCCTAGCCCTACGGGACTTGTTTATGATTCAGGTGATTATGGCGGTGTGCTTCTAAAAGCGCTTGAAACTATTGGTTACGAGGATTGGAAGGGTAAGCAAAAAACAGCACTTGCTGAGGGACGCCATATCGGAATTGGTATGGCCTTTGAGTTGACACCTGAGGGTGGAACGATTCCCGGAACAATGGTGGCTGGATATGACTCTAGTTCTGTGCGGGTTGGTCCTGATGGGACAGTTCGAGTGCTAACCGGTATCACTAGCCCGGGAACTCATAATGGCACTGCAATTGCTCAGATTGTTGCTGATGAGCTTGGTATAGACATGGATAGGATAGAGGTCTTACAGGGCGACACTAATTCGTCCCCTTATGGTTTTGGCAACTATTCAGGTCGAAGTACTATTGTTGGAGGGGGTTCTGCGGCTCTGGCGGCTAAGGATGTACGAGATAAGATAAATGCAGTTGCAGCCGCTCTCCTTGAGGTAGAAATCGACACTCTCAGTCTATCGGAGGGCATTTTCTCCTCTAGCGATAATGGGGATGCCACCTTAACATTCGCAGAAGTTTGCTATGCCTCTTACACTCGAGCCTATGATGTCGCTATGTGTATTGATCCGCCGCTAGAAGCGACGAGAACATTTAAGCCCCCCGGGATTAGCCATCTCCCCGATGAGAATGGTCGCATTAACCCTTATCCTAGTTATTCTAATGCAGTTTATGTTGTTGTGTGTGAAGTAGATAAAGAAACTGGGAAAATTGATTTATTAAGTCTTGCTGCGGCCCATGATTGCGGCAAGGTTATTAATCCCATTCTTGTTGAAGGGCAGGTTTGCGGAGCTTTTGCTATGGGTTTAGGTGGTGCACTCACTGAGGATGTTCAATACGACGCCAATGGCGTTCAGTTGACGAAGTCCTTTAAAGATTATGTCATGCTTCGAATGGCTGATATGCCTTTGGTAGGTATGGCGCACCATGATTCTCCGAACCCTGATAACTATCTGGGATTAAAAGGTGCGGGTGAAGCAGGGGTTGGTGGCTCGGCCGCGGCTCTTGTTAATGCTGTGAATAATGCATTGGAGCCTCTCGAAGTTGTAATACACGAAATGCCTTTAACACCTTCACGTGTTTGGTCGGCGATTCAAAACGCGAATAATTCTGAGGGGGTTAAGTAAATGAGCCTTCACCCGATGTACGCAAGACCTCGTGATCTGGAACAGGCGTCAGAATTACTGGCCAGTCTAAGTAGTGGTGCAGTAATAATTGCTGGGGGGCAAGAGATTATGCCTTATATTAATTATGGCGTAATGATGCCTGATGTCTATGTGGATATCGGAGGTATTGATGCTCTAAGAGGCGTAAGTGCTGAGGCTGATGAAGTATCCATAGGCCCCTTAACAGTTCATCGCGACATTCAGAATATAGATGAAATTGTCCAACAATTACCATTGTTAGCCTATGCCGCAAAACAGATAGGTGGCGGTATGCAGGTGCATAATCGAGGAACTATTGGCGGAAATATTGTTGCGATGCACCCTCTCTATGATGTTGCGCCTGCGCTCTTAGCTTTAGAAGCGGAAGTAGAGTTGTTGAGTGAGAATGGATCACAACGGATGTCATTGTCTGAGCTTCAAGAGCTCTCAAACCATGGTCTTGGAACTTCATCGATATTAACAAAAATTTTGGTTAAACCGATGTCTCCGACCACTCTTTGGGGCTATTACAAGTTAAAAAATAGTGCCGGAGCCTACGGTTCTGCGAATGCAGCAGTGGTACTTCAATTAGACGGTGAGAACATAAAATCGATTCGTGTGGCTATTGGTGCTGCGACTGAAAAAGTCGTTGTAGTATCTGGGAATTTAGATAGCTATTTAGGCGGCCCTTACTCTTCAGAAGTAGGCCTGGCGATACAAAAAACATGCAGCGATGCAATCGATGAGCCGCTTAGTGATCAGCAGGGGGATGGCGTTTGGCGCAAGGCGATGGCAGGTGTCGCTGCTCGTCGAGCAACTGAAATGGCGCTGGGTAAATTGAATAACTCATCGAGTAAAGGTTAAGAGGTATAGGTGAATGGAAGATCTATTAGATATCAGTGCATTAATCCAGTTGCGCGTTGATGGGCAGTTCCATGAACTAGATGTGCTGCCGAGCAGAACTTTATTGGATGTACTAAGGGATGACCTTGGTAAAAAAGGAACCCATTTAGGATGCAAAACAGGTCATTGTGGAGCCTGTACTGTGATGATCGATGGGAAGGTAGCTAAGTCATGTATAACTATGGCAGCAACGCTTTCTAGGGCAGAGATAACAACCATTGAAGGTTTAGCAGATGATGATGGGAGTATGCATCCAATCCAGCAAGCATTCTGGGATGAGGCAGGTTTGCAATGTGGATACTGTGCGCCTGGTATAGTGCTCAGTGCGCTAGAACTAATTGAGGATAACCACAATCCTAGCACCAAAGATATGGAGGTAGCGTTGGCAGGTAATTTATGCCGATGTACGGGTTACCAAAGTATAAAACGATCCGTTACTGAAGCCTGCGTACGAATGTATCCAGAGCAAAAATAGAGCCCGATCTAAATAAAATTATTAATCACATATATAGCTATATATTTTATATACGTGAATTTTAACTCTTCTTTATGTTATTATTCTCTGGAAATAATTCAGCGGAATGCTTGAGAATTAGCGTAACAACCAATTCATATTCATATTTAAATTTAAAGGTAGCTTTGTGAAAAATATAGAAATTAAGACTGTTAAGGTCGAAACTGCGACTCCAGAGGCCCTCGCACCTTTTGGTGTGGTACTGGGGCGTAATGAAAATGTTAAACCGTTGCCAATAAACCTGTATAACGGCACTGTACAAGTTCGTCGTTTAGGAGAGTTCATCTCTGATGAAACAACAGAGATTCCAGTTTGCACCGTTCAGCGACGGCCATTAGTCGCTGAATACATGGAAAGGCATCATAAGCACACTCAAACATTTGTATCTTTAGGTGCTAAGCCGTTCATAATGTTGTTGTCACCTCCGACAGAAACTGAGTTGCCTAATTTAGATGAAGCCCGTGCTTTTATGTTCGACGGCACTGCTGGATTCATGCTCAATATTGGGACTTGGCATGAATTTCCGTTTGTATTGTTAGATGATACTGATGTGTTGACTATTCTTCGTACAGAGGCAACAAATGGGCTTGAAATTGACAATGTTATTGGTAATGAAGCGGTCAGCCCCGATCTAGAAAAGCGTGATATGGGTGCCCGATTTGGGGTTAACATAGCACTAGAACTTTAGCTCAGTATATAAGTTTTTATGTTCGCCATTTTAGGTGATCTTACCTAATATTTAAATGCACGTTAGCAATAGAGAGAACTTAGATCTATGAAAAGAAGAGATTTTATTAAAACAACTGCAGGTGCTTTGGCTACAGCTTATATACCCTTTTCCGGGGCCGCAAATATTCCGGCAGAAGTCTCGTGCATATCACGAACTGGGAATATAGTTACTCTTAAGCGATCGGAAGTGGCTGATTTCGCAAAAAGCCTGCAGAGAAAGTTGTTATTAAAATCTACACCTCATTATCACCAAGAGAGGACATTATGGAACGGATTGTCTGATGACAAGCTACCAGCCTTAATTGCTCAATGTATTGATTCTGATGATGTGATTATCGCAGTTAATTTCGCAAGAACCCACGATCTGTTGGTTACGGTAAGAGGCGGCGGTCATGGTATCAGCGGGAAAGCGGTTGAAACTGACACTTTAATGATTGATCTGTCAAAGATGAGCAATCTTTCTGCAGACCCTACAACCATGACGGCAGTTGGTGAACCAGGCGTACTTTTACGAGAGCTTGATCGAGGTGCGCAGGCTCACGGTATGGTTGTCCCAGCCGGTGTTGTTTCGCATACTGGTATATCCGGTCTGACACTGGGCGGCGGTATAGGCATTAATATGCGAAAAATGGGATTGACGATTGATAATTTGTTGTCCGTTCAGATCGTAACAGCAGATGGCAAGCTACAGACCGCAAGTGACACTGAGAATACAGATTTATTCTGGGCTGTTAGAGGAGGCGGTGGTAATTTTGGGATTGTGACATCTTACACATACCGTATGCATAAACTGGATCCTCAAATCCTTTCTGGTGTAGTGGTTTATGCAATGGATGACGCGAAAGACATGTATAACCGGTACTTCGATTATTCTTTAGAAGGCCCTCGTGAACTTAATATGAGTGCTGCGATGAGCATGTCGCCTACAGGAACACCTTTTTTAATGGCGGGCTTTCAATATATGGGTTCGCCAAAAGAAGGTGAAAAGGTTTTGAAAACTTATCGTAAGTTAGGTAATCCGGTGGCTGATCTAATAAAGCCTAAATCATTCCTCAGGCAGCAGGCATTGTTGGATGCCGGCAATCCCCATGGTACTAATTACTACATCCGCGGGCGCACAATGGATGAGTACGACTCGGACTTAATTGATGTGATGATGGACCGATGGAATCACTCACCTGGCAGGCACAATACTATGCGTCTCGTCCGATTTGGCGGAGCAGTTGATGATGTTGCGCCTGATGCTACAGCGTGGCCACACCGAGGCGCTAAATGGGATTTGGAGTTGGGTGGAAGTTGGGTAGATCCTAGCCTGTCAGCCAAAAACATTAAGTGGGGAAAAGATTATTGGGATGCTCTTGCACCCTATGTTTCTGACAGATTTTACATCAACGAGATGATGGACGAAACACAAGAAGAAGTGGCTGTCAGCTATGGCGATAATTATCCTCGCTTAGTACAGATAAAAAACAAATATGACCCAAAGAATTTTTTCCGATCAAACGGGAATATTAAGCCAACGGTTTAGAGTTTTTGGGTAGTCCTAACTATCGGTAGCGATTAGCAAGAGGCGGAAAAGATGGGTCAAGAAATACGTAAAGCTTATGCAGACAGCTCCTTGGGTCAGATTCATTATCGGATTGCTGGGCAAGGTAAACCTCTCTTGCTAGTCCACCAAGACCCTCAGTCAGCTCTCCAGTTTTTATATGTCATGCCCTTATTAATTGATGCTGGATTTCAAGTTATTGCTCCAGATATGCCTGGCTATGGCTTGTCTGAGGGCTCTTCTGAGCCTTCGACTATACCTGAATATGCCGATGTTCTAGTGCAGCTGTTAGATCATTTAGAAATAGACCAAGCAATAGTCGTCGGTCATCACACGGGTGCTTCTATGGCGTGTCAGATGGCTTATGCCAATCCCAAGCGAGTAGAGCGTCTAGTTTTACATGGTCTTCCTTGGTATACCACAGAGGAGAGAGAGGAGCGATTAGCGAGGCCGCACATGGATTTTAGTGCAAAGCAGGACGGATCACACTTTTCGGACTTGTGGGATTTAATTGGAAAGATGTCTAGGGGGATATCAACTTTAGAATCTTCTCATATGGCTGCTTTACACACACTGTGGGCTGGCGATAAACATTGGTTCGCTCACCATGCGGCGTTTAGCTATGACATGACCGACGCGATTAGAGCTGTCTCAGTACCTACCTTAGTTGTGACTAATACAGGGGATATTCTTCATTTTGTTGCAGCGAGACTGTTAGAGTTTAGGTCTGACTTTTCAATCGTGGAACTAGAAGGCGGGACCTCATATATTATCCGTGATGATCCTGAGGGCTGGTTCGGCGCAATTATTGATTTCATTAAAGGCTAAGACTAATAAGATTAAGCAGAATTTTTAGTTTTTCCCTAGCTTCCAGCCGTCAATTAGGTGACTCCAGTTCTCATCGATTTCCTTAAAAATATCCGGATATGCATCAGTTAAACAAGAGCGGTTCATGATCGAATAATTGTCCGGGCCGCCTTCTTCCGGCCATTGACGCGTAGCATCAACGACAATCCGACTACCTTCTCCGCGCGTGGTGGCACTTGGATCTCCACCCATGGCGCCAGCTTTCTTCACTATTTCACTAGCACTGAAAGGCTGCCAACGAGCTCCAACAGCATGCATAACCTCAGTTCTGTTGTGTATATTGACATCTTCATCTACGACGATTGCGATCTTCGCTATTTTAACAGAGCTAGTTATTTGACGCCCAATACTCAGAGCTTCTCCAGGCTTTTGTTTCTTTATACATATAAAGCAAAACCCGGGAGTTTGCAGAGGAAAGTGAACCCCTACAATACTTGGAAATTGTTCTTTCAGCGTCATATTAGTTGTGACCTCCATTGGAGAGGTCAAGAAACTGCGGGTTACTCCTGTAAACTGATTGACAAAAATTGGCTTCTCACGATGGGTAACTGCGGTGACATTCATATAAAAATTTTCTTCTTTACGTTCACCTATATATCCATACATTTCCCCAAATGGACCCTCTGGCTCCCAGTCGAAGGGTATTTCCCCCTCAATAACCATTTCCACATTGGCAGGTACTCGAAGACTATTTGTTTCGCATTTGACCACGTCCAAAGGTTTCCCTAAAAAGCCTCCTGCAACAAAAAGTTCGTCTTGACCAAGGCGGGTAGTTTTGGAGCTACTCATTGCAAAGGTTATAGGGTCAGTCCCTAAAACTATTGCAACCTTGGCTGAAGTCTCTCCCCGTGCTTTCATATCCATCAAGAAAGTCCACCCGTGCTGATTGCGCTCTGGATTAATGGCAATCTTACGAGGCCCCTTAATTTGGCAGCGATATGTACCAACATTACGACCAAGTTTGGGGTCTTCAAGGATGACACTGCCAGTATTTATGTAAGGGCCTGCATCGCCAGGGTTAGTCTGAAGAAATGGGAAATCTAACATGTTTATATCATGCTCTTTGACAACAACCTCTTTGCATGGGGCTGTTTTTTGTTCTACCTCGTTGGGTTGAATTTCTTTCCATTGCTTATCTTTAGTCGCTAAATTTTCAAGTTTTGACAGTACATTTTGATAAATTACATATTGCTCGTCGCCACTCGGATCAACGCCAAAAGCCAGTCCTTCGGATTCCCATCTTCCATATTGATTAGCAATAATTGGACCGTCCTGCCACTGGCCATTGATTTTAATATTTCTAAACACAACAGCTGGCGCCTCTGCCCAACCTAGTTTATCAATGAGCCGATACATAAAACCTGTTGCCTCATAGGAATCCTGATCCAAGCCACTGACATGCAGGACTTGACCAAGGTCTTCTATTGCAGCCATATAGTCTCGTAGCGAATCAAATGGCCCTGTGGTCGCTGGTTTAGTCTTACTGTGATTCACATCTGTCATTAATAAAACTCCAAAAAATAACACTAACGATGATTATTCTTTAAGTTGTCTTAGATAAAAGACCATGGCTAGTAAGGTTTAACTTCACCTAGAAAAGCCATTAAAACAACTAAACACCATATACAGAGTGCGGCTCGATTAGTTCTCTTTTGTAGTTCTTTTATTAGGACTTCGCCGCGCACCGCACTTTCTCCGCCAGCTTTTACCAGATCAAAAGCCTCTGGCCAGTTTCCAGCAATCTGTCGGATCCACACTCCATTAAGTAAGATCGCTGCAAACAATATAATTTTAATGGCGAGCCAATTACTACTAATAGGACCATCGGTGATCAAACAATATGCTCCAAAGCTACCCATTGAAATCATAATAAGGTAGCGGACCCAAATATCTAGTTTACGCAAGCTCTCACCACGAGGCGTACCCTTCTGGAAATGAACCAACCAAACCAATACCAACCATAAAATAGCGGATAACCACACTAAGCCTAACCAATTACCTGAAATCGGTGATCCGTACGCTTGCGCTAAGGTAAAGCCCAACGGAAGAAGCAGAACTAAGGCAGTTCGAGCAGACATATCAACAATAAATCTCATTTGGCGTACTCTCAGCCTCTCTTCTAGGCTTAATTCATCTCGAGTAAGGTACTGGCCGATATAATGGACTGCTATGTCACCACCGATAGCAAAAACGAATAGAAATACATGTATAAAAGCGATGAAATTATGAAAATTGATGTACAACTGCAGATCTCCTTATTTGTGTAAGACCATTGTCTTTAGATTTGAAGCGCTACTCAGTTAAAACCACAAATCTACTAACGCGGCCTATTATGTAAAGATAGACATTGAATCGATCACTATCAATATGAGGGTTCTTATTATCCCAGTTGCAGGATTACAAACCTTTATATCTGCTGATCGATACAAGGCGCTAGATTACGCAAATATTACTTCTTTTAAGTTTATTTTGTATCAAGTCCTCTAGAGGATTCTCTCACCGCGATATTACCATAAATAAATACAATAATTCGGCTATATGAAAAATATAATCATATATATAGAATATATTGACATTCTTTTAGGCGCTCTTTTACAATAAGAGCATGTTTTAAGAGGCTATCTGTCGCGGCGGTAAATTACCTTAGGGGTTTTTATTAGGGGTTTTCAAGGAACTCTCGGGTATAAGTGGCTGGTTCTGAAGTCTTTTGGAATTACAGAGAACGATAATGTAAGAGGCAAATATGGTGATGGCAATAGATACAGTTTGTAATTTGTTCACTGAATACGAGGTGACTAATGGACAAACTGGCCTTGATGAGCATTTTTTAGAGCAGATACGCTTTCCAGTAGAGTGGAGAAAAGGTGTTTCTATCGATGACTATATTGGCATGAAAGATCGTGCGGGTATTGAGCGCTCACTACTAATAGCTGTGCGAGCAGGGGACCAGCGAGTGCGAGGATCTTTTGAGATTCCCTATGATCAAGTCGCTGCTGTATGTCGAAAATATCCAAAGCGATTTTCTGGTTTGGCAGGGATAGATCCATATCGGGGGATGGACGGTGTTCGTGAACTTGAGTATGCGGTTAAAGAGTTGGGATTTGTCGGGGCACACTTATATCCACATTGGATTGAGTTAGCACCAGACCACGCCAAATATTACCCTTACTACGCTAAATGTTGTGAATTAGATATTCCTATCATGATGCAAGTTGGGCACAACTTAGTGTATTCACGAGAAAGAAGACTGCCGAGTGTTGGCCGTCCAATTACGTTGGACCAAGTTGCTATTGATTTCCCTGATTTGAAATTGATCGGAATCCATATTGGTATCCCCTGGACCGACGAAATGATTTCCATGGCATGGAAGCATGAGAATGTTTATATAGGTTCTGATGCTTATGCCCCTAAGTATTGGCCTGATTCCTTTGTTCATTACTTGAAGACGTACGGTCAAGACAAAGTCTTGTTCGGGACGGATTGGCCTGTAATTAGTCCTGAACGAGCTATGGACGAGATAAAACAGCTGGAGATATCGCCGTCCGTGATGGAAAAATTCCTTAACACTAATGCTAAACGCATATTTAAGTTGTAGAAAATACATGATGCTCGTTATCTACACTATTGAGATATAAAGAATGAAAGATGAGTTTGATAATCAAGCCTACCTCGCTTTAGATATTGGATATGGTGTGAGATGTGCTGCCCAACATAAGCCTGATAAGGTTGCGCTGGGAGAAGGAAGCCAGACTTTAACCTATGGGGAGCTGGCTGATCGCATTAATAGAGTTTCCAATGGTGTTCGGGAGGACTTCGGCCTCAACAAGGGTGATAGAGTTGCTCTTATCGCACCGAACTGCATAGAGTATCCTGAGCTTGCTATAGGCATTGCTCAAGCTGGTACTGTAGTAGTCACACTTAATCCAAAGTTAACTTCGTCTGAAATTCAATACGTATGTGATGATTGCCATGCATCAGCAGTTATCGTGCATGCATCAGCCTTAGATCAAGTAGAGATAGCTAACTTAACCACTGTAAAAAAAGTGATGGTAATCGGCGATGACTATGAGAATTGGTTAGCCAAGTCCAACCCAAAGTATAAATTTGCTCCTTTGGCCGAGACAGACACTTTTGCACTTGTTTACACCGCAGGGACGTCAGGGAAACCGAAAGGGGTAATGTTGTCGCATCGATCCAGAGTGTTAACGTTTTTTGGTATGGCTTCAGAGTATGGTTGTTATACTCCTGATGACCGAACTCTAGCTGTAGCGCCTCTATTTCATGGCGCTGGATTCTCGTTTGCTATTGCGGCTCTATTTTTTGGAGGGTACTGTGAAATTGCTCCAAAATTTGATGCTGCCACAACCTTAAAAATGCTAAAAGAGTCAAACATAACTAATGTTTTTATGGTTCCTACACATTTTCAGGCTATTTTTGACTTATCCGACAAACAAAGAACCGAACTTAAACCTCGTCAGTTAAAAACTATAATTTCTAATGCTTCTGCGTTACCTCAGGTACTAAAAAAGAAAGCTGTAGGTTACTTTGGAGAGGGCATACTGCACGAAACTTATGGCTCTACAGAAGCCGGTATTGTTTGTAATTTACGTCCGGTTGACCAATTAAGAAAGGAACGCTGCGTCGGACTTGGGTTTGCCTGCACTGAGACTAGGGTTCTTGATGATAAAGGGCGGCTGGTAAAACCTGGCGAAGTGGGAGAGTTATATAGCCGATCTCCTTACCTATTTTCAGGTTATTGGGGAAATCCGGAGACCATTAGTTCGATGAAAGAGGGTTGGTTTTCAGCTGGAGATTTAGCTCAGGTTGATGATGAGGGATTTGTTTATCTAGTTGATAGAAAGATGGATATGATCATTTCAGGGGGGGTAAATATTTACCCTAGAGAGATAGAAGAAGTTCTTTATGAACACCCAGCCATTTCTGATGCCGCAGTCATCGGCGTACCTGATAGGTATTGGGGCGAATCTGTAAAAGCTTATGTGGTCTTAAGAGAGAATCAAAGAGTAGATAGCGAGGATTTGAGCGAATTTTGCAGGAAAACTTTGGCTGGATACAAAACGCCTAGATCATTTGAGTTTATCTCAGCGTTGCCGCGCGGCTCAACGGGTAAAGTTTTAAAGCGAGAGTTACGTGACCTTTGAAAGATAAATAGCGATTAATGCTGTAGTTAAAAGAAATTGTTTGTAAGCATTACAGTTTATTTCAACGGAGTTCTACAAAGGCGTATTAGCTTTATAACGTCATAGATTAGCAATCAGATGCAGATGAATAAATGGAGATGAAAAGTTGAATAATTACACATTATGTCCCAGGGTTTTTACTCGTGACTAAACCACTCACTGACGTTCGCATTTTAGATCTGACTCACATGCTATCTGGACCCTATGGGGCGATGCTTTTGGCTGACTTGGGTGCAGAGACGATAAAAGTAGAGCCTTTACAGGGTGAGGGTACTCGAAAGCTTTTAGCAACAGACCCTAATAATTCAATTGATGGTATGGGTGCTTACTTTATTACCTTAAATAGAAATAAAAAAAGTGTTTGTATCGACTTAAAAAGTGTTGAAGGTCAAAACGTCTTTTATGATCTTGTTAAAGCTTCTGATGTCGTGATTAATAATTTTGGAGCAGGTGTACCAGAACGTTTGAAGATTGATTTTGATCAACTCAAGAAAGTTAATCCAAAGATTATTACCTGTTCTGTTACTGGTTTTGGCTCATCAGGCCCTGCCCATAAACGCCCTGCATTTGATCAAGTAACTCAGGCTACGGGCGGTGGTATGTCGATTACAGGTGAGGACCCAGAATCTTCAGTGAGGTCAGGAATACCAATCGGAGATCTAGGAGGGGGTATGTTCGCTGTTATGGGCATACTCGCTGCACTACGCGAGCGGGATGTAAGTGGGGAGGGGCAACATGTTGATATTTCAATGTTAGATTGCCAGATCTCAATGTTGAATTACATGGCTACCATGTACTTCTTATCTGGCGATGATCCTACACCAATCGGTAATAATCATTTTGTTCATGTTCCTTATAACAGTTATAGAACCGCAGATGGTTATATTGTCATTGCAGTGATAACTGACAACTTTTGGCAGAATTTGAAACAGGTAGTCACCTATTCGGGATTTGATCTTGAAGAATATGACACTCAACCTGGGCGCCTTGCCAACAAAGAATACATTGATGGTAAGTTGAATGAAATTCTTGCAACTCAGAGCTCTGAATACTGGCTAGAAAAGTTAGTCGAGAAACGTATTCCATGTGCGCCAGTTAACAAATTTAGCCAGGCCCTCAGTGATGAACAAGTAATACATCGGAACATGGTGGTTGATCTAAAACATTCAAATGGGAAAAGCACCAAAGGACCTGGGAATCCTATTAAGTTCTCTCGAACTAATGAAGAGAGTTTCTCTCCAGCCCCTGTTAAGGGGGAGAATACGGATGATATTTTTTCTGACTTGTTAAATTACACAGAGTTAGAAATTGGTGATTTGAGAGGAAAAGGGGTTATAGGATAAATAGTCAGTTCATAAGATGACGCTTGTGAAGGACTACAACAGAAATAGAAAGCTTGCCTCAAGACGATTTTTTATGCTGAAAGATTAGTTTGAGTCAAAGATAGGTTTGTAATAGTAATCGGTAATTTGTCCCATGCTTTGCAAGGTTGAGGAAAAAGATCGGAGTAAGCATGACAGAGCGCTAAATGCTAGAGATGATAACTTAAATAACTATAGAAATAGTTCGGAGATAGGTATGAGCTACAGATTAGGAGTAGACGTTGGAGGTACATTTACTGACCTTCTACTGATTAACGAAGAAACAGGCGAGACACATACTGCAAAAGTACCTTCTACACCTGAAGATTCATCGGTTGGTGTTTTGAATGGTGTTGCACGGATTTGTGACGAATCAGGCATTAATCCTAAGGATGTTAGCCGTGTGATGCACGGAACTACAGTAGCTACTAATGCTGTGTTGACCGGTAAAGGAGCAAAAGTCGGCTTGGTGACTACTTCAGGTTATGAGGATACCTTGCAGGTTGCCCGGTCCTTTTGTCCCGGAGGGTTAGGCGGTTGGGTGAGCTTTGTCAAAAAACCTTTACTAGCTCCATTGGAGTTAACGATTGGCGCTAAAGAAAGAATCGGTGCTGATGGGGTTGTGGTCGAACCATTGGATGAAGATCAGTTACGTAATGATTTGAAGACTCTGCGGAGTAAAGAAGAGGTAGAGGCCTTAACAATCTGCTTTATTAATTCTTATACCAATAGTACCCACGAAAAGCGTGCGATGGAGATTGCAAAAGAAATTTTTAGTGATACTCCAATTTCTGTTTCAAGCGATGTCGTTCCGGAGATGCAGGAGTACGAGCGCACGGAAACGACGGTTGTAAATTCCTATGTACGTCCTGAGGTTGCTAGTTACGTGAGCAATCTCCAGAACGTCCTCGATAATAAAATGGGCTCAGATACACAATTGTCTATTCTCCGCTCTGATGGAGGACTAGCTTCAGCTAGAGCGGCTGCTGAGTCTCCAGTAAATATGTTGATGTCTGGCCCTGCGGGCGGGGTATCTGGAGCGATTTACTTTTGCCAACGTGCAGGATATAACGATATTTTGACCTGCGATATGGGTGGAACTTCTACAGATGTAGCGCTTATTCAGAACGCTAGGGCTCGAGTTCGGCGCGAAACCATTGTGGCTGATGTTCGAGTTCGAGCTCCTTCTGTCGACGTAAGAACTGTTGGGGCTGGCGGAGGATCCATAGCATTTGTACCTGAGCTAACTAAAGCTCTGCGGGTTGGCCCAGAGTCTGCTGGGGCTGTTCCTGGCCCTGCATGCTATATGAAAGGCGGGGAGCAACCCACAGTTTGCGATGCTAACGTTGTACTTGGGTATCTGCCTTCTGACGTCCAACTTGGTGGCAAGATGGAGATCAATCGAGAAGCCTCAGTGGCGGCGGTCCAGTCTGTCGCAGATGCTATAGGTATTGATCTCATGGAAGCTGCAGAAGGGATCATTAAAATTGCAAACGAGGCGATGTTTGGTGCCTTGCGATTAGTCTCTGTTGAGCAGGGCTATGATCCAAGAGACTTTGCTTTCGTAGGGTTTGGCGGTGCAGGGCCACTACACGCGAATGCATTGGGCATCTTGACCGATGCATGGCCTGTCATTATTCCTCCAGGTCCAGGTGTTCTTTGTGCCTATGGAGATGCTACGACACAGGTGCAAGATGAGGCTGCTCGAACTTATTTGACAATGGCTGAAGATCTTAGCGATGAGCAGCTAGCGGCGGATTTGTTCGAATTACAGACTCGCGCAGGTGAGGCCTTAATTGTCGATAATATTCCTGCATCCGAACATGAAGTTACTTATCAAGCTGACCTGCGCTATGCGGGCCAGGCATTCCAAATCACTATCAACTTTACTGAGGCGGAACTTAAAGAGAAGGGCGTGGCGCTGCTTACTGATCAATTTGACGCAGAACACGAGCAGTTATTTACCTTTAAGTTGGGTGATGGGCATGAAATTTTAATGATACGCGCCGTTGCAAAAGCTAAAGCGAAGGCTATTGCTGAGCGTCAGATTGGTCAAACTGGGCTGACTTTAACTGAGTGTAAAATTGCCGACAGTCGCTTTTATTTTGAAGGGGAGTGGCACGAAATAGGAATCTATGACCGGAATAAACTTAGCACCGGTTTTAGCGTTCCAGGCCCAGCGATTGTAAGCGAGATGGATTCCACTACGATTGTCCTGCCGGGCTTTATTGCTGAAGTGGATACTGTTGGAAATCTACTTATTAATCCTGTTAAGAGGGGTAAATAATCATGACTGCAAGACTATTGGAAAGTAACACAAATCCTTTAAAACAGGTTTCTGTAGATGGTGTAACCGTTGATATCATTGAAAATGCACTACGTAATGCAAGGGAGGAGATGGATGCGGTTGTTTTTAGAACGGCAATGTCCCCAGGCATTCGTGAGCAGGGAGACTGTTTCCCAATGATCGCAAGTAAAGAGGGGAAAATGATTGTTGGCCAGTTTGGCTCTTTTATTGGCCCTTTTCTTGAAGCTTACGATGAAGAAATCGAAGAAGGGGATATCATTCTAACTAATGATCCATACATGTGTAATGCTGCTGTATCGCATCTTCCTGATTGGGTAGTTTTACTTCCTGTGTTTAAAGATGGTCGACATCTAGCGTGGTCAGCGATGTTTGGCCACATGTCAGATAACGGTGGTATGGTACCCGGCTCTATCCCGATCGAGGCAACGACTATTTTCCAAGAGGGAGTGCGTATTCCTCCAATAAAACTGTATAAGAAAGGTGTTCTGCAGACCGATTTACTTGAATTGATCTTACATAATGTACGCACGCCCCAATGGAACCGTTTCGATTTAAATGCATTGGTAGCTGCTTGTAATACAGCAGCTAAACGTTGTTTGGAGATTGCTGAGCGATTTGGAGATGATATTCTTTATTCGACTATGGATATCATGCTTCAGCGAAATTATGATGCAATGAAACATATTATTGGCATGTTCATCCCGGAAGAACCAAGAGTGTTCGAAGATTATATTTGTGATGATGGAATGGGAATGGGGCCATATAAAATAAAGTGCACTATGTGGCGCGAGGATGAAAGAGCGATATTTGATTTTTCTGGAACTGACCCTCAAGCGCAGAGTTCTGTTAATTTCTTTTTAAACGAAGACATGTTTAAAATGTTCTTTGGTTCTTTTACTATTAATGTTGTTGATCCCCAAATTGTCTTCAATGATGGTTTTTATGATTTAGTGGATGTGCGTATTCCGCAGGGAACTCTATTGAAGCCAAATTATCCGGCTGCATTATCTGGCAGAACCCACGCGCTGGGGCGTATATTCGATATCCTTGGAGCTCTTTTAGGTATGGGTGCTCCAGAGATGATGCTTAATGCTGCGGGATTCTCTGATTCACCGCACCTATTCTTCTCAGGTTATGACACTCGTCCAGGAAAAGGCAATGAGTGGTTCCAGTTGTTTCAAATTGGTTTTGGAGGCATCCCCGGACGTCCAATTGGTGATGGACCAGATGGACATAGCTTATGGCCAGGATTTACTAACGTACCCAACGAATTCATTGAATCCTACTACCCTCTGCGAATTGAACGCTACGAAATGATTCCAGATTCCGGTGGCGCTGGTTTGCATCGAGGTGGAAATGGTTTGTCTGTCGCTTATCGTTTTTTATGTGACGGAGAGATAGGTATCCATGATGATCGATGGCTTACTTACCCTTGGGGAGTTTTGGGCGGAGAAACAGGCTTAAGATCAACCAAGAAGCTGGTTAGGGTAGACGGATCTGAAGAATGGTTGCCGTCCAAAATAGAAGGTGTCAAAGTCAAGACAGGCGATTTACTGTACTTCAACACTTGGGGTGGTGCGGGTTGGGGTGATCCTTTTGCGCGTGACCCAGAGTTGGTGCGACAAGATGTAAATCGTGGAGTGGTCTCAGTTGATGGAGCTCAACGCTATGGGGTCGTGATATCAAAAGACGGTTCTGTTAATTCAGCTGCTACTACAAAGTTACGAAAACAACTTGTTAAGCAACGTGGAGACGATATTCCACTGTTTAATTATGGTGGAACAATTGACGAGATCAAGGCACGTAGTCTAAAGGAGACTCACCTAGAGCCGCCAATCACACCTACATTTCAAACAGCAAAGTCTTAGTTGGATAGGAACTATGATCCTGGATTCTAGGTCTTTGTATTTGGGTTCTAAACCGGCGCTCATTGTTGTGGACGTGGTGAATGGTTTTACAGATCCTGACTGTGCTCTAGGGACAGCCTGTCCTGAAGTGGTCTTTGCAAATAAGGCTTTGCTCGATGAATTTCGTCGACAAAGCCTGCCAATCTTTTTTACAACTGTTGTTTATCACAATAAAAAACAGGCGAGCGTGTTCCGGCAAAAACTACCTGCATTAGAGTGCCTAAAACCTGATTCTCATTGGGTCAAGGTTGATCCGTTGCTCGAGCGTCGGGAAAGCGAACCTTTAATTGAAAAGCAGTGGGCTAGCTCTTTTTTCGCTACCGATCTAGCCGATCAACTTGCGGGGTGTGGGGCTGATTCATTAGTGGTTACAGGCTTAACAACAAGTGGCTGTGTGAGAGCAACGGCGGTTGATGGTTTACAACACAACTACCCGGTATTGATTCCTAGGGAAGCTTGTGGTGATAGAGATTTGGCAGTGCATGAAGCAAGTCTATATGATCTTGATGCAAAGTACGCTGATGTTATCTCGCTATCGGATTTATTGGTTCGATTATGTTCATTGGACTATGAAGAAAGTACAAAACAATGAGTGAGATGACCCCCAAAACACTGTATGACAAATTATGGGATATGCATGAAGTCACGCAGATGAAGGATGGTACCTCGCTTCTTTATATCGATAGACATATTCTTCATGAGGTAACGTCTGCGCAAGCATTCCAGGGATTACGCGATAATAATCGAAAACCTTGGAGGCCTGATTCCTGTGTTGCAACCCCTGATCATAATGTACCCACAACCGGCCGGCACTCAGGTGTTGGGGGCATTAGTGATCCCGTTTCCAAAATCCAAATATTAGCACTGGATAGTAATTGTGCCGAATTTGGGATCAGGGAGTATAGGCTAAATGATATCCGCCAAGGTATTGTTCATGTCATCGGTCCTGAGCAAGGATTGACCCTGCCAGGTATGACTTTGGTATGTGGTGACTCCCATACCTCTACTCATGGTGCCTTTGCAGTTCTTGCTCAAGGTATTGGTACTTCGGATGTTGAACATGTTTTAGCAACACAATGTTTAGCTCAAAAGAAGTTCGGTAACATGCTTATCAAGGTTGATGGTGAGCTTGGGCAAGGTGTTAGCGCTAAAGATATGATTCTTTATATTATTGGCAAGATAGGGACCGCCGGCGCTACTGGCATGGCGATAGAATTCGCCGGTACAGCCATTACTGCGCTATCAATGGAAGGTCGAATGACCCTATGTAATATGGCTATTGAGGCAGGTTCTCGGATTGGGTTGATAGCCTACGACCAAGTTACTTTTAATTACTTACGAGGGAGAGACCATTCGCCGAAGGGAGATGATGAATCTCAGGCACGTCAGTCTTGGGAGAAACTCCATAGCGACCCAGGAGCCAAATTTGATGCGGTGTTTGAATTTGATGCAGCCGATATTTCCCCCCATGTTAGTTGGGGAACATCGCCTGAAATGGTTATTCCAATAAATGGCAAAGTACCTGACCCTGCAGAGCAGAGTGAAGAAGAGGCAAGAGAAGATTATTCTCAAGCTCTCAACTATATGGGTTTAAATGCGGGGCAAAAAATAACCGATGTACAGTTAGATCGGGTATTTGTAGGTTCTTGTACTAATTCTCGTATAGAAGATATTCGCAGTGTAGCTGAAATCGTGAAGGGAAAGAGCGTGGCTAAAACCATCAAACAAGCGTTGGTCGTGCCGGGATCTGGGCTAGTTAAGCAGCAAGCGGAAGCAGAGGGCTTAGATAAAATATTAATAGATGCTGGTTTCGAATGGAGAGATCCGGGATGCTCAATGTGCGTGGCTATTAACTCAGATAAATCATTGTCAGGAGAGCATTGTGCATCAACCTCAAATCGTAATTTTGAAGGTAGGCAGGGGCACGGTAGTCGAACACATTTAGTCAGTCCTCAAATGGCAGCTGCAGCTGCAGTGGCTGGACATTTTGTTGATATTAGAGAGATTATATAAATTAATATGGAAGCGCTTCAGAGTCATTCAGGGTTAGTTATCCCATTTAATAGAGCTAACGTAGATACTGACGCTATGTTACCTAAACAATATTTGAAATCGATTCTAAAAACCGGTTACGGAGATTGGTTATTCGATGGGTTGCGTTATTTAGATGAAGGAGATGTTAATACAGTCACCTCGACACGAAGAATAAACCCAGAGTTTGTTTTAAACCTTCCCCGCTTCTTGGGCGGAAGTATATTGGTGGCAGGAGAGAATTTCGGGTGTGGATCGAGCCGTGAGCACGCGCCATGGGCCCTCAGAGATTTTGGTATTAAAGTAGTGATTGCACCTAGTTTCGCTGATATATTTTACAATAACTGCTGCAAAAATGGTGTTTTACCTGTTCAGCTCGCTAGTCGAATAGTTTCCACAATTATAGAGGAAGTAGAAGCGATAGAGGGATACGAGATGAAAGTTGATCTCGAGGAAAAAACCATTTCTTTACCTGATGGTAAAATCATAAATTTTGAGATTGATGATTCTCTTAGACAGCAGTTATTATTTGGCTTGGATACAATAAGTCTTACGATGGAGTATAAAAAAGATATCTTGCAATATGAGGCGAAACATCGGAAAGCCGCACCTTGGTTATTTGATAATTCAATTAGCTAAGCCGATCTTTCGTAGGGTCATTGACTTTGACTAGAGTTGCCAGCAGAAAACTTTTCTCATAATCTGAGTGTAAGGATCATATAAAGGACACATAGTCTCAATAACTCAGAGTGGGTAGCATTGCCAGCTTTGGCGTTCGATCTGCTTTGTAAATACCCCAGTGCTTTTCCGGCTCGAGAGGGTCATCTGAGCCTTTCCAGTTTTCATCAAACGCTTCGAAAAAGTAAACAAGTACTTGATTGTTCTCAGCCCAGTCCATTAGTTCACTAAGATACTGTTGCTGCATTGATTCATCTGCATTGTCGGGCTCTATGCCCCGCCCATTTGATTTTGTCGCCCACCCTGCTTCGGTGATGATAACTTGTTTATTTGGATAGACCGATTTCACTGCTTCATAATTTTCTATAGTGTAAGCCAACCCTTCCTGTATATTTTTATATTCCCAGACTGGATAAGTATGAATTGAAATAATATCGAGTTCCTCAGCAAGAGGTTTCAGCGCCTCAACCCAAGGAACATAGTTCTCGCAAAAAGTGACAGGCTGTTTCACGGAACTTTTAACCTGCTTTGAGAAAGTAATTAATCTGTCTATCGGGACTAAGTGATCAGTCCATTCAACTGCCGCTTCATTACCGATGGAGACGCATGAAACTATATCTGGATAATCATTAGCCATAGATATTAGACGATCAATTTGTGCTTGATTATGCTCTACGTTCTTCGCGAGTTGCTCGTCTGAGTACACTCCTCCCCAGGGGCAATGCGGATTGTTTTGTTCGGCAGTGATGTAGGCTCCAAGCATGACATCGAAGGATAAGTTCTCAGACTTAATAACATTCATAATAGTATCCGAATGATTATCGCTGGCGTAGAGGCGAAGAGACTGCCACTGACCCTCTAAAATCATTAAATCTTGTTTGACCTGCCCGTAGGTCGGTAAAATTTCTCCGGAAGGGTCCTGCCCATCCCTATAGCCTGAATAACAGATAGCTCTCGTGCAGGGTAAAATGTTTTCTTTTGTCATAATTATGATTTTCTTTTTGTAATTTACACCACTAATATTTAAAATTTTCGTGGGTATCCCACAACCCCCAGTAGGCGCCCACATCCCCCTCTGTTTCTATCTTCCATGATTCATCAAAAGATGAAAAATAAAAAAGATCGATATTGTCAGCCGCTGCCCACTGTTGGGCATTTAAGAAGTATCGAATGGCATTTTCCTCTGAAGGTTCTGCCCCATGAAAGCTTCTACCTTTATTAGGCCACCCTGTTTCTGTGATAATCACCTTTTTCCCTGCAGCTACCTTTTGTGTTCTTCGATACATGTCTTTCATGTATAAAAGAGAATATTCTATGGGACAACCTTCCCAGAAAGGGTAGCAATTCGCGAGAATCACATCGCAGATGTCGGCTACTTTGGGATGATCTTCAAATTCATAATACGCATCGACATATCCTACAGGTAAATCTGGGACTGCTGACTTAACACGCCGTATATACTCAATCAGTTGAGCTTCGGAAAGATCTCCTCGATACAACACTTCGTTACCCACCGCACAGATGTCAACATGGCCATCCTGAGCCAGCTTAATCAATCCTTCGATCTCTTGGTCATTTTTATCAAGATCATCTCCAAGCCAAGCCCCAACCAGTGTTTTTACTCCTTGCTGATGAGCCACAATAGGTATCAGTTCGTTCCCTTGTAGGCAGGAAAAAGACCGAACCCACTTAATGCTAGGCTTGAGTATGGACATGCGTTTTTGTATCTGTTCGAGACTCAACTGATGCCCTGGTTTTTGCCCGTCTTCATAAGCGCTAAAGCTAATGCCATGAATACCGCTATCTAATGATGATTTAAATGACATGCGAAGTTGATCAACGCTCAGCTCGGAGAGTTTGATCCCAGTGAGGGATAATAATTTATGTTCTCTTTTAGACATTAAGTGATCTAAATCCTTCAGTATGAATATTAGCGACAACCGAGAAACTCTAAAAGCTAATAACGCCGCACAGCGTTAATGTTGCTAAATCGTTTCCGACAATATTACTATTGCAAGACGCAGATGCTACGCGAGCGGTAAACAACTGACAATTGATAGCGGGCCCCATTTGTCCCAGTTATAACGCCTGTTACCTCATTCTTTTAGCACACAGTTGCGAAATAGCTATTGTGACCGTAGGATACCGCCGCTATTTGGGTGCTCTCACCCAATTTGGGGGGTCGAAACAAGCCGATAACAAGATAAGTGTTATCGGCTGTGGAGAGCAGTGGTATAAAAGTAAGTAGACTGGGGAAGTCATGCCTACGAATACTATATATATCGGTAATCAATGCCGAAAAAATAACACACCAAAAGTGACAGGAAATTATGTCGACTTAAATGGTGAGACTTTTTATAAGATCAGTCACTACGATCAAATGAAAGACTTTTTCATGAGTGTGGTGAGTGATTCAAATCATTGGATGTTTATTTCTAGTTTAGGTGGTCTTTCCGCCGGTCGAGTTAATTCGGAAAGCGCGTTATTTCCTTATTATTCGGATGACAAAATTAGTGATGGGTCTCAGTACACTGGCAGTAGAACGTTAGCGTTGGTGACTCAGAATGGACGAACCTCACTATGGGAGCCCTTCTCGCAGAATTATTCCGGTATCTATCAGTTAACGCGCAATCTTTATAAAAATGTTTGTGGTGACAAACTGATATTTGAGGAGATTAATCACGATCTTTCGTTAACATTTAAATACTCTTGGCGTACTTCAGATAAGTTTGGGTTTGTTAAAACATCAAGCATGACAAATAATGCGTCCGAACCAGTGTCTATTAATATCCTAGATGGAATCGAAAATATAATTCCTTATGGTGTTGAATCTGCTACACAAAATGCACTGAGTTGCCTTGTAGATGCATACAAAAAGAATGAACTTGACCTTGAATCAGGACTAGGACTTTATAGCATGAGTTCTATTCTTATTGATCGGGCAGAGCCTAGTGAGGCTTTATCAACAACTACAGTCTGGTCTGAGGGGTTGCCTGGTTCTAAGAAGCTTCTTTCTTCTATTCAATTAGATCAGTTTCGTCGTGGGATGGATTTAGAACAAGAGTTAGATGTTCGTGGTCGTCGCGGAGCATATTTTGTTAATGACTCGATTAATCTATTAGGCCTTGAGCACAAAAGCTGGAGTATTATTGCTGAGGTTAATCAGGGCCCGGCAAAGGTTAGAAACTTAATGGCTTACCTTAGCAAAAGTGAAGCTATTGGTACTGATATTGAGGAAGATATCAATCTGGGCAGTGAGAATCTTTCGAGAATCGTAGGCATATCTGATGGTCTGCAGGTTACCGAAGACCGTTTGAGCGCCAACCATCACTTTTCAAATGTTTTATTTAATGTGATGCGCGGTGGTTTATTTATGGATAACTACACCATCCAGCGAGATGATCTCATTGAGTTTTTTAAGGTCATAAATAGCTCTTTGTTTGAGCGCCACCGATCTTGGATTGAAAGCCTAGATGAAACTTTTCATCACAGCGATTTGATTAAGCTAGGGGCATCGAAAAATGATACCGCTCTTCAGCGACTATGCTATGAATATTTGCCACTATCGTTTAGCCGCCGCCATGGAGATCCATCACGACCTTGGAACCTGTTCGATATTCAAGTGAAGAGGCAAGATGGTTCTCAGATTTTGAATTTTGAGGGAAATTGGAGAGATATCTTTCAAAATTGGGAAGCTTTATGCCTTTCAATACCTAATTTTGTTGAAAGTATGATCTGTAAATTTGTCAATGCATCAACAGCTGATGGCTATAATCCTTACCGCATAACTAAATCTGGAATTGATTGGGAAAAGCCTGAGCCGGATGACCCTTGGGCTAACATTGGTTACTGGGGTGATCATCAAATTATTTATTTGCTTAAGTTTTTGGAGTTGTCCAAACGTCACCACCCGGGAACTTTAAGAGAATTTTTAACAGCAGATCTCTTTTGTTATGCGAATGTTCCATATCGCATTAAACCCTATGAGGAACTTCTTCAGGATCCACATGACACGATTATTTTTGATGAGCATGCGAACCTATTGATCGAACAACGAGTAGATCAAATAGGTGCAGATGGCAGGCTTATCCTAGATAAAAATGGAGATGTCTATCAGGTTAATCTGACTGAAAAACTCTTGGCAGTGGTGTTGTCTAAACTGTCTAACTTCATTCCAGGAGCGGGTATATGGATGAATACGCAGAGGCCAGAGTGGAATGATGCAAACAATGCCTTAGTCGGTTTTGGTGTTTCAATGGTGACTCTTTACTATTTGAGGCGCTATCAACAATATTTGTTAGACTTTTTCTCCGAAGTTGGTTTTAAAGAAGTTGCTATTTCTGAAGAGATCGCCGATCTTTTTAATGCTATAAATAGTACTCTGCAAGATCATCAATACCTTCTAGATGGACAGTTTTCTGATGAGGATAGGAAGAAAGTAGTAGATCGGCTTGGTCACGCATCAAGCGAGTATCGTGAAGCGATCTATGGTGACTCTTTTAGTGGTCGGCGCCGAAACCTAGAGATCTCAGATATCATTGATTTTTGCAAAATATCCATCTTGCATATTGACCATACTATAGAAGCCAATCGTCGAGAAGATGGCCTGTATCACGCTTATAATCTGATGACCGCAAATGATCAATGTGTAACGGTTACGCATCTTTATGAAATGCTTGAGGGGCAGGTAGCAGTACTTAGTTCGGGATATTTGGACCCAGAGCAAGCATTGGAAGTACTGAAATCACTAAAAAAATCAAATTTATTCACTGAATCGCAGAATTCATATCTTTTATATCCAGATCGAGAGTTGGCTCGTTATTTAGATAAAAATGTAATTCCAAACGAATTCATAGAGAGTTCCGAGCTACTTAGTACTCTTAAAAAAAGTGGCGATCAATCACTTATAGAAGTAGACCTTGCTGGTAACTGTTATTTTAATGGTAGTTTTAACAATGTTGATGGGGCAAAGAGTGCCTTAAAAAACTTGTCAGATAATGGTTATAAACAGCTAGTGGAAAAGGACCATTCTTTGGTGGAAGAAATGTTCGAAGACATTTTTAACCACAAGCAATTTACTGGGCGGTCTGGAGGTATGTATGCTTACGAAGGTCTAGGATCTATATATTGGCATATGGTGTCGAAATTATTACTCGCTACTTTAGAGAATTTCCAAAAGGCTGTTGCAGAGAACGTAGATTCGGTTGTTATAGGTAGGCTGGCTGATTGTTACTTCAATATCCGAGCAGGAATAGGCTTTAATAAAGACCCGCAAAATTATGGGGCCTTCCCAACTGACCCCTATTCCCATACACCGGGATTTGACGGGGCTAAACAGCCTGGCATGACGGGGCAAGTTAAAGAAGAGGTTGTGACCAGATTGTTAGAGTTGGGAGTGATCGTTGACGATGGATGTATCCGATTTGATCCTTTTATACTGAGAAAATCTGAGTTCCTTGCCAAAGAAGATACTCTCCACTATTTTGACCCTAGTGGTGCTCGTCAGATGATACGCTTATCTCAAGGCCAGTTGGCTTTTACCTATTGCCAGGTGCCTGTGGTTTACAGTCTCGCAGAAAAAGTATCCATAAGACTTACCTTTTCAAATGGAGCTTATAAGGATATTTCAGGATCAACGATTGATTCAGTTATTTCAGCACAGATATTTAGTAAAGAGGGCGCTGTAGCTAAAATAGAAGTGTCGCTCAAGCCAGGTTTGGACTAGGTTAATTAATTCTTGTATCTAAAGGAAATGAAAAAGCCGCCTAAATTGGGCGGCTTTTTTATGAAGTCTTTGTTATTTTAGCTGGCGACGTTTGAAACTTGTCTTGCGTCTAACTGAGCCCTTATCTCATTGGCTTTTGTTTCATCAAGGTCATAATTCAGCATAACTAAGATTGCGCACATTGAACCTACGCTGGGCACGATGATATAGCTTAAACGCAGCAGATATAGCGCGTCATTAGTTTGAGATGCTGCGTTTGAGTCCCATCCAATAGCATGCATAATCAAGCCAGCTGACATTAATGCTAATCCTGTTCCAATTTTAACCATCAACCAATAAATAGCACCAAAGGTACCTGCACGACGCTCGCCTGTTTCAAGCTCATCCATATCGCAGATATCTGCAGTCATAGACATCATGATGGTGAATAGCCCGCCGATCCCGAATGAAAAAAGAGGCAGAGGTAGAAACATCAGCCAAGGTTGTTCAGGTGAGAACCCCCACCAAAGTAGTATGTAACCGGCTAAAGAAACACATTGACTCATAAGAAAAGTGATTTTTTTACCATACTTTTGCGCGCAAAAATTTACAGCTGGAATCACCATAAAACAGGTAAAAAGCGCACCTACGGCACCAAACAATGTTGGGTAAAGACCAGCTTGAGTGGCATCACCACCATTCATGTAATGCACGATAATAAAGAAGGAGAAGCCAGCAATAGTCTGAAAACCATTGAACACCAAAAATGTTGCAATACATATCTTCTGGAATGGTTTATTTCTTAAAGTGATCATAATACCTTGGCCGAAATCAATCACTGTTTTCTTAAGAGTATTTTGGGGCTTCTGGACGTTATCTTCATTTATTTCAGAGTTAGTAAAGGTACAGAAAAGGGCAGGTACTAAAGCCAGTGACATGCAGATAGCAGCTACCCATAAGGATAATTCTCTCACCCCTTCATCAGTTCGTTCAAACCATGTAGGATCATAAAGAATGACCCAAAACCAAGGAGCAATCACCCAAGCCCATTGACCAATCCACTGTGCAATGGCCATTAGTCTGGTGCGTTCGTGAAAATCAGAACTCATTTCATAGCCCATGGCAACGTAGGGCACACCAAAAATTGTCATTCCAAGAGAAAATACGCAAGACCAGGTTAAAAAATAGTAAAAATTGTAAATTTCAGAATTGTCTGCAGACAGTTGCCACATCATCGCAAATGACAACCCTGCTATCATTGCACCAATAAAAACGTAGGGACGACGCTTTCCCCATCGGGATGTTGTGTGATCTGAAATATAGCCCATGAATGGGTCAGTAACCGCGTCTAAGAATTTAGGTATTATGCCTAAAAGCCCGTAGAGGAGAGGGCTCATTCCCATATCTTGAATTAAAACGACCATAAAGATCCCAAGAGACGCAGGGAACATTTGATTGGCTAACATTCCAATCCCAAAGGCGATCTTTTGATTTAAGGGAATTGTATTGTGATTAACTTCTAACGCGGCGCTGTGATCCATATTATTATTTTCTAACCTATTGTTGACTTCCTTTTCAGGAGGCGCGGTGACCCCTCACCGACGCGAAAGTATAGGTTAGCTATGATCTTCAGTCGCTAGAGATTCGACTAACAAGGGCATATTTGCGGTAGCGGAGCCACCAAAGGAATCGTCGATATAGACAAACAGACGGTATTCACCAGTATCAGGAGCTTCGAAAGCTATGCTATCACTGGTTTTGAGGTCATTATGACACCAGAGAATATTGGGTTTAGGCTCAAAGTCGCCACCATCGCTCTCTAGTGCTTTTTCAACCTCTGCCATTAACTCCCAACGGAAACTTATTGGATCGTCTTTTGGGTACTCAAAGGTTACTTTTGCTTGATACTTTCTACCGTTTGTGAGGCGAACATTATCATGTGCTGAACAACCATTAACGGTAAGTTGAGATATTTTTGGTACATCGTATTGCGAGGACTTTTCGGTCCACAGAGTCTCCATCACCTGAGCGGCTTCTGTATGCTTACCATTTTCGAGAAAAACACCATACCAAGTGGGGGTCCGCTCTTGCTTTTGCCCCCATAAAAATACAAATGAGCCAACACATTGAATCGTATCAGCGGCAATATAATCTAGATATCGGCTTTTATAAGAGCTCGCTTTTTCACTGCTAGTTGCCTCTAAAGGGCGATTCCAATCTGTACATTTGACTTCCCAGTGGCCGGTTGCGCCCCATTCGGAAATTATATAAGCGCCTTGATATTGACTCGCTTTTAAATATTGAGGCAGTTTGTTGATATCACCGTATAGCTGAAAAGATAGTAGATCTAGATCAGGACACCGTTTCATAACCAATTGGATTACATCTGGTTCTGCACTTGCCAGCATAGTAGTGGTTGGGTGATTAGGGTCGAATTCATGAATCATTTCAGAGAGCTGGTTAACAGCATCCCAAACTTTAGGGTTGGTATGACGGAGATTGAGTTCGTTGCCAATACCCCACATAAGCAGAGCCGGATGATCTTTTAACGCCAATATATCCTCTTTGATTACAGCCAGTTGTTGGGCAACTGCTTTTTTATCGCTGTAGTTAAAGCCATGGCGCTCGCGTGCAACATCAAGGCCCATGCACACCATTAATCCATAACGATGTGCTTCATCGAGAATTTCACGGCCAGTTTTTTCATCATTGGCTACTCGCCAGGTTCGAAAAGCATTGCCCCCATACTTAGCGAGACTTTCAATGCTGCCCAATTCTAGTCCAGCACCCTTGATATAAAACGGCTCCCCATCAACCTGCAACTGGAATTGTTGAGAGCTCTGGACTAATTCAACTTTTTTTGGAGTCATGCAACGTTACCTAACTGGCGCGAACTAAAAATTATTTTATGATAATTAGTTCTTGGGTGGACCCCCACTCATCGATAAAAGACATGCTTTTGTCGATAATCAGATAGTTGATTGAGTGGGGCACACTATAATGGGCATCGCAAAATATTTGTTAACGACTTTAAATTTGATAATGAGGGTAGCAAAAACTGTGACTAAATTTTTAAAATTCATCACTTTAAGCATAACAGTCTGGTTTTTGGCCGCTTGTAGTGACGATATTATTCAAGAGCCGTCTATAGAAAACCCGACTGCGGCCCAAATATTGGGCAACCCTAATTATCCTGCTTTTTCCTATGGTGGTTACAGGGGTAAAAGTCGTGAAGTTGCACCCTCTCAAGAACAATTAATAGAAGATTTGAAAATTCTTTCCGCAATGGGAGTCAAAGTCTTACGCACTTATAACACGTCCCAATTTCCCCTGGCACCTGATCTTTTGGCTGCGATAAGAGTACTTAAAAACGCTGATCCTAATTTTGAAATGTATGTAATGCTCGGTGCATGGGTTGAGGCTCAAGGGTCTTGGAGGCATGGTACAGATCACCATAAGGGTGATATTGAAAAGAATACTGCTGAGATAGAGACGGCTGTGGCATTGGCAAACGAGTACCCCGATATTGTTAAAGTTATTGCGGTGGGTAATGAGGCCATGGTTCAGTGGGCAGTTAATTACTTTGTTTATCCCAAGACGATTCTTAAATGGGTTAACTATTTGCAAACATTGAAAAGTACGGGGCAACTGAATTCAGATATTTGGATTACTAGTTCAGATAACTACGAATCCTGGGGTGGAGGATCATCGGTCTACCATACTGAGGATCTAGTCTCATTGATTAACGCGGTCGATTTCTTATCAGTCCACACTTATCCATATCATGATTCTTTTTATAACCAAGATTTTTGGGGTGTTCTTCCCGCGGAGGAAGGCCTGAGTAAGCAAGAAATGATTCAGGCAACTATGAAACGCGCAGTTAAATATGCACAGTCCCAGTATCAAGGTGTTGCTGATTATGTAACAAGTTTAGGTATTGATAAGCCAATTCATATTGGTGAAGCCGGTTGGGCCTCCTCTGACAGCGCGGCATATGGAGCAAGTGGGTCTAAAGCGTCTGATGAGTATAAACAAAAATGGTTTTATCATTATATGCGGGAGTGGACTGATCAGGTGGGGATGTCATTGTTTTACTTTGAAGTGTTTGATGAGCAATGGAAAGATGCATCTGATGGTGATGGCTCAGAGAATCATTTTGGATTGATTAGATTAAACAATGAAGTTAAATATACCCTTTGGGATTTGGTAGATGACGGAAGTTTAAGTGGCTTAACTCGAGATAATAGACCGCTAGTAAAGAGTTATGGGGGCGATCTGACAGCAATGCTAGATGATGTTCTCAATCCTCCTTTCAAGAGTACTATGCCAGTCCGCAAAATTACCTCAGTCAATGACAGCGTAGCTCCCGGGCAAGTCATTACAGCAAACACTTATGTCGTATCAAATAGAGACTTGGATCCTAACGCTTCAACTGATATGTCTTATCCGAGTGCAATTTTAAAGTTGATACCTTGGGAAGGAACGGTGAGTATTCAAATGTCCCCTCAAGGCATTATAGAAATTGCGACAAGAACCAGTGATTGGTGGGGAACAAGTCTCGAATTTCAGGCAGATGTGGGTGAAAATTTATCGCAATTTAAATCAGGGTATTTACACTTTGATATTCGCGGCGACAATACCATAAGCTTTAATATCGGATTCCAAACTGGACGCTTCCTAAATGGAGACCAAATCAATAGTTTACTTCCATTTGGTAAGGGAACTGACTACCCATTATCTGATCAATGGAGGCGGTATAAATTGCCAATTTCTTTGTTCAGGAATGACAGTGAAATGATAGATGTTACTGGTATTCTTTCTTTACTAAGCCAGTCGCCTGGGAATAAAGAGCATATTTATATTAAGAACATTTACTATACACAGAAATAACGCGAGGCCAAGCCAGTATCATTTAGGTTCTATGTAGTTTGCATTATTTTAAAAGTGCCCTTGCTTTATCGGCACAATCCTTGGCTGGACTCCAAAACCACCCTTTGGGGTCCCAAGCTCGGCCACAGGTCATGTATACGCACTGACCATAAGTTTGTTTTGCTAAATCGATTTGTCCGAGTTCATGCTGTGAGCGAGCTTTCGCCCAGAGAGCCATCGAAACGTCATTCATCAAGTAATCTTTTTCTATTTTACGTTTTATTCTGGGCTTAACCTTTCCTGTCGGAGGGCAGCTATTACGTTTTTTATGTAGTTTTTTCTGCTGTTGTCCTGCTTCTGGACCCCACTGAGCAAAACAGGCATCAACCGTATTTACAGCATCGGTAAACCTGCCGTCGGCGAATTGCTCAACGGCTTTACTTGCCCAAAAGGCTGAATCACCAAGAGCAGGATCAGTTGATAAGCAAGGATTTTTATCTTTTACCTCAAGAGAGTTTGCAAAACCTAATGAGGACAAAAGAAGTAAACTGCTGATTGATAAGTTGAGAATTTTTGCGTGGTTCAAGTGCCATTCCTTTTGAAGTATTAACCGAGGTATCGGTTGCTAAAAAATTTATTGGAGAATGCTTACAGTCGTGTTTCAGAAAGTCCATCACACGTTAAAACATTTTAAGCATAGAAAAATCTATTGCCAGTGCTTACTTCAGCGCCGCTTTCAATACCATCGTAGCGTGAGTCTCTGGTGTTACTAGAGTGTTTTCTAAAGTAATTGGTAACTCAAGAGCTTCTAGGCGTTTCCCTGGTTTAAGCTCGATAACCGTTGTGCTATGCGCAGGTAGCTGAAATCGGTCACTGGAAAGTCCTAGACTATAAGGTCCTGTATAACGTGCATCAAAGTTAGCATCTGAGCTGTTTTCGATTTCAATCTCTGCGATCACAGTATCTGTTTGATATTTCATACTTTTTACTTCTAAGCTCGCGTCTAATAAAGGGCCCAAGTCTTTCTCGCGGCCAATTAAAAGGTTTTTGAACCATACAGCGGTGCGTCGAGCAAAAAGCGCTTCCTTTATGGAATCAGCAGTCTTTTCCTTAGCGAAAACTAAGGTTACTGGGCGATGGCCACCTTCATGGGGTAGATAATCCCAATCAATAAGATCGTGCACATCAGAGGTACCAATGAGCGTTAAATCATAATCAAGAGCCGTCTGAAAAGCAGCTTCAGCATACCAGTGAGTGTTGGCCACTTCGATTCCATGAAGTTTGCCTTCTTTGGCATTTTTCGCGTGGAAAGTGTTTATTTTTGTGATACCGGATGTTTCTCGATTTGACCAGTTTGGATGATTCCAAAACATAAATGCGCCTTGCTTATGGGCAGCTTCGACGGCACTTTGTGCAGGCCATTTAATTGCTGCCTTACCGAATATCTCTGTGTCGGTAGAATTTCTAGCGGCACCTTTCACGTTAATTAATTTATTAGCATCATTGATAAATATTGCATTGATATGACCTGCAGGTAGATAGCGAGTAATTTCACTACCACTAAGTACTATTAGATCAGATCCTTTCGCTGATTCTGCAGCCTCCTGATAGGAACGATTGCGATCGGGATGTGGAATATCGGCAAGATGAGGTTGCCACTCAAGGTGCTCAGTCATGGCAATAGCATCTAAACCGTCTTGCTGAGCCTCTGCAACTCTAATATTTGGCCATACGTGTCCATCGGAGAAAACACTATGAATATGAAGATCAACCGCTAAGGTTTTATACGTCTCAGTATCTGGGAACTCGATAGCTCGTTGGTTAGAAGGCTTTGGTGCGTAAGCGGTATCGTGGGCAAAACCTCCAGAGGACTGGAGCCCCAGAAGTAATGTAATAGAAGAAAGAGCCACAAATTTTAAAAAACCCATTCTTTGCTCCAGAGAGATATTACCGTTAAGCATTATTTTTACCAGTGACATTAACATTACCTTTTATGCCTACACAACTATGAAATTAGATAGCAGTCATGGTTTTTTCAGAAAAGACGATATTCATCAAGCAAAAAAAACCCCAGCCATTTAGTTGGCCGGGGTTGTTTCAATAATTGAAGACTAAAACTTACTTTCTATCTCGGGGGAGAATATACAAGCAATGCTTGCCTATTCTTTGACAGGTTTTCTGAGAATAGTTCAATTCGTTTCAGAAATTAGGCGTATAAGGTGCCTAATGATTAGAATTTGCGATAGATATCATAAAGTTCAAAAGGGAGATTCCATATCATCCATGCGCACAAATACAGATTTTAACTGCGAATAATGTGTGATGGCGGCTTTTGAATTTTCTCGACCCACCCCGGACATCTTCACACCACCAAAAGGTACTTCAACAGGAGCGTCATTATAGGAATTAATAAAGCAAGTGCCGGCATCGAGAGCATCGACCATTCTGTGGCCTCTACTCAGATCTGCAGTAAAGACACCCGCCGCTAGCCCAAATTCTGTCGCGTTAGCTCTTGTGATGACTTCTTTTTCGTCATCAAAGGTTAACACTGACATTAGAGGCCCAAAAACCTCCTCACATGCAATGGTCATATCATCGGTCACATCGGCAAAAACTGTAGGTTCTATAAAGAAACCATCGCCAGCGATAGGCTTTCCTCCAGTAATCAGTCGAGCACCCTCACTTTTAGCTTTCTCAAAATATTCGAGCACTATGTCCAGTTGTCTCTGGCTTACCATCGGCCCGAAATTTGTAGCCTCATCTTGCGGATCACCAATGACGGCTTGACCTAAGCGTTCAACCAAACGCTTAAGAAAAGCATCTTGGATTTTTCGCTGAACAAAGACACGAGTTCCATTTGAACAGATCTGACCCGTTGAGTAGAAATTAGCCAAAATTGCACCACTCACTGCGTTTTCAAGATCTGCATCATCAAAGATTATTAATGGAGATTTACCGCCTAATTCCATAGTTACATGTTTCATTTGCGAGGCGGCTGAGGTATAGACCTTACGACCAGTGGGAACTGATCCAGTTAATGAAACTTTATCCACACGAGGATCAGAGACCAGTGTGGCGCCCACATCTCCTAAACCTTGAATGACATTATATAAACCTGGTGGCAGTCCTGCTTCGATAAGAATATCAGCTACTTTTAGAGCACAGAGAGGGGTAACTTCTGAGGGTTTGAAGATCATGGCATTACCGCAGGCAAGAGCGGGTGCTCCTTTCCAGCATGCAATCTGAGTCGGATAGTTCCAGGCGCCAATTCCAACGCATAGCCCCAGTGGTTCGCGGCGCGTATAGGCCCAATTTCCGTCAGGCAGAGGAATATGCTCTCCGGTAATCGATCCGGCCAAACCGCCGAAATATTCTAATGCATCCGCTGCGCTTGTAGCATCGGCGTAGAGAGTTTCAGAGATTGGTTTGCCGGTATCATAGGTCTCTAAAACAGATAGATCGTAGTTTCGCTCCCGAATAATTGAAGCGGCACGATTTAATACTCGGCCACGCTCGGTCCCAGAGAGTCGTGCCCAGGCTTTTTGTGCCTTAGTGCCACTTTCAATGGCCCTTTCAATAATGGCTGGAGTTGCTGAATATACTTTGCCAATGATCTCTCCAGTTGCTGGGTAGATGACATTAATTGGCGTGCCACTGGAATCTTCTACATATTCACCGTCGATAAAATGGCTAGCAGCGGGTTGAGTGATCATAACAAACTCCAATTATTAGTTTTACTTAGGTCCAAACTTAATTGTCCCATTGGCAGAGGCCGAGTTTATATTCACGAGGCATTAGTTTCTGTTGTGCAAGCGGGCTAATCATTTTTTGATCGCCATCTTTGCATATTAAGATCTTTGAACTTTGACCAGACAGGTCTAACAATATTTGATCTAGATGACGGTATTGGACATCATGCCCTTCTCCAGGATAGTTTCTT
>Ga0207964_1000021_pt1 | contig 71328 bp, 66 predicted proteins | sample Knorr_S23_td_250_FD_185608 | JGI IMG/M metagenome (GOLD analysis project Ga0207964, IMG submission 185608) | Marine microbial communities from Southern Atlantic Ocean transect - Knorr_S23_td_250_ad_251m_LV_A (SPAdes) (version 2) | ecosystem: Environmental > Aquatic > Marine > Oceanic | place...
GTCTGAATTGTCTGAACCTGAATCATTTGAACCAGAATCATTTGAACCTGAATCATTTGAACCAGAATCATTTGAGCCTGAATCATTCGAACCGCCACCCGAAGAAATCACTACATTAGATACTGTTACCGGCACATCACGATCTACCACATAGAAAATCAACGAACTAAAGGTATTGTTGCCCTGTGATGGAATCGAAATACTGTAGCTTGTTTCAGCCGCACCCGACACAGTGACTGTTTGCGTGTCGTAAGCGGGATCAACATCTGGATGTGGGTTATATTCAAAACGGAAACGTACATTCACTGAACCGCCTGAAGGCACAGATCCGGTAAAGGATAATGAACCGCCATTAGAGAAGGTAAATGGATAGAGGTCGGTGTTCATATTGGCAAAACCAGCCCAAGCTTCAGCGCCCGATGGGAAAGTAAATGTCTCACCATCATATGTAGCGCCACCAAATGCTTCATTGATAACAGCTACGCCACTGACTGTACCGCCGGTGTTACCTGAGTCTGAATTGTCTGAACCTGAATCATTTGAACCTGAATCATTTGAACCAGAATCATTTGAGCCAGAATCATTCGAACCGCCATCCGAAGAAATCACTACATTAGATACTGTTACCGGCGCATCACGATCTACTACAAACATAATCAGCGAGCTAAAGGTATTTGAACCCTGCGATGGAATTGAAATACTGTAGTTTGCTTCAGCCGCACCCGACACAGTGACTGTTTGCGTGTCGTAAGCGGGATCAACATCTGGATAAGGGTTGTTTTCAAAACGGAAACGTACATTCACTGAACCGCCTGAAGGCACAGATCCGGTAAAGGATAATGAACCGTCATTAGAGAAGGTAAATGGATAGAGATCCAAATCCATATTGGCAAACCCAGCCCATTCTTCTGCACCAGCTGGGAAGCTAAATAGCTCACCGTCTACTACAGTGCCACCAAATGCCTCTGTAAATTCTGCGGGCCCCTTTGCAATGCCACCTGAAACATCGGCCCCATTATTATCCGCTGTCATATGGTCAACTATATATTGCTCAATGTCAGCTGAAGAGGTTTTTGACGCATTATCAGCAACGGCTCCACTGACTAGGGCGTCTCCCCTTAAATCAAACAGATATCTCAATAAAATAAGCGCATCTGTAAGAGCGTCAACCTCACCATTATCATCTATATCTGCAATGGCATAAGCAGCAACAACTGCTGCCTCAACTTCTGCAGAACTCATGGGTGAGTTATCCGCCACGGCTGCATTAGTTAATGCCTCCCCAGTCAATTCAAAAGTATGCCTGAGCAACAACAAACCGTCTGTTAGAGCATCAACCTCGTCATTGCCATCGAGGTCCCAAGACAACCCATGGGAATGGCTCGATAAAGATACCAGTACAGCTATTGATAATAGATATAGTTTAATTTTTTTCATTTTTAGCCTTCTCATTTTTTTATAATACAATTGCGCTGAGATTGAACTTCAATTCATACACTTGAAGCCAAAAACATCAAAACGTCAATTGACACCCTCAAACGACCATAGTAACCGACATAAGAAGAAAAAAAAGCGTTCGAGGTTCGAGTAGCCCAACTCGAACTACAGGCTAGTCACTGCCTTTGGAAAGCTGCCTTCTGAAATCAGTCGGGGTTAGGCCAACATTTTTTTTGAAAAACGTATTAAAAACAGACTTACTGTTAAATCCAACAGCCAACAAGATGTCAGAGATAGATTTTTCTTGATCTTCGTCTGCAGCCAAAATTGCCTTGGCTTCTTTGATACGGTAATTATTAATAAATTCATAAAAATTCATTTTAAAGTGCCCATTCAAAATAGATGTTAACTCTCTAGCAGGCACATCAATTAACTCTGATAAAGCATCCAGAGTTATATTAGATTTTAGATAGGGTTTTTCATCGTCCATAAATTTCTTTATTCGACCTACATACTCAGCATCTGCTTCATAATCTGCGTATGAATCCTTTGATTGATCCTTTACCTTTTCAACCGATGAAATATTGACTGCACTAAAAAATAGTAGAAAACACACTAAAAAAAGATCCGCATAGTAGGTGGTTAATCCTAAAAATATCTGCAGGCTAATTTCCACTGGATAAAATAAGTTAATAACTTTGGATATCGACAAAAGAACACCGACTAAGGTAACTACCGCGAACCCCAAAACAAGTATTTTCAACCATGTTAAGTCTATATTTTCAATGCTAGACCGCGAGTCTTTAAGTTGCTCTCTGTATTTATTGATAAGATAAATCGACATTAATAAATAAACAAAACGTGACGATTTAATCAGCGTATCCATAGTGACAAACTGCCAATTAAGATCAAAAAGATAACGATCAATAATTTTCCACTTTAAGCTATAGTCTTGGCAGTAAAATGCGACAAACAAAAATATAAAATAAATCACCAATGGCAGTAAATGCCGGCGATGCTTGACGCTCAAACTAAAATCTGGCCGGATAATGGATACCACATAGAGATATAGCAATGGACCATCCAAGGCGTAGCCTAAGCTACCAATAAAAAACCAGTTTGGTGAACTATTAAGCACCGCGTACCTAAATTGATCACCGTATAAAACAAGCTCATGCAGAGAAACAAATGTCTGAGATAAAAAGAAACCCGCTAAAAGACAGGCGCTGATGGGGCGGAACTTTCCACTAGCCACAATCATGGTGGCAAATAGAAAACATAAGACGGCTGTCATCATGGTGGCCATATCATGCAGTTCAAACTTTAGAGTTTCCATTACTTATTCACACCTGATTAAATTTACATTGCTTATTTTTCAATGCCTTATTGTACGTTTATTTTGCTGAATTGGTCGAGCGCGGCAAGCCTATCCAGTGATTAAATTTTTGCATAGAGCGATTACGCTTAATCTCGCTTATTTTGAGCCGAACGGGGTACAGAGAGAAAGACCCAACAATCTCCTCGCTTGCTCGCACCAATACTAAAGAAGCTCCAGTAAGAATAAAAAATGCAGTTAAAATAATTGAGCTTGATGTCCTGAATAGACTTTATCTTCTTTTATCTGAAATATTAAAATTTTTTTCAAGAACTATGGGATAATCTTTATAAAAGTTTTGTGACATTTATTTGCAATATATCTATCATGCCTATGTCGGGTTAACCTCGATAAATCGTTTATCTTAGCATTCTATAGCAAACTACAATTAATTGTTTATTAGGTATTTTAATATGAAAAAAGTAATTCTTTTAGCATCTTTGATAACACTATCGGCTTTGACCCCCTTTACGTCAGCTAATACGTCAATTGACAGCAAACTTTATGGAAAAATCAATCTTTCTGTTGTTAATACGGACAATCAATTTTTGGACGGCTGGAAACTCAACAGTAACGCCTCCCGTATTGGCCTTAAGGGCACAGCTCAAGTCTCTGAAGGCTTGACGGTATTTTATAAAACTGAATTTGAAGTCTGTGTTGACGATGGCGATTGCAAGGGCAATACACTGGGTCAGCGCAATATTTATGCCGGTATCAGAGGTGATTTTGGCTCTATATTGGCCGGAAATAGCGACACACCAACCAAGCAGGCGCAAAAGAAAATTGATCTTTTTGGTGATTTAGAGGGCGATATCAAGAAAATTTTTGCCGGAAAAAATCGTATGGATAATATTATTGCCTACAGTACACCCTCATATGGCGCCTTCTCTGCCGCCTATGCTGTAATGCCCAGCGAAGAAGGTAGTAGCGGAATTAGCGATGCTAAATCTTATTCTGTAAGCTACAACAAAGACGGACTGTATGTAGCTGTAGCTGGAGATAGCAATGTTAAAGGATCTGATATTCTTCGCGTTGTTTCTCAGTATCAATTTGACGCTTGGCAGCTGGGTCTAATGTATCAAGAAAATGACACTACCAATGAATCTGGCTATTTTGCGAGTATTGCTTATAAGTGTGACGACATCACTTACAAAGCTCAATATGGCGCTAATGAAAATGATACTGATAGCTCTGAAAAAACTACATTATCTCTTGGTGCTGATTATAAATTAGCTAACAACACCAAAGCATATGCATTTTATACTGACTACGATATTCCCGTTAAAACAACCCAAAAAAATGGCCCAACAAAAACCTTTGGTTTGGGTTTAGAGTATAAATTCTAAGAAAAACTTTTGAGTACCAAAGGGCGCTTAGGCGCCCTTTTTTATTGCCTGAGGAAATAGTGATTTGAATAGGTTATCGCCACACCTCAATGTCTTGATCTAAGCACTAATCGTTTTTTCCTGCACTTTTAAAATGGTATGTTTGGACACATACTCAATCTCTTCTCCCACTATTCCACCCCCATTAAAAAGCCTTTATATGACAGTTTTATCAACCTTTCTTTCACTTATTAGGGTATTTGATCATAAGTTGATCGATATTTATTCGCCAATATGGATAATGTACAGCTGATTCAATTAATGGAAAAATATCATGAATATTCAGAACAACAGTGCTGTTAGCTTTCACTACAAACTGACCGATGACGATGGCATCAGCATTGATAGCTCAGAGGGCAAAGAACCTCTTGCTTACCTCCATGGTGCAGGAAATATTATTCCCGGCCTAGAAAAAGCATTAGAAGGCAAAACTACCGGCGATTCATTAACCGTTGCCGTCAGTGCCGCTGAAGGCTATGGAGAAGTTCAAAAAGAGCTTATTCAAGAAGTGCCTAGAGATGCCTTTCAAGGTATTGACAGCATTGAATTGGGAATGCAATTCGAAGCCCAAACAGGTCAAGGCGGCACAGTACCTGTCACGGTTATTGCTGTAACTGATGATTTGGTGACTGTTGATGGCAATCACCCACTAGCCGGTAAAAATCTTAATTTTGATGTCACCATCGAAGATGTTCGCGAAGCTTCAGAAGAAGAGCTAGATCATGGACATGTTCACGGTGTAGGCGGACACGAGCACTAATGCGACTGTTATAAAATTTTCATCTTTTGATAGTTTTAAACATATTATGTCGATAAGAGTTGGTATTAACGGGTTTGGCCGCATGGGTCGACTCGCACTTCGTGAATCTTGGGAATGTGCCGATTTTGATATTGTGCACATCAATGAGATGGCTGGCGATGCTCAAAGCGCAGCACATTTGCTGCGCTTTGATTCTGTCCACGGTCAGTGGAATAAATCCGTTTCTGTAAACAATGGTCATCTGATGATTGATAACCATAAGATAAGCTATTCGCAGAATCAGGCTATCGCAGATACTGACTGGCGCGGCGCTAAAGTCGACTTAATCCTTGACTGTACAGGTGTGTTTAAAAGTCCTGAGGCCCTAAAGCCCTACTTTGAGCAGGGTGTGTCCAAAGTGGTGGTTTCAGCGCCCATTAAGGGGTTCTCCAGAGATCAAGTCCTGAATGTAGTTATGGGTGTGAATGACCATGAATATACAGGTCAGGATATTATTACAGCGGCCTCATGTACTACCAACTGCATTGCGCCAGTCGTTGATGTTATCCATCAATGCTTTGGCATCTCCCATGGCTCTATGACGACCATTCATGATATGACCAATACACAGAGCATTATTGATCAATATCATAAAGACCTTCGCAGATCTCGCGCTAGCAGCATGTCGCTTATACCCACTAGCACTGGATCAGCTACAGCCATCACTGAAATCTTTCCCGAATTAAAGGGCAAAATAAATGGCGTAGCGGTTCGCGTTCCACTGGCTAATGCGTCTTTAACCGACTGTGTTTTTGAAGTAGAGAAGTCAGTGACGACTGAAGAGGTAAACTCCGCCCTTAAAACAGCGGCAAATGGTCGCCTTCAAGGTATCTTGGGTTATGAGGAGTTACCCCTCGTTTCAGTCGATTACACCAATGATATTCGATCAGGGGTTGTCGACGCTCCCTCAACCATGGTGATTAACGGCACTCAGGTTAAATTATTAGTCTGGTATGACAATGAAATTGGCTATGTAAACCGAATGATGGAGTTAGTGTCTAAAGTCGCTCTATCCATGTCGTCATGACACTAGATTCTGCCTCGAAGCAATATCTGACCATTACTCTTAGCTACTGGGCATTTACCCTGACCGATGGTGCACTGCGTATGCTAGTGCTGTTTTTCTTTTATGGTTTGGGCTATACCCCAATAGAGCTTGCTAGCTTATTTATTCTCTACGAATTTTTTGGCATTTTAACCAATCTTTACGGCGGCTGGCTGGCCACGCGCATTGGTCTAAATACCGCTTTGCATATAGGTTTAGCACTGCAAATACTGGCATTAGGCATGCTGACCATAGAACCCTCTAAGTTGAGTCTTGTGTATGTCATGCTTGCACAAGCAGTCTCTGGGATTGCCAAAGATCTTAACAAGATGAGCGCAAAAAGTAGTATCAAATTATTGGTCAGTGACAATCATCAAACCAAGCTTTATCGCTGGGTTACTTTGCTCACCGGATCAAAAAATAGCCTCAAAGGTCTCGGGTTTTTCCTTGGCGGCTTTTTAATGGCAACCCTTGGCTTTGCCAGCAGCCTTCTTGCTCTTATGGCTTTGTTAGCCGTTACATTGCTGCTTAGCCTGATATTTTTGCAGTCGCAAAAAACCACTTATAAGCCTAAATTTAGCGAAATACTGTCAAAAAGTCGTGATATTAACCTGTTATCTGCCGCGCGCTTCTTCCTGTTCGGCTCTAGAGATATTTGGTTTGTGGTGGCGCTACCCGTATATTTACAAAGCCAATTGCAATGGTCTCACCTTCAAGTAGGCAGCTTTTTGGCATGCTGGGTGATAGGCTATGGCTTTATTCAGGCACTTGCCCCAAACATTACTCGCAATAATCAACAGCAAACTCCCAAAGGCTCTTCTCTAACATTCTGGGTCATTAGATTAGCTGTAATACCAGCATTAATAGCAGGCGGGCTTATTTATGACCTAAACCCCGCAGTCGTATTAATAATAGGTCTTTTGGCCTATGGCGCGATCTTTGCCATTAATTCCAGTATCCATTCGTTTTTAATTGTGGCTTTTTCACAGCGTGATTCAGTCTCTACAGATGTTGGTTTTTACTATATGGCGAATGCCGCAGGAAGACTAACAGGCACACTGCTGTCTGGATTTGTGTATCAACAGCATGGACTAACTCCTTGCCTAATTATTTCATCAATGATGGTGATTATCAGCGCTATTCTAAGCGCTAAAATCAGTCGTTAACCTAGAACTATAAATTCTCACTAAGCCAACTAGCGCCTATTCATGGGCGGCAATCTCTGATACATTTCCCCCTACATTAACTAATACTTCTGGCGACAATTTATGAGCAATGAAGAAAGCAATGCAATGAGCCCTGATGAACTCTATAGAGAAGAGAACTATACCGACCAAAAAACCGGTGCTATTCGCAAATTGATCCCCGTATTGGCCGATGGCTCTGATGATCCTGACCGTGCCACTGCATTTTTTGGCTCGGCTCAGGTAATGACCCCTATGGGCGCTATTCCACTAAATTTTGCTTTAGATGGCGATACTATTGGTGAAGCGGCTCAAGATTTTGCCGGAAAAGCAGCCATTGCGGTTGAGGAAGCTGGTAAAGAGCTTGAGCGTATGCGCCGTGAACAGGCATCAAAAATAGTTGTTCCAGGGCAAGAAGGCAATAATCCAGGCGGCGGCATTATCACCTAGTTATTAGCAGGGTTTTATCGATAGAACGAAACTCTGTTGCGGCATTCACTAGGGATGCCGCAGTTAGTTGGGGAACACCGTAGACTATTGTTTCTTTTCCATTGCCACGATATAGACGCTCTAGCAATCTATCAAAATCCCCATCACCCGATAACAACACCAGTTTATCTACATCCTGCCTAGCCGCGGCATCCATCATATCTATAGCAATGCCCACATCCCAATCACCCTTGGCAGAGCCATCTGCGCGCTGAATATAGGGTTTCAGGTTTACATTAAAGCCGATATTTCTCAGAGTTTGCTGAAAGCTTTGCTGCTTAGCATTAACGCTCTCAATGGCATAGGCATCCGCCGACACTAGAGTAAATTCCTGTGAAAGCTTATGCCAAAGCGCCTGATAATTAAAAAAACCTTGGTAAGTATCCCTAACGGTGTAATAGATATTCTGCACATCAACAAATAGGGCAATTCGTTTCATTACTTAATTTCCTCTAAGTCGTCACCCAGATAATAACTGTTAGCAGGATGCAGCATTACAGAAAAACTAAACACTGCATCAGCCGACCAATGCCTGCGAGATAACTGCATACAGCTTAGCGTATCTTGATTTGATAGCATTAACTGCAATCGTTGGCTTGCACTTGGGAGCACTGCTTTTACCTGATAATCTGTTTTTTGTGGTCGACACAACCAGTTAAGGTAGTCATTTGGGTCAATTTTATCCAATTTTTGCTTCAACAGTGCCGGTGCCATAGAGCGATTTACCCAGATCTTTTGCCATTGCATTGGGTGATCATTGTTGAGATGTAACACCGTTAACTGAAACACCAACGTATCAGTTTGCAAACCCATTAATTTTGCAATTTCTGAGGTTGCCTGAACCGCATCCGCTGAAATTATTTTATGTTGATGGGTGTTTTCTGCCTTTGCCACAGCAACAACATCCTTAATAAGGATATTTGGGACAGATTGGGGCCTATCGGCAACATAGGTACCAGAGCCCTGAGTTCTGTTAAGAATACCCTTATCTGCTAACTCTTGAACTGCTCGCCTTGCAGTCATTCTGCTAACTGAAAAAGTGTCGGCTAAAGATTGTTCGGTGGGAATTCGCCTGCCCGGCGCCCACTGCTCAGTATTAATTTGCTGTTCTAAATACTGCTTTATGACAGCAAATTGCGGTATTTTTTGATCTTTAGTACCCATAGAGATCAACCATATTTGTATATACATTTGATTTGTATATACCTTTCAATAAATAAGAAATACTGTAAATACAGTTAATTAGAGATTTATTATTTGTATATACAATATAGGATTATAATAGCAGATTCTTTTGCTGTCGGGTCATTTTTTTTATTTGCGCCTCACGAATGGAGGCGCTACTTCGATTATGGCCAGATTCCGTGTAAACAAACTCACAGGCTTGGCGCCCGCGAAAATACTTTGCGCCACCCTTGCCAGTCTGGTGCTGCTTGAGGCGACGCCCCAAATCAGTGGTTATCCCAGTGTAAAGTGAATCATCGTCAGCACGAATGATATATACATACCACCCAGAATCAGCGCTAGAGGTCATTTTGCAGCCGCCTTTAATAGTTGCTTACAATCCCTGCATCGGTACTCTGCCTGCCCAGAAAGCAGTCTGCGATGCCTAATCAGCGAAAGCTGATGTGTTTTGCAACCACAACTGTAGTCAATACGCTGATATTGCTTTACTGGAATACCCGTTAAATCAAAATTGCCAGTTACCCTTGGCTCTGCGCCGAGAGCCTGCATCACCGATTTCCACTCTTTGCCGTGAGGCTTAACCCTACGAAAAGGCCATAAACAATCGGTAATATAATGCGCCACTTCATGCGGTATGGTCTGCTCTATACTCTGTTGGTAGTATTTTGCGAACAACCATGGATTAAAACGTATAAGCTTTTCTCGACCATTGCGCCGATACATCCCCGCGCATTTTCCACGCAAATCAAATGTAATTGGTATAGATATAAAGGTTTTTTTATAGATGCGACTGGCACAAGCAATATAATTTAGAGCCAAATCTTGCACTTCAGCTTTTTGTTGCTCGGAAATAGGCGCAATGGATTCAGTATCTGTGACGATGGGTTGCATCATTCGATTATAAAGATTCATAGCATCGGCACAAGAGACAGTTATAATAGAGTTAATTACTAGGCAATTTTACTTATGAACGTTGATTTACACTGCCATACCAATCTTTCCGATGGCTCTTTAGCGCCTAAAGAGCTTATAAAGTTGGCTATTGAGCGTGAAATTGATGTTTTAGCGATTACTGACCACGATAATATTGATTGCTACACTGAAATCGCCCCGCCAAAAGACGGATTAACCCTAATTAGCGGCATTGAGTTCTCGACCACTTGGCGAAATATTGGCGTTCACATTGTTGGCCTTAACATGGATCTTACTAATGCCCAGCTTCTTAAAGGCATTGAATTTCAAACCGAGGCTAGAGAAAAGCGGGCAATATTAATTGATAAAAAATTACACAACCTTGGATTTGAGGGCTGTCTTGAAGGGGCTAAGCGCTTTAGCAGTGGCCGTCAGGTCGGACGCCCTCATTTTGCACAGTATCTTGTCGAGATAGGCGCAGTTAATAATATGCAGCAAGCATTTAAACGCTATTTAGGTGCTGGCAAGGCTGGCGACATTAAGCAGCAATGGGCAAGTCTTGGCGATGTCATTAGCTGGATTCGTGGCGCTGGCGGGGTTGCTGTTTTAGCTCACCCTACTAAGTATAAGATGACCAGAACTAAGCTATGCCTTCTTTTAGAAGACTTTGCCGAACTTGGCGGAGAAGCGATGGAGGTGATATCTGGCGCTCAAACTGTCTCCAAAACTCAGTCCATGGCGAGACTTTGCAAGCAATATAACTTGCTAGCCTCACGCGGATCAGACTTCCATGCCCCTGGGCAGCCATGGGCTGCCTTAGGAATGACCGCTGAATTGCCCGCAGACTGCGTGCCTGTATGGAGTAAATGGACTTAATTTTAAGCCTTAACAATCATACCCAAAAATCCTAGGCCAATTCCACCACAAGCAAATACTGTGTATACTTGCCATCGCTAAAAATTTTGCATTAAAACTATCTATTTTTCTATGAGATTCTAAACGTGAATATCTTTATTTTTGTAAGCCAAGAATGGCTTCTGATTACTTTTCTTTTTGCCCTTATCGTTGCACTAGTAGCGTTAACGCGAAAAAATAATGGCTTACCCATTGCAGCGAGCGAACTGGTTTCATTAATGAACCAAGACAGGGCTATTTTGGTGGACGTTCGCTCTACGAACGACTTTAATCAAGGACATATTCACGGATCAATTAACATCCCGCACAATGCCTTGGCCAGCAGAACTAGCGAGCTAGAAAAACATAAATCATCGTTAATTGTTCTGACAGACCAAATGGGTCAACATGCAGGCTCTGCCGGCGGACTTTTAACTAAGCAGGGCTATAATATTCGCCGCCTAGGCGGTGGTATTTCTCAGTGGAGGCATAGCAACCTGCCACTCGTCAGCGGAAACAAGTAGTCGACATTGGAAAATTTCGAAGATTCGAGCTCAGCAAACGTTTACGGCACTAAATTTTGCCCTTACTGTATAGCTACCAGACAACTTCTTGACGCAAAAGGCGTGGCTTATCAGTATACTGCGGTTGATAACGACCCCAATCTTCGAGAGAATGTATACAGACGGAGCAAACAGAGAACAGTTCCACAAATTTGGATTGGTGAGCAACATATTGGTGGCTTTACCGATCTACGCAAACTGGCATCAAATGGCGATTTAGATCGCCTGCTCAGTGCCTAATCAAAAGCTAAATTTTAAGGGTTTTACCATGGCTAAAAAAGATACAGACAAAAAACAAGATGCTGAACAGCCGCAATTTTCTATACAGCGCGTTTATCTAAAAGACCTCTCCTTTGAGACTCCACAGGGTCCTGCTGCTTTCAAAAAGAAATTACAGCCAAAAGTAAGCCAAGATCTAAACACCAAAAGCAATCAAGTAGAAGAAGGTATTTTCGAAGTTGCCCTTCGCGTCACTATCACTATGACAGATGACGAAGACACCATCTATATCGTTGAAGCTGAGCAGGCTGGGCTATTTAATATTAAAGGCTTTACCGATGAACAACTGCCTCAAATTCTAAATACTACCTGCCCTGGAATACTGTTCCCATATCTTCGCGAGACGCTAGATAACGTGGTAACTAAGGGCTCATTTCCAGCGCTATTGCTTCCGCCTATTAATTTTGACGCACTTTTTGCAAATGCTGTACAGCAAGCCGCAGCTGAAGCAAATCAAGGTGGTGATGGCACTCAGCATTGATCTAGACTGAGATTTGAACAATAAAAAAACCCGCCATTCAGGCGGGTTTTTTTATAACCTAGAAAAACAGCTTATTACTTTTCAATACTGTATTCCTGAAGCTTTCTAGTCAGCGTATTGCGTCCCCAGCCGAGAAGCTGCGCAGCATCTTTTTTCCTTCCCGCTGTATGGGCCAATGCCGCCTCTATCATTGTACGCTCAAAGTCAGGAATAGCCGAAGACAGTATATCTTTACTCCCAGAGCCAAGCGCTTTATCCGCCCACCTGCGCAGCATTGTCTGCCAGTCTCCAGAAATACGCTGATCCTTATCAGACTTCTCTGCCCTTAACTCAGGAGGCAAATCAGACAAAAGTACCTCTCTACCTGCCGCCATGACTGTTAGCCATCGACAAATATTTTCTAACTGACGAACATTTCCAGGCCATGGAAGGCTATACAAAAATTCTTCGACCTCAGGAGAAAGTGCTTTGGGCTCCATTTCTAGCTCTTTGGCAGCACTATGGAAGAAATGCTGCATTAACTCAGGTATGTCTTCACGCCGATCAGCCAATCGAGGAAGGTGAACCCTAATAACATTTAAACGATGATATAGGTCCTCTCTAAAACGATTTTCTGTCACAAGTATTTCAAGGTTTTGGTGGGTTGCCGCAATAATCCGAACATCCACTTTAACCGCCGTATGACCACCTACGCGATAAAATTCACCGTCAGCCAATACTCTTAATAATCTGGTTTGCGCCTCCGAAGGCATATCACCAATCTCGTCCAGAAATAAGGTGCCGCCATTCGCCTGCTCAAATCGACCCTCACGTCGTTGAGAAGCTCCCGTAAAAGCGCCCTTCTCATGACCAAAAAGCTCAGATTCAATCAAATCATGAGGAATTGCCGCCATATTTAGCGCAATAAATTTATTATTGCGGCGCGGGCTATGCTTGTGAAGAGCTTGGGCAACCAGCTCTTTACCGGTACCAGATTCTCCGTTGATCAGTACGGTTATATTAGAATTAGACAGCCTACCAATGGCACGAAATACCTCCTGCATTGCAGGCGCTTCACCAATTATCTCACTTTGCGGAGATTGAGCGACTTCGGCAGATACTTTTTGTTCATTAGCAAAACTAATACCACGCCGTGCCACATCTACCAATTCTTCCAAATCAAATGGCTTTGGCAAATATTCAAAAGCACCACTTTGGTAGGCCGCCACCGCACTATCGAGATCAGAGTGAGCTGTAGTAATAATAATGGGCATATCTGGATGATCGGCATGAATACGCTGTAAAAGCTCTAAACCATCCATTCCATGCATCCTAATATCTGAAATAATTATCTCAGGTTGATCTTTCTCTAATGCTTCCAAAAGATCTTCGCCATTCTCAAAGCTTCTCACCTGAATATCTTCACGGCGTATGGCTTTTTCCATCACCCATCTCAATGAACGGTCGTCTTCTGCAATCCAAATTTCTGACGTCATTTGCAACTATGCCTTTATTGGTAAATAAATAGAGAAGCAGGTATCACCTGGTCTCGAATCACATTCTATAGTGCCCTGATGGCCATTAACGGCGTTTTGAGCAATGGTAAGGCCCAAGCCCGAGCCCTGCTTTCGACCGCTAATCATTGGGAAAAAAATCTGCTCTTGAATTTCTTCCGAAACACCAGGTCCATTGTCTATAATTTCAATTTTACAGATCATTTTGTGGCGCTCCCCCGCAATGGTAAAGCTCCTGCTAACTCTAGTTCGAAAGGTTATCTTTGGCTGTTTCTGATCAAAATCTAGCAATGCCTGCATGGCATTTCGGGCCACATTGAGCACCGCCTGTATAAGCTGTTCCGCATCACCCTCAATAAGAGGAATACTCGGATCATAATCACGGATAATTTCAATTTTCCCCTGAAGCTCAGCCTGCATTAATGCAACAACTCGCTCAGTTATCTCGTGAATACTGATCTGTGTATATGTTGGCACCTGATTGGGGCCCAGTAATCGATCGACTAGATTTCTTAAACGATCCGTTTCCGTCATAATAATTTGACACAGCTCTCTGGTTTCACTGTCTAGACTCTGTTCAGCAATTTCATCATCAAGCAGTTGCGCCGCTCCACGAATTCCACCTAGAGGATTCTTTATTTCATGTGCCAAACCGCGAATTAGGGTCTTTGAAGTATCTTGAACAGACAGCATTGCCTCCTCTCGGTTAATCTTCAAAAAACGATCAATTGGCTGAAGCTCCATCAAAAGCTTTTTTTGCCCATCTAGCTCGATTGGAATGCCCGAATAATCTACCTTAATCGGTCCAGCAGAATAGGTGTCTAAGAATTCGTGGCGCCTAGTATAGGGTCGACCACTGACAAAGGCGGCTTCAATGCTTTGCAATACATTGCCGCCATCCCTGAATAACGCGCTTATGGGGAGGCCTTTAAGTCTAGAGCTACTAACTTGCAAAAGCGCCTCGAATGCAGCATTTATATATTCGACAGTCAGGTCCTCATCCAACAACAGTACGGCTGTATTGAGGTTATCGATTAAAAAATGATGTATTTTATTTGAAACCACTTAAGGGTATCTCCCAACTGATATTTCAGTTCATATGATTTATCTTGCAATTTGCGAGCCAATTATTTGCATTTTTTAATGAAATTAATTTATCAAACCATCAAATGACCACAAATTTGACGGAAATTTGCGCATAAAAATCTGCTTGAAATATAGTATGCACTATTTTGGTGCGGATAAATAATTTTATTAACTAGAATCTTTTAGCCAAAAAAAAACCCGCCGTCTAATGACGCCGGGTTTTTTTATTTGCCGCGCTTTCACGCCGCAAGTTTGTGCTTAACAGCTGTAGTACATATCAAACTCAATAGGATGAGTTGTGTGCTCAACGTTATACACTTCTTCCATCTTCAACTCGATGTACGCATCAATCATATCATCAGTGAATACGCCGCCAGCGGTTAAGAACTCGCGATCACCATCCAACTCGTCAAGCGCTTCTCTCAAGCTACCAGCAACCTGCGGAATAGCCGCTGCTTCTTCAGCCGGAAGATCATATAGATCTTTATCCGCTGCATCACCTGGGTGAAGCTTGTTTTTAACACCATCAATACCCGCCATAAGCATAGCTGCAAACATTAGGTATGGATTAGCTGTTGGATCACCGAAACGTGCTTCAATACGCTTCCCTTTAGGGCTAGGCACATAAGGAATACGAATTGATGCAGAGCGGTTGCGCGCTGAGTAAGCCAACATTACTGGGGCTTCAAAGCCTGGGATCAAACGCTTGTATGAGTTTGTTGACGCATTGGCAAATGCATTGATTGCCTTAGCGTGCTTGATGATACCGCCAATGTAGTAAAGAGCAGTCTCACTCAAACCTGCATAACCATCACCAGCGAATTGGTTTTCACCGTCTTTCCAGAATGACTGGTGGCAGTGCATACCAGAACCATTATCACCAACTAGCGGCTTAGGCATAAAGGTTGCTGTTTTGCCGTAAGCATGGGCTACATTGTGGACACAGTACTTAAGAATCTGAACTTCATCAGCTTTCTTAACTAGCGTGTTAAAACGGATACCGATTTCGCACTGACCAGCAGTACCCACTTCGTGGTGATGTACTTCTACATCAAGGCCCATTTGCTCCATAGCACCACACATAGCGGCACGCATATCGTGAAGACTGTCCACTGGAGGAACGGGGAAATAACCACCTTTAACGCCAGGACGGTGACCCATATTGCCATCAGGAAGATCAGCAGATGAAGACCAAGCAGCTTCTTCAGAAGAGATCTTATAGAAAGCACCGCTCATATCAGCGCCCCACTTAACATCGTCAAATACGAAGAATTCAGGCTCAGGACCAAAGTATGCTGTATCACCTAAACCTGTTGACTGTAGGTATTGCTCAGCGCGCTCAGCGATTGAACGTGGGTCACGCTCATAACCTTGCATAGTTGAAGGTTCAACGATACCACAACGAACAATAACCGTTGTTTCGTCAGTAAAAGGATCTAAAACTGCAGTGCTGTCGTCAGGCATCAAAATCATGTCTGATTCGTTAATACCTTTCCAGCCAGCAATTGATGACCCATCAAACATTTTTCCTTCGACAAAGAAATCTTCGCCTACTTCAGAAATGGGTATAGACACATGCTGCTCTTTACCTTTTGTGTCGGTGAAACGAAGATCAACCCAGCGGGCTTCACTTTCTTTAATAAGATCTAGGGTCTTGTTAGACATTTTTCTCTCCACTTTACTTTAATTCGTGTAAAACTAACTTCATTGGTAAATCTTCGGCTTTGCGACCAGACTTTAAGCCACAAATACCTTATTAATCCCTGATGTCAATTGCAATTATTGTGCCAAATATTTACTTAGGCCTCAATAACTATAATCGATAGCAACTTCACTAGCTTAGATGGCTAAGCCGCAAAAATTTGGCAGGAAAATCAGCATCAACCACATAAACGCACCACCATGGTGCGATTAACAGATACCTGCACTCTTATGGTGCTTATTTATTCAATTTAAGCCTATCCAGTCAGGCTTTTCCCAGTATAAAGCATACTGAGGTTAAATATGTCATCTATATTAAAAGATATTAAAAACTGTTCAACTAATCGCTTTAAAATCATGCATATAAGCGGCCCAAAGCTAGATAATATTATTGATTCGATGCATCCTGACGTCCGCAACCAAGATAAATTCAAGATGCTGAGCAATCGACGCCTATTAATGCCTTTTTTTCTTCAATCCTCGCTACGCGATCTAGATATAAATCAAACATATCTGCTGTACTGCGACAATGGCGCTATGATTCACATGCAGGCACTGACAATGTATCGCCTTGGCTTTAAATCTGTAGCACTGCTCAGCATAAACTCAGTCTTTGGAGAATTTATTCAAGGTGACTTCTTTCTGCATAGAGACAGTAAATTAGCGATTTTTAGAGGCCTTTTTCAGGCAAAATTTCACAAACAGTAAAAACTTTTATAGCAGTTCCCTGAAATTCTCGTATAATCGCGACTTTTTCGCGCCTCACGGCCAACATTAGGTATCCTCATGTCTATAGAAAATTTGCGCAATATCGCGATCATCGCCCACGTAGATCACGGTAAAACGACCCTGGTTGATAAACTTCTGAGCCAATCAGGCACTCTGGATCGCAAGGACGTTGGCTCCGAGAGACTAATGGATTCTAACGATCAGGAAAAAGAGCGCGGCATTACTATTCTCGCCAAGAACACTGCGATCAATTGGAATAACTATCGCATCAATATTGTAGATACCCCTGGTCACGCTGACTTCGGTGGTGAAGTTGAGCGAGTGCTTTCTATGGTTGACTCGGTACTACTCCTTGTAGACGCCGTAGACGGACCCATGCCGCAAACGCGATTTGTAACCTCTAAGGCCTTTGAACAGGGCTTGCGCCCAATTGTTGTTATCAACAAGGTAGACCGTCCAGGCGCTCGCCCAGATTGGGTAATGGATCAGGTATTTGACCTATTTGACAGCCTTGGCGCTACCGATGAGCAGCTCGACTTTCCCGTTATTTATGCTTCGGCGCTAAACGGTATCGCTGGAACTGATGCTGACAATATGGCGGAAGATATGACGCCACTGTATGAAATGATTGCTTCTGATGTCCCTTCTCCCAAGGTTGATATCAGCGGCCCATTCCAAATGCAAATTTCAGCACTAGCCTATGACAGCTATGTTGGCGTTATAGGTGTTGGCCGAATCACCAGAGGCACACTAAAGCCTGGCCAACAGGTAGTAGTTAAAGACGCTGAAGGCAAAGAGCGCAAAGGCAAGGTATTAAATGTTAAGGGCTATCTGGGACTTGATCAGGTGGAAACAGAGTTAGCAGAAGCTGGCGATATCGTTTGTATTAACGGTATTGATGGCCTCGGCATCTCAGATACTCTTTGCGACCCAGAAAATATTGAATCTCTGCCAGCACTCAGTGTTGATGAGCCGACAGTAAGTATGACCTTTATCGTAAATAACTCACCTTTTGCTGGCTTGGAAGGAAAGTACGTTACCACAAGAAATATTAAAGACCGTCTTGATCAAGAGCTGATTCACAACGTAGCACTGCGGGTCACGCAGGGCGACTCCCCAGATAAATTTATTGTTTCAGGACGCGGTGAACTCCACCTCTCAGTATTGATTGAAACAATGCGCCGTGAAGGTTTCGAAATGGGCGTTTCTCGCCCAGAAGTAGTCACTAAGATTGTCGATGGCACCGTTCAGGAACCCTATGAGCAGGTTGTTATCGATGTTGAGGAACAGCATCAGGGATCGGTGATGGAAGAACTAGGCATTCGCAAAGGTGAAATGACCAACATGGAGCCCGACGGCAAGGGCCGTGTGCGTCTTGAATTTATAATCCCCTCTCGCGGGCTGATTGGCTTCCGTGGCGCTTTCCTAACTCTAACCTCTGGCTCTGGCATTATGACTAGCGTTTTCGACCATTATGGCCCCTACAAAGAGGGTGAAGCTCATAGCCGTCAAAATGGCGCTCTAGTCAGTATGGTGAAAGGCAAAACAGCAGCTTTCGCACTCTTTAATATTCAAGCTCGTGGCCGTTTATTCCTAGGTCATGCGGTGGATGTTTACGAAGGTCAGATTGTTGGGATTCACAGTCGAGGCAACGATCTAGTGGTCAACCCCATCAAAGGCAAGCAGCTGACTAATGTTCGCGCATCGGGCACTGATGAAGCCCTGACTCTGGTTCCACCTATCAAGCACACTCTTGAGCAAGCATTAGAGTTTATTGAAGATGATGAACTAGTTGAAGTGACGCCAGAAAGCATCAGAATTCGCAAAAAATTACTGACTGAAAATCTGCGTAAACGCGCCCCTAAGTAAACTATTCAATAACCAATATAAAATCTATGCAGTGTTAGGCTATTCTAATTGAGTAGCCTTCACGGATGTCTTGCATGGAAATACAACAGAAAATTGATCATTATTTTTTGCTGTTATTTCTTGTATCTCAGCAGATAATTGCCATCGTATGCGCTATCTATTTCTTCCACAGCGCCCAGATGCTTCAAGTTATTTTCTTCATCGTCCTATCCAGTGTGATCTTGATTGCATTAGCCTTTTATTGCATTTTCAAACACTACAGTCTAGCGGAGCGGACTCTATTATTAGCTTTAGCATTGGGCTGTTTCTTTTTAATTATTACTTCATCTGATCAAATCTCTTCGATGTGGTGCTTGATTGCTGTACCAATATTTGGCGTACTACTAGGGCACAACCAAGGGGTTATCATTCTTAAGAGTATTTATATTGCTGCCATCGTAATTCTCCTGACGAAACCCTCATCCTATGTCAATGTAAAATATGATGGGGTTCTTATTCTGCGTTTTTTATTCTCCTATGTGTTACTTGTGATATTTTCAATAACCATGGAAAAATTTAGATTCACCAATCTAAGACAAATTACTGCATCCACTATGGCAATAGACATGGGGCTACAAGATGTTCTCACTAAACTTCCTAACCGACACTTTATGGAGGAACAGCTGAAACAAAAATATCAACAATTTGGAACAGATATTATTGAATTTTCGATTATTTTAGCTGATCTCGATAACTGCAAAGTTTTCAATGATAGATATGGCAGAGAAGTTGGAGATATGATCCTAATAAAATTGGCTCAGCTACTTAACAATGAACTTCGAGATGAGGATATAATCGGCCGATGGAGTGGCAATCAATTTATACTTTTATTACCTAATATAAATCAAAATACAGCGGTCACAATAGCAGAACGAATTAGACTAAAAACCTCCCAACAAACACTAGAATCTCATGGAGATCAGTTAAAAATCACTCTAAGCTTGGGTGTTTGCTCAACTCAAAACTCTATTGACTTAGATGACCTTTTGTCTGTGGCGGAGAATTGTGTCTATCAAGCCAAACAAATGGGTCGCAATTTAGTTATTAGCGCTTAGCGGCCGGCAGAGTAGCGAAAACAATCCACAATATGATCGTTAACCACACCCATAGCTTGTAGGTAGGCGTAACAGATAGTGGTTCCGAAAAACTTAAAACCACGCACCTTCATATCTTTACAAATTCGATCTGATAATTCGGTAGAAACCGGAATTTGATCCTCAGATGCCCAGTGATTTACTATTGGCTTGCCATTAACAAACCCCCATAGATAATCTGAAAAACTGCCCATTTCTGCCTGTATATCCAGATAACATCGCGCATTAGTAATTGCACTTTTAACTTTTAATTGATTGCGCACAATACCCCGATTATTCATCAAGCACTCGATTTCAGCTTCACCAAATGCCGCCACTGCTTCTACATCAAAATTTGCAAAAGCTCTGCGATAATTATCTCGTTTACGCAGAATAGTTAACCACGAAAGCCCTGCTTGCGCAGACTCTAATAGTAAAAACTCAAATAGCTTTTTATCGTCTCGACAGGGGATGCCCCATTCATGATCATGGTAGCTCTGATAGCCCTCATCCTCGCCGCACCAAGAGCAACGGATCAATCTATTTGCCATATTTTTCTCGATAAATTTTCCCTTAGTATAGTTTAAATTTCTCTCTCAATAGCACCAATGAAATTTCAGGCTATAATTGAGCACTCTTAAAAAAGGAAATTTACCATGCTAGGCCTGATTCAACGCGTATCTTCAGCTTCAGTATCAATTGAAGATAATATTTATGGTCAAATCAATCAGGGAATCCTGTTATTGCTTGGCGTAGAAAAGAATGACGGCCCCGCCGAGTCTGATCAACTTTTAAAAAAGCTTCTAAACTATCGTATTTTTGCCGATGACAACGGGAAAATGAATCGGTCTTTACAGGATATAAACGGCGACCTGCTAGTAGTTTCGCAATTTACCCTAACCGCAGACACTCACAAAGGGCGGCGGCCAAGCTTTTCTTCAGCAGCACCCCCAGAACAAGCAAATACTCTCTATGAGTATTTTCTAGATCAGGCCAAAAAAACTCATGGCGGGGCAATTGCCAGCGGTCAATTTGGCGCAGATATGCAGGTATCTCTTTGTAACGATGGGCCAGTGACCTTCCTGCTCAGCAGCTAATAATCACCTAAGTTGATCAACTAATAGACGGTGAAAACCTTCGAAACCGCCATTGCTCATAATCACTACATGCACAGGTTTGCCGGAATTTTGATTGGCGCCAATGGCGCTTAGAACCGCATTCAACAAACTATCGATATCCTTAACTACCAATGCCGGCACAGAGCAGTTTTTAGCTACGGATGCTAGATCCCAATCTATACTGGCATTTTGATACCAAAATACCTGATCTGAATCGCTGACTACAGCGCCTAATGCCTGCTGATGAACACCTAATTTCATAGTTGCTGATCGAGGCTCTATCACTGCCATTATCTGAGCATCTCCTACTTTCGCTCGCAGACCCTCAATAGTGGTTTTAATGGCTGTTGGATGATGGGCAAAATCATCATAAACGGTTAAATTCTGACCGCTATAAATGGGCTCCATACGACGCTTAATACCCACAAATGAACTCAAGGCATCACAGGCCTGCTGAAGGCTAACTCCAATCTCAGATGCAGCCACAATAGCCGCCATTGCATTGTTGACATTATGTAGCCCCGACTGCTGCCAATTTACTGTAGCCTGCTGAGCGGAATTTGTATGCAAAACTGTAAACTGGGAGCCATCTTCAGTTATGAGTTTGTAGTGCCATGGCGCATCATTAGCCCCAAAACTATTCTGCTGGCTCCAACAACCCTGCTCAAGGACTTCAAGCACCGCCGAGTCGCCGGCGGGGAAAATAACATTGCCATTACTGGGTAGGGTTCGCACACAGTGATGGAACTGACGCTGAATGGCGGCTAAGTCGTCAAAAATATCAGCATGATCATATTCAAGGTTATTAATAATCAGGCTATTGCTATGATAGTGGACAAACTTGGAGCGCTTATCAAAGAAAGCCGTGTCATATTCATCCGCTTCAATCACAAAGTATTTTTTGCCATCGGTAGCTGTACCTCCAATACGAGCAGATACGCCAAAGTCTTGAGGCACACCGCCAATTAAATATCCAGGGTGGTAACCCACCGTATCGAGTATTTTTGCCAGCATACTACTGGTAGATGTTTTGCCATGGGTACCAGACACCGAAATAACATACCTGTCTTTTAAAATATTGTCACCCAACCATTGAGGGCCAGAAGTGTAGGCAAGTTTTTGATCCAGCATATACTCGACACAGGGATTTCCGCGGGACATGGCATTACCCACAATAATCAAATCAGGGGCTGGCTGTAATTGAGCTGGATCAAAACCTTCTATCAACTCAATGCCTGCACGTTCAAGCTGAGTACTCATAGGAGGATAAACATTGGCATCACAGCCAGACACTCGATGACCCGCTGACTTTGCCAACTGAGCCAAACTTCCCATAAATGTGCCGCAAATACCCAAAAAATGCAGATGCATAAACTGTCCTATGACGTAAAGGTCTATTAGAACAATAAATTAACCGCTAGCATAGTGCTTACAGCGCTTAGTTATTAATGTATTTTTTAACCGCGGGTAATAGGGCAGTCCATTCTTATAAGGGGGATAGTCCTCGCCGGCAATCAGGGGCAATAAATAATCACGCGCCTGCTGGGTAATACCAAAACCGTCTTCACTGATAAACGAGCGCGGCATTTTTTTCTCTTGATTAGCTACACTCTCTAAAGGCGCCTCCCCCAGTGACCAGCTATAGACTAAACCTGAACCGCGCTGAATACTGACCATAATGGCATTTTTACCCTCAAGGGCTTTTTCTACTGCAGCTCGACCCACGGCATAAGCCTGCGCAACATCAGTTTTAGACGCTATATGACGTGCTGAGCGCTGCAAATAGTCCGCCACCGCGTAATGGTATTTATAACCCAGTGAATTTTTGATCATACTGCATAGCGCCGGAGCTACCCCGCCCAACTGTTTATGCCCAAAGGCATCTTCCGCCAAGGAGCCGGAAAGCAATCCACCATCGGCATAGGTAACACCCTCTGATGCCACCACCACGCAATAGCCACATTTCTCAACCGTTTTTTTCACCTTGGCAACAAATACTTCACGCTCAAAAGGTATTTCTGGAAATAAAATAATGTGCGGGGGCTCTCCTTGCGCCTGCGTAGCTAGACCGCCAGAAGCCGCAATCCATCCAGCATGGCGACCCATTACCTCAAGAATAAATACCTTAGTAGAGGAACTCGACATTGAGGCTATATCGAGGCTCGCCTCCTTAGTAGATACCGCCACATACTTGGCCACTGAACCAAAACCCGGCGAGCAATCAGTTAAAGGAAGGTCATTATCTATGGTTTTGGGAATATGAATAGCCTGAATCGGATAGCCCATTCGCTCTGAAATCTGCGAAACTTTCAGACAGGTATCAGCGGAATCGCCACCGCCGTTATAGAAGAAATACCCTATATTATGCGCCTTAAAAACGTCTATCAGACGCTGATATTCACTGTCGCTGTCAGCTATATCTTGCATTTTGTAGCGGCAAGAACCAAAGGCACCGCCGGGGATATGTCGCAATGCAGCGATTGATTGATCAGACTCCAAACTGGTGTTGATCAGATTTTCCTGAAGGGCGCCGATAATACCGTTTTGCCCTGCATAAAGGACGCCTATTTTGTCACTGTGATTGCGACAGGCTTCAATCACCCCACAGGCTGAGGCATTGATTACCGAGGTCACGCCCCCAGACTGGGCATAAAATGCATTTTTACTCGCCATGTAATACCACTTCCCTTTGGTCTCTGCACAGATTGATATAGTACTACTTTATACTGTTTAGGCACAGGGGCTCTTTTGGGCTTTCCCCCTAGCAACTATCAACGCATAATAGAGACCCAATTATCTAGTTTCAGGAACTCATCTAGTATGCCTAAGGCTTGTTTGGCACTTTATCAACGAAATATCCTCAATCATCCATGGCGCGCTATAGCGCTAACTGCGGTTGTCACTGTGGCGATGGCACTGGGATTACCCAATTTTAAATTGGATGCTTCGGCAGATTCACTGACGCTAGAGTATGACGATGATCTAAATTTTTTCCGCGAGGTTTCTCAACGCTATGGCAGTGATAATTTTTTAATTATTACCTTTTCACCCAAATCTGGTGATCTTTTTGATAAAGATAACCTCGAAATATTAGGCTCAATAAGTAATAAATTAAAAGGTATCAATGGCATAGAAAATACCACTTCCATGCTTGATGTACCTCTGCTGTACAGCCCTAAAATTAGTATTAGCGAGTTAGATCAGCCCCTAAATACTGTCGTTTCTGATGGCGTAGATAAACAGGCCGCCAAAAGAGAATTTTTAACCAGTCCAATTTATAAAGATATGCTGCTCAGTGCCGATGGCACCACCACGGGCATTGTTGCGACTTTAAGTCTAGATCAGCAGTATCTTTCATTGGTCACCCAACGCGACAACCTGAGACTATTGCGAGATACCGAAGGACTGGATAATCAGCAACAGCTACAACTAGCGGCGGTGAGTAAGGAATTCCTTGATTACCGAACAGCCAAGACCGCAGAGGACCATCTTCGAGTAGCACAGGTTCGAAAACTGATGGATCAATATCGCGATCACGCCACCATATATCTTGGTGGTCCCGATATGATTACTGCGGATATGATCGACTTTATTAAAAGCGACTTGGCTATTTTTGGTATCGGCATCTTATTATTTATGGTGGCGACCCTAGCCTTTATTTTTCGCTCTGCAGGCTGGGTTATTCTCCCCGTGGTTACCTGCGCTGTATGCCTAACGATTGTTTTGGGATTTTTAAGTTGGATTGATTGGCGCCTGACAGTAATTTCATCTAATTTTGTTTCACTACTACTTATTATCACGCTGGCATTAACTATTCATCTAATTGTTCGCTACCGCGAACTGCGTGCAGTCAGCCCAAAAAAGGATCAGCGAACACTAGTAACAGAAACCATTGAATCTATGGCCAAACCTTGCCTGTATACGGTTTTGACCACTATTGTTGCATTCAGCTCATTGGTAGTAAGCAATATTCGCCCAGTTATAGATTTTGGCTGGATGATGACCCTCGGCATTATTGTGGCCTTTATGATTTCTTTTATTGTGATGCCTGCCGGCATGATGATTATGGGTAAAGAAAAAATGGCCGCCAAAAAGGATCGTAGCGGAGCTATCACCGCACAATTTGCACATTTCACTGAGCATCGTGGAACCTTTGTTTTGCTACTCGCTCTATTGCTAACTCTGTTATCGGGCTACGGTATTTCCCGCCTTGAAGTAGAGAATCGCTTTATCGATTATTTCAAAAGCGATACAGAAATTTATCGTGGAATGGAGGTAATAGATACAGCATTGGGCGGTACAACTCCGTTAGATATTATCCTACAGGCACCTGATTTTGAGCAGCCCTATGCCATAACATCCGAGAATGAACTCAATAACGACGACTATGATTTTGATGATGAGTATGATGAATTCGACGAATATGGCGAGTTTGACGAATATGGCGATATCGAAAATGACGTCGCAATCGAGCCATTAAAAGATAGCTACTGGTTCTCATCAGCAGGCTTAAACGTATTAACCGAACTGACCGATTTTTTACAGGCTCAGCCTGAAATAGGCAAAGTTAGCTCACTAGCGCAGCTCAATCAGGTTGCCACTGATTTAATGGGACATAAACTCAACGATTTTGAAATCGCTTTTATGCGCCAAAGTCTAAGCCAAGAGATCTATCGACAACTGGTGGCGCCTTACCTTATTGAACAGCAAGATGAAGCGCGAATACAATTGCGCGCCATGGAAACTGTTGGCTTAAAACGCAAAGAGCTGCTGGCAAAGATTCAGCAATTTGCCACTAAAGAGGTCGGCATAGCAGAGAGCGATATACGCTTTACTGGCCTATTGGTGCTCTATAACAATATGCTTCAAAGCCTATTCAAGTCTCAAATAATGACTCTGGGCGCAGTCTTCGTAGGCATTATGCTAATGTTTTTGATTCTGTTTCGATCACTTAAGCTTTCATTGATAGCCATTATCCCCAACTTTTTAGCCGCCGGCACAGTTCTCGGCGGCATGGGTATTTTTAATATCCCCTTAGATATGATGACTATTACCATAGCGGCCATTACAGTAGGTATTGGCGTGGATCATAGCATTCACTACATCACCCGATTTAGGCGTGAATTTGCCGTGGATAGCGACTATATAGCTGCTATGCATCGCGCTCACAGCAGTATTGGTCAAGCACTGTTTTATACCGCAATAACCATCATTATTGGCTTTTCAATTTTGGCACTATCTAACTTTATCCCTTCAATTTATTTCGGCCTATTAACCGGCTTGGCTATGATCGCCGCACTGCTGGGCTCTATGACGCTGCTACCGAAGTTAATTCTTACAATCAAACCACTAGGGAAATAATCGACAACCTGCTATGGCGCTAGTTACTTTACAAGATATCTATTTAAGCTACGGACAACCTCCACTTATTGATGGCATTAGCCTATCCATAGAGCGTGGTGAACGCGTCTGTCTTATCGGTCGCAATGGCGCCGGGAAATCCACCTTATTGAATATTTTAACGGGGAAAATTATCCCTGATGATGGACTAGTAAAAACCACAGATGGCGTGAAAATCGCTCAACTAGAACAGGCTGTTCCCACAGACACTCAGGGTAGCGTATACGAGGTGATCGCCAATGGTCTCGGCAAAGAGGGCGCATTAGCTCAAAGCTATTATCGACTAAGCGCAGAAGTAGCAGTCCAGCCAACCAAGAAAAATATGGCTGAACTCGAGGCCTGTCAGGCCGAGCTCGACCTTGTAGGTGGCTGGGATGTGAACTCAAGAGTTGACGCGATTATCACCAAGATGGGCCTCAATGCTAACACCGATATTGCTGACCTTTCTGGTGGTTACAAGCGACGAGTGCTATTGGCTCGCGCACTGGTAAGCGATCCAGATTTACTTATTCTCGATGAGCCTACCAACCACTTAGACATTGAGGCTATTCAGTGGCTTGAGTCCTTTCTTAAGAAATGGGAAGCGGCGCTATTGTTTATCAGCCATGACCGCGAGTTTATGGATAACCTGGCTACCCGATTTATTGAAATAGATCGCGGCAAAACCATGGAATTTAACTGCAATTACAATACCTATCTCAAGCGTAAAAAAGACATGCTTGAAACAGAAGACAAGCATAACGCGCTATTTGATAAGCGTCTCTCACAGGAAGAGGCATGGATTCGAGAGGGCATTAAAGCTCGCCGCACCCGCAATGAAGGACGCGTGCGCGCTTTAGAGGCAATGCGCGAGGAATTTGCCGCCCGTCGCAAACATCAGGGTAAAGCCAAGCTAAATGTTGTGGAAGCAGAAAAATCAGGCAAAATCGTGGTTGAAGCACGAGATATTAATTTTATATTCGAGGGCGACCCAGAGCAAAAAGCCATTGTAAAAGGCTTTTCCACATTGATTCAGCGCGGCGACAAAATTGGCCTTATTGGTGGCAATGGCTCAGGTAAAACCACACTTATAAAATTACTTCAGGGTGAGCTTTCCCCAAGCACGGGTACAATTAACATCGGCACCAACCTCAATATTGCCTACTTTGATCAGTATAGAAGCGCCCTAAACGAAGAAAAAACCGTACAAGATAATGTTTCCGGTGGTCGCGACATGATAGATGTTGGCGGCAAATCGCGACACGTTGTCAGCTACTTAAGGGATTTTTTGTTTGCACCAGAGCGCTGTCGGCAACCGGTAAAAGTGCTCTCTGGCGGAGAACGCAATCGTCTTCTTTTGGCCAAGCTTTTCACTCAGCCCTCTAACATGCTCATTCTGGATGAGCCGACCAATGATCTAGATATAGACACATTGGATCTTTTAGAGGAGCTCCTAATCGACTACAAGGGCACTATTATTCTGGTTAGTCATGATCGCGCTTTTATTAATAATGTAGTCACCAGTACTTTGGCGTTCGAGGGTAATGGCGCATTCAATAGCTATGTGGGTGGCTACAATGACTGGCTACGTCAGCGCACCCAGCAATTAAACCAAAGCAGCAAACCCAAGAAAACGGAAACTCGAGTTAAGAAAAAAACCACTAAACTATCCTATAAGGATCAGCGTGAACTGGATACATTGCCAGACCAAATCGAGAAATTAGAGATAGAGATTGCTGAAATATCTCAACAAATGAGCGACCCCGACTTCTTTAAGGGTGCGCGCGAGCAGGTTCAAAAAACAGAAGAACGGCTATCAGAACTGCAAAATCAGCTAAGTCACTGCTATGAACGCTGGGAAATACTCGAAAATCAGTAATATTTTAGCGATCAGCATAGCGAAAACGGTGGCAACTCTTTAAAATTGCCCTATATTCATTTAATGCGTACAAACATTATGAGCTCCAAGAAATCACCTAAAGTATTAATTATTGTCGACGGCTTTGGCTTCAACGATAGCGAAAAATACAACGCAATCTCTGCCGCTAATGCCCCTTACTGGCGTAACCTATGGGAAAATAATCCCAAAACATTAATTAGTACCTCAGGTTTGGCGGTGGGCTTACCCGAAGGACAGATGGGTAACTCAGAAGTAGGCCATATGACATTGGGGGCTGGTCGTGTGGTCTATCAAAACTTTACGCGCATTAATAAAGCAATTGCCGACGGCGATTTCTTTACTAACCCAGTATTTTGTGAGGCCATTGATGGTGCGGTCAAAAATGATAAGGCTGTGCATATCGTTGGCCTACTATCACCGGGCGGTGTCCACAGTCACGAAGATCATATCAATGCCATGCTTGAAATGGCTGTTCAGCGCGGCGCCAAAAAAGTCTATATTCATGCTTCCCTAGATGGTCGCGACTGCCCACCACGCAGTGCCAAGCCGTCATTAGAAAAAACTCAGGCTCTTTGCGATAAGTTGGGTACGGGAAAAATTGCCTCTATTATTGGCCGCTTCTTTTCCATGGATCGCGACAACCGCTGGGATCGGGTCGAACAGGCCTATCGCCTAATGACCGAAGCCCATGCTAGCCATACAGCCACCTCAGCCGTAGAGGGTTTAGAGGCAGCTTACAACCGCGATGAAAATGATGAATTTGTTCAGGCCACTGCAATTGTTGCTGAGGGCGAGGCTGCTATCGCTATTGAAGATGGTGATGCGATTATTTCCATGAACTTTCGCCCCGACCGCGCGCGCGAAATCACTCACGCCTTGGTAGATGAACAATTTGATGGCTTTGATCGCCAAAAAGTCCCTAGCCTTTCAAGCTTTGTTATGGCGACTGAATATGAGGCAACACTCGACTTACCCTGCGCCTACCCACCAGAAAATTTAATTAACTCACTGGGTGAGTATCTTGCCAACCAAGGTAAACAGCAGTTACGTATTGCCGAAACTGAAAAATACGCCCATGTGACCTTTTTCTTTAGCGGCGGTCGCGAAGCACTCTATGAAGGTGAAGAGCGAATCCTAATTCCCTCACCCGATGTAGAAACCTATGATCAAAAGCCAGAGATGAGCGCTTTTGAGGTGACAGACAAGCTAGTAGAGGCTATTGATTCTGGGCGCTTTGATACCATTATCTGCAACTATGCTAACTGCGATCAGGTTGGTCATACCGGCAACTTTGACGCCTCAGTTAAGGCAGTAGAAACCATAGATGAATGCCTTAAGCGGGTTATAGAAGCTGCTGCTCAGCAAGATGGAGAAGTATTAATTACTGCCGACCACGGCAATGTGGAAGAGATGTTCGATGAGGCTAGCAACCAGCCCCATACTCAACACACCACGCTTCCAGTACCCCTAGTATATGCTGGCTCACGCCAATTAACCTTAGATTCTGGCGGCTCTCTAGCTGATATAGCGCCAACTATTCTGGATATGATGGGAATAGATAAGCCCGCCGAAATGTCGGGCCGTTCGCTGATTCGCTAATGACTAAACTAAAGGCAAGGTCTTTTTTGGCGTTGCCCTTTTTAGGCCTTTTCTGCCTTAGCCTAAGCTTTTATGTAACGGCTGATAACCACCAGCAGGATGAACTAAAAGAACTCAAACGCAGTATTTCGACCCTTGAAAAAAAGCTTCAAAACCAGCGCCAAGAAAAGGGGCAGCTTCAAACTCAAATAGAAGCCGTTGAAATTGATGCAGCCAAACTAAATCGAAGTATTCGTAGCTTACGCACTCAAATCAACGTAGCGACCAAAAATCTCAAACGTCTTAAAAACAAAAAAAGTGCGCTAGAAAAGCGGATTGGTGACCAGCGCTCCGCTATTGCAGAGCATATTAGGTCAGCTCACAAAACTGGTAACGAGGAGCCGATTAAGTTACTGCTAAATCAGCAAGATCCTCTACAACTTGCTCGTATCCTTAAATATTATGATTATCTGCTAGAAGCCCGCAGCAAAAAAATTGAACAATTTACTACCGATATTAATCAATTAGATATAACTGTTGCGGAGATACAAACTACAAAAATTGCTTTAAATGATTCAAAAAACACATTAGAGACAGATCGCAAAAAGCTCGCTAACAATGTAAAAAACCGTAAAACCATACTCGACAAGCTCAACAAATCACTGCTATCGGGCAATAAACAACTAACTGGCTATCAGAAACAACGAAAACAGCTTGAAACCGTAATCAACACAGTAAAAAAAGCCGCCGAACGTATTGCCCCAGCAAAAAATTACCCATCGTTTATATCTAGCAAAGGCAAGCTAAGCTGGCCGGTAAAAGGCAAATTGACCCATAGCTTTGGCAGTCTGCGCGGCGGCGATCTGCGTTGGGAGGGCTGGCTTATTAACGCTCGAAGTGGCGCTGAAATTAAAGCTATCCACCATGGTCGTGTAGTATTCTCTAACTATCTGAGAGGGTTCGGCTTGCTAGTGATTATTGATCATGGCGATGATTATATGTCTCTATATGCCCACAACCAAACACTACTGAGAGAAACAGGCGATTGGATTCAAAGTGGCGAAGTCATTTCTCGCGCAGGAAATACCGGCGGCTTAACCAATCCTGCTCTATACTTTGAGATACGAGAGAAGGGAACGCCGATTAACCCAAAAATATGGCTAGTTAAACGCTAAGCCCCTTTTAATGCCCGTATATATAAATATGATTAGGTTATGCAGTATGTATAAAATTATCCTCGCCGCCAGTTTGATTCTGGCCAGCACACTTAGCTTTGGCAGTGAAGCCGATAGCCAAAAGGCTACCAAAGAATTGCAGTTATTTTCTCAGGTTCTAGAAAAAGTACGGGGAAGCTATGTCGATGTCCCCTCTGACAATCAACTGCAAGAAAATTCTATAGAAGACCTTCTGGATAATCTGGACCCGTATTCATCCTATCTCGATAAAGATGAATATAAACAGCTTCAGGGAAAGACCTCGGGCAATGCCGGAGGTTTGGGCATTGATATCAGCATTAACAAAGAGATAGTGCAGGTAGTGACAACCCTTGACGATAGCCCAGCGAGGCTCGCAGGCATCCTGTCGGGCGATCAAATCATAGATATTAACTACCAAACTATTGAAGGCATGGATCTTAAGCAGGTAACTGCCGAATTGCGCGGCAAACAGGGTTCGGAGATTATCTTAGGTATCGCAAGACCCGGCCAGTCTGAAAGAATTGAATTCACCTTGCAGCGCGAATTAGCCCCAAAAAGCTCAGTGCGCAGCCAGATGCTTGAAAAGGGTATTGGCTATATACGCATAGCGGTATTTCAAGCGGAGACTAGCGAAGAATTTAAATCTGCAATCCATCAACTTCAAGCCGACAGCCCGCTTCAAGGCTTGGTATTGGACCTTAGAAACAACCCCGGCGGACTAATGCCCATATCGGTTGAAGTCGCAGATACTCTGATTGATCAGGGGCTATTGCTGTATACCGAGGGGCGCTTACCTGATGCCAACAAGCAGTACTATGCCACCTATGGTGATCTCACCAATGGTGCACCGATTGCGGTTCTTATTAATGGCGGCAGTGCATCAGCATCCGAAATTGTTGCCGGCGCCCTTCAGGATCAAGAGCGAGCAACTATTATAGGTACACAGAGCTATGGTAAAGGCTCGGTACAATCGGTTATGCCACTAGGTGATGGACGGGCAATTAAGCTAACCACTGCCCACTATCTAACCCCTAGCGGACGATTTATTCATGGGCAGGGAATTGAGCCAGATATTATTGTCGAGTCGTCTAGCCCAGAAGCTGGCAGCAATGATAATCAGATCACTCAGGCAGTTCTTAGCTTAAAGCAATCTTAGTCGAAAATTCGATTACTCTGCTTCTAACCTATCGACCTTTTGGAAGCCTCGAGGCAGTTTATGCCCTCGGCGTCCGCGTTCACCGCGATAGTGCTCCAAGTCTTTTGACTTCATAACCAAGTAGCGCTTGCCCGAGTGAACCACCAGCGAGCCACCTTCTGGTATCACCGCAAAGTCGACCACAAATTCTTCCCGCGCCTGTAATCTGGAGCTTGGAATATTAATAATTTTATTGCCTTTACCTCTGGATAACTCAGGCAAATCACTCAGCGGGAAGGCAAGCAGTCTGCCCTCATTACTGACTGCGGCAATGAGCAGATTTTCATCGGAGACTAATTTAGGGCTCAGTATTTTACCGCCCTTTGGAATAGACACCACGGCTTTACCCGCTTTGTTTTTGGTAAATAAGTCGCCAATTTTTGCGACAAAACCATAACCAGCATCGGTACCTAAAAGAATCTTTTGCGAATCATCGCCCATGACCAAATGGGTAAATAACGACCCAGCAGGGGGGTTTAGCCTGCCAGTAGCCGGCTCACCCTGACCTCGCGCGGAGGGCAATGTATGGGCGGATAGGGCATAGAATCGACCGGTGGTATCCTGCAAAAATACATTTTGGTTACTGCGCCCTAAGGCTGAAGATAGGAATTTATCCCCGGCTTTATAATTTAAGCTTGTTGGATCAATATCGTGGCCCTTGGCCGCTCTAAGCCAACCTTTATCGGAAAGCACGACGGTCACAGGTTCTGCGGTCACTAGATCCTTTTCACTAAAGGCTTGGGCTTCTGTGCGTTCTTTGAGTACTGAACGACGCTCGTCACCATATTCTTCAGCACTGGCTTTAAGCTCTTTTTTGACCAGTGTTTTGAGCCGAGCATCAGAACTTAGTAGCAATTCTAACTCGGCTTTCTCTTTAGCTAACTCTTCTTGCTCGGCACGAATTCTAACTTCTTCTAGACGCGCTAACTGACGTAATTTAGTGTCCAGAATATAGTCAGCTTGCAGATCGGAAAGCCCGTATTTTTGCATTAATGCCGGCTTGGGATGATCCTCAGTACGAATAATATGAATGACGTCGTCAATATTCAAAAAGGCGATTAATAAACCATCTAATAGGTGCAGGCGTTTCTCTACTTTTTGTAATCGATAATCCAGTCGGCGACGGGTGACATCAATTCTAAAACTTAACCATTCTTTCAAAATTCGTCTGAGATTCATTACCGCTGGCTTGCCATCGACACCGATAATATTCAAATTGATACGGTAGCTACGCTCTAGATCGGTGGAGGCAAATAGATGATCCATCAATGTATCTATATCTACGCGATTGGATTTTGGTGTAATCACCAAGCGTGTTGGGTTTTCATGGTCTGATTCATCGCGAAGATCAGCCACCATAGGCAATTTTTTATTGCGCATCTGAGTGGCAATTTGCTCTAAAACCTTGGAACCTGACGATTGAAATGGCAGGGCAGTGACAATAATATCGCCGTCTTCTTTATCCCATACAGCGCGCATTTTCACTGAGCCACGACCGGTTTCATAGGCCGCCTGAATATCTGCTTTAGGGGTTATTATTTCTGCATCAGTGGGGAAATCCGGCGCCTTGATAAAGTTCATTAGCTCGGGGATATCCGCCTTTGGATTATCCAGTAAATGCAAGGTAGCACTGACTACCTCATTGAGATTATGCGGCGGGATATCAGTTGCCATACCCACGGCAATACCTGTGGTGCCATTGAGTAAAATGCTCGGCACCCGCGCCGGCAATATCTCTGGCTCTTCTAATGATGCATCGAAATTAGGGCGCCAGTTACTGGTGCCCTGACCTAATTCAGAAAGCAATAATTCTGCATATTTTGATAACTTAGATTCGGTATAACGCATGGCGGCGAAGGATTTTGGATCATCCTGAGATCCCCAGTTGCCCTGACCATCGACTAGCGGATAACGATAGGAAAAAGGCTGCGCCATCAACACCATGGCTTCATAGGCAGCGCTGTCGCCATGGGGATGGAATTTACCAATCACATCACCCACAGTTCTGGCTGATTTTTTATATTTAGCCGTTGCCTTGAGACCCAGTTCGCTCATCGCATAAACAATACGTCGCTGTACTGGCTTAAGACCATCGCCAATATGAGGCAGGGCGCGATCGAGAATCACATACATTGAATAATCAAGGTATGCCTGCTCGGTGTAGCTACTTAGTGATCGGCTTTCAAGACCCTGATCATTAAAGGTGACTGTATGGTTCATTACCCTTCCTTTCCTTCATCATCTTGTAAGATATTGTATTTAAATACTGCCGGTATCGGCTAAATTACCTTTGGTTTCTAACCATTGGCGCCTGTCTGGCGAGCGCTTCTTTGCCAACAGCATATCGAGTACCGAGTTGGTATCATCGCCCGGCGCTAATGTCAGCTGAACCAAACGCCTTGTATCTGGATCCATCGTGGTCTCACGCAGTTGTAGTGGGTTCATTTCACCCAACCCCTTAAAACGCTGAACATTCACCTTGCCGCGCTTGCCCTCAGCTTCGATTCGGTCGAGAATCCCCTGCCTTTCTGCATCATCGAGTGCATAGTAAACGTCTTTGCCCACATCAATTCTAAATAATGGTGGCATGGCCACATACACATGGCCACTGGCTACCAGTGGGCGGAAATGGCGGACAAAGAGTGCACAGAGTAGGGTGGCAATATGCAGTCCATCGGAATCCGCATCGGCGAGAATACACACCTTGTGATAACGCAGATCATCTACCGACTCTAATCCCGGATCCACCCCCAGAGCTACCGATATATCATGTACCTCTTGAGAGCCAAGAATTTCCTGAGAATCCACCTCCCAAGTATTTAGAATCTTGCCGCGCAACGGCATAATCGCTTGATTTTCACGGTTGCGTGCCTGCTTAGCAGAGCCACCCGCCGAATCACCCTCTACCAAAAAGATTTCGCACTGTTCTGGCTCGTCGCTGGAACAGTCTGCCAATTTACCCGGTAGTGCCGGCCCCTGAGTGACCTTTTTACGCACCACTTTTTTGCTGGCACGCATACGTCTTTGAGCGTGCAAAATACACAACTCAGCAAGTTTTTCGGATTCTTCGGTATGCTGGTTAAGCCACAGACTAAAGGCATCTTTCACCACGCCGGCAATAAATGCCGCGACTTCTCTTGAGGATAAGCGATCTTTGGTTTGACCAGAGAATTGTGGATCGGCCATTTTTGATGAGAGCACAAAACTACAACGATCCCAAATATCATCTGGGGTAAGCTTTACCCCTCTAGGCAACAGATTGCGGAATTCACAAAATTCACGCATGGCCTCTAATAGACCCGTACGCAGACCGTTGACATGGGTCCCGCCCTGAGGCGTTGGAATGAGGTTAACGTAGCTTTCTTGAACCAGCTCACCACCCTCGGGCAGCCATTGCACCGCCCAATCCACCGCTTCATTTTCTGCAGCAAAGGCACCGATAAACGGCTCTACTGGCAATACTTCCCAGCCATGCAATGCATCCGCAATATAATCTTTTAGCCCATCTTCGTAGAACCATTCCAAGCTTTCGCTGGTGTTTTCATCATAAAAACTCATGGTTAGGCCGCTACAGAGTACCGCTTTGGCTCTGAGCACATGACGCAATCTTGAAACACTGAATTTAACGGAATCAAAATATTCAGGGTTGGGCCAAAAACGCAAAATAGTGCCTGTATTGCGCTGGCCACAGCTATCGACTACCGCCAAGTCTGAGGTTTTATCGCCATTGGCAAACTGTATTTGATGTACCTTACCGCCTCTTTTAACCGTAACATCCAAACGGTTTGAAAGGGCATTGACCACCGACACACCCACACCGTGTAACCCACCAGAAAACTGATAATTATTGTTGGAGAATTTACCACCAGCGTGCAGAGTGGAAAGAATGACCTCTACCCCCGGAAGACCCTGCTCCGGATGAATATCTACTGGCATCCCGCGACCATCGTCACAAACTGAAAGGGATCCATCTTTGTGAAGCGTGACATCTACTCGACGAGCATGGCCGGCCAAGGCCTCATCAACACTATTATCAATGACCTCTTGAGCCAAATGATTGGGGCGACTGGTATCTGTATACATACCGGGACGTTTTTTGACCGGATCTAGCCCCGTGAGTACTTCAATATCTTCTGCGTTATAGTTGCTCATTGTTTAAGAGTACTTTTTCAGTTATTGGTTTTTATGCACGTTAGTTAAGAATTCCATATTTGCTGGCAAATGTCGCTGATAATCCACAAAACTATGATCGCCCCCAGCCTCTGTTTCAATATGGCAACCCTGATAGTGATGCTGTGCCAACCGATAATCTAATACCTCATCACCTGTTTGCAATAGCAGCTTATAATTTTGCTTGCGCTTAATTTTTTCTGGATTCAATCGAACATATTCTTCAATATGTTCAGGCTCAAAAATCCAGCGTTCTCCAGTCACGAAATTCTCATTTTCTCCCAGCCATGAGTGTAACCCAGAACCTGGGTTGACGGCAGGATTTATCAGTACAGCCGGCAAGTTATATTGCTCGGCAAGGCAGGTGGCAAAAAAACCACCCATTGAGCTACCTATTAAATAAACAGGCTGAGGCAAATGAGCTTCTATTATTGGCCTAAGCATACCCATAACCTCCGAAGCATAGGGCGATAACTGTGGACAGCAGTAACTTATATGTGGTGCATTGAGTCGCACCCACTGCTCAGTTTCAATCGCTTTTTTCGACTGCGGGGAGCTGTTGAACCCATGCAAGTAAAGTAGTATCGACATAGTTTTAGCTGACCTAAAATCCAAGGCTTATTATAGTCATATAAGTGATATTGTCAGCGGCTGATTTAAGCCTAGGCATTGGCAGTATTCGATGCCAAAAATTGTACCCCCGTTTCTATATGTCCACTGGGATGCAAGTCGATCCACCGGTAAGCAGGCGACTGATGGCCGAGAGAAAATTCAACGGACCTTGGCTCAAATTGAAAACAGGTAGAAGGGGTTGAATAGACCGCAATTCCACCCCAATTTGCCTCATGCTGTTGATGTATATGACCATTTACAACCGCCCTAACCTTGCCATGTGAAGCTAACAGTGTATAAAGCTGCTGATGATTGGCTATGCGATGCTGGTCAACCCAATGACTATTAACTGCAATTGGACTGTGGTGCATAGCCACTAAAATATTTTTATCCGATAGATTGGCTAGATGCTGCTCTAGTTGCTGCATCTCAGTTTTGGAAATTAGCCCCCCAGGTTGACCGGGTATTGAGCTATCCAGCATGATTATTGCCCAGTTATTAGCTTCAAAAACTGGCGTAAATGGGAAATTTTTTAGATATTGCCGCATCCTATCCATACTGTCATGATTGCCCGCTAGCCACAGCGCCTGCTTTCCTTCAGCGGATAATAGCTGATCTACTTGCTGGTATGCCTCAGGCTGACCATCGCTAGCAATATCACCGGTAATCAACAGCCTATCGTCTCCTCGCCCATCGCGCTTGATGGCCGTGAGAACAGACTGAAGACTTTTATAGGTTTTTAGATGTCTACAGGTGAAATCTGGTATAGGCCCAATATGCAAATCAGTAATCTGGGTTAGCTTTAAGACCGTCACTGACTTAACTACTTTGCGCTTGGGCAATACGTCTGTGGCGTAAAGCCTGATAAAGTAGCTCGCCTAAAAAGATATTCCACTGCCACTTATCATCTCTTGACTGAGGCCCCTTGCGCTCCACAAGAGCCCAAGGGATGGTGCTATCTGAACACCATTCAATGACCTCTGCCATCTTGGCATCTCGGTAAATTCTTGCTTTAAGCTCAATACTTGGCAGCCATTTTGGACGGGTAGATTCCACTCTAATAAACAGAGTGGAAGTAAATTTGGCTAACTCAATTACCTTAAAGTCTAGGATCGATTTTTGCGCATTTTTAATTTGAAAACTACCCCCCAGACGGAGGTCTTCCTCTGTCAGGCGCGCCAGTCGACTGTAGTTCAGCTCGCATTCTCTGTGTAAGCAAGCCAGACTAAAATTTTGTCTTTGCATAGGTAGTTAAGGTAGTAAATGTGATTAAAAAATATACCTGATTCTGAGGCATTATTCCATCAACACCGATCGGATAAATGTAGGCCTCCATAAATTACTATTTGCGACCTAAGGGTTCATTATTGATCATAATATGCCTGATTAACGTCATTTATCTGTATTTTTTTACTCTTCTTAACATCTTGCGGGCTTGGTGATTGTTTATCCACTAGGTTAAATATTATGATAGGGCATAATAGGCAACATCTTGCCTCAGGATAAGGCCACAAATAATGCATGGAGAAAATATGCTATCAATCAATAAAATGTTTACATTAATCGCTTTGATAGCGCTTGTAAGCACATCAGCGAGAGCAGAGACACTTGCCGAAATTTACCAGTCCGCCGTAAAAAATGATCCTATCACTGGTGCAGCTAAGGCCACCTACAGGGCTAAAAAGGAAACCTTAAAGCAAGGCAGGGCTGTTTTATTACCACAATTAACTGCATCCTCTACTAAAAAAGAGCCAACAGATACTGGATCTGATCAAACCACCTATACAGCAAGCCTTAGCCAGTCATTGTTTAATATTCCAGCTTGGTTCCAGTTCCAAAGCGCCAAAAAAATGGATCAGGTGGCTGAAGCAAATTTCGCCGCCCAGCAACAGTCGCTCATTATTAGAGTCAGTGAGTCCTACCTTAATGTACTTCGCGCCCATGATAATAAGCAAACCCGCAAGGCCGAAGAATTAGCCATTCAACGACAGCTAGAACAGGTTACAGAGCGATTTGAGGTGGGCCTGTTACCGATTACCGATGTACACGAGATTCAAGCCATTTTTGATGACGCCTCGGTCAATAGTCTCGAGGCCAATGGTGCTCTTGATATAGCCTTTGAGCAACTACAGGTTCTCAGCGGCACTAGCCACAATCAGCTGGCTGGCCTAAAAGATAGCTTTACAGCTGAAGTACCTAATCCAATATCGGCGGAGTCTTGGGTAGAATTCGCCTTAACGAATAATTTCGAACTTAAAGCAAGCCAACTGACTCAGCAAGCGGCTCATCAAACTGCCAAAGCAGCCAAGGCGCAGCACTTACCAAAAATTTCAGTTTCTGCCGACTACAGCAAGCGCAGCATTGATCCCTCAGCCACAACTGAACGCGATGAGCAAACCGCGGTTAATTTAAAACTTACAATGCCTATATTTTCTGGCGGGCTCACTAGCTCTCAAGCACGTCAATCGTCTTATCAAGCGCAGGCCGCAGAACAGAATTATATCGCGACAAAACGCAACACCATGCAATCCGCTCGTTCAAACCATCAGCTAGCTATCACCAATGCGGCAAGAGTTAAGGCTCGAAAACAGGCCATTACATCGGCTGAAAGCGCATTAAAGGCAACTCAAGCAGGCTACGAAGTTGGAACTCGCAATATCGTGGATGTATTAATAGCACAGAGAACGCTATTTCAAGCCAAGCGTAATTTTTCTAATGCAAGATATGACTATATTCTTTCGATGATGCGACTCAAACAAGTGGCTGGACAGTTGTCGCCGAAGGATATTTTTGAACTAAGTGATTGGCTTGATCTAGACATTAATATCAAGCGCTTCAATTAGGCTACTTGGTGCTCATTGAGTAACACACTATATATCAAGTTTTTCAATACATGGTAATGTTTGATCTTGCTGTTTAGTTCGTAATATAAGCTCGTACTTTATTCTACGTAGAATATTTTTTGCATTGCTTAACATGGAGGTTGTTCCTCTTCTGATACCCTGCTCTTCAATGTCACTAATGCCGCCCTTGGTCGGCGAAGCAACAGATGGGAAGGTACTCAATATTTTTAAATCAGCCTCCCACCAATGCTGTATATCCACATCAACTGGACGACCAAATTTACTAAAATTAGATATTAATTTTTTAGCACCGCTATAGCTTACTAGCTGGGCAGGCGTTGATATTGGTATTTTTTTTAATACACAAAGATGATGCTTGTTGGTAATCGGTGTTGATGCAATAATTTTAGGCTTTAATTTTCTAACATACAGCTTGATCATATCAAAATCATTTGAGTAGGCGCTTAAATGCTCGGCGATTGATTTAAAATTATCGCCAAGTTGGATATCATCCTCAAGAATCAAAGCGCAAGAAATTTTTTGATCTACGATGGTTTGCCATACCTTAATATGACTTATATAACAGCCTATTTCTCCAAGCCCTAATGGGCGACGGTAGTTCTTTTGGTTTAGTTTTGGACAGTAATGTTCAGCAATCTCTTGTTTTGATAAATCAGCACCATAGACTCCAGAAATTCGCTCAAAAGGTATATCCAGATGATTAAGCCGCTCTGAAATCCTTGCCATGCGCTTTGTGCTTTTATCCAAATTAATCACAAATACTGGGGGTATAACCACTGTCACTAATCCTTTAGTCTATTCAGCAAGCCTTAGAAAAAATTTTGTCTTTAACTCCTTGTCTTTTCAATAATAGCAGAAGTTGAAATAGATGGTGTTCTTGGCAAATAAACCACCTGGCATATAGATTTTAAATGATCAAACTTTCCGGACCAGTCATCCCCCATAACTAAAATATCAGCCTCCTGCTCCTTTAAATAAGAAGCTTTTAACTCTAGACTTTCCTCCAGAAACACATCATTAACACCTTTGATCATGCTAATAATTTCCATACGCTCTTCTTCTGAAAATTCAGGAAATTTGTTCTTTTTGGAAAAATTTAGCTGATCAGAGGACACACCCACCACTAAGCGATCACCCAACGCCCTTGCTCGAGATAGAAGCCTAACATGCCCTACATGCAAAAGATCATAGGTGCCAAAAGTAATAATAGTTTTCATTTTTTTCCTAATAGCCTGAAACGCTTATTTATTGCCCAACAGATAATCTACAATCCTCTCGCTAGCTTTGCCATCTAGTACACCTGCCATTTTTTCAGCATAACGCAGCCTCTGATCAGAAAGAGCTTTTGGATTAAGCATCTGTTCTGAGACATTGTTTATTAGCATTTTATAAGAGTCTGAACGAATAGCAACTTTAGAATATTCTTGGTAATCTTTATCCATGCGCTTTTTAAAACGAAAGGAAAAAATCCCTCTATAGGTCCAGCGCAATTTTAGAAAATTACACCAAATTACTGGTTTATCTAAAACCGCAAATTCAATAATTGCTGATGAAATATCACTTATTAGCAAGTCAGCTGTAGCCATAAAAGGCACCAGAGAATAATCATCAATCTTTGCTAAATAAACATTATCATATTTAGCCCAATGCTCAAGCAATTTTCGCTGTCCTTTATACTTCTCTTTACTTAGAGAAAAATAATGAGGCTTAATCAAAATATTAAATTCTTGAAAATCCTCTGGAAAGTTTTTAGGGAATCGTTCGATGCTACTAGGGTAAAAAGTGGGCGCGTAAAGAATGGTTTTTTTGCTTGAGTCTAAACCCAAACTTTTTAAATTTGACCCACAGGTATCACCATTGAAGATAGAATCTAGCTTGCAAAACCCTGCATCAATAAATTGATTTCTGGGATACATGCTTTTGAGACGATTTGTTTTATATTTTCCCTCTACAAACCGCACAGTAGTGGCAGTATCTGACTGGGTATAATAGCTAGCTTTGGCGCCAATACCATGACCGACCTGAGCGGATTTACTGACCCTGTGCACATCATTGAGAAAAGGAAATATATTGCTAAAAAATACCCAATCCGCTTTTTTAGCTTGATAGTAATTATTTGCCTCGGATTGATTATCAACCCAAACAGAGTTTAAATTTTCTTTTTCAATAATATTTTCTATTATTGCGTCAAATTTACCATGATAGAAAATGAACGCAGTATTGCCCTTGCCTCTCTTTATAAGCTCATGGTGGATTGGAAGATACTGCGGCAAATAGTACAGCTCTTGTACATCAAAACATACAGTCGCGATATCAATGGGCAAAGAGTTCAAAATCCACCATCTCCAGATTTGGTACTATTTACTCACCAGCGTTAACCATTGCCCATAGTCGGCATTTTTTCCACGCACCAAATCAAAGTATGCCGACTGCAGTGAGGCGGTAAGAGTCCCGCGCGTACCACTTCCAATAATACGGCTGTCATACTCTCGAATCGGCACAATCTCGGCGGCAGTTCCACTAAAGAATGCCTCATCACTAATATAGACCTCATCGCGAGAGATACGCTTTTCATGGACCTCAACGCCCTGATCTGCGGCTAATTTAAAGACTGTATCGCGGGTAATACCATCCAAGCAGGAGGTAAGATCTGGGGTATAGATTGCACCATTGCGAACAATAAAGAAATTCTCTGCACTACCCTCGGCAACATAGCCCTCAGGGTCAAGCATAATGGCTTCGTCACAACCGGAATCCAACGCTTCACGCAGTGCTAACATTGAGTTGATGTAGTTACCACTAGCCTTAGCTTTAACCATGGTGATATTCACATGGTGTCTGGTGTAGGAAGATGTACGCACTTTTAGTCCAGACTCTAACGTCTCTGGCGAGGTATAGGATGGCCATTCCCATGCGGCAATACCCAAATGTACTTTCAGTCCTTCTGCTCGCAGGCCCATGCCCTCTGAACCAAGAAATACCAACGGACGAATATAGCCTTCTTTTAGGTTGTTCTCTCGAACCACTTCACAGATTGCAGCACTGACCTCTTCTTCTGAGTAGGGTATTTCTAAATGCAGGATTTTGGCAGAATTGAATAGACGTCGCACATGGTCTTCAAGGCGAAAAATACAGGTACCCTTATCTGTTTCATAGGCACGAATACCCTCAAAAACGCCTGTTCCGTAGTGCAGTGATGACGTCAAAAAATGTGTCTGCGCATCGCGCCAGTCCACTAGCTTGCCATCCATCCAAATAAAACCGTCTCGGTCTGAAAATGCCATCGACCTAATCCTCTTTCTTGTGATTACTTAAAAAACTCTGCCAGCATAACTGAACAGCCTCACGCTGCTTAGTAAATTCTGACAACAATACTTCAGCAGGACGATTTTGCAATTGCAAATCATGGGCTGCCGAGCGATATATCTTATAGGCTTCTATCAATTGCTGAGCCTGTAGCTCGCTAATGACCTCTGCGTTCGACATGGCTTCTAACAATCGAACGGTATCTGTCCACTGAACTAATGGTTCAAATTTATGGGACCAAGCCAAGACCGCAAATTGAACCATAAATTCAATATCTACGATACCTCCAGATGCCTGCTTTAGGCAGTATTTGCCATCTTTTGTGCTTTTATCCAGATGTTTGCGCATTTTAATACGCATTTCAGCTACATCATCGCGCAATTTTTCGATATTTCTTTTTTTACGCAGCTGGTCAATACGAATAGCTTTGAACCCTTGGGCTGTTATTTTATCACCAGCTATCACTCTTGAGCGAACCAGCGCTTGATGCTCCCAAGTCCATGCACTTTGTTGTTGATACTTTTCAAATGAGCTTAAACTGGAAACCAACATGCCTGAATTACCCGAGGGCCGAAGCCGCATATCTATCTCATAGGCCATGCCAGCATGAGTTGATGTCGATAAGAGATGAATAATTCGCTGACCAAGACGGGCAAAGAATGTAGAACTATCAACAGACTCGAGGCCGCCTGAAGTTTCACTGGCCAAATCATCATGCAAAAAAACCAGATCTAAGTCAGATTTATAACCCATCTCCAAACCACCTACTTTGCCATAGGCGACAACAATAAACCCTGGGGTTGCACTGCTATCCGCCTTATCCATAGGCGGTGCTGGGGTGCCATATTTGACCGCCATTTGATGCCAGGCAACATTTGCCACATGCTCTACAACCACTTCGGCTGTCCATGTCAGTTGGTCACTGGCCTCCATCAAAGAAAGACGACCGGTAATCTCACTGGCCGCAATACGTAAATTGCAGGCGCGAACAAAGTAGCGAATAACCTCCATTTGTTGTTCCTGATCGTTAACATCAAGGCGCAGAGTTTGCTGACGCAGTTGATCTTGCAAATCGATTTTAGTCTGATTGGCATAAAGGTTTCTGGGATCTAACAATTCATCTAACAAATCTGGAAAAGCAGTGAGCTGATCTGCAATCCATTGGCTGCGCTGACATAGCAGCGCCAACTGCTCCAAAGCCTGTGAGTTTTCTATTAATAATGTGAGATAAACACTTCGCCGCAGAACAGCTTGAATCAAGTTAAACACTAATCCAAAGGTGCGATCACTGTGCTCTTGCGTCGCACAAACTCGAAGTACCTCGGGCATCAGTGCATCTAGGCGAGCCCTTGGAACCGCGGCTAGAGCAACCACCGCGCGACTGGCATAAAACTGTTTAAGCGTCTCAATAATGGCTTTTGGTTGTTGGTAATTTAGCGCCTGAAGCAGAGCGATACTCTCGTCTGCATTCATCTCTGGTCGCCAATCAGGCTCGGAACTATCTTGCTTAGTGGAAATTTCTTCCTCATCGGCAATCATATTAGCGAAACAGCGATGAACATTTTCTCTGTGACTATCTAACTGATGTAAAAATTCATCCCAACTAGGCTCTGCCATTGCTGAGGATACACGCTGTTGTGTTACTTCATCTAGTGGCAATTGCTGAGTTTGCTTATCATCGATTGCCTGAAGTACATGCTCTGTATTACGTAAAAACTCGTAGGCATTCCACAGCATTACCTTTTCGTCTTCGGTTAACAATCCCTCCACCGCGATCTGCTCTAACGCCTGATGGAATGACTGAACCTGCAAGCCCTGTAATCGGCCACCTCGAATAAGCTGAAAGCTTTGTACTATAAATTCAAGCTCTCTAATACCCCCGCGCCCAAGTTTGATATTGCTTTGCATACCTTTGCGAGCAACTTCGAGATTAATTTTTCGCTTAAGGTCGCGCAATTGCTCAATCGCGCCATAATCAAGATAGCGCCGATAAACAAAAGGATTCAAAATTTCTTCAAGCTTTTCGATGCTTTCTTTGCCGCCAGTCACCGCCCTCGCCTTGATCATTGCAAAGCGCTCCCAGCCACGACCCTGAGTGGTATAGTAATCCTCTAAAGCGGCAAAATTTTGCACCAACGGGCCACTCTGACCATAGGGCCGCAAACGCATATCAACGCGGAACACAAAGCCATCAACCGTCTGTGCATCAAGGGAAGTAATCAGCTTTTGCCCAAGGCGTTCAAAAAATTGTTGATTGGATACTGAACGTTTTGCACCCTCGGTTTCGCCCGCCTCTGGGTAGGCAAAAATAAGATCGATATCCGATGAAAGATTAAGTTCCCCACCGCCCATTTTACCCATAGCAATTACCAGTAAACGCTGCTCATTGCCGTTGCTATCTATAGGTCTGCCAAAATCTGTGACTACTATGGGGTGGAGATAATCTAATGCAACCTGAATACAGGCTTCAGCCAATAGGGTGACATCTCGGGTAGTTTCGGTTAAATCCGCTAAGCGGTTGAGATCGCGCCAGATAATACGCTGCATTTCACGTCGACGAAATAGTCTTAACTGCCTACTCAGCTCTGACTCATCGTTAACGGCTTTGATTCGATGAACTTGCTTATCAAGCGACTGCACCAAACTGTCTGATGAATAAGATCTATGGAGGTCGCCGCTTTCCACCAACTGGCGAAAACCACAGGGATTACTGATCGCCTGATTGGCGGCAAAATCACTGCATCCCCATGTAAGTTGAAGCTGCTGAAAAAATTTAGGCTCTTCTAAGCGCTTTTTTAACCATGCAGAATCCTGCTCCCTATCAAAATAGAGATTTAACTTGGTTTCAAAGGACTGCTGTATTGAAGCGTTATTCATTGCTTATTAATTTGGCGGCTTAGACTTAATCAGTATCATAGCATGCTAAATATACGCTTTTCCCCATGGTTTTGGGTAATAAATCTGTCTTCTAAGTCTGTTTATTTCTTATCAATCACTGCACCTCTGTCGCTCAGAGCACAAAAACAATATAATCGCGCCATGAAATCAGATAGCTATGTGGAATTTTTCCGCCAAACATCGCCCTATATCCACAAACACAGGGGTAAGACCTTTGTTATCGCCCTTGATGGCGATACGGTTGCGCACGCTAATTTTCATCGTACTATCCATGATATAGCCCTATTGCAAAGCTTGGGTATTCGCATTGTTCTGGTACATGGTGGACGACCACAAATTGACCAGCGCATTGCGCAATCTGGCGAGAAAAGTAAATTTCATAATCAGTTAAGAATCACCGACAGCAGCGCCATGCAATCGGTTAAAGAGGCACTGGGAAGTACAAGATGGCAAATTAAAGCCGAGCTATCTACTGGATTGCCTAACTCACCTATGCACGGCGCACAGATTAAAGCCATTGGCGGTAATTTTATTACGGCTAAACCACTTGGCATTATTGATGGCGTTGATTATCAGCATACCGGTGAGGTGCGAGGAATTGATGCCGAGTCTATCCAACAACAGCTAGAACTTGGCGGCTTGGTTTTGCTATCTCCAATTGGTTTTTCACCCACTGGTGAAGCGTTTAATTTAAGTTACCAAGAGGTTGCAGCTAAAACAGCCATCGCAATTAATGCGGAAAAGCTTATTTTAGTCACTGAAGTAACGGGCATTTTGGAAGATAAAAATCTTATTAGAAGCCTTTCTGTACCTGAAGCAAAAAGCCTGCAAAAAACCAGCAAAGATTCAGCGCAAAATAAACTTTTAAGCACTGCCTACTCTGCCTGTAGTCAGGGTGTTAACCGCGTTCATCTAGTCAGTTGTGCAGAAGATGGCGCCCTGTTAACCGAGTTATTTACCAGAGATGGTAGCGGAACACTGGTAATGCAGGATCATTCCGAGGTCATTAGACCTGCGGGGATTGATGATGTCGGCGGTATTTTGGATTTAATCGCACCCTTAGAAGAACAACAGATTTTAGTCAAACGCTCACGTGAGTTATTGGAAACCGAAATTTCACAATTTACCTTGGTGGTTCACCCTGAGGGAAACTTGCTCGGTTGTGCCGCGCTGTACCCAATTCCCAACAGCCATGAAGGCGAAATTGCGTGCATGGCGACTGATCCAGAATTTTTGGGGCAGGGTATAGCCTCTAGGCTATTACAGCGCCTTGAAGCTGATGCTGTAAAGATGGGTATCAAAAAACTGTTTGTACTGACTACTCAAACGGCTCACTGGTTTTTGGAAAAGGGTTTTGTTGAAACTGAGTTGACTAATTTGCCAAAGCAAAAGCAATCGCTATATAACTATCAACGCAATTCGCGGATTTTTAGCAAAATTCTTTAGTGCATGATTGGCTACCTGTAGTAAAATCAAATTTAATACATACAACTGTTAAGAGACAAATAATGCCTAAGTATCGTTCCCATACCACCACTCAGGGTCGCAATATGGCAGGCGCCAGAGCACTTTGGCGTGCCACTGGCATGAAAGATGATGACTTTAACAAGCCAATGATCGCCATTGCTAATTCCTATACTCAGTTTGTGCCCGGGCATGTACACCTAAAAGATATGGGTGATCTTGTGGCCGGCGAAATTGCCAAAGCTGGTGGTATTGCTCGCGAATTTCACACCATTGCGGTGGATGATGGCATTGCTATGGGCCACGATGGCATGCTCTATTCATTGCCCTCACGCGATGTGATTGCCGATTCGGTTGAATATATGGTGAATGCTCACTGCGCTGATGCCTTAGTTTGTATCTCTAACTGCGATAAGATCACTCCAGGCATGTTAATGGCGGCTATGCGCCTAAATATTCCGGTTATTTTTGTTTCTGGTGGCCCAATGGAAGCGGGAAAAACTAAATTAGCCGATCATAATTTAGATTTAGTGGATGCCATGGTGATTGCTGCCGATGAAACCGCTAGCGATGAAAAGGTCGCTGAGTACGAGCGCTCTGCCTGCCCAACCTGTGGCTCCTGCTCAGGTATGTTTACGGCTAATTCTATGAACTGCTTAACAGAAGCTTTGGGTTTGTCGCTTCCAGGCAATGGCACCACTCTGGCAACACATTCTGATCGCAAAGCATTATTTGAAGAGGCTGGTCGCACCATTGTGTCACTGGCAAAACGCTATTATGACGAGGACGATGAATCGGTTCTGCCTCGATCAATCGCCAACTTTAAGGCGTTTGAGAATGCCATGACGCTAGATATCTGCATGGGTGGCTCAACTAATACCATTTTGCACCTGTTAGCGGCTGTTCAAGAGGCTGGCATTGACTTTGATATGACAAATATTGATGCCCTTTCAAGGGTTGTACCCCAGCTGTGTAAAGTAGCCCCTAATACGCCTGAATATCATATTGAGGATGTTCACAGAGCGGGTGGTATTATGGGTATCTTGGCCGAACTTGATCGCGCTGGTTTAATTCATAATGAATTACCTACAGTACATTCAGCTTCACTGGGCGAGGCTTTAAGTAAGTGGGATATTGTTAGTGGTCATGTGAGCGAAGAAGTAAAGAGCTTCTATAAAGCAGGTCCCGCAGGGATTCCTACCCAGACTGCATTTAGCCAGTCTACTCGCTGGCCATCACTAGATGCTGATCGAGCCAATGGCTGTATTCGCAACTTAGAAAATGCCTTTAGCACTGAAGGCGGCTTGGCTGTTCTTACCGGCAATTTAGCCGAAGATGGTTGTGTGGTTAAAACCTCTGGGGTTGATGAATCTATTCTAGTGTTTGAGGGTCCTGCATTTATTACTGAAAGTCAGGATGAGGCTGTTGCTTCTATTCTTAATGATGAGGTCAAAGCCGGCGATGTGGTTATTGTGCGCTACGAGGGGCCACGCGGCGGACCAGGTATGCAAGAGATGCTTTATCCAACCAGCTATATTAAGTCTAAAAACCTTGGCAAAGCCTGTGCCCTAATTACTGATGGACGTTTTTCTGGCGGCACCTCTGGTCTATCTATTGGTCATGTTTCTCCTGAGGCTGGCGCTGGCGGGACCATCGGACTGGTAAAACAGGGCGATATGATTCGTATAGATATCCCCAATCGCAGTATTGACGTGCTGGTTTCAGATAAGGAACTTGCACAACGACGTGCTGAGCAGGACAAGCTGGGATGGCAACCAAAAGAAGCTCGACCAAGAAAAGTATCCGCCGCGCTTAAGGCATACGCCAAATTAGCTACCAGTGCAGATAAGGGCGCTGTTCGAGATTTATCACAGCTTTAATCGCTAATTACGATAGTCAATTGACAAAAAAGCCCGGTATTAACCGGGCTTTTTTCATATCTTCTTATAATCTATTTTCGACAACTTGGAACCTTTGCACCGAGATCGCGAAGTTTACCAAGACGGGTTCCTTCAACATCAGCATAACGTATCCATTGGGTTGGAAATTTCTTCTCTTTTTTAGTTTCGGATACTTTAAGTGCCTTTTGGAAAGCACTGATTGCATCTTTATAGCAATGCATATTGACCAATGCATTACCCATAATTAAGTAGTTAGAGCTAGCACGTTTGATATTGCCTTTTTCGGCGGCTTTTAATGAGGCCTTGTAGGCTTCTTTATCTTTACCTAAGTCTAAGTAGATACCCGCCATACGCGCCTGAAGATCACCAGAATCACTATGTTGTGATGCGCTATCCAGAGAACTCAATGCGCGATTTAGCTCTTTGGCCTGATACCAAGCAGTACCTAGCACTTCAAGATTCTTGGCATTGCGCTCAATAATTTCATCGTTCATACCCTTAGAAATGATTTGGGCAGCTTTGTATGGCACTTCAGCAGCAAGATACATATAACCCATGCCCATCACCTGATTCTCTTTATCGAACCTGTCATTTATATAGACAACTTCTGAGGCAACTAGCTGATCCAGCGGCCTTTCTTGCTCGCCATACATACCGCCAAGTTGCTTCCAAAATGTCCATTTTGGATAATGCTTAACCAGTTTTTCAAGAATCTCAACAACGCGGTTGTAATCATTTTTTTCGTAGTACAGAACTCTTTGCAATGACCACCAGCGCTCTTTAGGTAGCTTGCCCTTAGACTCAACATCATCAATTGCCAACTCAAGCATGGTCAACGCGTCTTCTTTGCGATCCAGCTGATAATAGATTTGAGCCAAAAGCCCTCTAGCGGCATTACTGACTATTGTCGACTCTTCTATCCATATCTCTAGCTCTTCTGCCGCTTCAGCATAACGCTCTTCTGCAGTGAATAGCTGAGCTAGTGTATATCTTGTATCTAGCCTTAGGTCTTCTGGTGTTCCCTCGCCATTAATCACCTGCTTATAAGAGCGAATGGCGCCAGGAAAATCATCCAATGAGTAGTAAACATACCCCTTAAATTTCCATAACTGGGTTTGCTCATAGGGTGATTTACAGGTTTTAGTGCTAGCCTCGATATCCTCGAGCATTTCCATAGATTTAGGCCAATCTTCCTCTTCTAAAACCACCTGAATTTTTTCAAGGGCTTTACCGCATTTGGCACCTACAGATTGACGCTTACGCGTTTTAACATTCTTGTATTTGGGTTCTTTTTCCTTTTTCTCTTCAGCTAATGCCGAGCCACCAAAGTCAGAGGATGGCACCACAGTTGACACCATGACTGGCATCAAAAATACCACGCTAAACAGGGCGATTGTTGTTATATATTTTAACATCAGATACCCCTTACTTAGCCATCTGGAAGGTGAATTTGTAAAGTACGCCTGGAACTTCTTCAGCAACACCATCCACTACTCGTGGATTGTATTTAAGCTTTTTAGCCGCTTTTACCGCTGAGCGACCAAAGCCCCAACCCTCGGGCCATTCTTCGACTAAAATTGGATCTCGAACCCCGCCCACAGTAGTAATAATGACCTGAACTACGGCATAGCCTTCTTTGCCTCGTGTTTGAGCTCTACGAGGATACTGCGGCTGTGGCACATAAACAGGGATATAATCAGAATCGCGAGAAAATCCAGAATTGCCAATACTTAGATTACCACCTGCTTTTGGCGCCGCCATATTAACCACATTTTCAGGCGCTTCAAATTCAACTTGCTCTTCAGGTATATCCGGCATTTCCTCAGGCTCATCAGGCTTTTCAACCTCTGTCATTTTGGCGTTTTCTGTACGATCGCGCTCGACATGAAGAAAATCAGGGATCTTATAAGCGGGCTGCTCATCCATATCCTTATTTCCCGAATCGATCAGTTTGTACATTACGAAAACCAAGGAAAGGGTAACAAGTACCCCTAAAACTGCCGAAACCCCTACTCTATAACCAACCATACTCTAAACTCAGTCGTTTTCTACAGAAACAGCCACTGGAGAAATACCAATTTCTTGTGCTATATCGGCAATTTTTGCCACTGTTTCAATATCAGAATCATTATCGGCTTGGATAACCATGCCGCCCTTTGGGTTCTCATTAAATAATCGCGTAAGATTGATTTTAAGCGCTGTCATTTCAACCCTTTTTTTGTCAATCCAAAATTCGTTGGTATCGCTTACAGCGACCAAAATACCCACTTTTTTATAAGGATCAGATGTTGTGGTATCCACTCTATTGATATCAACGCCCGGTAACTTAATAAACGAAGCGGTAACAATAAAGAAAATCAACATAATAAACACCACATCTAGCATTGGCGTTAAGTCAATTGCCTGACCCTGCTCTTGTGGCTTGCTTGTTCTATTACGCATAGTTAACTCTCATAGGGTTAGGCCAGAGGCACTCAAACCCAACTAGTGATCCATTGTTAGATGGTCTTCCAGTAAATGCTTTTCTCGTTCAGCTTCTCGCTCGACATAGGTCAAGCCAAAAACACCCGAGAGCGCCGCCACCATACCGGACATCGTCGGTACCGTAGCCTGTGAAACGCCGCCAGCCATAGCTTTCGCGTCGCCTCCTCCAGTAAATGCCATAACATCAAAAACCACGATCATGCCAGTCACTGTTCCCAATAAACCAAACAATGGGGCTATAGCAACTAAGGTTTTGATCATCATTATGTTGTCATCAATCTTGACGCTTACTTCAGAGATAAGCTTTTCTCTAATTTGACGAGCTGTTTTGGATTTTCGTTCAGCTCTTGATTCCCACTCATTGAGCGCGATCTGAACATCACTACCCACCAAAGAGCGCAGGTACCACATACGCTCAAAGATAAGAGTCCACATCACGAAAAGCAGCACGACAATGGCCCAAAGGACCATGCCGCCTGAATCCATAAATTTTCCGAGCTCTGCCCAAGTATCAACGAAAAACATACTTATTTGTCCTCTAGAGAACCTGCAACAATACCTGCGCTCTGCTCTTCGAGAATATGCAGAATGCCCTGTGCTTTACCATTAACCAATGTGTGCAACAGAACCGTTGGAATCGCTACCACCAGACCCAATACTGTGGTTATCAAGGCTTGAGAGATACCGCCAGCCATAGCCTTAGGATCCCCAGCACCAAATAGGGTAATCATCTGGAAGGTAATAATCATACCGGTTACTGTACCCAATAGACCCAATAGTGGCGCTACCATGGCGATAATTTTCAGCAGATTCAATCCTGACTCAATGCCCGGTCTTTCTTTGAGCACTGCCTCGTGAAGCTTAAGCTCTAAGGACTCAGCATCTAAACCTGGGTTATCCCCAGCAACCTTAAGTACTCGACCCAGTGGATTCCCTGTATCAGCAGACCTAGTAGTTAGCTGCTTTTTCACTGCACCTGACATGCCATACAACACAACAAATCGCCATATCGCTAGGAATATAGCAACCACAAACACCGCCGTAATCACGTAGCCAACAATACCGCCAAAGTGCCAGCGCTCAATCAGAGTAGGCGCGTTAATCAATGCCGCTAACAGACCGCCACCAAATGGACCTGTAGGATCAAGACCGACCTTTGTAAATCCAGAGGTTGCTTCTTGTAAATCTTCCGCACCACCACTAAAGCCAGATGGCTGACGCGTTAACTCAGACACTAAACCTGATTCTGGGCTGTACTCGAGGTACATTCCATCGGCAAGGAGGTTGTATGAACCTACGCGAACAACTTCCATCTCAGCCGGCTCACCATTAGCCAAAATAACTGTGCGGCTAAATTTAACAATGCGACCACTTTCAACCATTTCTCGTTGTTGCTCATACCAAAGCTTTTCGATATCTGAGATTGATGGAAGCTTGGTGTCACTGCTCATTTTGTCAATTAAATCATCGAGAAATTCAGTTCGACCCGGGATTTGCGTACTTACAATTGACTGATCAATCTTGGCTCTTAAATCGCCCGCCGTTCCAGTTAGGTGACCAAACAATTCTTTAAGTGAACCCAAACGCTTGTCACGCTGTTCACGCAGTGCCGCCAATTTGATGTCGTTATCGCGAATAATTTGCTCAAGACGATCTGAACGGCGCTCTTCAGCGGCTTTAGTGTTCTTGGCACCCTTTAATAGCTGAGACTGCTTGCGCTGATCTTTCAAAAAGTCAGCTTCGCGCTGACGGTATTCAGCAGTTTCTGAAATTTTGGCTGATTCAATCATATCCAGCAGTTCTACTAGACTTTTTGCTTCGCTTGCTACAACGGGTGTAGATATTGCGATTACAGCAAAAAATGCTACAAAAATACTCATCATTTTATTTTTCATTGTGCTGTCTCCGGAGCTGTAATCGGAATTTCAATAACATCCTGTGGTGCAAGCTTCACAGCAATGCGGATCGCTTGATCCACTGGGCGGCGATAACCAGAATCCAGAGGCTGCCAACTCTTGGTTGCCTTATCCCATACACCAACTTTAGATTTGTCCTTGCTTTGATACACTAAAGCAACTCGACCCACTCTTAGCATTTGAACCTCTACCAGAGAACCATTGCCTTCAAGATCAATTTGATCGGTGTATGACTCCATAGAGAGACTGTAATCAGACTCAATATCATACACTTCTAGGATTTGACGAAATTTTTCCGCTGCCGAGAATTTGGCGCTATCTAGGTTTACATAAAGGTCTGCAACTGCCTGTTGTCGTCGCTCTATCTTAAACGGCATATCAAGACCTACAAAATCTTCGAGCGCATTGAGCATATTCGCCATTAGCGGCGAAATGCCTCGCTCGATAATCGTTGCATTCTCAATAGACTCCTCAAGCTCAACCATCATTCGTTTTTGACTTTCAATCTGACGCTCTAGCTGGGAGTTGTAAACCCGCAATGATTCGATTTGTTTATTGACCTGCTTAAATTCTTGAAGCAAGCCATCTGTTTGATCGGCGATACGATCAACTTTAATTTGAGATTTTTTGGCAGCCTGAACTTTCTCAGCCCCAGCGTTTAAGATTTCGCTTACTTCTGCCGTACGCTCTACCACAGCTGGCTCTTCAGCCACAGCAGTCATAGCAACAGCAAGAATGGCCATTGGAGCCAATGCTTTCAGTGATTGCTTTTTCATAGTTCCCTCAATTTGGGTCTATCAGGTTTGGTTACTTATTTCTATCTTATCGATATCTAAATAATCAGATAAGTACTCAGTATCTTGGTCTGGCTTTTTTAACAACCTAATTAACCAAGAATCAACGCAACTAAGCTTCTCAAAGAGACTTAGCTACAATAATCGCGCAATACTACCACAACTATGTGGTAAAAATTTAGTCTTTTTAGGCGCGTATTTGCGTTCTTTCTAGAACTAGAAAACGATAGTCATACTTATCAATAGTTTTTGGGGTTTTTTCCGCTGTTTTTTGCCATTGATTGAAATCAATTTTGGGGAAGAATGCATCTCCCTCAACCTCAGCTTCAACACGCGTCAAATACAACCTGTCAGCCATCGGCAAACAGTCACGATAAATTTGCGCACCACCTATAACCATTATCTCATCGCTATCAGTTGCCTCACATGCCTCGGCGCCTGCGGCCATTGCATCTTCTAAACTGTTAACCACCTCAACCCCCTCAGCAGTCCACTGAGGGTCTCTAGTAATGACAATATTTTTACGGCCGGGAAGCGGCCTACCAATGGAATCAAATGTCTTTCGACCCATCAATATAGGCTTACCCATAGTGACCGATTTAAAGTACTGAAGATCTTCTGGTAAATGCCATGGCAGCTGGTTATCACGCCCAATAACGTTGTTTTGGCTAACCGCCACAATAAGAGCAATTTTCATCAACTTCTCCTAAACCGCAACTGGTGCTGAAATAGGGCTGTGAGACTGATAATCCTGCAATTCAAAATCTGCATACACAAAGTCAAAAAGACATTTAACCTGAGGATTTATCTTAAGAGTGGGGAGGGGCAAGGTTTCTCTACTTAGCTGCTCCTCAATTTGCTCCATATGATTGGCATAGAGATGCGCATCACCAAAACTATGCACAAAATCACCTACTTCCAAACCAGTGACCTGAGCAACCATCATGGTTAGCACAGCGTAGGAAGCTATATTAAATGGCACGCCTAAAAATACGTCGGCACTGCGCTGATATAACTGGCAGGAGAGTCGGCCCTCGGATACATAAAATTGAAATAAACTATGGCAGGGCGGCAACCCTGATTTAGCCATTACCGGTATATCCTTAGGGTTCCATGCCGAGACAATAAGACGCCTTGAGTCTGGGTTGGACTTAATATCTTCTATTACCCCAGCCAACTGATCAACACCTTCAAAGTTTCGCCATTGCCGCCCATAAACTGGACCTAAATCACCATACTGCTGAGCAAAATCAGCATCGGTTTTTATACGCTCAACAAATTCCTTTAATCCCGCCTTCCACTGTGCAGAATGCATCTCATATTTCTTATCGGCACCCGTTTGGCGCAACCAACTCTGGTAGGGCCATTCATTCCAAATGCCCACACCATTTTGTACAAGATAACGGATATTAGTGTCGCCTTTAACAAACCAAAGTAATTCATGCAAAATCGACTTTAGATGCACTTTTTTTGTTGTGACCAGAGGAAATCCCTGCTGCAAATCAAAGCGCATTTGATAGCCAAATACACTGAAGGTTCCAGTCCCGGTTCGATCACCTTTAAAGACACCTTGATCCTTAATATGTCTTATTAAATCTAAATATTGTTTCATTTTTATTTTGTCTCTAAGGGCAAGTAGCCACTATGCCCATAATTTAAGTTTTGTGATCATTGATGGTAGCGATTTTCTCATCAGCCAGAAACCCAAGAGAATCATAGGCACGCATAGGGTCTGCCCGCGGGTCATCCAATTAAATGCCTCAAACGCTGTTGCTTGCCCTGCAAACTGCACGTCTGGCTCACGCACAAACTCAACAATAAAGCGAAATACACCATAACCAATTAAAAATACACCTCCCACCTCACCAAACAGCCTTGGCTTGCGGGCAAACAAGTATACGATGAAAAACAATACTATGCCCTCAAGAAAAGCCTCATAGAGCTGCGATGGATGTCGACCTAGCTGCAGTGGATCTGAAGGGAAAAGCATGGCCCAAGGACCGTCCGTTGCACGCCCATAAAGCTCTTGACCGATAAAGTTTCCCATGCGCCCGAAAAAAAGACCTGCAGGGGCCATCGGCGCAACAAAATCGCCAACGGCAAGAAAGGGTATCTGGTATTTACGCGCATACAGATAGATCGCTATGATTACCCCGATAAGACCACCATGGAAAGACATACCACCTTCCCACAACCTGAAAAGCATGGAGGGATCTGCAACCCATCTATCAAAGCTATAAAAAAACATATAGCCCAAACGCCCACCAAGCAATACCCCCCAAGCGCCATAGACTATAAGATCTTCCACTTGATGGCGCTTAATAGGCGACCATGGTCGCTGACAGACGCGCATGGCAATCACCCATGCACAGGCAAAAGCGATAAGATACATAAGGCTATACCAGTAAATCTGAAGAGGCCCGAGACTTATAGCCACAGGGTTAATATCTGGATGCAAAATCATTTGAGCGGACTCAGTTTAAATGTAAGCGCAGATCATAGCGGGTTTTTTCGCCCTATGTCACGTGCTACGACTGCAAAAACACAAAAAACCAAACTGGAAGGTATTCACGCACCTTATGTAACTTGAAAGGTCTATCGCCACTTATTTGTTTGGAGATTGCAAACAGCCACTCACCAAGTGCCCGACGACCCTCGGAACACACCAATGCCCTATTATTATCATTTAGCATTGCTATCTAGACTTAATTTTTGTAGATTTAGGAAAAGATATAGCGGTAAAAAAGCAATGGGGCTGATGCTTAAAAATACAACCAGCTTTAATCGTACTAGCGACCAACTGCCACATCAGGGCTTAACGCTTTGGTCAAATATTCTACCACCAAGGCACCATCAGATAATCGCAATGCATGCTCCACTAGGTCACTGACATCTTCGCGACTCACATTGAGTAACATGGATTTAACTCTGAGCAATGAGGTTGCACTCATGGAGAAATTCTCATAGCCCAGCCCCAGAAGCACCACCGCAGTTAATGGATCACCCGCCATCTCTCCGCAAACACTGAGCTGACAGTTTACCGCTGTAGCCTGTTCATGAATGCTTTTCAAAGCCCTTAACACACTGGGATGAAGGGCATCGTACAAATCAGCCACCCTAGGATTATTGCGATCTACTGCGAGCAGGTACTGGGTTAAGTCGTTGGTGCCCACCGACATAAAATCTACTCGACGACCAATTTCTTTGACCTGATAGACTGCAGCTGGCACTTCAATCATGGCGCCTAGAGCAGGCATTTTTAGCGGGTATCCCTCTTCTTCAGTTAGCTCTTTGTAGGCTCGACGAATTAATGCTAGACCGCTCTCAAGCTCCAATAGATTACTAATCATCGGCAACATTATGCGCAGATTATTGAGGCCCTCACTGGCCCGAAGTAGAGCTCTAATCTGCACCAAAAAAATTTCTGGGTGATCGAGCGAAATTCTAATTCCGCGCCAGCCTAGGAATGGATTTTCTTCTTCAATGGGGAAATAGGGTAAATCTTTATCTCCGCCTATATCCAAGGTCCTCATGGTCACTGGACGAGGAGCAAAGGTTTCAAGATGCTCGCGATAGACTGCTACCTGCTCATCCTCGGTTGGGAAGCTAGAGCGCAAAAGAAAAGGGATCTCTGTTCGAAATAAGCCTACGGCATCAGCACCACTTTGGATGGATTGAATATTGTCATTCCGTAAACCGGTATTAACCCATAAAGAAAAATCAACACCATCCGTTGTTTGGCAAGGAACATCTCGCAATTTTTCCAAATCTTTAATAAGGGTCTGCTCTTCACGCTGTCTCTGCACATAGGCGCGCTTAAGCGTTCTGGTGGCATGGCTTACAACATCTCCGGAAAACCCATCGACAATTAACTCTTTGCCCTCAAGCTCCGCACAAGGCATATCTAACGCACCCATCACCGCAGGAATACCCAGCGCCCTGCCAACAATGGCCATATGCGAATTGCTCGCGCCCCTCAGCGAAACTATACCCACTAACCGATCCACTGGAATATCAGCTAATTCGGTTGCTGAAAGATTCTCACCCACTAAAACAATACGTCTTGGCAGCGGCTTTTTCTGCTCGCCAGTCTTTTGCAGATAACCGAGAACGCGCTTACCCAAGCCCTCAACATCTGAAGCGCGCTCTCGAAGATAGGGGTCTTCCATATGCCGAAAAGTACGCACGTGCATTAATATTACCGAGCTCCAAGCGCTTTGCGCCGTCTGGCCTGCCCTAATAGCCTCAATAACCTCTCCCCCGAGGGAGTCATCATCCAGCATGCTGATATACACATTGAATAGCGCTAACTCTTCTGAGCTAAGCTTCCCCTCGAGGCCAACTCCCAGATTGCGCATATCATGCTTTACAGACTTTAGTGCTTGGCGAAAAGTACGTACTTCAGCATCAGGATCTGATGTATGCCGCTCCGGAACAGAGGCAAGGTCCATAGTCTGCTGAGCCAAAACGACACGCCCAATACCTACCCCTGGAGAGCTGGCAATACCATGAAATACCGCTTCTTTGCTTTTTCCTCGACCCGCCGAAGCCAGTTTGCTTAGAGCGCCAGTTGCTTCAGCATGCGCAATAGCACCCGATAGCTGCGCGCACACGGTAACCATAAATGCTTCTTCTTCCGCTGCAAAACGACGTTCAGCTTGCTGCTGAAGTACTAAAACGCCCAGTACTTTTCTGTGATGAATAATTGGCACGCCCAAAAAAGAGTGGTAAATCTCCTCGCCAATCTCTTCAAAAAAAGCGAAATTAGGGTGCTTGTCTGCATCTTGTAAATTGAGCGGCTCTTCTTTTGCCGCGACCAAGCCGACTAGACCTTGCCCCATAGCCAAGCGAACCTTGCCAATGCTTTGCTGACGCAATCCCTTATTTGCCATCAAAACATAATGCTGGTCTGTTTCATCAAAAAGGTAGACAGAGCAGACCTCAGCTCCCATTGCCGCATGAACTTCTGTCACAATAATAGTTAACACTTCCGGCAAACTGCGGGCAGTGTTTACCTCTTGAAAGATGGTTCGTAGGGCGTCGAGAATATTCATCTATCTACGCTTTCTCCGCTTTTGAAATCGAGCATTGGTTTGAGAAAATTCTGTTAAAGCCTGACGATAAACATTTTGTTTAAACGAAACCACCTGATTAATTGGATACCAATAGTTTACCCATTCCCAACCATCAAATTCCGGATTTCCTGTGGCATTGAAGCAAATCTTTTTTTGATCTCCCACCAGCTGCAAAAAAAACCATCGCTGTTTTTGGCCAATACAACGAGGGATAGAGCGTTTGCGCTGCATTTTTTCTGGAATATGGTATCGAAGCCATCGCTTAGTTTGCTGGATGATTTTTACATCTTTGGCCTCCAAGCCTACCTCTTCATATAGTTCGCGATATAACGCCTGCTCCACTGACTCACCCTCATCAATACCCCCCTGAGGAAATTGCCAAGCCCTTTGGCCCATTCGCTTGGCCCAAAAAATCTGTCCATGGCCATTGCTAATAACCATAGCGACGTTAGAACGAAATCCATCCTTATCAACCAATGTAAAAATCCCACTAAAATTTATAAATTAAAGAAGCCCATTGTTCCACAGTCTCGAGTGCTCGGCAATTTTCTCTTGAGACATACCCACATCATCGCTATCCTAAGCGGCCAAAACCACCTAATTCATTTGACAGGAATTTCCTTATGTCACTAGCCATCTTTGACCTAGATAATACATTGATTGCCGGCGACAGCGATCATAGCTGGGGGGAGTTTTTGGTTGCTCAAAGTATAGTTGATCGCCAATTATATAAAGAGATGAATGATAAATTTTATGCAGACTATGAATCCGGCAACTTAGATATTTTTGCTTACCTTGAGTTTTCCGTAGAGCCGCTGACTCGGTTGCCGATGAAAGACCTACAGCAGCTGCATAAACTATTTATGAAAGATGTCGTAAAGCCAATGATACTTAATCAGGCTACGGATTTAATTAATCGTCATCGCAAAGCAGGTGACCGCCTTTTGGTTATCACCTCAACTAACCGATTTATTGTTGAGCCTATTTGCTTATCACTGGGTATAGATGAAATTATTGCCACAGATTTAGAAATCGTTAATGGCCAATACTCAGGCAATATTGTGGGAACCCCCACCTTTCAAGAGGGAAAGGTGGCGCGTTTTAATCAATGGCTTGAGGAGAACAGCGAAAGTAACAGCGAAAGTTATTTTTATTCAGATTCAATAAACGACTTACCCTTACTTATGGAAGTCGCACATCCAGTAGCCGTTGACCCTGATTCAGCCCTTCGAAAAGAAGCCGAATCAAGACAATGGAAAATAATATCTCTGCGGGATTGAAACGATAAAAAAGCGCTTATTCGTCGCCCACTAAGGCTTCATAAGCCTCAGCATCAAGCAATCCACTAAGATCTTCACTTGAATTTACCTTGACGGTAAACAGCCAACCGTCCTCGTAGGGACTGCCATTCACCAATTCAGGCTCATCCTCTAACGCTGAATTAACCTCGACAACCTCTCCAGACACCGGCGAATATATATCAGATGCCGCTTTAACCGACTCAATCACTGCCACTTCGGCGGCTGCATCAACTTCGGCTCCTGGCTCTGGAAGCTCTATAAATACTATGTCGCCTAATGCATCCTGAGCGTGATCGGTTATCCCAACAACAACGATCCCGTCACTCTCTAATCTTGCCCATTCATGGCTATTTGCATATTTTAACTCTGTGGGAAATTCACTCACACCGCACCTCTATTTAAGACTTGAAAATTTATTTCCAGTAAGCATTCATTTTACTGTTCAACACATAGAAAGTTAACGTTATTTTTAATTCATCATTAAATAACTTCACTTATGTATAGAAAATTAGACAATTTACGGCAACATTTCCAGTGGAGGTTCATCAAGCGCCGAAAATTGTTCTCGCAAAGTCAATATTTGATCGCTCCAATATCGTGCCGAATTAAACCAAGGAAAGGCACGAGGAAACGCTGGATCAGTCCATCTGCGCGCAATCCAAGCGCTGTGATGAATAATTCGCAGAGTGCGCAAGACTTCGATTAATGCCAATTCCCGAGGATCAAAATCATTAAACTCATTATACCCCTCAACCAGCTCAGCTATTTGGGCTTTTTGCTCATGGCGATCACCTGATAAAAGCATCCATAAATCTTGCACAGCAGGCGCCATACGCGCATCATCAAAATCCACGAAATGAGGATTATCGTCTCGCCAAAGAATATTGCCTGAATGACAGTCGCCGTGAACCCTTATCCAGTTAATTTCTCCAAAATCATCCAAAATGCTTTGGCACTTATTTAGAACATCCGGCAATAGACTGTCATAAGCCGGGCTCAACTCAGAGGGGATAAAGTGCTCACTGATGTATTTATAAGCTTGCCAGCCGAAAGTTTGGATATCTAATTTTGGTCGCGATGTAAATTTATTGACTGAGCCCACCCCATGGAATCGGCCCAAAAGTCGCCCAAGAATAAAAAGATTATCTAAATTATCCAATTCAGGCGCATAGCCCCCGCGCCGAGGATAGAGAGAAAATTGGAATCCGCGATGGCTGTGTAATGAGCTCTTAGCACTACTCAATAAAGGGCATACTACCGGTAGCTCTTGCTCTTGCAGCTCGAAACAAAATTGATGCTCCTCATCAATTTGATCCCTACTCCAGCGGTTAGGCCTATAAAATTTAGCAATGAGTGGCTTCTCATCCTCTATACCTACCTGATAAACACGATTCTCATAGCTATTTAGCGCGAGTAGCCTGCCATCGCTTATATAGCCACAGCTTTCAACCGCGTCCATGATCATATCCGGCGTTAGCAACTCAAAATCATGAGCTTCAGATTCAGTCATTCTATTACCTGTACTTTGTTAATCGAATATTCGCGCAGAACGCATGGCTTTCTTATGCCCATGCTGAGTCTTTTTATCCAAGCGCTTTCTTTGAGAGCCTCTAGTCGGCCTTGTCGCCTTGCGTGCCTTTGGCAACGTCGCCACAGACTGCAATAACAGCGTTAATCGCTGAATGGCTTCAGCGCGGTTTTTCTCCCAACTCCGATACTGCTGAGCTTTGATTATAATGACGCCTTCTTTAGTAATCCGCTGGTCACTAAGCGCCATGAGTCTCTGCTGATAAAATTCTGGTAATGCGGATTGAGAAATATTAAACCTTAAATGCACCGCAGAAGAGACTTTATTAACATTTTGTCCTCCAGGGCCGCTGGCTCTTATAGCCGACAACTCAAGCTCCTCGAGAGGGATTGAAATAGATTGAGTGATAAAAATCATTTATCCCCCTGTTCTAAAAACTTAAATCGCGGCCGCATTATCCCATCGACCTCCACAGACTCTTGAAACATTTTTAAAGGGCGGACCCATAGCTCATGATCACCGTACAATGGGCGATAAACCACCATATCATCCTCGCCTTCACTATGCTTTGCAACGCCAAGAACCTGATATTTATTGCCCTTAAAATGCGTATATATACCTTGAATTATGCTCACCATTACACCTTTTTATAAGATAGAGTAGGTATCAAAACCTTTTAGAGAATTGAAGACAGCCCCTGCGATCAAATGCACTTAATATTAACACAGCCGTATGTTAGCAGCCCTTAAAGTCGCACAGTTGTCATTATTTTTTGTAAAAAATCAAAGCCCCAAGCCAAGAACAATCAGGCTATAAATGCATCATGACACCAAACCATTAATTTAATATTAACTAAAATTCGCTGAAAATTAGCCAAAACAAAAAAAAACTAATACACTGCTTTTACGTGAATTATGTCAATTTACTTTTAAACATATAATTCAATGGGGAGCTTTAGTTGTACAAAGCTTAGTAGGACTAGAGCGTGAATTCAGTCTTTGAAAGAGGCTGGTGTAATAATGTTCGTTATGGACATGGCTGTATTTAAGTGAGGTTGTTATGTCAGGGGAAAGAGTTGCTGGCACTGTAAAGTGGTTCAACGATAGCAAAGGTTTTGGTTTTATTGAGCAGAAAGGCGGTAGTGATGTATTTGTTCATCACAGTGCAATTCAAGCTGAAGGCTTCAAATCTCTAAAAGAAGGTCAGGCGGTAACTATGGAAGTTGCTGATGGCCAAAAAGGCCTTCAAGCCGAGAATGTAGTAGCCGACTGAGGTTATTTGCCTACCCTAGGGTAGTGACAAAAATTCTTGCAAGGCCCTAACGCCATTGTTAGGGCCCTTGAATTGCCTAAAGAATGATTTTAAATAGTAGCTGTGGCTATCTAGCCGGGCACTACTTAATTTTAGCTTCTTTGTAGATAACGTGCTTGCGGATGGTTGGATCAAACTTTTTGATTTCCATCTTTTCAGGCATGTTGCGTTTGTTTTTGTCCGTTGTATAGAAGTGCCCTGTTCCAGCGCTAGACACTAATCGGATTTTTTCTCGAGCTGATTTAGCCATTTGTTAATCCCCTAAACTTTCTCGCCGTTAGCACGAAGGCTAGCGAGAACATTTTCAATACCATTTTTATCGATAATTCGCATTCCTTTAGTAGAAACACGCAATTTCACAAATCGCTTTTCAGACTCAACCCAAAAACGGTGTGTGTGAAGATTCGGCTCAAAGCGACGACGTGTTCTATTCTTCGCATGAGATACATTGTTTCCAGCCATTGGGCGCTTACCCGTGACCTGACATACTCTAGACATTATTGCTGCCTCTTGTTTGCAATTTGTGCTCTGGGCGCTGGCCCATCGGCGACTTAATTTTATTTCCCAGACAACCTTCTCACAAGGCCGTCTTTCAAGGAGGCGCGTTTTATACCAGAAACCCTATCCTGAAGCAAACAAAAACCGTCAATTACACCTCAAACTCATGGTTTTTTTCTAATGCTGGGAATTTAATAAAATTTATATCAAAAGCCGCCTCTAAAAATAGCAAAGTTAATTTGCCAAACTACAGCTTTCCCAATCCAGCTAAAGACACAATTTCGCCTCTACCAATGACAAAATGATCCAAAAGCTTAATATCTATAATCTCTAATGCCGCCTTGAGCCTCTTGGTAATCTGAATATCCGCTCGGCTGGGCTCTGCGTTCCCACTTGGATGGTTGTGAGCCACAATGACCGATGAGGCATTTTTATCTAATGCGACTTTTGCCACCTCACGCGGATAAACGCTCGCTGAGTTAATAGTGCCAAAAAATAATTCACGCAATTCAATCAGTCGATTGCGAGTATCCAATAGCATTACAGCAAATACCTCGCGATGATTATCACGCATCTGAATGGCTAGATAATCCATGACTTTGTCAGGACTGGTAAATATATCCTCAGAGCGGAGCTGCTCATCTAGATAGCGACGAGTTAGCTCAAGAGTAGCCTGTAACTGACAAAATTTAGCCTGACCCAACCCCTTGGCAGCGCAGAATGATTGATGGTCCGCTTTTAAAAGGGGTCCCAATCCGCCAAAATGATCGATTAGCTCTTGCGCCATTTGCTTTGCATTCACCCCTTTGCGGCCAACACGAAGAAAAATCGCCAACAACTCAGCATCTGTTAGCGCTTTTGGCCCTTTTGCCAATAACTTTTCTCTTGGCCTATCATCTATTGGCCATTGACTTATAGACATAGTCAGTCCTTATTTATCACTATAGAATTCCTTTCTGAAGTGTTATCTTAGCCCCTTATCAAAGTGCTATCGGAATATTAATGAGTAGTCTGTCACAAAAACGCATCATTCTTGGCATTACTGGCGGTGTTGCCGCTTATAAAAGCGCTGAGATCGCACGCCGTCTTCAGGATCAGGGTGCTGAGGTGCGAGTCATAATGACTGATTCTGCCCAAGAATTTATCCGCCCGCTTACACTTCAAGCCTTAACCGGCAAGCCAGTTCACACTGACCTGCTCGACGCCAAAGCCGAGGCTGCAATGGGACATATTGAGCTCGCTCGCTGGGCTGATGCTGTATTGATTGCACCGGCAACTGCAAATTTTATCGCCGCCCTGAGCCAAGGGACTGCCAATGACCTGCTCTCTACTGTTTGCCTAGCAACCTCGGCAAAGATTATTGTTGCTCCAGCCATGAATCAAGCTATGTGGTCTCAGCCAGCGACCCAGGAAAATATACAGCGCTTAAAACAAAGAAGTATCACCGTCTTTGAGCCAGATAACGGCGTCCAAGCTTGCGGTGATATTGGGCCAGGTAGACTGCAACAGCCGGATATCATTGTTGAGCAAATGGGCAGTATTTTTGAGGCCAGCATTTTATCTGGAAAGCACGTTGTAATTACCGCCGGCCCCACCAGAGAGGCTATTGACCCTGTTCGCTATATCAGCAATCACAGTTCAGGAAAAATGGGATACGCCCTAGCAAGTGCCATGATTAATGCCGGCGCATCGGTGACTCTAATTTCTGGGCCAGCATCCCTTGAGGCCCCAGAGCGTTGCGAGTTTATTTCTATAGTTTCTGCCAACGAAATGCTAGAGGCCGCATCTCTAGCTGTTAAAAAAGCAGACATTTTTATCTCATCTGCTGCGGTTGCGGACTATCAGGTAGCCGAGCCTGCCGCTCAAAAAATAAAGAAAAAATCCGACAAAATGTCGTTAAATTTGTCAAAAACACCAGATATTGTGTCTATCTTGTCAGAAAATAACCCTAATTTGTTTGTTATAGGATTTGCCGCCGAAACCGAACAGGTAGAAAGCTATGCAAGAGATAAACTAAACAGAAAAAGTCTGGATGCAATTATTGCTAATGATGTGTCTCGTGGCGATATTGGCTTCAATTCCGATAACAATGAAGCCTTATGGATAGATGCCGATAGCTGCAAGCCGCTTAGTAAAAAAAGTAAGTCGCAACTTGCTAGAGAAATAGTTGTCATAATAGCTGACAAGATTAATAGCTAATCTATAACCGCCCAGAGTCGATTGAGAGCAAAGCATTGTGAATGAAGCAAGCACAATAAAATCCAGCCTGACCTTTACAGCCTCTGAGCTGCCTGATGAAGTGTTTCGAAACTATGACATTCGCGGCTTCGCCAATTCTCAAATCACGCCTGACTTTGCCTATAAACTTGGCGCCGCATTGGCCACCATGCTTATTCAGCACCAGCATTCGAGCATTTATCTAGGCCGAGATGGCAGGCTTAGCTCACCTGAGCTAGCCAAGTCCCTGGGCAATGGCTTAGTTCAATACGGCATGAATGTTATCGATATTGGCGCGGTAAGCACACCCGCGCTGAATTTTTCCGTCCACTGTGATGGCAGGGCAAATTGTGGAATTATGGTGACTGCAAGCCATAACACCAAAGAATACAATGGCTTTAAAATCATCGTACGCGATCAAGTGATTGCCGGCGAGATGCTACAAACAATTAAACAGCTAATGCATTCCGATCTACCCAATAATTGTCAATCTGGGCAAATTATCTCCGCTGATATAACCCCTCAATACCTTCAAGCAATCATTGATAATTGCAGTCCAAAAAAAGATTTCAAAATTGTGATTGATTGCGGCAATAGTATTGTCGGACCACTAGCAAAAAAACTCTTTGAACAGCTTGGCTTCAACTTGATACCGTTATTTTGCAAGCCTGACGGCAATTTCCCTAACCACGACCCGAATCCATCTGACGAAAACAACCTGCAACAACTTAAAGCGTCGGTTTTATCCAATGAAGCGGATCTGGGCCTAGCATTTGATGGCGATGGAGATCGCCTTGTGGTTATCTCCGGTAGCGGCAAAATTCTATGGCCAGACCAAATGCTAATGATTTTTGCGCGCGATATCCTGAAGGAAAACCCAAATACAGATATTGTGTTCGACGTTAAAAGCAGCTTTCGCTTACAGCAACTCGTGAGTGAGCTTTCGGGGAATCCGGTGATGTGTAAAACAGGTCATTCTCACGTTAGAAGCGCTGTTCAGCGAACCGGAGCTCTTATCGGCGGCGAATTCAGCGGTCATATTTTTTTCAATGATCGCTGGCATGGCTTTGACGATGGACTCTATGCCAGCGTCCGACTACTGGAAATATTGTCAAACTGCGATTTGGCACCTAAACCGGCTCTAGAAAAAATAATTAATGAATTTAAATCTAGCGCCTACACCCCTGAAATATTAATACCGGTTGGTGAAGCAGAAAAATTCGCTTTAATGAAACAAATAATCACTTATTGCGACTTTAAGGGTGCAATAATTAACACTATTGACGGACTAAGGGTAGAATACCCCCTTGGCTGGGGATTAATTAGAGCCTCAAACACCTCAGCAAACTTAACTATGCGCTTTGAAGCCGATAATAAAGATGAGTTGGCGCGCATTAAAAAGCTGTTTAGCCATGAGCTAAGGCCTTTTATTAACCAAGTGGATCAATATTTGTAACTATGTCATCAAATCGAAAAGAAGCAGAAAATACAGCTAAAGTTATCTCTAGAGCCTTGCCTTATATACAGCGCTTTGCCGGTAAGACTGTGGTCATAAAATATGGCGGCAATGCCATGGTTGATGATCGATTAAAACAAAGCTTTGCTCGCGATATTGTTTTAATGAAAGCTGTGGGCATTAACCCTGTAGTCGTCCATGGCGGAGGGCCACAAATAGGCCAACTTCTCGATCAGCTGTCTATTGAGACTAAATTTGTCAATGGCATGAGAGTCACTGACACTAGGACTATGGACGCAGTTGAGATGGTGCTAGGCGGTACGATCAATAAAGAAATTGTTAATCTTATTAGCAGTGCCGGCGGCAGAGCTTTTGGCGTTACCGGTAAAGATGGGCGTTTAATCAAAGCTAAAAAGCTTGTAGTGTCACATAAGACACCAGAAATGTCGGTGCCTGAAATTATTGATATTGGTCATGTAGGCGATGTTGAATCTATTGATAAGACAGTGATCGATATGCTGCTTAAAAGTGACTATATTCCTGTTATTGCGCCAATAGGTGTTGGCACTGATGGCGCCTCATACAATATTAATGCCGATTTAGTGGCGGGCAAGGTGGCCTCAGTTTTGAATGCTGAAAAGCTAATGTTGCTGACCAATGTTGCCGGTCTACAGGACAAGCAGGGCGAAATACTCACTGGACTGACCGTCGATCTTGTTAATGAATTAATTGCTGACGGCACTATTTATGGCGGCATGCTGCCAAAAATTCAATGTGCCTTGGATGCGGTAAATTCAGGCGTAGCAGCATCTCATATTATCGATGGCCGTGTTGACCATGCGGTTATGCTTGAGCTATTTACCGATGAAGGCGTGGGCACTTTAATCACCAATCAGGGATAATCATCAACATGGTCACTAAACGTAGCTCTAAAGCTCAGGATATCCTTCAAGCATTGGCGCTTATGCTTGAATCATCCCGTGGCGGGCGTATCACTACAGCCGCATTAGCGGCTGAATTGGGCTGCTCTGAAGCGGCACTTTATCGGCACTTTCCCAGTAAAACTAAAATGTATGAAGGGCTAATTGATTTTATTGAAGAAACAATTTTCACGCGCATAACAACTATTATCAATGATGAGCCAGATGCGGTTAATCAGTGTCAAAGAATACTGGGATTAACCCTCACATTTGCGGAAAAAAATGCCGGCATTAGCCGATTATTGCATGGCGATGCGCTCACTGGAGAGACCGAGCGACTGCATCATCGAATCGCTCAGTTCTTCAGTCGACTTGAATCTCAGCTTAAACAGATACTTAGAGAAGCGGAAATTAGTCGCGGGCTGAGGGTCAATCCCTCTGTATCTGTGGCAACAGATATAATGATAGTTATTCTCGAGGGTAAGATAAGTCAGTTTGTGCGCAGCGACTTTAAACAGCCCCCTACCCAACACTGGCCAGAGCAATGGGTGCTACTGGAAAATCAATTGTTTAATTAATCCGAAGTAGTTATTTACATCTAGCCCTAAATCTACGAATTTTTCGATCTAAAAAAGTTGGCAATCCTCAGGATAAAACATAGCACAATAATGCACCCCAGCAGCACTGAGGCAAGCTTCAATTGCCCAGCAAACAATGTATAAAAATAACTATATATATAAACTATGGCAATATAATTGGCACCGAACCAATGTATTTGCTTCCAACGCTTAAAACCCAAATTTTTTACGGCCCAATCGTTTGATGTAACCGCCATCACATATATTGCTAGATACCCTAAACCTCCACCAATAACTTGAATAATACTTGGACGCTCTTGCATAACAATATAGAAGGAAACAATAGCCACTAGGTGAAATGTATGTCCCAGCGCAAAAGACAGGCCAATATATCGTCTACCCTGCCTAATAAATGTAGTTACAGCATTAGGAAAAAAAGAGTACAAAGACCCCGCACTGAAGCTAAGCACAAAATAAAAGAACGAAATAAGCGCTGCATAAATCGCCCACAGGCTCAGCTACTCGTCACTATTTTTAATTAAAATAGCCAATCAACCTAAAGAATATTAAACAAGACAACAGAAAATAACCATCCGTGTAAATGTTTGCTTTTGTCCATAAATTTCCAATTTAAACGCCGAAGTTCTGTCGGTATTTATCAATCTCTTCAACTAAAGAATCGTGATCTGACTTAGCTTTAAGATAGTGCAAAATATCATCAATATCAATAATGCTAGCGACTGGAATTTTAAATTCCTCTTGCACTTCTTGAATAGCTGACTTATCGGATATCCCGCGCTCTTTTCGATCTAAACCAATAACCACACCCGCCGCTTGGGCGCCCACTTGCTGAACTATTGACATCACTTCTCTAATTGCAGTGCCCGCAGTAATCACATCATCAATAATCAATACTTTTCCCTGTAGCGGAGCACCCACCAACGTACCGCCCTCACCATGCGCCTTGGCCTCTTTACGATTAAAGCAATAGGGCACATCAATACCATGATGTTCTGCCAGCGCAACAGAAGTCGCCGCCGCCAAGGTGATACCTTTGTAGGCCGGGCCAAACATAACATCAAATTCTATGCCAGACTCGACAATAGACGCTGCATAACAACGCCCCAAAGCTGCCAGTGCACCGCCTGTATAAAACTCACCCGCATTAAAAAAGTGTGGTGAGATACGACCCGATTTGAGCTGAAATTGCCCAAACTTTAACGCGCCATTTGAAATGGCATTTTCAATAAACTCTACTTTATATGTTTTCATTTGCTCTTAATCTTTAGTTTCATTTATTTAAGAATAGATTATTTTTGGATCTATTGGGCCAATGCCATATTTTGCACTCTTACTAAGTCAGCAATACCTTGATTGGCCAATTCAAGCATTTCGGTTAATGCCTCACCTGAAAAAGGTGCTTCTTCAGCTGTGCCCTGAATTTCTATGTAGCCACCATTGGCGTCCATAACCACATTCATATCAGTTTCTGCATTGGAGTCTTCCGGATAATCCAAATCGAGAACAGGGGTACCTTTATAAACACCCACAGAAACGGCCGCAATCATGTGTAACAAGGGGTCCGTTTTAATGAGTTTTTCTCGCTGAAGATGACGAATTGCATCAACCAGAGCCACGCAACCACCGGTAA
>Ga0207964_1000022_pt1 | contig 69009 bp, 64 predicted proteins | sample Knorr_S23_td_250_FD_185608 | JGI IMG/M metagenome (GOLD analysis project Ga0207964, IMG submission 185608) | Marine microbial communities from Southern Atlantic Ocean transect - Knorr_S23_td_250_ad_251m_LV_A (SPAdes) (version 2) | ecosystem: Environmental > Aquatic > Marine > Oceanic | place...
AGAGGCCATTCCAAAAGAACATCTGCGACAGACCAAGATTGATGATCATCTACGAAATCCATGGCATTGTGATAGAGTCCAAATTCAATATCACTCCAATTATTAGCAATTCGCTGCCACTCTAAATGCTGGTAATTACTTTTCCAATGACGGCCATGGACCTCTGTTGGGTTAATGATGGTATCAGTATCACCCATACCTATTTGAAAATTAACAGTATCTGTTACTGTAGGAGTCCACAGACCCTGATAGCGCATTAATAGGGTATCGGCGGAATCATTAGCACCTACAAAACCATCATTTTTGCTGACTTTTATCACCGCACGAGATGCGAGCTGTCCAAATTGAGTTGCATGTGAGATTTTTCCCTGCTGGTTACCCTGTGTACCGTATTGAACACTCACCTGTGTGCCCATATCTACAAGAGGTGAACGAGTAACTATATTAATGGATGCAAGAAATGCATTACTCCCATCCGCAGAAGCATTTGATCCGCGAACCACTTCTATATATTCAATATCTTCTATATCTACACCTAAGGTATTCCACTCTACAGAAGATAACAGCGGTTCATAAACGGAGCGCCCATCAATTTTCACCTCTAGACGACGAGAATATTCTCCACCAGGCGCGTGATAGTTTACACTCGGCATGTTTGCGTGATGAAAGTAGACTTGAAAGCCTGGAACAAGACGAAACAAGTCTACCAAATCAACTGCGGTTGATGATTCTATGGTTCGGCGATCAATAATAGTCACCGCAGCAGGAACCTGCTTTAAGTCTTGTTTAAGATGCGTCACCCCAGATACAAAATCTATCTCTGCAAATAAATCATCTTCTGTAATTACCCCATCATCTGAAAAGGCATAATTTGCACAGGCTACCAGCACAGCCCCTAAAAAACAGGCTTTTAATTGATAAATTTTCATTATTTACTACCCCTAGACAATAACGCCAAAATATTGGCTGTTATTTTTATTATAAAAATATAACTATGAAATTAGTTTCCAGATTCAATATCCAATGATTCAGCCAGCCCTAACTTTTGCCCCAAAATACCAGCCTGAGTTCGATTGTTCAGACCCAATGATTTAAGCATCGCACTCACATGCACCTTAACGGTGTTCTCTGATAAATCCAATTCACGCGCTATTTGTTTATTGGAATGCCCACGACTAATGCAATTCAATATATCAAATTGCCGGTCGGTGATGAGTTCTGCGATTATTTCAACATTGACACCAGAGTCCACTTCATCGATAACCCTAGCAACTTCTGGCACTGCTTCTATTAAATACTTAGGCACATATTGATCACCTTTAAGCGCCTTAGCAACTGCCTCAAATAGCGCTTCTTTGGGGGCTGATTTAGTCACAAAACCTGTTACACCCAACTCAAAGCACTTCCTAATATGCGTTGAATTCTCAGAAGCGGATAAAACAATAATAGGAATACAGGGATAACGCTCATGAAGCAAACTAATCAGCCCAAAGCCTCCGTAACCTCCAGGCATAAAAAGATCTAAAATTATCAGATCAATGCCTTTATTGGCCACAATGGAAAGAACTTCGTCTCCTCGCTCGGTGGTCGTTACCTCAATATCATCTAACGTATCGAGTAAAGTCGCCTTGAGCCCAGCACACACAAAAGCATGGTCATCTACAATAAGAATATGCATTATTCAATCACCACGCCTTAGATAGAAAATCAGAACTATAAAAAAAATCGAACTCTTTAGCTCGAACCATTAGACTACTATTTGATTTAGTATAAAACATCCTTGCTCCTCAGTCATTATCTTATGTAGCGGAGACACCAACCCACTAGGTTATGTCATTCGTTTCCTGCTGACTTAATAATAGACCCAATCCTTTGGATTTGCTTAAGAAAAGAAGCAAAAAAAAGGCGACCCTTTGGGTCGCCTTTTTGAATAACTATTTTGCCAGCTTTTCTTTAATTCTTGCAGATCTACCTGATCGATCACGAAGATAGTAAAGCTTGGCTCTTCGAACCGCACCGCGGCGCTTAACTTCAATACTATCAACTAACGGACTATAGGTTTGGAATGTACGCTCAACACCAATTCCGTTAGAAATTTTTCGCACAGTAAAGGCTGAATTAAGTTGACGGTTACGCTTAGCTAATACAACACCTTCAAAAGCCTGAAGTCGCTCGCGATTACCTTCTTTTACTTTCACCTTAACTGAAACTGTATCACCTGGACCAAACTCAGGGATCTTTTTTTCCATCTGTTCTGCTTCTAAAGCAGCGATGATAGGCAACTTACTTGACATTTTTTTGCTCCTCAATTTACATTGGTTGGTGGCAAGCCACCTGATTTAGAGCTCTGTACAGAGAGGATGGCTCTATCCTTTGCCATCATCTGCCAGCGCATCACTCACTTCCTTAAGTAAGGCTAGCTGCTCAGCATTAAGCTCTAGCCTGTCCATTAAATCTGGTCTTCTTTGTTGCGTTCTTAGCAACGATTGCTGTAATCGCCACTGTCTTATTTTTTCATGGTTTCCAGACAACAACACATCTGGCACCTGTAAATCTTGGTAACTGTCAGGCCGAGTATAATGCGGGCAGTCTAAAAGGCCCTCTGCAAATGAATCCTGACTGGCAGAATCACTGTGACCCAAAGCCCCCGGAATCTGTCTTATCAAAGCATCAACCAAAACCATCGCGGGAATTTCACCACCGCTAAGCACATAGTCCCCAATCGACCATTCCTGATCTACTTCAAGCTGAATCAACCGCTCATCAATACCTTCATAACGCCCCGCTATAAGAATAATTGACTGCTCTGTTGCCAATTTATTCACAGCGGCTTGCTGTAAAACCTTACCTTGGGGAGAGAGGTAAACCACTAGGGGTTTTCCATCAATCCACTCTTTTGCAGCATTGATTGCCTTACGCAATGGCTCTATCAAAAGAACCATACCTGGGCCACCCCCATAGGGACGATCATCCACTGTCGAGTGTGGGTCATCGGTATAATCTCTTGGGTTAAAACTAGAAATTTCTAGCAAGCCCTTATTTACCGCACGACCACTGACACCGTATTCAGTCAATGCTTCAAACATTTCTGGAAACAGAGTAATCAGCGCTATCTTCATAACTCGACTCCCGTATCCTATACCGATCGTTTAAAAATCGGGATCCCAAGCAACATCTATACGCTGTGTGCCTAGATCAATATTTAATACATACTGCTTTGAGTAAGGGATTAATCGTTCGCGACGATCAATACTTTCCATATCACCTTTGACCACAATGACATCATTGGCGCCAGTTTCTAGCAGGGATGACACAACACCTAAACGTTCAACAGTATCTTCAAAGTGGTTATAAACCACTAAATTTTCTAGTTGATGCCAGTAAAATTCACTGTCATTCAACTTTGGCAGTAATGTTACATCGACTCTGATATCTTTTTGACACCAACTGCGTGCAACGTCACGATCATCTATTCCTTTGAGGCGCGCAACAAAACCATCGGCATGGTTTTTCCATTCATCAACCTGAATGGATTGAAGTCTACCATCCTTATCAACCAACCATGGCTGATAGTCAAAAATCTTACTTGCCTGCTCGGCAAAAGACATAACTTTCACCCAGCCACGCACACCAAACACGGTGGAAATCCGCCCAACAACGAGGGTTCCTTGAACAATGTCATTATTGCTCATAGGATGATCTCCCTTTATGCTGCTTGTTTAGCCGCCTCTTTAAGCAACGCTGAAACACGATCACTAATCTGTGCACCCTGGCCTTGCCAGTAGGTCGCGCGATCTAAGTCAATACGCAAACGCTCTTCACCACCACGCGCAATAGGATTAAAAAACCCAATACGCTCGATATAACGAGCATCACGTGCTTTCCGTGAATCGGAAACCGTAATGTGGAAGAACGGACGTTTTTTTGAACCACCGCGTGCCAATCTAATTGTTACCATCTACTGATACCCTGTTTTTGGGCGATTTTAGCGCCCTAAATTGTCTATTTAGTCCTGCTCTTATGCCGTACCACGCATACATACTACGACCCTAAGAAAGGCGCGGTATGTTACGCGAAATAAAGCCGAAAGGAAACCTCTTTATTAAGCTGCAATTTTTGCTATTGAATGCGTCTATTCAACCGCCTAAAACTTTGGGAAACCCCCTGGAGGTAACCCGCCGCCCGGAGGCACGCCACCGCCTAGGCCACGCATCATGTTCTGCAGGCCTTTACCTTTCATTTTTTTCATCATCTTACCCATTTGCTTATGTTGCTTGAGCAGACGATTCAAGTCTTGAATCGTGGTGCCTGATCCCTGAGTAATACGTCTTTTTCTAGACCCATTAAGGATATCTGGATTAGAGCGCTCTTTAGGCGTCATTGAATCAATGATGTATTCCATTTTACTAAACTGACCTGTCATATCTTTTTGCTGGGTCATCTGCGCCATATTACCCATACCTGGAATCTTATCCATCATGCTCTCCATACCGCCTAACTGCTTCATTTGCTGCAGTTGTTCGCGCAAGTCTTCTAAATCGAATCGCTTACCCTTGGCGACCTTTTTAGCAAACTTTTCTGCTTTTTTCTTATCGACTTTGCGCTCTACATCTTCAATAAGGCTAAGTACATCACCCATACCCAAGATTCGAGAAGCAATACGCTCAGGATGAAATGGCTCTAGGGCATCAGTTTTTTCACCTGCACCCAAAAATTTAATCGGCTTACCCGTCACATGACGAACTGAAAGTGCAGCACCACCTCTAGCATCGCCATCGACTTTGGTAAGAATAACCCCAGTTAGAGGAAGCGCTTCATCAAAGGCTTTAGCGGTGTTAACAGAATCCTGACCAATCATGGCGTCAATTACAAATAGCGTTTCGACTGGGTTTGCTACCTTATGAATCTGCTGGATCTCAACCATCATTTGTTCATCGATTGCAAGACGACCCGCGGTATCCACAATTAGCACATCAACAAACTTTGTTTTTGCTGCAGCGATCGCTTGATTCACGATATCTACAGGACGTTGTTGCTCTGTACTTGGGAAAAACTCGGCATTAACCTCCCCCGCTAATGTTTTTAACTGCTCTATTGCCGCAGGACGATATACATCCGCCGATACCACCATGACTTTTTTCTTTTCGCGCTCAGTTAAAAAGCGCGATAGCTTAGCGACAGACGTGGTTTTACCTGCACCCTGTAAACCCGCCATTAATATAACTGCGGGTGGTTGCGCATTTAGATTGAGGGATTCATTCTTCTCCCCCATCACTGACTCTAATTCAGCTTGGACAATTTTAAGGAACTGCTGACCTGGATTTAAACTACTACTGACTTCACGCCCGACTGCACGCTGCTTAACTAGTTCTATAAAATCCTTCACTACTGGCAATGCTACATCCGCCTCAAGAAGGGCTATGCGAACATCGCGCAACGTTTCTTGAATATTGCTTTCACTGAGACTGGCTTTCCCAGAGATCTTTTTTAGACTCTGAGATAAACGATCACTTAGATTTTCAAACATTGCCATTGATGAACTTCCAAATCTTGGGTTTAAAACTACATTATATCAGTAATTTGCCTACGCACTTCACCTGTAGCGGTTAATATGCCAAACTTAATGCCTATTAAATGCGGATTAAAACATGACTACCTTTATATTTGGCTCAAGCGCAATTGCACTCTATCTTTTGGGATGGGTTGCCTATGTGCTGGAACTTTCCAATAAAGTACGAATAAAAATCCCTTTAATTCAAGCTTTTACTGGGCTAGCTATTGCTCTCCATGGCTTTACCACCTTTGATTTATTACTGCACGATGGCGGCCTAGACCTCAGTCTGCTTAAAATTCTATCACTGCTGGCACTAGTCATTAATGGCTTGGTTTTTTTAAGTAGCCTAAAAGAACCTATTCACAGCCTATATTTGGCGCTTTTCCCTATTTCTGCGGTGACGCTGGTATTGGCGCTGATAAGTTCTAGCACTAAATCAACCGCCATAATCCCCTACAGTCTTCAGGCGCATATCCTAACCTCTATTGTAGCCTATAGCTTCTTAGCTATTGCGGCACTTCAGGCTCTTTTGGTGGGTTATCAAAATTGGCAGCTTAAGCATAAACATCAAAACAGGCTAATGCGAACCTTGCCCGCGCTTGAAACCATGGAAAAATTTCTTTTCAAGCTAATTTGGGTGGGCGAAATCCTTTTAACCGCTTCGCTGATAACTGGGTTTTATGTTTACGATGATTTTTTCGCACAACAATTAATCCATAAGGTCACTTTTAGTATCGTCGCTTGGCTGGTTTATGCGGTGCTTATTTTTGGCAGATACCATTATGGCTGGCGCGGTCAGCGCGCAATAAATTGGACTTGGGTTGGTTTTTCAGGAATTCTGCTGGGCTATTTAGGCAGTAAATTTGTGATCGAATTTTTATTAAACTAATTGAATGTAGTTGCTAATTTGAAAGATCTCATTCAACATACATTCCGCTAAGTCATAGAGGCTAATATTTTTTGGAAGGCTCCCACCCACTGATTCTTTGGTGCATTCTGTTTTCACTTTTGGTTCTGTCCGCGTTTTTTTCCGGATCAGAAACTAGCATGATGTCACTAAACCCCTACCGGCTTCGTCATCAACGCAAGAAAAGTGCGGGAGCTAGACGCGCCGCAAAGCTACTTAGCATGCCAGATCGTCTTATCGGACTCATTTTGATTGGTAATAATGCGGTTAATATTCTGGCGGCAATTATTGCTAATATGCTAGCAATCTATTACGTAGGAGAAACAGCCGCACCCTGGGTGGCCACAGCCACCTTGACAATTTTAGTGCTGGTTTTTTCAGAGGTTACTCCCAAAACTATCGCCGCTCAAAACCCTGAATGGTTTGCCTTTAAAGCCAGTCATATTCTTAAGCCTCTCTTACAGCTTCTCACACCTTTAGTTTGGTCCATCAATAAGCTAACCAATACTTTTATTGGAATTTTGGGTTTTGACCCGAATAAAAACCGTGACGATAGTCTTGATTCTGAAGAATTAAAATCCTTAGTAGATCTCTCTGGGCATAAAATCTCTAACAGCAATCAGGGTATGTTACGAGCTATTCTCGACCTCGATAATATGACGGTCGAAGATATTATGATTCCGCGCAACGAAGTCAGCGGCCTCGACCTCGAGGATGATATTGAGGTGCTGATGGAACAGATACTTTCATGTGAATACACCAGACAACCTGTTTATTCTGGGGATATTAATAATATTATCGGCATTTTTCATGTTAGAAAGGCCAACCATTTATTACGCGCTGAAACCATTACCCATAAAGCGATTAAACGCTTTTCCGATGAAACGTATTTTATTCCTGAAAGCACTAAACTCACAACTCAGCTTCTTAATTTTAAGAAAATGCGAAGCCGCTTTGCAATTGTGGTTGATGAGTATGGTGAGATTCAGGGGCTGGTAACACTTGAAGATATTTTAGAAGAAATAGTCGGCGACTTTACCACCAATGAAGCCGATAAAATCGACGAAGTTATCGCCCAAAACGACGGCAGATACTTCATTGACGGCGCGGCGACCATTCGAGATATCAATAAGTCAACCAACTGGAATTTACCGCTTGATGGCCCTAAAACAATGAATGGCTTGGTACTTGAGCAGCTCGAAAGTATTCCAGATGGCAATGTTAGCTTTAACATAAATAACTTTAAGTTTGAGACTCTAGAAATCAATGGAACTCGGGTCAAAAAAGTGGCTGTTAGATCAATGCGGCCAGAAAAGTCCTCTTCCGAGATCTAACCTATTGATGCATTAAGCTAACTAATCTATAGCTGCTCTTTCTGAGCAACTATCTATTACGTTTTGTCGCTGATCGTCATTGAGGTATACCCAAGTTCGAATTTCCTCGCTGGTTCGATAGCAGCCCTCACAGATATCCTGATCATTTAAACGGCAAAGTGAAATACAGGGTGAAACGGGTTTTTCCATAACTGATAACCTTATTACTGAAATTCATCCAAACTAGGGTAGCGAAGTTTTATTTGCGCATCTATGGTGCTGTTTAGCATATCAACCATCACCTTAAGGGTGAAACCCCAGATTTTATAATTCTTATACATTACGTAGGGTAATTCAATTTTTTCCTGTGCTAACCAAAAATACTGATAATGTTTTATTTCCAATAAAAAGCTTAGCGGAAAATTAAATACACTAGCTATCTCAGAGGGATCTGGCGTTAAGCTATATGGCGCATCAATCCATCCCATAAATGGCGTCACCCGTATACTGTTTAAACGAGGTGAATCAGCAGGCAGTCTACCTAGCATAGTAATTTTACTGGATGCTAGGCCAATTTCTTCTTCTGTTTCTCTAGGAGCGGTTGCCAGTAAATCATTATCAAGGCTCTCTTTCATGCCCCCAGGAAATGCGACTTCTCCGGCATGATTCCTTAGGTGATTGGCGCGACGAGTAAGAATAATATGAGGATCAACAGGATCTCCATGCAGTAACAGCAATACCGCTGCCTTTGATTCTTTATTGGTAATCACAGAATTATCTGATTTTGGTCTGTAATTTTTTAACCACTGTGTCATTGTTGTTAGCATAAATCGTTTATACTTTTTATTAATAGCATTGAGGATTTTATGAAGTTTTGTTCAAACTGCGGTAATCAAGTCACACAGCAGATACCTGATGGCGATAACAGGCTACGCTTTGTCTGCGATCAGTGCAACAGCATCCACTATCAAAACCCATTGGTTATCGTAGGCATTCTACCTGAATATAAACAACAGATTTTACTGTGCAAGCGCGCTATCGAACCTCAAAAAGGCCGCTGGACATTACCAGCAGGGTTCTTAGAGAACGATGAGTCAACCCTAGAAGGTGCGTTAAGAGAGTGCTTTGAGGAAGCCAAGGCTAGGGTTATAGACCCTAAGTTATACGCACTCTACGACATCCCTTATATCAATCAAATCTATGTTTTTTATCGCGCTCAGCTTGCCAATAATCAATTTGAACCTACTGCCGAATCCACTGAAGTTGCACTGTTTGATAAAGAAAAAATCCCTTGGGATCAGCTGGCATTTCCAGTGGTTAGGGCTGTACTTAAACAATTTTTATCCGATCGAGAAAAAGGTCAGTTTGACATCATTCAAGACGTTATTACTCGATAAACAAAAACGCCCGCACTGTATTTCAGCACGGGCGCTCAGAACAACTAACAGCTAATTAAAGTTTGTCGGCGTTCTCTGATAGATACTCAGCTACACCCTCAGGCGTGTCCTTCATACCAGCATCACCTTTATTCCAACCTGCTGGACAAACTTCTCCGTGATCCTGATGGAATGCAAGGGCATCAATCATACGCAACATTTCGTCAACATTACGGCCTAGCGGTAAATCATTAACCACCTGATGTCTTACAAGACCATCTTCATCAATTAAGAATGATCCACGAAATGCCACGCCATCAGCATGCTCAACATCGTAAGCTTGGCAAATTTCGTGCTTAACATCGGCAACCAATGGGTATTTAACCGCACCAATACCACCGTCATTAACATCAGTATTGCGCCATGCATTGTGAGAAAATTGCGAATCAATCGAAACCCCAATGACTTCTACGCCACGATCTACAAATTCCTGATAACGGTGATCAAAAGCGATCAACTCGGAAGGACATACAAAGGTGAAATCGAGCGGATAAAAGAAAATAACCGCTTTTTTGCCCTTAATTGTCTCTGCAAGATTAAAGTTATCGATAATCTCGCCACTGCCAGTGACTGCCGCCGCAGTGAAATCCGGTGCTGGCTTGCCTACTAATACAGCCATAATTCTTACTCCTAATAAAAAAGTTACTCAAAAAAAACGCTTAGAAAGAGCATAGTTTTTCGCTAGCAAACTTTCAACTAAATGATAGTTTTAATTTAACTAATTACCTAAGAACTCTTCAAAGAACATAACACCAAGTTTATTTGGTTAAATTAGACGATGAAACATACGAAATAGAACCAAAAATAGACTTAGCGCCTTAAGAAAATTTCTTCCATACAAAAAAAGGGCGACATAGTCGCCCCTTGTAAATTTAAAAATGCTAGATAATTGAATTTATTGTTAATTACCCACTCAAAAATCAACCAAACTTAAAAGTCTTTTCTAAGTGAAAATCTAACATTCCTAGACTCCCCAACAGCTACCTGATGAGTACTGTGTGAATGCGGGAAATAAACCTCATCCAAGAGATTTTCTAGATTTAATTGAAGCTTAAGGTCGTCCGCAATCGTGTAATAAACCGCAGCATCAACTCTTGTGTAAGCAGGAAGCAGTAAATCTGGTTTATTATCTTTTACAGCCGACTCGCCCTGATGCATGACACCCAGCGCCCAACCAAATTTAGGATTAACATCATAGGTTGTCCAGATCGAATAAGTGGACTCAGGAATTTCTTTTGGCTGCCCGCCACTCGAAGTTTCTCCGTCTATATTGCTGTAACTGAAAGCTACATTGAGGTTATCATTCACCTGACCCTTTAACTCCAACTCAAACCCCTCAACCGACAACCCTCGCTCAGTAATATATTCTGAGCTTGATCCATCATAGCCTGCGATCTCTGATTCACTTTCAAAAAATGCAGAAGTAAAACTAAGGTTTTTATTTAGGTCAAATTTGACACCTATTTCTGAACTTTCGTAATAATCTGGCTTTAGCGTTTCACCGGAACCAGGTGCTCCTCCAGTAAGTTTCTTATATTGCTCTCCCGATCGCGGTGAGAAACTTTCACTATAACTATAGTAAACAGAAACATTGTTTTGGGGCTTATAAATTAGGCCAAATCTTGGAGAAAACTCAGTATCCACTCTTGATGCAGAAGAGGCATTTTTAATATCATCAACTTTGACATCAAACTTATCATAACGACCACCAAGTAATACGATAAGATTATCAGTAATATCAATTTGGTCTTGGAAATAGAGCGAGCTAACACTTATTTCCGTCTCGGTACTGGATTTGAGAGCACATGAATTTTTGTACTCAACAGCAGTAGCATCACCACTTGCATTAACTGTGAAATCAATTGGGTTGGCGACGTTAAATGATTCTCTATCATAGTTGCTTGCTGAACAGTCATTGGATGCCCAGAAAATATTATAACGAAGGTTGCTATTGTCAGTTTTAACAGACTCAAAACCGGTAAGAATAGTATGGGTCATATTTCCGACACTGAACTCATTAACCAAGCTACCAGATAGAATGAGATTATCTCTATCGGTGGGATCATGGTATCCATCCATTTCAACAACATCTGTATCTAGGTCATAGCTGTTTGCATAAGTATTTTGATACATTTTTTCGAAGCTACTTGAGGTTAAAGACAGGCTTCCCTTGGTTGAATCAGAAAATCTGTGGCTTAGTTCAGCACGCAGAACAGAGGCTTCAACCCTATTAAGGTTTCCATGTTTGTCACCAAATACAATATCGCTCAAGGCTTTAACGGGCTCACCATTGGCTGTGGGAATACCGCGATCAATAAATCGTTCATGATCCATATATTCATAGGACAGGTCTAAATCAGTGTCTGCATCTAGTGCGATACTCACTGTAGGGTTGATACCAAAACGGTCACCATTATAGAAATCTCTATGATTTTCTAGCGAGTCACTATGGACATTCAAACGAAAAGCAACCGAATCGCTTAGATTGGTGTTAACGTCTGCAGCTAGATCGGTCGCACCAAACGAATCGATACCAATGTCTACTGTTTTAAAATCCTTTCCATTGACTGGCTTCTTGGACACTCTATTAATAATGCCACCGGTTCCACCACGACCAAATAATAGAGCATTAGGGCCTCTAAGAACCTCTACTTGCTCCACATTATATAAAGGACGGTAGTATTGAACATCGTCTCTAACACCATCTTGATAAAAGTCTGCAGTAGATCTTACACCACGAAAAACAACCGCATCACGATGGCCCTCACCTAATGAAGTATTAATACCAGGGGTATATCTCACAATATCGCCTATTTCCTTGAACCCTTTTTTACGCACATCCTCATCGGTAACAATAGAAAGAGATTGAGGGACATTAATAATTAATGTGGGTGTTTTAAGCGCGTTCATTTGATCGCTCTGAAGTACTCTTCCTTTAACCAAAATTTCTTCAAAATCAGAATTTTCAGCTAAAACCGGACCTACAACAAAAAATGCGCACAAAGTAGCAACATTTAATAGCCTTACTCTTTTCATAAAATTATCTCGTGTTTAAAAACAATATTGGGATTTGTTGCTAATGGTAATGATTATCATTTGTATATGCAATAACTATTTTATTTATATTGCTATTTTCCTCCCTACAGACCAAACCAAAATCTCAAACTCTTAGTAACCACAGCATATTCAACAATCTTACAAATGATAACTATTTGCATTTAGGTTGTTTTTTTTGTAAAGTTTCTTACATTAAGGCTGATCATACTGACCACTAATAACTTTATTTATCCTTGCAACCCAATATAGAGCAATCCCACTATGAACGAATTTATTATTATGTTCCGCGAAGGCCTTGAGGCCTCTTTAATTGTTGGAATCATCTATACCCTCCTTATTAAGCAAGGTCTTAACAGAGAAATTCGTCAGCTTTGGTTAGGCGTCGCTAGTGCTATTGTCGCCAGCATTATTACTGGCTTTGCATTGGTTCAAGTAAAAAGCTCTATTGGTAACGCTTCAATTGAGGCGTTGTTCGAGGGTGTCGCCATGATCGCCACTGCCGGTTTGATCTGGTATGTGATTTTTTGGCTTTCAAAGCAAGTTGGCGCTACTGCCACATTAAAAGATGAAGCTAATCAGGCCGTAGAGAGTGCTGGTTGGGGAATTTTCCTTATTATATTCTTCGCTATCTTTAGAGAAGGCTTTGAAACGGCTATTTTCCTAATGGGCAGCTTCTCTATGACCGAATCTTTCTCATACACAGGCTTTGTAGCCGGCTTAGTACTTGCCATTGCTATTGGCTATGCGATTGTTGCTCAAGGTCGACGAGTACAACTTAAGTCATTTTTCCGAGCTACTAGCTTGCTATTAGTGGTATTTGCCTCGGGCATGATGACCTACGGCACTCATGAAATTGAAGAATTCTTTGTAAAGGGTGACCATCTTCAGGTGATAGGCCTTGAATCTAAACAGGATATTGCTCGCCCCTACAGTATTCTTAAACCAAAAACTGAATTAAGCGCATCAGATAATCCTGCTTTTTATTCGTACAATTTAAATGGCAAAGAAAAATACACTCACCTACTGCATGATAAGGGGCATATTGGTGTTTTTCTTAAAGGCTTTGTGGGTTACAACAGTAACCCCAACTGGATAGAGTTATTTGTATGGATACTGTCTTTAGCCTTTGGATTGCGATTATGGCGCAAATTTTATTTTTCCAACGCTACCTAACTCGACTTTCTTAGTTTCTGTCTTTTAATAAGGCAAAAAAAACCGCTCGGTGATCAGAATCAGTGAGCGGTTTTTTTAATTTGGATTATTCACCCGATGGTTCTTCACCAAGGTTTTCGTCGATCAATGTCTTCAACTCACCTTTTTCATGCATCTCGGTAACAATATCACAGCCGCCAATAAGCTCACCGGCTACCCACAGCTGCGGGAAGGTCGGCCAGTTACCGTATTTTGGCAAATTGGATCTAATTTCTGGGTTTGATAGTACATCTACATAGGCAAAACGATGGCCGCATGCCATAAGTGCCTGAACAGTGCGCGCCGAAAAACCACATTGTGGTTGATTGGGTGATCCTTTCATATAAAGCAGTACAGAGTTACTTTCTACCTGATCACGTATTGTTTCCATAATATCCATTAATAAGAGCCCTATTTCGATTACTGTGGATTATAGGTATTTTAACCTGTTTAGAGGTTTGGTGGTATTAATTTGCACCATAAATTTTGCTCTATCCTGTCTAGTGCGGTGAAAAATTGCGATGCCTGCTAAATGTTTCTATAATTAGCTGGTGTCAAGGGCAGCAACGCTGCCCTTTTTCTATTAGTTTTAAAAAAGTGGGAGTTGCGAATAGCCAATGGAAACTACATCACTAATGAATACCTACGGTGAGAAGGCGATGACATTAGTCAGCGGTGAAGGTGCTTGGCTGTATGATGAAAAAGGCAATAAGTACCTAGACGCGCTATCAGGTATTGCGGTCTGCGGTCTAGGTCATTCACATACTGAAATTAGCAAAGTTATTGCTGATCAGGCAGCCGAATTAATTCATTGTTCTAATTTTTTTGCGATTCCTAGCCAACAGCAACTCGCTGAAAAGCTGTGTGATATTTCGGGCATGACCAATGTATTTTTTGGTAATTCTGGAGCAGAGGCGAATGAAGCGGCTATAAAATTAGCTCGCTTACATGGCAATAAAAAAGGCATAAAGTTACCTACAGTATTAGTCATGGATAATGCCTTTCACGGCAGAACACTGGCCACATTAACTGCCTCTGGTAGCAGAAAAATACAGGCGGGCTTTGAACCGCTGGTTAGAGGCTTCGCTCGTGGGCCGTTCAATGATATCGAAGCATTGAGGACTATTGCGGATAACAACCCGGATATCTGTGCCATTTTTGCAGAACCTATTCAGGGCGAGGGCGGTATTAATCTGGCTGATGCCGATTATTTTCAGCAGTTAAGAATTCTTTGTGATGAGCTTGACTGGTTGCTTATGTTTGATGAAGTTCAAACAGGTAATGGCAGAACCGGTAAATATTTTTATTATCAACACAGTGGCGTTCAGCCAGACGTGGTTACTACCGCAAAAGGTCTAGGTAATGGTATGCCTATTGGCGCCTGTCTGGCCCATGGTGCGGCGGCTGAGCTTATGCAGCCGGGCAATCATGGCTCCACCTTTGGCGGCAACCCCCTTGCCTGCGCTGTAGCACTTAAAGTGGTTGAACTGATTGATTCAGGTGATATTTATCAAAGAGCAACGACAATTGGCAATATCATCATGCAGGGATTAGCTGAAGAGCTTAAGGATGTCGAGCACGTTAAGGATATACGTGGCAGCGGCTGTATGATTGGCATTGAATTAACCAAACCCTGTAAATCTTTGTATACTGAAGCTCTGAAACATGGCTTGGTGATTAATGTTACCGCTGACTCGGTAATCAGACTATTACCGCCAATGATGATGACTGACCAAGAAGCTCAACAGGTTGTGAGTATTTTGGTACCCCTTATTAAAGACTTCCAATAGGCGTCACGCACATGGCTGTTAGACATTTTCTTACCTTACATGATCTTACACCTGCTGAGCTTAATCAGGTGATTGATTCTGCGATTGCGTTGAAAAAAGCACATCGTGAAAACACTCAGCAACCTGTATTGGCGCAGAAGGTATTGGCGATGATTTTTGAAAAATCGTCCACTAGAACTCGAGTATCTTTTGAAGCCGGCATGGCACAGTTGGGTGGCAGCGCACTTTTCCTGTCACCTACTGACACCCAGTTAGGTCGCGGTGAACCGATTGAAGATTCTGCGAGAGTGATCTCCAGAATGACCGATATTATTATGATTAGAACCTTTGGTCATGACAAAATTGAGACCTTTGCCAAGCATTCTGCTGTGCCGGTGATCAATGCCTTAACCGATAGCTTTCATCCCTGTCAGTTACTTGCCGATGTGCAAACCTACGTTGAGCATCGTGGATCTATTCAGGGTAAAACGGTTGCCTGGATTGGCGATGGTAATAATATGTGTCATTCGTGGATCAATGCCGCCATGCAATTTGATTTTAAATTGCGTATTGCATGCCCTGTGGGCTATAAACCCGATGCAGCTATTGTGGCCAGTGCTGGTGATCGTGTTGTTTTAACTAATGATCCGGCAGAGGCAGTTACTGATGCTGATCTTGTGACTACGGATGTGTTTGCGTCGATGGGACAGGAGGCTGAACAGGCAACTCGACTGGAGCACTTCTCAGGTTTTCAGGTGAATCATGAGTTAATGGCAGTGGCCGCAGATAAGGCGCTATTTATGCACTGTTTACCGGCTCACAGAGGTGAGGAAGTTTCGGCTGAATTATTAGAAGATAAATCTATATCTGTGGTCTGGGATGAAGCGGAAAATCGTTTACATGCGCAGAAGGCGTTGATGCTTTTCTTGCTAAATCAGTAATGTTTTAAAGGTATTACTGATTTAGCCATTGTAAGACACGTCGTCAATTTCGTACTCTACTTCGCCGCCGGGAGTATGAACATTAACTACATCACCGATTTCTTTACTGATAAGTGCGCGAGCAATGGGTGATTGGTAAGAAATCATGCCGGCTTTTACATCAGCCTCATCATCACCGACGATTCTGTAGGTGACCTCTTTATCGGTTTCAGTATTGATAATAGTTACGGTTGAGCCAAAGATCACTCGATCGCCCTCTGGTATTTGGGAAATATCCACCACCTGACACAGGGAAAGCTTAGCTTCAATATCCTGAATACGGCCTTCGATAAAGCCCTGCTGTTCTCTTGCGGCGTGATATTCGGCATTTTCTTTTAAATCGCCATGCTCTCTCGCTTCTGCAATTGCCTGAATAACGGTTGGGCGATCTTCCTTCTTGAGCTTTTCGAGCTCAATACGAAGTGCTGCCTCACCCTCTACTGTCATTGGAATTTTTTGCATTAACTAATTACCTTATGAAGCGTTTGTAAATCTCTAACCTGAATCTCGCCAGAAAACATAATAGCTTCACATACAGCTCTGCCACCGGCCATTGTTGTAGTATAGTAAACTTGATGCTGCTCTGCACTAGAGCGAATAGCGCTGGAGTCAGATATAGCTTTGCGGCCCTCAGTGGTGTTGATAATAAGGTGAATCTTATCACTCTTTATCATGTCCACAATATGCGGCCTGCCTTCTTGGACCTTATTAACTAGCTCAACATCAAGACCGGCATCGCGAATCACTTTTGCCGTACCCTTAGAGGCAACCAACTGGAAGCCCATCGATAATAGGTCTTTTGCCAAGCTCGGCAATTGGTCTTTATCTCTATCGCGCACACTGATAAATGCGGTTCCCTTTGTGGGTATTTCATCACTAGCACCTAACTCGGCTTTGCCATAGGCTTCAGCAAAGGTTTCACCTACTCCCATGACTTCACCCGTCGACTTCATTTCTGGCCCAAGAATTGGGTCGATTCCCGGGAATTTGTTAAACGGGAAGACGGCTTCTTTGACACTGTAATAAGGCGGAACAATTTCTTTGGTAAAGCCTTGAGATTCTAATGTCTGTCCAACCATACAACGCGCGGCTATTTTGGCTAGGGATGTACCAATACATTTGGAAACAAAAGGGACAGTCCTAGAGGCACGAGGATTGACTTCAATCACATAGATTTCGTCATCCTGTAGTGCCAACTGAACATTCATCAAACCGCGCACACCCAGTTCTCGCGCCATTTTTTTGCAGACTTCACGCATCTCATCTTGCACTTCTTCACTAAGACTGTAGGGCGGAAGAGAACAGGCTGAATCACCGGAGTGAATTCCCGCTTGCTCAATATGCTGCATAATGGCGCCGATCACTACTTGCTCACCATCACTTACTGCATCTACATCAACCTCAATAGCATTTGGCAGGAAGAAGTCTAAGAGTACCGGTGAGTCTTCTGACACCTCTACAGCGGTTCGCATATAGTGACGCAGTTCGTCTTCTTTATAGACGATTTCCATGGCGCGTCCACCCAGCACATAGGAGGGACGAACCACTAACGGATAACCAATTTGCTCAGCCAAAACCACAGCGTCTTCAGCACTGCGTGCTGTTGAGTTCGATGGTTGCAACAGCGCCAGCTTTTCTATCATTTGCTGGAATCTTTCGCGATCTTCAGCACGATCAATCGCATCTGGGGTAGTACCGACAATAGGCACGCCTTCAGCTTCTAGAGCACGAGCTAATTTCAACGGTGTTTGGCCGCCAAATTGAACAATCACACCCTTGGGTTTTTCTAAACGAACAATTTCTAGTACGTCTTCGAGAGTCACTGGCTCAAAGAACAGTCGATCTGAAGTGTCATAATCTGTGGAGACTGTTTCTGGGTTACAGTTAACCATAATGGTTTCGTAACCATCTTCGCGCATAGCCAGTGCCGCATGCACGCAACAGTAGTCAAATTCGATGCCCTGACCAATTCTATTGGGTCCGCCACCTAACACTAATATCTTGTCGCGATCACTGGGTTGAGCTTCGCATTCTTCTTCATAGGTCGAATACATATAAGCGGTATCTGTAGAAAATTCTGCCGCACAGGTATCCACTCGCTTATAAACTGGATGAATGTCTAACTGGTGTCGATGCTCACGCACCGCCTGTTCACCGCAACCGAGAATGTCACCTAAACGCTTATCGGAGAAACCTTTGCGCTTAAGTTTAAATAATGCCGTTTTATCAATTGCCGAAAGCTCAGAACCCTGCAATAGCTGCTCTTGCTTTATTAGATCTTCAATTTGTACCAAGAACCATGGGTCAATCTTGGTGATATCAAACATCTCTTCAAGACTCATGCCTGCACGGAAACCATCGGCCACATACCAGATACGATCTGGGCCCGCTTCGGCTAACTGATTATTTAGAATGCTAGCTGATGAGCCATCTGCAGGATCTAAAATCGGGTCAAAACCAGAAACGCCTACTTCTAACCCTCGTAGTGCTTTTTGCATAGACTCTTGAAAAGTTCGCCCAATTGCCATTACTTCACCTACAGATTTCATCTGAGTGGTGAGTTTTGGGCTGGCTTGGTTAAATTTCTCAAACGCAAAACGCGGCACCTTGGTGACCACATAATCGATACTTGGCTCAAAAGAAGCCGGTGTTGCTCCGCCGGTAATTTCGTTTTGAAGCTCATCTAATGTGTAGCCTATCGCTAATTTTGCCGCGACCTTGGCAATAGGGAATCCTGTAGCCTTAGAGGCCAGTGCCGAGGAACGAGACACTCTGGGGTTCATCTCAATAACTATAAGACGACCATCTTCAGGATTGACTGCAAATTGAACATTGGAACCGCCAGTTTCAACACCAATTTCACGCAATACACTCACTGAGGCATTACGCATTATCTGATATTCTTTATCAGTTAAGGTTTGCGCCGGCGCCACGGTGATCGAGTCACCGGTATGAATACCCATAGGATCGAGGTTTTCAATCGAACAGATAATGATGCAGTTATCATTGCGATCTCTAACCACTTCCATTTCAAATTCTTTCCAGCCAATCAGTGATTCATCAATCAACAATTCATTGGTTGGCGAAAGATCGAGGCCGCGTCGGCAAATTTGTTCGAATTCTTCGCGGTTATAGGCAATACCACCGCCTGATCCACCCATAGTAAATGAGGGACGAATAACACAGGGGAAACCAAAGCGATCGGCAACCTGATAGGCTTCTTCTAGGCTGTGAGCAATACCAGAGTTTGGCGTATCAAGGCCAATGGCTTTCATGGCCTTGTCGAAGCGCTCTCGGTCTTCTGCTTTATCGATAGCGTCTGCATTGGCGCCAATCATTTCAACATTATATTTTTCTAATACACCATGTTTAGCGAGATCTAGGGCACAGTTAAGCGCTGTTTGACCACCCATGGTGGGCAACAAAACATCGGGTCGTTCTTTTTCGATGATTTTCTCTACCGTACCCCATTCAACCGGCTCAATATAGGTGGCATCGGCCATAGCTGGGTCGGTCATAATGGTGGCTGGGTTGGAGTTAACCAATATCACTCTATAGCCTTCTTCTCTTAGAGCCTTACAGGCTTGAGCGCCGGAATAATCAAACTCACAGGCCTGCCCAATCACAATCGGGCCTGCTCCAAGAATTAAAACGCTTTTTATATCTGTTCTTTTTGGCATAGGGTCGCTACTCAGTCAAGACGCTTAACGTCTAGCCTCCATCAATTCTATAAAGTGATCAAATAATGGTGCCGCATCATGCGGACCAGGGCTTGCTTCAGGGTGGCCTTGGAAACTAAATGCAGGTTTATCTGTACGATGTATACCCTGCAATGAATCATCAAACAAAGAGCGATGGGTGGCTTCTAGGCAACTAGGCAATCCTTCTTCTTCAACCGCAAAACCATGATTCTGACTAGTAATCATCACTGTTTTGTTGGCAATATCTTCTACTGGATGATTGGCACCATGGTGACCAAACTTCATCTTTGCCGTTTTTGCCCCAGAAGCTAGTGCTAGCAACTGGTGGCCCAAACAGATCCCAAATAGTGGAATATCTGTTTTCAATAGTTCTGTAATTGCCTCAATCGCATAGTCACAGGGCTCTGGATCGCCTGGCCCATTTGAGAGAAACACGCCATCTGGGTTCATCGCCAAGACATCACTTGCAGGTGTTTGGGCTGGAACAACCGTTAGGTCACAGCCTCTATCAACCAACATACGCAATATATTTTGCTTTACACCAAAATCATAGGCGACAACTTTAAATTTAAAGTCCGTTTGTTGCTCATAGGCACGACCTAACTGCCAGCTCTTTTGCTGCCATTGATAGGCTTCAGTGGTTGTCACCTGTTTGGCTAAATCCATTCCTTTTAAGCCTGGAAACTGTTTAGCCGCTTCTACGGCTTTTTGCTCATCGATTTCACCGACGATAATACAGCCGCTTTGCGAACCTGTTTCTCGAAGAATTCTGGTGAGTTTTCTGGTGTCTATATCGGCAATGCCGACAATACCGCGATCAGCGAGATACTGATTCAAGCTTTGCTCGCTGCGAAAATTAGAAACCATTAAAGGTAGGTCGCGAATAACCAACCCTGCAGCCCAAATTTGATCAGATTCTTGATCTTCAGTGTTTACACCTACATTACCAATATGAGGGTAAGTTAGGGTAACAATTTGATGGGCATATGAGGGATCTGTGAGAATTTCTTGGTAACCTGTTAGTGCAGTGTTAAAAACCACTTCTCCAATAGATTGACCCTCGGCACCAATAGCGGTACCTCTGAAAATTGTTCCATCTGCGAGCGCAAGAACAGCCTCCCGATTGGTCTGGGAATTCACACAACCTCCTAAATTATAATGAGTCTATCTGGTAGGATAAAACCGAAAAGGCTTTTGATTATTTGCAAAAAAACGAGATGGGACTATTTGTCTCATCTCGCTTTTATAAGAAATACTCAGTATATCAACCTCTCGGACCAGTGCCGTTATTAGTTAACGAATCTGAGAAAGCATTTTATGGCAATTGGACCTGTTTTGTCCATCATTGATGAATTTATTTTGCCTAAAATTTATATTTTTTGGATCGCTAAACTTATAAATTTAAGCTGAGTACGTCCTGCATACTATGCAGGCCTGACTGCTTTTCATTGAGCCACTTGGCAGCACGCAGTGCACCATTAGCAAAAGCCATGCGACTGGAGGCTTTATGGGTAATTTCTACTCGCTCACCCTCGGCCGCGAAAAGCACAGTATGGTCACCGACCACATCACCAGCGCGCTGTGTTGCAAACCCGATTGTTTTTCGGTCTCGCGCACCGGTTTGACCTTCTCGACCATAGACTGCAACGTCTTTAAGATCGCGATTCAATGCGCCGGCAACTGATTCACCTAGAGACAGAGCGGTCCCTGAAGGGGCATCCACCTTATGACGATGGTGAGTTTCAGAAATTTCAATATCTACCTCATCACCTAAAATAGAGGCCGCCAACTCAGCTAATTTAAAGCACAGATTAACCCCAGTGGCATAGTTTGATGCCATGCAAATAGCGGTTTTATTGCTGGCCTGATTAATTTTCTGTAACTGCTGCTCATCAAATCCCGTTGTACCTACGACAATTTTTTTACCCTGCTCAGCACAGAATGTAATATTTTCAGAAGTCGATAATGGCGTACTAAAATCGATAAGAACATCAAACTGATCAACAACTTCTTGTAGCGATGACACCACCTTTATTTCGTTGCGACCTATTCCTGCTAGCTCTCCCGAATCCACACCGATAAGCGTGCTATCGGGGCGCTCAATAGCCGCACTAAGCTGCAAGCCATCGGTCTGAGTAACCGCCTCAATTAGGGCTTTACCCATGCGTCCACCAGCACCAGTTATAGCTATATTGATCATTTTACTGTCCAAAATTTTATAATTAAGGGTAACTCTACTCTAACCGGTAAGATTATCGAAGAAATTTTTCACACCATCAAACCAATTAGAGGTTTTTGGCGAGTGCTTTCCTTTACCCATCAGGCTTTTATCAAAGCTCTGTAGCAATTCACGTTGATCGTCGTTTAGGTTAATTGGCGTCTCTAAAACCACACGACACAACAAGTCACCTGTGCCACCCCCACGAACAGGAGCTACGCCTTTGCCGCGCAAGCGAAATACTTTTCCAGTCTGAGTCTCTGAAGGAATTTTTAATTTCACCTTGCCAGTTAATGTTGGCACTTCGAGCTCTCCGCCAAGGGCTGCTTGGGAGAAGCTTATGGGAACCTCACAGTGTAAATGACTGCCATCGCGGACAAAAATCGAGTGATCTCGAACATGAACCTGCACATAGAGATCACCAACAGGACCACCATTTGGACCCGCCTCTCCTTTGCCGCCTAGGCGAATACGATCACCTGTGTCCACCCCAGCAGGGATTTTTACGGACAATTTTTTATTTTCTTCTCTCGTTCCGCGACCATGACAATCACCACAGGGGTCAGAAATCATCTGACCCTGCCCTCTACATTGCGGGCAGGTCTGCTGTACTTGGAAAAACCCTTGCGACATACGTACCTGACCAGCACCGCCACAGGTATTACAGGCTGTGGGTGATGACCCCGGACGCGCTCCAGATCCATCACAGGTTCGACAGTGAACCGAACTGGGCACATCAATCTTAATGGTCTTACCTTTAACGGCATCTTCTAAATCTAATTGCAGATCGTAGCGCAGATCAGCCCCTCTTGCCGGACCCGATCGTCGACCGCCACCGAAAATATCGCCAAATACATCGCCAAATGCATCACCGAAACCTGAGGTATCGAAGCCGCCGCCACCGCCAGAATTACCATCTACACCAGCATGGCCGAACCGATCATAGGCGGCTTTTTTGTCACCATCGCCTAAAATTTCATAGGCTTCTTGGGCTTCTTTGAATTTCTCTCCCGCACTGTCATCATCAGGATTTCGATCCGGATGATGTTTCATCGCTACGCGACGAAATGCCTTCTTAATCTCTTGATCAGAAGCCGAGCTATCCACTCCCAAAACTTCGTAGTAATCACGTTTTGCCATAACCAGCTTTTGTTCCTAAAAAAATAAATAAAGGCGCGAAACAATGTTCGCGCCTATGAGAAGTAAACGACTCTTGTATCCCTTACTTACTGTCTTTCTGAGTCTCATCAACCTCTTCAAACTCAGCGTCCATAGCGTCATCTGCAGGCTGTTCACCTGCTTCAGTAGGCCCTGCTTCTGCCTGCTGCTCTGCGTAGAGCTTTTGAGCAAGAGTTGCTGAAGCTTCTGATAGCTCTTTAGCTGCAGCATCCATGGCATCTTTATCATCGCCTTGGACAACTTCTTCAACCTTGGTAATTGCCGCCTCAATAGCTGCCTTCTCTTCATCAGAGGCTTTATCACCCGCTTCCTCAAGCGTTTTCTTAGCCGCATGAGCAAGACCATCAGCCGTGTTGCGCGCCTGAACTAACTCTTCAAATTTCTTATCTTCAGCCGCATTAGCTTCAGCATCTTTAACCATTGCATCGATTTCATCATCCGATAAACCTGATGAGGCCTTAATAACAATAGACTGCTCTTTGCCCGTCGCTTTGTCTTTTGCGCTTACATGTAAAATACCGTTGGCATCAATATCAAAGGTAACTTCAATCTGCGGCATACCACGCGGTGCTGGCGGAATATCAGCCAGATCAAAACGACCTAGTGATTTATTCTGTGCAGCCTGTTTGCGCTCACCCTGAACCACATGGATGGTTACCGCTGTTTGATTGTCCTCTGCGGTTGAGAATACTTGCGATTTCTTGGTCGGAATCGTGGTATTTTTCTCAATCACTGGCGTGGCCACAGCACCCATGGTTTCAATGCCTAAGCTTAGTGGAGTCACATCCAACAATAGAACATCAGTAACATCACCCGCAAGAACAGCGCCCTGCAGCGAAGCACCAACAGCTACAGCCTCGTCAGGATTTACATCTTTACGCGGCTCTTTGCCAAAAAACTCTGTGACCTTTTCTTGCACTAGAGGCATGCGAGTTTGGCCACCAACAAGAATCACTTCATCAATCTCAGAAGCTGATTTACCTGCATCTTTTAATGCCACTTTTAGCGGAGCCAATGAACGCTCTACCAAGTCTTCAACTAAAGATTCAAGCTTTGCTCTGGTTAATTTAACAACTAGGTGCTTAGGACCTGTGGCATCCGCTGTTATATAGGGCAGGTTAACCTCAGTCTGCGAGCTAGATGACAGTTCAATTTTTGCCTTCTCTGCCGCTTCTTTCAATCGTTGCATTGCCAGTGGATCACCATGCAGATCTATACCACTGTCAGTTTTAAATTCGGCCGATAAATATTCAATCAAACGCAGGTCAAAATCTTCACCACCTAGGAATGTGTCTCCGTTCGTAGCTAAAACCTCAAATTGTTTTTCACCATCAACATCAGCAATTTCAATAATTGAAATATCAAAGGTACCACCACCTAGATCGTATACTGCAATAACACTATCGCCTTCGCTTTTATCAATACCATAGGCAAGTGCAGCTGCAGTTGGCTCATTGATAATACGTTTTACATCAAGGCCGGCAATACGTCCTGCATCTTTAGTGGCTTGACGCTGTGAGTCATTGAAGTATGCAGGAACAGTAATGACCGCTTCTGTAACTGTTTCACCTAGGTAGTCTTCCGCCGTCTTTTTCATTTTCTTTAGAATTTCGGCTGATACCTGTGGCGCGGCCTTGCTTTCACCTTTAACCTCTACCCATGCATCACCATTGTCTGCTTTAACAATTTTGTAAGGCACCATAGCAATGTCTTTTTGCACAACCTTGTCATCAAAACGGCGACCAATAAGACGTTTTACTGCATAAATTGTATTTTCTGGATTTGTCACTGCCTGACGCTTGGCAGATTGACCCGCTAAAATCTCACCATCTTCTGCATAGGCAATCACAGATGGGGTGGTTCGGGCACCTTCAGCGTTTTCAATCACTTTAGGCGCATCGCCCTCCAGTACAGCTACGCATGAGTTGGTAGTTCCCAAATCAATTCCGATAATCTTTCCCATTACTTTTCTCCATCACTTTTTCTATAGCCTGTTATAAAGGGTGCAATAACAGGGGTTTAATATTTCTAATCTCTTACCCTTAATGTGGGTTCTGTTTTCACTATTTCAAGGGCAAGAAAAATAAGTTTTTAAATTAGGTTGAGGTCGATACCACAACCATGGCCGGCCTGATTAAACGACCATTGAGGGTATAACCTTTCTGAAACACGTTGATGACTGTATTCGGCTCTACCTCAGCGTTAGGCAATGTACTAACCGCCTGATGTAGATCTGCGTCAAAAGGTTGGCCTTCAGGCTCTACAGCCTCTACTTTGTACTTGGCCAATACTTCAATAAATGTCTTTAGAGTTAACTCTAATCCCTCTGCCACTGATTTTTGCGATTCATCTTCAACATCAATGGCATCAATGGATCGCTCAAGATTATCAACCACTGACAAAAGCTCACTAGCAAACTTTTCTAGCGCGTATTTATGGGCACTTTCTATATCTCGCTGCGCTCTTCGACGCACATTTTGCATCTCTGCCTGCTCACGCAATAGTTGCTCGCCTAATGTACTCAATTTTTGTTGAAGCTCTTCAGCCTCGCTTACAGCCTGTTCCTCCGATTGCTCGGACTGATCAGTTTTAACTTCTGATTGCAGTTTTTCTTCAGTATTGACCTCAGACTGCTCTGATTTAGCCGAAGTATCCTCTTGGTTAGTATCTTGAGACACGCCAACTCCTTATAATTCACTTGGATTGTTGATAAAAAATGTTCTTACGCTGATACTACAGATGGGGGCAACTTATAGAGTTTCAAGTATAAATTTTATGATTTGCACCTGAAAAATAATTTTCAATCGTTTTTTGGTGACTTTTTACCTTGCTACTGTCAATTACAATTAATAATTACACACTAGTCGATTCTCTTGATATTGAGTTTTCAAGCGGTACAACTGCCATTACCGGCGAGACTGGTGCTGGTAAATCGCTAATACTTGATGCTCTGAGTATGGCTCTAGGTGATCGTGCTGATAGCAGTACGATTCGTCAGGGGAAGGAGCGCGCGCAGATAACGGCAAGTTTTGATATTTCGACTATCCCTGAAGCGAAACAATGGCTGGATGACCAAGATTTCTCAGATGCTAACGAGTGCATACTCCGCCGCATATACACCGCTGAGGGCCGCTCACGTGGTTATATCAATGGACAACCCTGCACCATGCAGCAGCTTCAGCAACTAGGGGATGTATTAGTTGACCTACACAGTCAGCATGAGCATCAATCACTACTGCGTCGCAGTACTCATCGCAAACTATTGGATGAATTTGTTGCTAGCTCTGAACTAGCTGGCCAAGTAGAGCATTGCTTTCAAGACTGGCATCTAGCATCAAAAAAATTACACGACTTAGCAGAACGCTCAGAAGAACTAACTGCACGCAGCGAACTTCTGCAATTTCAAGTCGAGGAATTGCGAGAATTTAATTTACAGCCCCATTACTTACAACAATTGGAGCAAGAACAACAAAACCTTGCCAATGCTGAACAAATTATTCAAGACAGCCAGCAACTGCTAGCTATAAGCGACCAAGGGGAAACATTTAATCTTCGCGATGGCTTTCATCAATCGCTTTCAATTTTAAGCCAATTAAAACATAAGCCTAAGGCCCTTGAGGAAGCAGAACAATTACTGCAGTCTGGATTAATTCAGGTGGATGAGGCGGTTCGCTGTATTGAACAGCATATTGATGGTTTTGAAGCAGATCCTCAACGGTTACAGCAGATTGAAGATGAGCTGGGATTAATCTTTCAATTAGCGCGTAAGCATAGAGTGGATTCTCCGCAACTCGAAGAAAAACTCAATGAACTGGATACAGATCTTAAACAATTAACTGCGGGCGACCAAAATCTGGAGGCGTTACAACAGCAGGTTGATGAATTTGCGGCTAACTACAAAAAAGCGGCTGCTAAGCTGAGTCTTATTAGACAGCAGGGTGCGGCGATGATGTCAGAGCAAATTAATCAACAATTACAGCAACTGTCTATGGAGGGAGCTGAGCTATTAGTTAAGCTAACACCATTGGAAGAAAATAATTTTAAATCTTATGGGTTGGAAGATATTGAACTGGTGATTTCTACTAACCCTGGACAGGCGCATAAACCCTTAGCTAAAGTAGCCTCTGGTGGTGAGTTATCGAGGGTTAGTCTTGCTATACAGGTAGTTGCCGCCGCTAACAGCAGTATTCCTACAGTGGTTTTTGATGAAGTAGATGTAGGCATAGGCGGCAGTACTGCGGATATCGTTGGTCAGCTTTTAAAACAGCTGGGTGATCGCGGGCAGGTCATAAGCGTGACTCACCAACCGCAGGTGGCGGCCCATGCTCACCAGCATTATGTAGTGAGTAAAATTACCAATAATAGCAATGCTGAATCAAGTATTGTTCATTTAGACCAAACCCAACGTATTGAGGAACTGGCGCGGATGCTTGGCGGCGCCAAGGTCACACAACAAACCCTGTCTCATGCTTCTGAGCTTCTCGATTTAGCGAATATCTAATAGTAAAAAACCCCCAATGGTGAAACCAGTGGGGGTTTTTTGCTACGTCTACTTCTGAATATTAGTCTTCAGTAGTTTCCGCAGGCTCTTCAGTTGCACCGCCTTCTTCAAGCTGAGCTTCTTTAATAGAGAGCTTCACTCGACCACGGTTATCAATTTCAAGCACCTTAACGCGAACATCCTGCCCTTCGCTGAGGTAGTCAGTCACTTTCTCAACACGCTTATCAGCAATTTGAGAAATATGCACTAGACCGTCAGTACCCGGCATAAAGTTAACGAAGGCACCGAAATCTACAATACGTACTACTTTACCGTCATAAATAGTGCCTGGCTCTGGATCGGCGACAATTGCAGTCACGGCGTCCATGGCAGCTGTCAGTGATGCTGTGTCTTCAGAGTAGATTTTAACTTCGCCATCGTCAGTAATATCGATAGTTGAGTTATGCTCTTCACATAGACCGCGAATGGTTGCACCACCTTTACCAATAACATCACGAATTTTATCTGAATCAATTCGCATGGTTCCCATCTTAGGAGCAGATTCAGCTACTTCGTCACGACTCTTAGCAATAACCTTATTCATTTCACCTAGAATATGAACACGAGCATGAAGCGCTTGCTCTAGAGCAATCTCCATAATCTCTTCAGTGATGCCTTCAATCTTGATATCCATCTGCAGTGCAGTAATACCATCGGTAGTACCAGCTACTTTAAAGTCCATATCACCCAAGTGATCTTCGTCACCTAGGATATCGGTGAGTACTGCATAACCGGCATCTTCTTTAACCAGACCCATAGCAATACCAGCTACTGGCGCTTTAAGTGGAACACCAGCGTCCATCAATGCCAAACTTGAACCACAAACAGAGGCCATTGAGCTTGAACCGTTTGATTCAGTAATTTCTGATACTACGCGCATTGCGTAAGGGAATTCTTCTGCCGTTGGCAGTACCGCTGCGATACCACGACGTGCTAGACGACCATGGCCTACTTCACGACGGCTGGTGAATCCAGCACGACCACATTCACCTACTGAGTAGGGAGGGAAGTTGTAGTGCAACATAAACGGATCATCGCGACGACCTTCTAAAGCATCAATCATCTGCGCATCTCTGGTTGAACCCAAAGTTGCAGCTACTAATGCCTGAGTTTCACCACGAGTGAATAACGCAGAACCATGGACACGGTCTAACACGTCAACTTCAACATTGATGCCGCGAACAGTTGTAGTATCACGACCATCGATTCGCGGCTCACCACGAATAATACGTCCACGAACAATATCTTTTTCTAGTTGCTTGAATGCATCTTTTAATTCATCTTCTGGGAACTGATCATCAGCAGATAGCTGAGCTACTGCTGCATCTTTAAGCTCTGCAATTTTAGATGAACGCTCTTGCTTATCAACCACTTGATAGGCTGCATCTAGATCACTAGCAACTGCACCTGATAGGGCATTAACTAGCTCTGCATTTTTCTCTTCAGCCTGCCAATCCCAACGAGGCTTGCCAGTTTCTGCAGCTAATTCCTCGATTACACTGATAACGGTTTGCATTTCTTGGTGAGCAAATAGAACACCACCTAGCATAATATCTTCAGATAGCTCTTTTGCTTCTGACTCAACCATTAGTACTGCGTCTTTTGTACCTGCAACCACCATATCTAGGTCTGAGGTTTCAAGATCACTGTAAGTTGGATTAAGCATGTAGCCTTGCTCATCGGAATAACCTACTCGCGCGCCACCCACTGGACCATTAAATGGAATGCCAGAAATAGACAGTGCCGCTGAGGTACCAATCATTGCCGCTATATCTGGGTCTATATCTTTTTCCGCAGAGATTACTGTACAGATAACCTGAACTTCATTTTTAAATCCATTCGGGAATAGTGGACGAATTGGACGGTCGATTAGACGTGAAGTCAGAGTTTCTTTTTCACTGGGTCGAGCTTCGCGCTTGAAGAAACCACCGGGGATCTTACCTGCTGCATAAGCTTTTTCTTGATAGTGAACGCCTAGCGGGAAGAAATCTATATCCGCTTTGGCAGTTTTTGCACCAACAACAGTACAAAGCACTGTGGTTTGATCGATTGAGCATAAAACAGCGCCTGTTGCCTGCCTGGCAACTCGACCTGTTTCAAGGGTTACGGTATGTTTACCGTATTGAAACGTTTTGATTACAGGGTTCATAGTTTTACCTTTTAATTTTCAAGTTTGACCTGAATCTCTGTCATTTTTTATGCTGCTCGGGTTACTTATAGCCACCTAGTTAGATGGCTATAAGTAACTCGATCAGCTGTTATCTGACATATTTCAGGGTATTTTATGTAAATTACTTGGGATTGCGGCCCAGTATCTGGACACTGAGCCGCACACCTAAGTGATTACCTACGTAGACCAAGCTTTTTAATCACAGCGCTGTAACGCTCTGCTTTATTTGCTTTTAGATAATCTAGCAATTTACGACGTTGATTAACCATACGAATAAGCCCACGACGGGAATGGTTATCTTTTTTGTGATCGCCGAAATGGTCCTGAAGCTTGTTGATGTTTTCAGTTAACAATGCAACCTGAACTTCTGGGGAGCCTGTATCATTTTCCCCTTGCCCATATTCTGCTACGATTTTTGCTTTCTCTTCTGCACTTAGTGCCATAGTCATTACTCCAATATGCAATGATTGAATTCAGGATGCCCGTGCATAATTACAGACAACCTACCTATTTACCGACTAATTTAGTCGATAGCTTGAGCGGCCATTTGGCCATTCTCAAATTCTTTACGAGAGTTCCTAATTATAAGATTAGGTATCCTCAACAATTAATCGCTTAGGGGCTATTTTGCCATCTTCAGTGATAGTTCCTATACCTAGAAATGTACCACCTTCACGAAAGACGCGCACTATATCGCCTTCTTGCCCTTGGCGAAAGGCTTTATTTGAGGTTATTGCCTGACCCAATTGAAAATATCCCGCTGTAATCTGGTCAAACTCCACAGCTGGATAGTCACTAACCGGTGTATCAACTGGCTTGAGTAGTTGATCTAACTGCTCTGCCGCGCCCTGCTCTCTGAGCTTTTCTAGCTCGTCGAGAGATACTGTTTGGCTCTCATCAAAAGGGCCTGCCTTAAAACGATGCAGTGCGCTCACATGGGCGCCGCAGCCTAGAGAAGCGCCTAGATCTTCCGCTAGCGTTCTAATGTAGGTCCCCTTACTGCAATGAACCTCAACATCGACCTCAGGGTTAACACCCGGCCTAAAATCAATTATCTGGTAATCAAAGATTGTTATCTGACGTGCGGGGCGATCTATTTCAATACCCTGCCTAGCTAATTTATAAAGCGGTTGACCGTTGTGCTTTAAGGCTGAGTACATCGAAGGTATCTGATCTATCTCTCCCTGAAAATCCTTTATTTTCTCTTCAACCTGCTGTCTGGTGATTTTCGATGCATCTTGCTGCGAAATAATCTCACCCTCGCTATCGCCAGTGGCGGTGCTTACACCAAAGGTATAGGTACTTCGATAGTATTTATCTGAATTAAGTAGGTACTGGCTAAATTTGGTTGCCTCTCCAAAACACAGGGGAAGCACTCCGGAAGCCAATGGATCAAGTGCGCCTGTGTGGCCTGCTCTATTGGCATCAAACAACCATCTGACTTTTTGCAATACTTTGTTTGACGTCAATCCAATAGGCTTATTTAGGAGCAGGACTCCGTTGACTGATCGACCAGATTTGCGACGACGTCCCAAATTTAGGATTCCTCTTGATTGCTTTTATTGGAGGATATAGCTAAATCAATAAGGGCATCAAGATGCTGGCTGCGCTGGCCAGTTTCGTCATAGAAAAAATTTAACTTTGGCGTGGCACGCAATGCAATACTGGAAGACAGTAACTTGCGAAGATAGCCCGCCGCACCATTCAGCGCATCGAGCCCTTCTTTAATCTGCTCAGAAGTGCGCTCACCAACAAAGGCAACATAGACTTTGGCAATCGCTAGATCACGGGTAACTGTTACATCGGTAACACTGAGCATACCCACTCGCGGGTCGCGAACATGCTGACGAATCAAGGATGCTAGTTCTTTTTGAACTGCATCTGAAACGCGCTCAGATCTGGTAAATTCTCTTGGCATCTATCTAGCGCTCTTTATAGAGAGCGCTTCACCTGCGTAATTTCATAAACTTCAATTTGATCGCCAGGCTTGACATCGTTGTAATCTTTAACGCCAATACCACATTCCATACCGTTGCGAACCTCTTGGGCATCATCTTTAAAGCGCCGCAGCGACTCTAGCTCACCTTGGAAGATAACTACATTATCACGTAGAACACGAATTGGTTTGTTGCGATATACAACACCTTCGGTGACCATACAGCCAGCAATTGCACCAAACTTAGGCGATCTAAACACGTCCCTTACCTCAGCATTACCAACAATTTCTTCTTTGGTTTCAGGCGCTAACATACCAGACAATGCCTGTTTAACTTCATCGAGAAGATTGTAGATTACACTGTAGTATCGAACTTCAATTTGCTCTTTTTCGGCTAACTGACGAGCAACGCTAGAGGCACGCACATTAAATCCAAGAACAATCGCACCCGTCGTTAAGGCAAGGTTGATATCCGATTCCGTAATACCACCAACACCAGAGGCCACAATTTCAACCGCAACTTCATCGGTAGCAAAATCATTTAGAGCACTAGTTAAGGCTTCAAGTGAACCGCGAACATCCGTTTTAACAACCAGAGGCAGTTTATTGACTTCACCCGATTCCATATCGGTAAACATATTTTCTAGCTTGGCTGCCTGCTGCCGAGAGAAACGCTCTTTACGCGCTTTATCCTGACGCTGCTGGGCAATCTCTTTGGCTTTTCTTTCGTCTGCAACTACGAAAAATTCATCACCCGCCTGAGGTGGCTCATCAAGACCAAGAATTTCAACCGGAATCGATGGACCTGCTTCAGCCGTTGGCTGTCTTGCGTCATCATTTAATGCGCGAATTTTACCAACGCTTTCGCCGGCCAGCATAAAGTCACCTTTACGCAGGGTGCCTTGCTGAACCAAGGCGGTGGCAACAACACCGCGACCTTTATCGATTCGCGATTCAACCACAACACCTCTAGCAGGTACATCTACTGGTGCTGTAAGCTCTAATAATTCTGATTGCAGAAGAACTGCTTCTAGCAACTCATCAATACCGTCCCCAGTATGGGCCGATACTTTTATAAACTGTGTATCACCACCCCAGTCTTCAGGAATAACATCTTTTGCTGAAAGTTCTGTAGTTACTCGCTCAGGGTCTGCACCCTCTTTATCCATTTTATTAATGGCTACAACTAGAGGTACTCCTGCGGCACGAGCGTGCTGAACGGCCTCTTCTGTCTGCGGCATAACGCCATCATCGGCAGCAACAACCAAGATAACAACATCAGTACTTTGCGCACCTCTAGCTCGCATTGCGGTAAATGCTGCGTGACCAGGGGTATCTAGAAATGTAACCATACCCTTAGGCGTATCTACGTGATAGGCGCCGATATGCTGAGTAATTCCACCAGCCTCACCTGAGGCTACTCTTGACTCTCTTATATAATCTAGAAGGGATGTCTTACCATGATCAACATGGCCCATTACCGTCACTACTGGTGCTCTAGGCTGTTGATCACTGTCTGTATTTAGATCATCGAACTGCTGGGTTAGCTGATCCTCTAGCGTATTACTAGCAGCTGCAACAGGCCTGTGCCCTAATTCTTCAACCACCAAGAAAGCCGTTTCCTGATCAATCATTTGATTGATAGTGGCCATAACACCCATTTTCATTAGCTCTTTGACAACCACGCCAGATTTAAGCGCCATCATTTGCGCTAAATCAGCGACGCTTACTTCATCGGGAATTGCCACTTCAACAATCTTTTTATCAACCGGCTTTTTAAACACATGCTTGTTATCAACTTTAAGCGCCGAAGACAGACCTGACTTAAGTCTGGGTCTTGAAGATTTATTGCCTATTGCCTCGTCAAGTTCTACACGAGGTTTTTTCTTACTGCCTTTAATCGACGGCTTCTTGGCCGCTTTTCTGGCAATTTTATCCTCATCATCGTCATCAGACGACTTAGCTTGCCGACGTCCTTTTTCAGGTGTTGGCTCAGCAGGTGCAGGTGCAGGTGCAGGCGCAGGCGCCTGTTTAGCAGGTGTAGCAGACTTTTTAGCTGTCTTTTCCTCTGCTTCTGTAGCAACTTCAGCTACTTTTTGGGTTTCTTCGACCGCTTTTTCTTCTAACTTTTTCTTTTCTGCTTCTTCAGCCTGCTTGGCTTCAGTTTCTGCAGTTCGACGCTTTTCAATCGCTGATTGGCGCTTTTCTTCAATATCATCTATACCAGTACCAAACTCAACTTCTGTTACTGCCTGTTCGCGACGAGCTACTTCTTCGGCCTCGACTTTAGCTTGAGACTCTAGGTCTTCTTCGCTACGCTTAACGTAAGTTCGTTTTTTGCGTACTTCAATATTGACCGTTTTCTTGCTACCCGATTTCAGTGTACTCATGGTCTTTCGACGCAATACAATCTTCTTAGGCTCGCCCGACTTTTCACCATGCAAGCTTTTAAGGTATGCAAGAAGAACTTGTTTTTCTTCGTCCGATACAGTGGTATCCGCCGAACTGTGACTTAAACCAGCTTCTTTCATCTGCAATAGCAGACGATCCACAGAAGCCCCTACGGTTTTCGCTAATTCATTTACTGTCACTTCAGCCATTGTTTTCGCCTCTAGATAACCTGATTATCAGATCTATTATTCAAACCAGGGTGCGCGAGCAGTCATTATCAATGACGCCGCTTTTTCTTCATTCATGCCTTCAACATCCATAAGATCATCGACCGCTTGTTCAGCGAGATCTTCCATGGTGATGATGCTTTTAGCTGCTAACTTCAATGCAAGCTCTTGATCCATTCCATCCATATTAAGAAGGTCATCAGCAGGCTTTGCATTAGTTAACTGTTCTTCACTTGCCAGCGCCAAGGTCAACAAAGCGTCTTTGGCGCGCGCTCTGAGCTCTTCAGCAATATCTGGATCGAAGCCTTCAATAGCACTCATTTCTTCCAATGGAACATAGGCAACTTCTTCAACGCTAGTAAAACCTTCTTCTACCAATACAGTGGCAACATCTTCATCCACATCAAGAGCATTCATTAAGGTTTCTATAACGCTAACAGATTCTGTTTGCTGCTTCTCTTGAGCGTCTTCAACGGTCATAACATTGATGGCCCAGCCCGTCAGCTCTGATGCTAGGCGAACATTTTGACCACCCTTACCAATAGCTTGAGCTAGATTTTCTTCATCTACTGCCACATCCATTGAATGACTGTCTTCGTCAACAACAATAGATTCAACTTCAGCGGGCGCCATAGCGTTAATGACTAACTGAGCTGGATTATCATCCCAGAGTACGATATCAACCCGCTCATCGTCTAGATCATTAGATACTGCTTGAACTCGAGCGCCACGCATACCGACGCAAGCGCCAACTGGATCGATACGAGCATCCTTGGTCTTAACTGCAATCTTAGCGCGCTGACCAGGATCACGTGCAGCACCTTTTATCTCAATAACACCCTCAGCAATCTCAGGTACTTCAATTTGAAATAGCTGAACTAGCATTTCTGGCGCGGCTCTTGATACTTGAAGTTGCGGCCCGCGAGTTTCCTCACGAATGCCCGTCAGAATCACGCGGGTTCGATCGTTAATTCTAAAGATTTCACGACCCACTAAATCTTCTCTTGGAAGCAAACCCTCAGCATTATCACCAAAATCAACAACAATATGGTCGCGGGTTACTTTTTTCACTGTACCATTTAATAATTCACCTACACGGTGCTTAAAACGATCAATAATAAGATTTCTTTCAGCTTCTTTAACTCGCTGAACAATAACCTGTTTAGCTGTTTGCGCCGCGATTCGCCCAAATTCTATATTGGCGACTGATTCTTCAAAGGTATCACCTACTTTAAGCGTAGGATCTTTTTCTAGCGCTTCTTCGGTGGTGAACTGGGTACCCAATTCAGCCATCTCATCATCAGCCACGACATCCCACCAACGAAATGATTGATAATCACCCGTTTCCCGATCAATTTCGACTCGGATATTCGCACCTTCTTCAAAACGCTTTTTTGTCGCCATTGCAAGCGCTTGCTCGATAGCTTCAAAAATAATACCTCTATCCACACCTTTCTCGTTGGATACAGCCTCAGCAACCATTAATATTTCTTTACTCATTGATCAAACTCCGCCTGCCTCAAAATTGAGGAACTAGGTTCGCCTTTTCGATACCTTCAACTGGAAACAGAAACTCATTATCTGTAACCACCACTACGATCTCATCGCCCTCAATTGCCTTTAGGCGGCCTTTGTAATTGCGCCGTCCCTCGTAAGGAAATCTTAGTCTTAATGAAATCTCTTCTCCCAAATATCGCGCATAATGATCGAGCTCATAGAGCGGTCGATCCATACCAGGTGAAGATACTTCTAGTATATATTCACCTGAAATTACATCTTCAACGTCAAGTATTGCACTGGTTTGACGGCTTACTCGCTCACAATCATCAATACCAACCCCGTCTTCACCTCGGTCGATAAAAATTCTGAGCAGTTTAGCCTTACCACCCATCTGCAATTCAATACCCCAAAGCTCGCAATCAAGCGCCTCAACTACGGGCTTTATCAGCTGCTTTAGAACTTGATCACCAGACGACACAATACTCTCCGAAAAAAAAATGGGCATACAGCCCATTTATAAACAACTAAAGAAAAGCCCCAAAATGGGGCTCCTCGATTTGCGCCAGTTATGACGCGAATGTCCTGGTGGCCTAAAAAGCAATAGTCTATAAGCTACAAGCCCTAATAAATCAATCGTAGCCTACTTCTTCCACCATTTCCAATACTGTTTAGCGACTCACCGTCGCAAACAGCATACATAATACTTGGTAGCGGGAGCTGGATTTGAACCAACGACCTTCGGGTTATGAGCCCGACGAGCTACCAGACTGCTCCATCCCGCAACTATAATTTGCTGTGTTACCACAGCGTCCCACAAGGGAGGCGCATTATAGGTACAGGGTTGGGTGAGGTCAACCAACTTCAGGCCTTATTGAGGTTTTATTTTCGGCTTTCTTGAATTAGCTCATAGGCTTTGCGAATTTCTTGTGTACGCTCAGTAGCCAACTTGATCATATCATCAGGCATGCCCTGTCCAATTAGCTTATCTGGATGGTTTTCACTGATTAATTTTCTGTATTTTTTTAATTTCAGCGTCTGTATTTTCAGAGGTAACGCCTAATGCTTTATAGGCCGCCTCTAGCTGATTAGCAGAACTAGTATATCCACCAGAGGATCCCGCACCATTAAATTGAGACCGCGCCATAATCATTTCGATAATCTTTTCGAATAGCGCCTTAGATACACCTAAGTACTGTGCCAGACTCTGTAGCGCTTGACGCTCTGAGGCATGAAGCTCTCCATCAGCTAACGCTAACGCGATTAGGTCATTGAGTAAGGATTGCTTGAGGTTATTATGCCGTCCGCAGGTACTAACAAACCGCTGCATGGTTTCATCTAGAGAAAAATCTGACTTGGAGCCTGTTTTAAATAATCCAATAGCCTGCTGACGATGGTCATTTGTTAGATCCATTCGAGCCATCAACGCTTCGGCTTGAGCAATTTCCTCTTCAGAAATGCGGCCGTCAGCCTTGGCGAGGTAACCTAATAATGTAAATATAGTTTCAAAGTAACAGGCTCCCACACGCGCCTGTTCATCAGATGATAAGGGTCGAGAAAAACTCCCCAGCCCTCGATCAAAATAATTACCTATATAAAAACCAATGATCGCGCCAAAAAATCCCGCGATCTGCCAACCTAATAATGCAGCTATTATTTTAGCCATAGCTTATTAAACCCTTTGTAAACTTAAACATAATTTTAATGCCACAATTGTTCCATTTCTTCCAAAGTTTTGCCTTTGGTTTCCGGAACCAATCTCCAAACAAATAAAATAGTAATAACACATACAGATGCAAATAAGAAATAAGGCAGCGCACCATTAAAGATGGAGCTATTGAAATGGCTTTTATGCAGAATAGGAAAGCCATTGGTTACTAAGGCACTGGTTAAACATTGTGCACCAATAGCAATTGACATCGCCAGACTGCGAACGTTATTGGGAAAAATTTCAGCCAATATAACCCAAACGACTGGCCCCATAGACATTGCATATGCTCCGACAAATAGCAATACGCCGATTAAAGACATTAGGCCCGCCTGCTGCATATAAACCGATAGCGCAAGAACTGATAGGCCTAAAAACATGCCTGATACTCCCAGTATTAATAGGGGCTTGCGACCCCAACTATCCACTGTATAAATAGCTACGAAGGTAAATACTAAATTAACCACACTAACCCAAAGCTGAGGCATTAATGCCTGCTCTGGACCATAGCCTAAGGCCTGACTAAATATTTCCCCACTATAAATCAGAATCGCAACGATTCCTGTTGCCTGCTGAAAAATCGCCAACATAACACCCAAAAAAAGTGCAAACCCCAGCCCTTTTCTAAACAGTAATTTACGTGCAGGCGCCATGACTTCAGCAAGGGATTTGGCAATCAACTTATACTCAGACTGTGCACCATGCTTATCATTAGTTAGCTGATTAAGTACTTCTTGTGCCTGCTGATTGCGCTCTTTAAGCATCAACCAGCGAGGACTATGTGGAATAAAAAATAGTAATACAAAAAATATCACTGCAGGGGCTATTTCAGACCAAAACATTAGACGCCACCCAAAGCTAACCCTATCAGAATGACTAGTATCACCTGTAGATATAAGAAAACCGACCAAAAAAGGCAAAATAAAACCCACTACCATCGCCAATTGATAATAGGTAACCATCTTACCTCTTATATTTGATGGGGAAATCTCGGCAATATACATAGGCGAAGTCATGGCGATCATGCCAATACTTAAACCCAGAATAATTCTATAACTCACCAGAACGGCTAGAGAATCAGCAATACCTGATCCAACTGCTGAAATAATATATAGCACTGCCGCCAGTATTAATGTGTACTTGCGACTGAAAGTGCTAGTTAGATAACCCGCACTGATAGCACCTAAAAAACAGCCGTAACCAGCACTACTAATCACCCAGCCCTGTTGGGCCGGAGTAAAGCTAAAGTACTGGGTAAAATACATTTGTGAGGTAGCAACAGTGGCTGCATCATACCCCATTAACAGACCGCCCAAAGCGACAATTAGGGTAAGCTGTAGAACTGAAAGTTGGGGTTTTCCTGAGGTATCTGCTGTTTTCATAGCTTTTTCAACTTAGGTGTAAATCACCTCACAAGCCCCCCTAAACCATTATTAGGGGTGGAGGGTTTCATTTAATTCGCCAGCAGATACTGGACTTGAATACTGATGGTGCCCAAGGCCGGACTTGAACCGGCACGGCTTGCGCCACTACCCCCTCAAGATAGCGTGTCTACCAATTCCACCACTTGGGCAATATTTGATTATTGCTTAACTGCGAGGTGCTAGTCTTCTTCAACTGGCAGGGAGGTTTCAGTATCTGACTCTATCTCTGGAATAGAACTCTCAACCGAAGTTTCAACTGGCACTTGCTCAAGTACTGGAAGATCAATATCACTCACAACTGTACGATTTTTGGCAACTACCGCTAAGCTAACACTGGTTACAAAAAACACTGTAGCTAGTAGCGCGGTTACTTTGCTAAAGAAATTCCAACCTCCAGAACTACCCAAAACGGTTTGCGATGCGCCTGCGCCAAATGAGGCACCCGCTTCTGCTCCCTTACCCTGCTGAATTAGAATGAGTCCAATAAGTGCTACGGCTACTACAAAGTGAAAAATTAAAATAAACTGTTCCATTACTTTCGCTCGATTAATTGTTGTGCAATATTCATAAAATGTTCTGCCTCTAATGAGGCCCCACCCACCAGACCACCATCTATATCTGGCTGGGCAAAAAGTGCTGCTGCATTGTCGGCATTGATACTACCGCCATATAAAAGCTGTGTATCTTCGCCTTGCTCGCCTAACTCAGCCCTGATAAAACTATGTACCTGCTGAGCCTGCTCTGGCGTTGCGGTTTCTCCTGTACCTACAGCCCAAACTGGCTCATAGGCAATGATTGCATTGCAGACATTTTGCAATCCTACTTTTTCAATAACTGCAGCGATCTGTGCTTTGATCACCTGCAACTGTAACCTGTCTTGCCTTTGCTGAAGGGTCTCACCTATACAGAGTATGGGTGTTAGACCACTTGCCTGTGCTGCAACAAATTTTTCTGCCACCAGCTCATTATTTTCAGCATTGTATGTTCGCCTTTCAGAATGCCCTACCAATACATGGCTACATCCTGTACCAGCAAGCATTTGACCAGAAACTTCTCCGGTATATGCACCCTCTGTATGATGACTGATATTTTGTGCACCAATGGCAATTTCCGAGTGCTCCGACAACGCGGCAACTACGGCTGGAATACTTACAAATGATGGAAAGACCATAATTTCTGGCTTTTCACCTGTATAGTCAGCAAGTTGACTGGCCAATTTGGCCGCTGACGTTGCCGTACCATGCATTTTCCAATTGCCTGCCAATAGCGGCTTTGCCATCCTCAGCTCTCCTCTATTGAGGGTTTCTCCAAACGGGTGCGAATGCTACCCGACTAATAGGTAATATACAACTAACAAACTTAGTTATAGGCTCTAATTAATCTGTTGTTTTACGACATCCGCTATTTGATTGACTAAAGTATTTACTAAAATAGAGTCTTCACCCTCTACCATTACTCGAATAACTGGCTCAGTACCTGAGGGGCGAAGCAACACTCGACCTCGGCCGTCTAACTGCTTTTCAGCTTCTGCCACCACCTGATTGACCTGTGCGTTATTACTGATATCGACCTTTTTAGGCAACTTCACATTAATCATAGTCTGCGGAAATTTAGTCATGCCCGTTTTTAATTCTGACAATGATTTACCGCTATCAGATAACGCCCGCATAACTTGCAGTGCGGAAACAATCCCATCACCTGTGGTATTAAGCTCACCACAGAGTATATGGCCGGAACTTTCACCACCTAAAACCCAATTATTTACCTTTAGGGCTTCAACCACATAACGATCACCAACCTTTGTTCGCACAAAGGGAATATTCATTTTCTTAAGGGCTAATTCAAGACCCAGATTACTCATCTGAGTACCGACTACACCGTCACAGCCGCCGTGATTATATCGATGCTGCGCAATAACATACAAAAGCTCATCGCCATCGACTATCTCGCCCGTATTGTCGACAAATAATACTCGATCCCCGTCGCCATCAAGAGCAATACCGACATCAGCCTGCTCCTGCTTCACCACGTCTTGCAGTGCCTGCATATGCGTTGAACCACACTCATGATTGATATTAAATCCATCGGGTGCATTGCCTAGGGTGACAACTGATGCCCCCAACTCTTTAAGTACTCTGGGGGCTGTGTTGTAGGTTGCACCATGCGCGCAATCCAGTGCTACTTTGACTCCTGATAAATTACAGCCTAGCGGAAGTGTTCCCTTGCAAAATTCCACATAACGACCCGATGCATCATTGATGCGCCGCGCCTTACCTAAATTATCTGAGCTATTAGTCACTAGCGGCTGATCTATTAAAGCTTCTATCTCAAGCTCGACCTCATCAGGTAATTTATAGCCATCTGCAGCAAAAAATTTAATGCCATTATCTTCCACTGGGTTATGGGAGGCGCTTATTACAATACCTGCCGCAGCTCTAAATGTGCGAGTTAAATAGGCAATTGCCGGGGTTGGCATAGGTCCAAGTAAGTCTACATCTATACCTGCAGCAATAAGCCCTGCCTCTAATGCAGACTCGAACATATAGCCAGACACTCTTGTGTCCTTACCTATAATGACCCGATTTTTTTTACCGTCCGCGTACTTAGTAAGCACCTTGCCCGCTGCCCAGCCAAGCTTAAGCATAAAATCTGCTGTTATAGGGTGTTCACCAACCCTACCTCGAATACCATCTGTGCCAAAATATTTGCGATTCATTAATTATTAAAACCTTATACTTGATCAACTGCCTGCCAAACCTGAATGGCTTGCTTCGTTTCTTTTACATCATGAACACGGAGAATTACCGAACCGCCCGCCCGATAAACTTTTTGTGTTGCTAAAATCGTCATTGTAACACTTCCAATCAATCTATCATTCACTTCTGTATTTGTTATTTGTCCAATCATCGACTTGCGTGACAGCCCTACCACTATGGGATGTTCATACGCTGCTAGTTCTGGTAATGCAGCAAACAGCGCTAAATTGTGTTCAAGTGTTTTACCAAAACCAAAACCTGGATCTAAAAGGATTTGATCCTGCGGAATACCTGCTACTATACATTGCTGTTTTCGGCGGTTTAAAAAATTTATAACAGCACTGACAACATCTTGGTATTCTGGATTTTGCTGCATTGACTTTGGTTCATTCTGCATATGCATTAGGCAAACTGGCAACCCTGTCTCCACAGCGGCATCTAAGGCACCTTCTCGACGAAGAGCTCTGACATCATTAATGAGATGAGCACCTGCACTTTCTGCTTCAAGCATCACCTGAGGAGAGCTAGTATCTACAGAAAATATTGAATCAAATCTTTTAGCAAGCCACTCTAGCACGGGAATAATTCGCTCTAACTCTTGCTGGACGGAAACAGGCTCGGCACCAGGACGCGTAGATTCACCCCCCAAATCAATAATATCGGCACCCTCATAAATCATAGACTCAACCGTCCGCAATACCTTGTCTTTATCTATTGCTTGACCGGTAAGGAGCTGGCCACCATCAGAAAAAGAGTCAGGCGTAACATTGAGTACCGCCATAATTGCAGGATTGGATAGGTCGAGAGTTTTAGCGCCACAATCAAGATGCTTAGAATGAGTATTGATTTTTTGCATAAGCTAAAGGATAGCACCGAGCCAACTAAATGGCTCGGCGTTTTTTTGAGCGATACTAAAGGTCTTTTACCGGACCGCCAATATTGGGATCCTTAGGAGCACTTTTTTTCGCGCTAGAAGCGCCACCTGAAGGGTCAGTATCATTATCATCCCATTGATGTGGCGGACGAACTTTGCGTCGTGCCATCAAATCATCCACCTGATCCGCATCTATGGTCTCATACTCCATCAACGCGTCTTTCATCGCCTCAAGAATATCTCGATTTTCTTCGAGCAGATTTTTCGCAGTCACATAGGCTTTGTCGAGAATATCTCGCACTTCTTGATCAATCTCGCGCGAGGTATCTTCGGAGTAGTGAGTATTACCACCACCCGGTGCCTTAGAATCGTCTTCACCGTATAGAACAGGGCCCATTTTTTCAGTCAAACCCCATTTAGTCACCATATTTCTGGCAAGCTGAGTGGCTCTCTCAATATCATTGGAGGCACCGGTAGTTACACCATCTTTACCGCCAATCATTTCTTCTGCAATACGACCACCGAATAAACTGCACAGCATACTAGTTAGTTGGCGACGGCTTGAACTATATTTATCCTCTTCAGGCAGATACTGCGTCACCCCTAGGGCACGACCACGAGGAATAATTGACACCTTGTGAACTGGATCATGCTCTGGCACCAATCGACCGATAATGGCATGACCTGCCTCATGATAGGCAGTGTTCATTTTTTCTTTCTCTGACATCACCATCGAGCGCCTTTCCGCACCCATCATAATTTTATCTCGTGCCTTTTCGAACTCTTCCATGGTCACTAGGCGACGATTAGCACGCGCAGAAAATAACGCAGCCTCGTTAACCAAGTTAGCTAAATCGGCACCGGAAAACCCTGGAGTTCCTCGCGCTAGAATACCTAGATCGATTGATTCATCTAACGGCACTTTTCGCGCATGTACCTTAAGTATTTGTTCGCGACCACGAATATCTGGAAGGCTGACATAAACCTGTCTATCGAAACGTCCTGGACGCAACAATGCCTTATCTAGAACATCAGGACGGTTGGTTGCAGCAATCACAATGACACCTTCATTGCCCTCAAAACCATCCATTTCAACTAGTAGCTGATTCAAGGTCTGTTCACGCTCGTCATTGCCGCCGCCATAACCTCCACCACGATGACGACCCACTGCATCAATTTCATCAATAAAGATAATACAGGGCGACTGCTTCTTAGCTTGCTCGAACATATCGCGAACACGCGAAGCACCCACACCAACAAACATTTCTACAAAGTCAGAACCTGAAATCGAGAAGAAAGGCACCTTAGCTTCACCCGCAATTGCCTTGGCGAGTAGCGTTTTACCGGTTCCCGGAGGACCGACCATTAAGACACCCTTTGGGATTCGGCCACCTAAGCGCAAAAATTTATTAGGATCGCTTAAAAATTCTACTAACTCGCTAACATCTTCTTTGGCTTCATCTACACCAGCCACATCAGTAAAGGTGGTTTTAATTTGATCGCCGGCAAGGAGCTTGGCTTTGCTTTTGCCAAAGCTCATTGGGCCACCACGACCACCGCCTCCACCTTGCATCTGACGCATAAAAAACATAAATATGGCTAAAATCAAAAGGATGGGAAAGGCTGCAATCAATAGTTGCGAAAACATACTGGGCGACTCAGGTAGCTGGCCAACGATTTTCACGTTATGGTTAACTAAGTCTTTAATAAGACCATCGTCTTTGATTGCTGGAGGTATCACCGTGGTGAACTTACTACCGTCAATGCGCTCACCTTCAATCGTTAAACCATTGTTAACAACACTGGTGACTCTCTCATTCTGAACTTCAAGAATAAAATCCGAATAACTGAGATCATTGATCTCATTTTTGGGTGTAAAACTATTGAATACCGACATCAAAATGCCCGCCAGTACCAGCCAAATAAGTATATTTTTCAAAAAATCGTTCAAACCATCAACCTCATTAATTTTGTCGCAGCTCTTTTGCCACCAGATACACCTCACGTGATTTCGATCTCGATGCATCTGGCTTTTTAAGACTTACAACATTAAACACCTTTCTAGTATTACGCACAAATTCGTCAAACCCCTCACCTTGAAATAATTTAGCTATAAATATTCCGTCTTGGGGAAGAACTTGCTGCGCTAGATCAACCGCTAATTCCGCCAAATAGACAACGGCTGGCTGATCTACTGCTTTCATACCTGTTAAGTTGGGGGCCATATCTGAAATTACAAGGTCTACTGGCTTATTCCCGATTTTTTTTAGCAATTCAGCCAATATTTCTTCTTCGGTAAAGTCGCCCTGAATAAAATCGACACCAGCAATTGGGTTCATCGGCAGTATATCAACAGCTACTACTGACCCCTTGTGACCTACTAGCTTGGCTGCTACCTGTGACCACCCCCCAGGGGCTGAGCCAAGATCGACCACCGTCATTCCCGGTTTAATCATTCGCGTCTTTTCGACAATTTCAAGCAATTTATAACTGGCGCGCGAGCGATAACCGTCGCGCTGAGATTGCACAACGTAAGGATCTTTTACATGTTGTTTGATCCAAGTGCGATTTTTTGATTTCGCCATAGTAAGATTTTCGCTAAAATAGGCTTTATTGATAATTTGGTATTGTACTATGACAACTTCATCTGCAGATAAGAAATATTTACGCTCTCTTGGGCATCAACTTAAACCTGTCGTCACTGTAGCCGGTAACGGCTTAACTGAAACTGTTTTGGCAGAACTTGATCGCGCACTTAGCGACCATGAACTGATCAAGGTAAAACTAGCTGTTGGTGATAGAGATGCCAAAAAAGCTACGATAGATGAAATTTGCCAACAATCAAAATCTCAACTCATCCAATCCATCGGCCATATGATTTTACTTTTCCGCAAAGCGGACAAGCCGAATCCAAAATTGTCTAATCTTTTGCGTCAATAATTTTGCAACAACCTAGCGAATTAACCTTGACCACCAGTGATCAATCACTCTTTAATAGGGACATCAGATTCATTGTCTTTTACGTGACGGCAAAACAGATGGACTAGGAACAGAACATGACGGATAAACAGCGTTTAACTGGAGTAGTAGATTTTATTCGACTGCCCGTATTGACTGGGCTAGCCGTTGCTACATTTCTATTATTTATTTTCCCAGAGTTTCGCAGCAACTACAGTCAGTCTGACCATGAAGCCTATGATCACAGCTGGGCTGGACCTGTATCTTATTCCCAAGCAGTAAAAAAAGCGGCACCTTCCGTTGTTAATATTTATACCAAAAAAAATATTAAGCGCAGCAGTCACCCATTGTCCAGACATCCCTTTTTTAAACGACTGTACAAACAGCAACCTAAACGCGTTGAGGGCTCACTCGGCTCTGGGGTTATTATCGATAAAACGGGGTTTATAGTGACTAGCTTTCATGTTGTTGATTCTGTCGATGAAATAATCATTCTTCTCTATGACGGCAGAGAGCTACCCGCAATAATTGTCGGGACTGATCCTGAAACAGATTTAGCCGTATTAAAAATTAATGCAGAAAATCTTCAAGAAATTCAATTTGGCAACCCAAAACAAACTGAAATTGGTGATGTTGTTCTGGCCATTGGTAATCCTTTTGGTATGGGACAAACTGTTACTCAAGGAATTGTTAGTGCTACTCAACGCAATGGTTTAAATCTTAATAATCTTGAAAACTACATTCAAACTGATGCCGACATCAACCCCGGTAATTCAGGTGGCGCACTTATTGATGCCTACGGTAATTTATTGGGAATCAATGCTGCCATTTTAAATAATGAAAAATCAGATGGCATTGGTTTTGCAATTCCAGCTGATGAAGTTCAAAAAGTGTTAACGCATATTATTGACCATGGCCGCGTTATCAGAGGCTGGCTGGGCGTGGAGGCAATAGAAATAACTCAAGCTATCGCTGATAAGCTATCTATTGATCTTGCTAACGGCTTATTGGTCACGGCTACCGTAAAGGATGGCCCAACGTATCAAGCGGGAATTTTACCGGGAGATATCGTGACATCAATCAATGGACTCTCAGTAACCAATCGCCACCGCAGTATTAGTCAAATTGCTGAAATTTTACCAGGACAACCCATCGAGTTAGTTATTCAGCGCAAAAATGAGACTTTAAACATTACCGCTACCGCAGGTGAACGTCCAAGTCGCAATTAGAGTAGCCGCTTTAGGTTATCGATAAGCAGACTGTTTTGAGCTTCAGTGCCAATGGTTATCCTCAAAAATTGATCGATTCGCGCTTTTGCAAAATAGCGGACAATAATGCCCTTATCTCTTAGTGCCTGCGCCAAAATTTCAGCTGCCTTTTGAGGATGGTGCGCCAGAACAAAATTAGCTTTTGAGGGCAATACATCAAAACCAAGACTTTCCAACCGATCAACCACTCGCTCGCGCTCTGAAATAACCTGTTGCGCGGTATTTTTGAAATATTGCTCATCTTTAAACGCAGCAATCGCAGCCGCGATTTGTAAATGCCCCAATGGATATGAGTTAAAACTGTTTTTAATTCGATTAAGTCCTTCAATTAGATGTTTCGACCCCAAGGCATAACCCACTCTCATTCCTGCTAGGGAACGAGATTTTGACATAGTTTGCACCACCAACAAATTATCATATTGATTAATAAGAGCTGCTGCTGTCTGACCGCCAAAATCTATATAGGCTTCATCGACCACAACAACTGAGTTGGTATTTTTTTGCAACAGGCTTTCTATTTTATCTAAACCCAATAATAGTCCGGTTGGCGCATTAGGGTTTGGGAAAATAATCCCACCATTTTCCTGCTGGTATTGATCAAGGTCTATAGAAAAATCATCAGCTAAAGGAATCTTTTCATAGCTTATACCGTAAAGCTGGCAGAATACTGGATAAAAGCTATAACTAATATCTGGGAATAACAGGGGCCCTTTGTCAGGATGGTTTAATAGGCCATTAAATACATGCGCCAAAACCTCGTCCGAACCATTGCCCACAAAAACCTGTGAGGCAGACAGCTCGAAGTAATCGGCAATCGTGCTCTTTAGCTGTTCAGCTTCTGGAGGGGGATAAAGCCGCAAGCGGTCATCTGCCGCCTCTGAAATGGCTTTGATAACCTCAGGAGAGGGCCCATAGGGATTTTCATTGGTATTTAGCTTGGTGATATTGCTAATCTGTGGCTGCTCACCCGGACTGTAGGGTTCGAGGTCTTTAACAAAATCACTCCAGTAGCTACTCATAATAATCGCTCTATTGGGTTATTTTTTGATGCGGTATTCAGCGGATTTAGCGTGAGCAGTTAGGTCTTCACCCCTACCCAACACAGAGGCAATTTTACCCAGCTCCGAGGCACCTTCTGGCGAGCAGTAAATAAGCGAACTGCGCTTTTGGAAATCATAAACACTAAGGGGCGATGAAAACCTTGCTGTCGCTGAAGTTGGCAACACATGACTGGGACCCGCAGAGTAATCTCCAAGCGCCTCTGCTGTGTAGCGACCCATAAAAATAGCCCCTGCATGACGTATATCTGACAACCAAGATTCAGGCTCATCAACCGATAGCTCTAGATGCTCTGGGGCAATTCGGTTACTCACCATAATCGCCTCTTCTTTATCCGCCACTTCAATGAGTGCCCCTCTATTAGCCAGAGATTGAGCAATAATATCTTTGCGCTCCATATCGGGTAGCAGCTTTGCAATACTCTGATAAACCGCATCAAGGTGCGCCCTGTCCCAACTAACCAATATAGCTTGAGCATTTTCGTCATGCTCTGCTTGAGAGAATAGATCCATAGCAATCCAATCGGGATCAGTTTTGCCATCACAAATAACCAGAATTTCTGTTGGGCCTGCCACCATATCCAGACCTACTGAACCGAACACCATACGCTTGGCGGTAGCAACATAGATATTACCGGGACCTACAATTTTATCTACCTTGGGTATGCTTTGAGTCCCATAGGCCATAGCGGCAATTGCCTGAGCGCCACCTACTGTAAACACCTTGTCGACACCGGCAATTGCTGCCGCCGCCAACACTATTGGATTTAACTCTCCATCGGGTGCCGGCACTGTCATAATGACTTCATCAACCTTGGCAATCCGAGCGGGTATGCAGCTCATTAATACCGACGATGGGTAACTGGCTTTACCACCCGGGACATAAAGACCTACTCTTTCTAGGGGTGTAATCCTTTGACCCAGCATGGTGCCATCAGCTTCGGTGTATTGCCAAGAATCTTGGGTTTGATGTTGGTGGTAATCACTTATCCTTTGAGCAGCTATCTCAAGGGCAGATCTGGTTTCAACATCTATGCTTTCTAAAGCCATTTTCAGCTGCGAAGCATCGATACAAAGCTCTTGCATTGATTTGACTGAACGACGATCAAACTGGTTGCTAAAGTCTATAAGTGCTTCATCACCTGTTAATCGAACCTGCTGAATGATTTTTGCTACTCGCTCTTCAATACTGGCATCTGACACCGTATTCCAAGCGATTAGTTTATCTAAAGTGGGAAGGAAATCCCCATCTGCAGTCGACAGTCTTTTTATTAAGGGCGTACTCATTATTTAGCGCTCACCACCTTTTCTAAGGCAGATAAAATTTCTTTAATAACAGGGTACTTTGTTTTCATAGCAGCTTTATTAACGATAACTCTTGAGCTGATATCAGTAATCATTTCGCGCGCCTCAAGACCATTGGCTTTAAGCGTATTGCCAGTATCAACAATATCGACAATCTCATCAGCCAAGTCCATCACTGGTGCTAACTCCATAGCACCGTACAATTTAATCAAATCAATTTGACGGCCCTGTTGCGCATAGTACTCACGGGCAACCTTGGTATATTTTGTTGCAACTCTTAATCGCCCAGCACTCGGCTTGCAGCCTATAAGTGCTGCTGTCATTAGTCTGCATTTAGCAATACCTAAGTCCAGAGGTTCATAATAACCATCACCTTGATGTTCCAATAATCCATCCTTACCTGCAATACCTATATCTGCTTTACCAAACTGAACATAAGTAGGCACATCCGAACCCCTGAGTATTAGAAATCTGATATTTTCTTGATTAGTCGGAAATAGTAATTTGCGGCTAGTAAAAACATCATCCACAGGCTCGAGACCAATTTTTTTCAAAAGCGGGAGCGTTTCTTTTAAAATGCGACCCTTAGTTAGGGCAATTGTAATTTGCGTCATATGTATTAACTATCTCATATTCACTATGATGGAATTCGGCGTATTCTAGCACCCACTTGACGTAATTTCTCCTCAATACACTCATATCCACGGTCAATATGGTAGATACGGTCTACGGCTGTTTCACCTGAAGCGACCATTCCCGCTATTACCAGCGCTGCCGAGGCTCGAAGATCAGATGCCATCACTGGGGCTCCCGTTAATTTTTCAACGCCTGTAACCACCGCTGTATTTCCCTCTACAGCAATATTAGCACCCATACGATTGAGCTCTTGAACCTGCATATGCCGATTTTCAAAAATTGTTTCGGTAATTCTTCCCGTGCCAACAGCTACCGCATTTACTACACTCAACTGAGCCTGCATATCGGTTGGAAACCCTGGGTAGGGAGCTGTCTTAAGGTTGATAGCCTTGGGCCGCTCACCTTTCATATCTAATTCTATCCAGTCATCTCCCTGAGTAATCTCTGCACCGGTTTCCTTTAATTTCAACAATACCGCTTCAAGTGATGCAGGATCGGTTTTGGTTACCTTTACTTTGCCACCTGTAGCCGCGGCGGCAGCTAGAAAGGTACCTGTTTCAATTCGATCGGGCATGACGCTATATTCACCACCAGTCATTTTTTCAACGCCATGAATGGTTAGAGTATTAGAGCCATAGCCTTCTACTTTCGCCCCCAATGCGTTCATACATTGGGCTAAATCAACTATTTCTGGCTCACGCGCTGCATTTTCAATCACCGTTGTACCCTCTGCTAACGCCGCTGCCATCATAAGGTTTTCTGTAGCACCAACAGATACCACATCCATAAGTATGTATGCGCCTTTTAATCGGCCATTACTTCGCGCCTTGATATAGCCCTGATCGACTTCAATTTCAGCGCCCATCGCCTCCAACCCTTTGAGATGAAGATCAACTGGACGACTACCAATGGCACAGCCTCCCGGAAAAGACACATTGGCCTCACCATACTTGGCCAGCAAAGGACCCAAAACCAGTATAGAAGCACGCATGGTTTTAACTAAATCATAGGGCGCGGTCATTGCGTTGAGCGTTCCAGCTTCAACAGCAATTTGCATATTGTCATCAATGCTAATACTGACTCCAAGCGACCCCAATAGAGCAATAGTGGTAGTGATATCCTGCAAATGAGGCAAGTTGGATAGAGTGACTTTTTGATCGGTCAATAGCGTAGCAAAAAGAATCGGTAACGCGGCATTCTTTGATCCTGATATCCAAATTTCACCCTGAAGCTGGAATCCACCCTCTATGATCAATTTATCCATTAACTTTCCTTATATAAAAAGACACGCAAGATTTAAACCCTACGTTTTCAATATTTGATGTAAAACTAAGCAAGCTGCTGCCACTCTTGAACTGAGTAGGTTTTCATATTCACTGCATGTATAGCGCCTGAGGCAATGTGCTCATTAAGCGCAGCATAGACTAACTGTTGACGCTGCACTGCGCGCTTACCCTCAAAAATATCGCCAATGACAATAATATTTACATGACTACCATCCGCTTCAACTTTGATCTCACAGTCAACCAATTGCGTTTCAAGAACTGACTTCACGTCATCTGCATTCATTTAATTATTTCCTAACCTGTTGTTATTCGACTTTTGTAGTCCAACCAGAAATCACCGCATCAAAATCCCCTGATGTTTGCTGAACCGCTTGGGAGAATTGATTGCGAAAAATATCACGTAAATTTATACCGCTGATGGTCATATTAATAATCATCCACTGACCTGTTTTTTTTCGCGCCATCGAGTACCTGAGTGGAAAGGTATTGCCTGAGCTTTGAATTTCTTGCTGTACAATAAGTGTTCTCTGCCCCTTAAGCGGCGTAGGATTTACCAACACAATCTGTTGATTACCGTAGTTTATCAACCCACGCCCATAGGTCTCAACCAAACCCTGACGAAATTTTTCAGTAAATAATAAGCGCTGCTCAGAGGTTGTATTAGCCCTGTATCGCCCCATTACTTTTTTAGCAATATAGTTAAAGTCTACCGTATCTGTCAGCAAGTCAGTAATCGCTTCAAAATACTGCTTTTCATTTTTTGGATAATCTTTCTGATGCTGGTTAATAATACTTATTAGTTCTTGCGTAATTTTGTCAATTTTGTCGTAGGGGTCTTCGAAACCCTTTGCCATAAGTAAAGATGGCAATACCAACAGGGCAATGAAAACACCCAATAGGAAGCTATTTTTTAGAAATTTCATTTACAACATCCACTGTAACACCCAAAAATATCGGGGATTTTATTAAATTTTCTGCTGACATAAGACACCACTCACTATACCATTCTGGATCTATTGAATAAACAACTCAAGAAGTACTACCAAAACTATATGATGTCACTATACCTCCCTATTGGCGCACTTGTCGCCGGCATGCTCGGACTTATTTGGGGTGCCGATAGATTTGTTGCAGGCAGTGCAAGTTTAGCCCGCTCTGTAGGAATTTCATCTCTGGTTGTAGGATTAACCGTCGTCTCTGTAGGCACCTCTGCACCCGAGATTATTGTGTCTGTTAATGCTGCACTTCAAGGTTCTGGTGAACTAGCGGTGGGCAATGCACTGGGTTCAAACTTAGCCAATATTGGCTTAGTGCTCGGCATTACGCTTTTAATCGCACCAATTCCAATCCAAAAAACACTGCTCAAGCAAGAAGGTATGATTCTTTTTGTAGTAACTGGATTGGCTGGCATTTGCCTTTACAACGGCTTTCTTGGAAGACTTGAAAGCCTTTTGCTTATGCTCTTGGTAATTCCGCTACTGATACTTGCAGCAAAATATAAAAAGTCTCTAGCTGAATCATCAGAAACTCAAATTACGCAGTCTTTTACCACCAAAAGCGCACTTGTTAACTTTATTATTGGCCTTGTAGTCCTTTTAGCCTGCGCTGAACTGACGGTCTGGGGCGCAAAATCCATTGCCATAAGCATGGGGATTAGTGAACTTGTGATCGGCTTGACCATTGTTGCCATAGGAACAAGCTTGCCCGAGTTGGCCGCTTCGGTTATGAGCGCTATTCGCGGACACCATGATATTGCTGTAGGCAACATTATCGGATCAAATCTGTTCAACTTGCTGTTGGTTATGGGTGCTACAGGCGCTATCTCGCCTATTGCGCTAGATAGCCAAGTATTTAGCCGCGACTATATGGCAATGGCCGCATTAACCTTGCTAATGTTGGTATTTATGGCGGCGGTGCTTCGCAACAACGCCGACCGTGCCAAACTATCCAAAACGGTCGGATTAGTTTTGCTTATCGCTTATTGCCTATACTATGTACTGCTATGGTGCACAACCATCGGTAATTGATGTTGAACACGTCATTGGTTTTTTGCCCTATAATGGATCCTTCTTAAGGAACAAAACTAAAAGCACTATGTCAAATAGCACTATGTCAAAATCTAAAGTTATCCAATCAGGTCTTCGTACTGTAGATATGGAAGCTCAAGCCGTGGTTGAGCTCAAGCATAGAATTGATCAAGCGTTTACTACCGCCTGTGAAACATTGCTGGCCTGTAAGGGTCGTGTTGTAGTGACTGGAATGGGTAAATCTGGGCATATTGGCAATAAAATTGCCGCAACACTGGCTAGCACTGGTACTCCTGCCTTCTTTGTCCATCCTGGTGAGGCTAGTCACGGCGATCTAGGCATGATTACTAAAAATGATGTGGTACTGGCATTGTCTAATTCAGGTAACACAGCCGAATTAGTTACCCTGCTTCCACTGATTAAGCGTTTGGGCATTCCATTGATCAGTATGACTGGTGATGAGAATTCTGCTCTTGCTCAGGCTGCCTGCGCCAATCTTGATGTTAGTGTTTCCAGTGAAGCCTGCCCATTAAACTTAGCCCCAACAACCAGCACAACCGTTACCCTTGTTATGGGTGATGCGCTGGCGATTGCGCTATTAGAATCACGCGGATTTACTGCTGAGGATTTCGCCTTTTCCCATCCGGGCGGCGCACTGGGTAGAAAACTTTTACTCAGAGTTAGCGACATAATGCATAAGGACCAAGAGGTGCCCAGAGTAGCGCCCGAAACACCGCTGCAAAATGCTCTGCTTGAAATGACTGAAAAAGGTTTTGGCATGACCACAGTCATAGATAAAGATGGAAAACTTGTGGGGGTATTTACTGATGGTGACCTCAGACGTGTTATCGATTCAAAAATTGATCTTAGCAGCGCATCCATAAAAGATGTTATGTCCTCAAACCCTAAAACCATCAACCAAGATATTTTAGCCGCAGAGGCATTGAATATTATGGAGCAGAGTAGTATCACAGCGGTTATTATTGAAAACGAACATAAACATCCAGTCGGCGTAGTTCATATGCATGATATTCTTCGGGCAGGAGTGATCTAATGAATGAAAATTATCCATCAACCGTTTTAAAAGCTGCTAAACAAATTAAGCTTGTATTAATGGATGTAGATGGTGTTTTAACCGATGGTCGACTTTACTATGGAAATAGTGGCGAGGAATTAAAAGCCTTTGATATTCAGGATGGCTTGGGAATAAAACTTCTTCAACGCGGCCATATAAAAGTGGGCATTATTACAGGTCGCACTTCTAACCTTCTAGAACGTCGTGCTAATGAGCTGGGCATTTATCCCTTAGTACAGGGTCGAGAAGATAAATTAACTGCTCTTAATGAACTGCTTGAGCACAAGGAAATCGCTTTAGGGGAAATCGCTTTAGAGGAAATCGCTTTTGTCGGTGATGACCTGCCAGATTTAGCGGTTATTCGTCGAGTTGGGCTAGGCATTACGCCTGCCAATGGAAATCATATAGTTGCTAGCCAAGCATTATGGCAAACGCAAAAAGGCGGTGGAAATGGTGCCATTAGAGAAGTAGCTGAGTTAATTTTAGGCGCTCAAGGTAAACTTGAATCATTGCTGGCATCTTACCAATGATCAAACAATTTTTGTTAATGGCCGGCCTGATTGTGGTAACCGGAAGCTTTCTGCTTTTGTGGGACAGTCCACCCGAATCATTTTTGCGCCCAGAAAACAGTAAGGTTGAACAGCTTCCCACTGCAGATAGCTATATGCGCAATATTAAAGCCTTTATTTTCTCTGCTGACGGTGCAAAAAAATACTCATTAGAGGCCTCTGAGATGTCATTTTTTAGCGGCCTTTCTGAACTTAAATTATCTCAGCCTGTATTTATGACCCACTCAGCAAATAATCAGAACGGTGAATTTAAAGTGAGAGCCAATAATGGCACTGTTTTCAAAAAAACTCAGATTTTCGAATTTAACGGCGATGTTAATGCAAACTGGGACAACATAGCCGGTAACACAGCTATAGAGGCTGATCGACTATCTTACTCCATTGAAAAAGATGTTGCTTCGGCCAGCGGCGGAGTAAAATTGACCTCTCCCAACTCTAAGATAAGCGGCGACTCACTTTTAGCAAACTTCGAAACCAAAGTATTGAAAATAGAATCTAGAGTAAGAGGCACGCATGACTCTATTTAGGTTTCTATGGCTTAGTTGCTTAGTATTTTCTGGTGCTTGCAATGCGCTTAACGATGTTGACCAAACCATTTTTATTGAATCTGATATTGCTGAAAGAAATGAAAAAACTGGACTCACCCAATATTCTGGCAATGTTATTATCCGCCAAGGATCATTAATTATTGATGCCAATACGGTCGATGTTTATTATAAGGATAATCGGGTAAGTCGCATTTTGTGCAACGGCAATCCAGCTAGCTACCAGCAAAAAACTAGCTCTGAAGGTCAGATTTTAGCGCGCGCAGGTAGCATTGAATACTTACCTGCCGATAAAGCAATTAATCTCAAAACTGATGCGGCACTTTCTAAAAATGGCACTCTTATCAAGGGTGACAGTATCAATTATGATATTGCCAGTGAAACATGGCGAGCTAAGGGTGATAACCAAAGTAATCAAAAGCGTATTCAGTTAGTTATTCCTCCGCTGCAAAAAGATGAAGATACTACTCAGGATATAACCATTCCTAACGACGCGAGCAAACCTGAATGACTATTTTGACTGCAAAACACTTATCAAAAAGCTATGGTAAACGCTCTGTTGTTAAGGATGTCTCTTTTTCTGTTAGTCAAGGAGAAGTAGTAGGGATTTTAGGCCCTAATGGCGCTGGAAAAACCACCTGTTTTTATATGACTATTGGCCTAGTAAAACAGGACGGCGGCCAAATCATGATTGATAATGAGGATATTTCTGAATTAGCCATGCATGGACGCGCTCGTCGAGGCTTGGGCTATCTGCCACAAGAGCCGTCAATTTTTAGACAATTAAGTGTCAGTGATAATATTTTAGCTATTTTGGAAACTCGCAAGGATTTAACCCCTGCTCAGCGATTCGAAAAATTAGACAGCCTGCTTAATGAATTCCATATTAATCATCTAACTGAATCAGTTGGCATAAGCCTTTCTGGCGGCGAAAGACGGCGCGTAGAAATAGCTCGAGCACTGGCAACTGATCCAAAATTTATTCTTTTGGATGAACCATTTGCTGGAGTGGACCCCATATCCGTCAACGATATCAAGGGCATTATCCGTCATCTTAGCGACAAAGGTATCGGCGTTTTAATTACGGATCACAATGTTCGTGAAACGCTTGATATTTGTGCGCGCGCGTATATTGTTGGCGAGGGTCATATTATCGCAGAGGGAACCACAGAACATATTTTATCTGATCAGAAAGTTCGACAAACCTATCTGGGTGATAATTTCATAATGTAAGCAAAATTATTAATTCAAATCTTGCTTTAACAGTCACTTCAGCACTAACATTAAGTATATAGCAACTAAAAGTTTACAAAAATTATGCGGCAAGGCCTCCAGCTAAAGTTTAGTCAGCAGCTAACTATGACTCCGCAACTGCAGCAAGCAATTAAATTGCTGCAACTCTCTACTCTTGATCTTCAACAAGAGATTATTGAGCAACTTTATAGCAATCCCCTGCTCGAAACTGATGAGCGAGAGGACGCGAACGTTCAGGCTCAACAGGATAATAATTCTGGTACAGATGACGCAAGCTTTGATAATAATGATCCTGAAAATTATACTCAAGCTCAGGATTCATCAGAGCGTTCAGACAACTCTGCAGAGATACAATGGGAAAGAGATCACTCAGATAGCATACCTAGTGAAAATTGGAACGAAGTAACTAATACCGCAACAAAGCCTCTCTCTAACGACAATGAATTCAATCTCGATACCTTTTATCAGGTGACTGAATCACTTCAAGACCACCTTTTTTGGCAGCTCAATTTAATTACCCTTTCAAATCGTGATAAAGCAGTCGCCGAGGCCTTTATTGATTCAGTAAATGACAATGGTTTTCTTTCCAGTAACCTACAAGAAATTACTGCTCATTTAAAAAATCAGACTGAACAGGAACCATTACAGGATGATGAATTAGTTGCTGTCCTAAAGAGACTACAACAGTTCGATCCACCAGGAGTTTTTGCTCGAAACCTTAAAGAATGTCTCTCCATTCAATTAAATCAACTAACTGAGGAGACGCTATATCTTCAGGAAGCGAAAATACTGGTTGAACATTACCTAGAAGATATCGCCTCAACTGAACTAACCAAACTCGCTAAAAAAAGTAAGCTGGAAAGAGCTAACGTGAAGCATGCTCTTGAATTAATCCGCACTCTAAACCCAAGACCAGGCGAAATGTTAGCCGCAGACGATACAGAATACATTGTGCCAGATGTATATATAGAAAAAATAAATAACAACTGGCAGGTGAAATTGAATGATAGCAATCTCCCGCGCATCAAAATAAACCAAGCTTATAGTGATCTTATTAAGCGCGCTGATGATAGTGCTGAAAATCAGTTCTTAAAAAAAAATCTGAATGAAGCTCGTTGGTTTATTCGCAGCCTTGAAAGTCGAAATGACACCCTAATGCAAGTCACTATGGCAATTATAGATTTTCAAAAAGGCTTTTTAGAGCATGGCCCGGTAGCAATGAAACCATTGGTACTGTCGGAGATTGCTGAGCAACTAGACCTTCATGAATCAACCATTTCAAGGGTTACGACCAAAAAATACATGGCAACACCCCAAGGAATTTTTGAACTCAAATATTTCTTTTCTAGTCATGTGGGAACTTCTGATGGCGGAGAGTGTTCATCGACTGCAGTTTGCGCTATCCTAAAAATACTAATAGACGCGGAGAGACCATGTAAGCCCTTAAGTGACAACAAACTGACGACTCTTTTAGCCGATCAAGGAATTCAAGTGGCTCGACGAACAGTTGCGAAATATCGCGAAAGTATGAACATCCCCTCGTCAAGCCAGAGAAAAAGGTTTATAAATAAAGTGTAACTAAGGAGAACAGTATGCAAATGACAATTAGCGGACATCATCTAGACGTAACTGATCCAATTCGTGACTATGTTACCTCCAAGTTATCTAAACTGGAACGCCACTGCGATCATATAAACAGTACCGCAGTTATCCTAAGTGTCGAAAAACTTTCCCAAAAGGCAGAAGCCACAATACATATCTCAGGCGGCGAATTATTTGCCAACGCTGCACATGAGGACCTTTATGCAGCTATTGATGCCCTTAGTGATAAATTAGATCGACAACTTATTAAATACAAAGAAAAACATAGGGACCATTAAACTTAAACATGAAAATCTCTGATGTACTCAGCCCAGAATTAACTAGCTGCAACTTACCAGGTCGCAGCAAGAAACGTATTCTTGAAAATATCGCCCAGATGATTACAGCACAATTGGGCGATAGTGATGAGCTCTGTGATCTTTTATTTGATAACTTTGTCTCGCGGGAAAAACTGGGCAGTACTGGGCTAGGGAATGGCGTTGCCATTCCCCACTGCCGCACACCTGGGGTAAAGAAAATATATGGTTTTTTAGCAAAACTTACCACCCCCGTGGACTTTGATGCTATTGATGATAAGCCAGTAGATCTTATATTTGCACTGGTAGTACCTGAAGAAAAAAATGATGAGCATCTATGTACACTTGCACGAATCGCTACCATTATGCAGGACGATTTATCACGACAAAAACTTCGCGACTGTGAAAATGATGACGTACTCTTCAAGACCATTTTAGATTTGGAGCGCAAGTAAAAATCATGAGACTTGTGGTCATTAGCGGGCATTCAGGCTCCGGGAAGACTTCAGCACTTAATATCCTTGAAGACGTAGGCTTTACCTGCGTGGATAATTTACCCTCAAGTCTTTTACCTGAATTAATTAATCAACTTAAGGCTAATGCCAGCGACCCACAATTACAGCTTGCTGTTGGAATAGATGCGCGCAACCTAATGGGAGACCTTACCAAGATACCTAAAATTCTTAGTACTATTGAGAATTCTGGGGTTCATGTTGATGTCATCTTTTTAAAAGCACAGCGCACAGATTTACTTCGACGCTATTCTGAAACAAGGCGCAAGCACCCTCTCAGCAATGACTCAATAGGTCTTAAAGAAGCAATTGATCTTGAAGAAAGTATTATTTCCCCTATTGCTAAGATTGCAAGCCTTACAGTTGATACTTCAGGGCTAACGCTCCATCAATTACGAGACTTAGTTAAAAACACTATTGTGCCTAACAATCAACAACAGATGACGATTCTATTTGAAAGCTTTGGCTTCAAACAGCGCATACCTAATGGATCTGACTTTGTATTTGATGTTCGATGCCTACCCAACCCCTATTGGAAAACTGAACTTCGCACTCAAACCGGTAATGATTCAGAGGTAATAACCTTTCTTGAGAGTCAGGTTGATGTCGCCTCTATGCTAGCCGATATTATTGGTTACTTAACCCGCTGGATTCCAAAGTTTCAGACCAATAATCGCAGCTACCTGACCATATCCATCGGCTGTACTGGAGGACAACATCGGTCTGTTTATATGGCTACTCGCCTTCATGAGCACTTCTCTAAACAATATAAATTTGTACAGTTAATTCATAAAGAATTAGCCAGTAAAAATAGCTAGGCCAACCCTATGATTAGCCGAAAATTACCTGTCATCAATGAGCTTGGATTGCATGCCCGAGCCGCCACCAAGCTAGCCTCACTCGCTGGGCGTTATGAATCAAGCATCAAAACCGGCATACAGCCACCTTTGGTTGATGCCAAAAGTATTATGTCGCTTTTACTTCTGGCCGCTAGCCAGGGTACAGAGCTTATTTTTGAATTCGACGGCCCTGACGAACATGAGGCCTGCAGTATGATCAGTCGGCTTCTTGCTGACTATTTTGGTGAGGACCAGTAACACTTAATCATCAAAATTACTGTCTAGAGCAAGGCATCCCGATGTATTTTAGGTTAAACTATCTATTCACAGCTGCTTTCTAAAGCGCTTATGAGGAAATAGATTCATGACTCAGGCAACGCAACATAACAATCTACTCTCGCAACTTGGTAACGCTATCGACTCGGTGACGTTAAACCAGGTTAGGCATACCCTGAATAATCTATCTCCACCAGATGTTGCCCATCAATTAGAAACTGCACCTCCTAAATTTCGACGCATTCTGTGGGAGTTAGTTGACCCCGAAATATCTGGCGAAGTTATTCACGAACTATCCGATGAAATAAGATTAGAATTTCTAGATGAAATGGATAGCGCTGAGGTGGCCTCCTTAACCGAGGGGCTCGATGTAGATGATATTGTAGATATCCTTCAACAACTACCTGACCGAGTTATTCCAGAAGTACTTCAGGCGATGTCAGCTCAGGATAGACAGCGTGTTGAGTCAGTGCTTACTTACAACGAAGATACTGCTGGTGGCCTTATGGACACCGAAGTCATTACAGTTCGCCCTGATATTACTGTTGATGTTGTTTTACGCTATCTTCGACGCTTTGAAGAAATTCCCGATATAACCGATAACCTTTTCGTGGTTAATCGCAACGACACTTTCGCTGGCAATTTACCACTGGGCATGTTGCTTACTTCATCGCCAACCACTAGGGTAAGAGAAGTGATGAACACTGAGGTTCGGGGTATTCATGTCGACCTAACAGATTCTGAAGTGGCACAATTATTCCAGCGTCATGATTTAGTATCTGCACCAGTTGTAGACAATGAAAATCGTTTAGTTGGTCGAATCACTATTGATGATGTTGTTGATGTCATTGTCGAAGATGCCGATCATTCTCTTCTCGCAATGGCCGGCTTAAGTGATACCGAGGATACATTCTCATCAATTGGAAAAACTGTTCCTCGACGTGCCATTTGGTTAGGCGTTAACCTACTAACCGCCATTTTCGCCTCAACCGCCATCAGTTTGTTTGAAGATGCTTTAGATAAGGTGGTAGCTTTGGCTATCCTAATGCCTATTGTTGCAAGTATGGGTGGTGTAGCTGGCAGCCAGACCCTCACGGTTGTTATTCGAGGCATGGCGCTCGGTCAAATCGAACGCGGCAATTTAAACTGGTTACTGACTAAGGAATTTGCCGTGGGTGCGCTTAATGGTCTTCTATATGCGCTAATTGTTGGCTGCGTTGTGTCCCTGTGGTTTCAAGATGCCACTATGGCACTTATTATTGGTCTCGCCATGGCTATAAACCTAATGGCAGCGGCGCTATCAGGGACATTATTGCCGATTTTACTTAAATTTCTTAAAATTGACCCTGCTCTTGCAGGAACAGTTATCCTAACTACGATTACTGATGTAGTTGGCTTTATTTCATTCCTCGGCCTCGCAACTTTGTTTCTTACCTAATGTCTGATTTACTCACCGAATCTATAGAACCCCCCAGCAGATCTCAACTAAAAAGAGAGAATCAAGAGTTGCGAGATATGGGCGAACAGCTGGTATTGCTTGCCAAATCCCAATTGGAAAAAATGACCCTAGACGATTCACTCAAAGCAGCTATCAAGGAAGCTAGAAGACTAAAAAACCTTGATGCAAGACGCCGTCAAATCCAATATATAGGCAAGCTTTTACGAAGCATTGATGTTGCTGAAATAAAACATTCTTTGGATAAACTCAATCATCAATCTCAAACCTTTCGACAGCATTTTGCTAAGCTGGAACAGTGGCGTGATCGTTTTATCAACGAGGGCAACGATGCTATCGAGGATTTTATTGCGCTCTATCCGGATGCTGATAGGCAACAGTTGCGCAACCTGCAGAGACAGGCATGCCGAGAGAAATCAATGAACAAACCCTCTGCAGCTAGCGAAAAATTATTTCAATATATTAAGCAATTGGCTGATTAATTTTTAAAGAGCAACCGCGCATGATGCTGGACTGGCATTCTTGCTCTAATATCATCCATCATATTGAGATTTACATCAGCGGTAACCACGCCAATCTCATCGTCCATCTGGCCAATCACCGTACCCCATGGGTCAATGATAGCACTGCCGCCCCAAAGACCTCTGGCGTTGCTAGCCCTATCTACTAAATTAGCACCTACCATGAAAAATTGATTTTCTACTGCGCGCGCCCTCAGCAAAAGCTGCCAGTGATCTCTACCCGTAATAGCGGTGAATGCGGCAGGTACTGCAACTATCTGTGATCCCAATGCTCTTAGTTGATTGTATAGCGCAGCAAACCTCAAATCGTAGCATACTGATAAGCCCAATTTGCAAAAGTCTGTATCAACGGTTTTAACCGTTTTACCATAACTGTATAAATCAGATTCACGATATACTTGCTGGCTGGTTTCCGAATGGACGTCAGCATCAAATAGATGAATTTTGTCGTAGTGATCAACGCAGAGGCCACTGGGATCATAGACCAACGATCTGGCCACAGGCTTGGTATGTTGATTTCCTGCAGGCACTGTACCACCGACGATCCATAGTTTTAAACGCTTGGCCTGCTCACTTAAAAACTGCCTAACAGGTCCACTGTCTTGAGCTTCTTGACAACTTATTGACTGAAGATCTTGCTCACCATAGTAGGCAAAATTTTCTGGAAGAACCACTATTCTTGCTTCTTGGCGAGCAGACTCAATGAGTAGCTGTTGAACCTGATTAAGGTTAGCCTCTAATTTTTTTAAGGGCCGAGACTGAAGAACAGCCACTTTTACACTATTTTTCATAATAATCCTAACTGATGACTCAATACATTATTGGCTGGATTGAGGGAGTTCGGCGGCAAATATTTTATTTACCGCCACTTCAACATCATCCCAGGGGCCTGATAGTTCATAACTAATACTCGAGATGCGATCAACCTGTTTTTCTACTAATTTACTAGTAATATAGACTCCCAAAGCAGCGGGCAACCCTCCCGTCAAACCGACTAGCCAGGGTAGATTTGTCGCCACCGGAAGGGTTGCAACAAGTTGCGCATTAACAGTTTCATCAATTAAATCAAAATCACCCGCCATGCTCATTCGCCCTGACGGCATCTGTATCTTTAGCGGCTCATCTAGACCTAATACTGCTTGATCAAAACTTAAGGTCCCATCTAGGCTGTTGTAGGCTAAATTTTGACCTACAACATCAGAAAAATCTAGCTGCAACCGTCGCAACCAGTTGGCAAAGTTAAATAACCCAACTAGCTTTAGCGCTGTACCAGCACCCCCAGGTGTTCGATAAAAATTACCGTCAACCAAATTAATCTTAACATCGCCACTAAGATTTTCTTTGCTCATTGCCCATGGCTCTCCACGCCATGACAGATCAGCATCTAATCTACCCGACTGGCTGTCTAGCACCTGAGGCATACCAAATACACTAAATAGATCGCCAATATTATTAATACCTACAGGACCTACTAGTTTACTTATATGTGTTTCACCATCATAACCCCAGAAAAAATCAGTTGGCGCTTCTGCTGCATAGATACCCGGCTGCAATCCAAAAACATTTCCCGATATATTATTAAATGATGCTCCAGAAGGCTCTGCCCTTAGCTCAAATGACAATGAACCTAAGTCGAGGCCCGCTATTGATAGCCAATCCACCGAAAAATCTGTAGGCATCAACAATCTTGGGTCCAAATTGGCTGAGTTCCCTAGACTCTCTGATAATTCAAGCCTATTTAAAGCAATTTTTGGTGGCTTAGTGGAATCCCGAAAAAGAGTAACCGACCCATCAGCTAGATCACTGGTGAAAACCGCATCAAAACCTAGAGGATCCGGCTTAATTCTGGCACTAACTTTTGATAACTGAATACCAGAAACTTTCCATTGTGCTAATTCTAAATCAAAGACAGTTTCTACAGGATTGGCACGTTTTGAGCTTTGACCCATCAAATCACTAAGCGGTTGCCATAACGTAAAATCAATTGTCGGCAAATTAGCTGATATCAAAAGCATATCTTGATCAGGCATAATTAGGTCGCGGTCATAGCTTATAACTCCCCGCTCTAATCTCCCTTGGTCAAACCGTATATCAGACAGCAAATGCTGACCAAGCTTTCCTTCAAGCTGAGAAAGACTTGGCTCAAAATGTAATTTTAATTCCAACGGTTGCGACTGCTCAGCTTTTTTTCCTATAGGTGCGGGTAAATTTATCGCCACATCCTGCATATCACTTTTTATCTCTAGGGTGGTTTTAGATGGGTGATGTGGATCTTTGAACAGCGAACCCTTAACAGCTATGGTCTCTGAAATTATATTTGACCATGGGAAATCTACAAATTGACTCAAGTTATTGGGCGCCAAGGCTGTAGCGAATGACATCTGTTGTTGATTTTCCCGATATAGTTTGGCGGTAAATGGCTTATCCCAAAGTAGCGCATTCAAACTATCGGAGAAAATTCCCTTTTCAGATGAAAACTCAATCTCACCCGATAAGTTATCCAAAGTAATTGGCGATCCAGAGATCTTCATTTCCCCATTATCAATTAATGAGATTGCCCTATAGCTAGAAGCAGGTGGCTTTGCCTTATTAGCAATATAGCTGGGTAGTTCCATATGCAACTGAGTCGTTGTGTTTCCTGCGTAATTCCAGTTAGCCATTGGGCCTAGCTTTTGATTCAATGGTGACTGAACCAAAATATCGATCATTGCCGACAAATCAGCTTCTAATTGCCCATCAATTATCCACTTCCGCTGCTCGACTGGATGTTTAACACTGTACTCAATCCTAGTTTTATTTACCGCTGCTCGATCTAAATTTGCTGATCTGATTTGTGCGCTTAAATTGCCATTATCAACCAAAAATAAACCATCTAGCCTATCTAACTGTGGCCAATTTGGATTAAATTTTATAACTGCATTCTCTGTTTCAAATAATAATTGCATGGTACGAGATAGGCGATTATTTCTTGGCGGACCCGATCTAAAAAGAAGTCCAAACTGCTCTAAGTTGCCCTCTTGAATAGCCTTACGCACCCATGCTGAGGATCTTTCAGGCATGGTGTAGGGCAAATAGTTATTAGTGAACGCTAAATCTAGGTTACGGGCGCCAATTAATAAATTAAACTCTGCTGCCTTTTTCTCACCGCGACGGGGTTGCTCAATAGAAAATTTTAGCTGACTGTCGCCCGCATCAGATTTTGTATTGATCATATCGCTATAGACTATCCTTTGGTCTGCCGACGCCCAGTCAAAATAAATCGTTCCCTGTGCTTGATTGATAGTCAGGTAGTCTTGATATGATTTTGGAAACAATATTTCAAAGCCATCATTGTCCGCGATATGAAATAAGCCATTAGAATCTGTCAGCTCTAGATAACCATGAACGTCCTTTAATCCAGGGCTGCCGCCAAACGGAAGCATATAACAGCCATCTAGGTTTGCCGATAGATAAAATCCTGCCTCAGACCTCCCCATACTCAGTGACGATATATTGCCGCTTGGTCTGATACTTTTCAGGTTATTTATTACATCAATGGATAGGACCTGTGCTTCATAGATTAAGTCCGCAACTAGCTCTAAATTGATATGATTAATCGAAATATCAAATTCTTGCCAATTCGAGCCCAGTTGCTGTGTATACAAAAGATTAATTGGCTCAATACTTGTCGAGCCTAAATCAAACTGAAGGTCCTGTAGTCGCGCGCCCCAGTCCTTCCCAGGCATATACCAACCAGACAAAGTAGTTTTAATATCAGACACCGCAGGAACATCATCGGCCAACCAGTTAAGAGGCACCCTAGATAGTGAGAGCTGACCCTTATAATCAAGTTGCCCACCAGGGTGAAAATTTAACCAAATTTCCCCGCCTGCTTTAATTGAATACTGATCAATCTCCTTGGATAAATCCGGCATTAATGACCTAGTGAGCATCTTTAGCGATTCAGAAAAATTTAATTCTTCAAATTTGAGATATCCATTGGCATTAAATGAATCTAAATCCGATAGGTGTCCATGGGCCTCTAAAATCAAATGCGCGGGATTATCGTCCTCTGAAACACTGACTGATAACTGTGCACGATGAAAATCTTTATCATTTTCAATCAACATTTGACGGCCAAAGAGTTGTGTTTTTTGACCAGAAAAAGAACGAAGATTAACAGTGAGTGACTTCAATCGAATTTGATGACTGTATAGAAATGGCTGAAGGATAATATCTAAATCACTATCGGATTCACCATTAAATCCTTTTAATCGCCAGTGGCCTAAGGCATTTTCAACAAAATTAATTTCTAATTTATCAACAGCAAGCTCGCGCCAAATAGGTGTACCTAGCTTTAAACTGCTAAATAGGTCTAAATCTGCTCGCGCACCCTGAAGACTTAAAACAGACTCTTGCTCAGCATTTATTAACTCAACACCATCAATCTTAATAATCGGCGTAAGCTGAGGCCATTCTCCACTGAGCAACCCTAAATTGACTTGAAATCCTGTATTGGAAGTAATAAAAGACTTTATGGATGGCCTAAGCTCGTCTAACTGACCAATAGTTTGCCGACCGACAAAAACAAGTATAACCATACCAATAATCAACAGCGCAGCCACAAGACTAAGCCATTGGGTCAATAATTTTATCTTTCTGGTAATACTATTTATCATTGGACGCTTCAAACTGGAATAATATTAAATTGATCGCTGGAAATTGAGCTCTCAATACAAAGTTTAACATCACAGTCTGCACTAGCCTTAAATTGATTTATCTGGGCAGTATATTTATTTTCAAGTTTATGAATAATATTAGCAGAAGCATGGATTTCCACTAGCGTCCATGCGCCATTGAAATCAACCTTAGCTAGCTCGCGAAGTATCTCATAGCTCAGAGTTTCTTCAGATTTAATAATGCCCTTAGCCTTACAACAGGTGCAGGGTTCACATAATATTTGACTTAAACTTTGACGGATACGTTTGCGCGCAATCTGCACCAAACCAAGCTCAGTAAATTCTGAAATTATAGTTTTAGTAGTATCTTTTGCAAATTCCCGTTTCAGTCGGCTTAGTACCTGCCGACGGTGTTCTGCAACCGCCATATCAATAAAATCAATAACGATAATACCTGACAAGTTGCGCAGTTTTATCTGTCTAGCAGACTCTGAAGCAGCCTCAAGATTAACCCTGAGGAATGTCTGCTGATCAATAGCATCGCCTAGATATGAGCCTGTATTAACATCTATCACTGACAATGCTTCGGTCTCTTCAATGACTAAATCACCCCCACAACTTAAAGATACATCTGATTCAAGCGCAGCATTAATTTGATCTTCTATCTGATAGCACTCAAATAGATTATTTTTTCCCGTATGCAGTTCAGGGCTATATTTTTCAGCGCTGCTATTATGGCTGCACCAACCCTTTAATTTTTCATGAAATTCCGCACAATCAACGGTTATTTTATCGACACCTGAATCAAGCATATTTGTAATTAAGCGCTGGAATTTCTGTGATTCTTGATAAAGAGAAACTGGGGATTTCTTAGCTCTCAAAGAATCCATCGACCGCCAAATATCTAGCAAAGCATTGATATCTTGGGTTAATTGACTCGCGGTTATACCCTCAGCCGCGGAACGCAAAATAAAATGTCCCGTTAGACTCTCGGGTAACTCCGTTGTAGAGATCATTGAGTCCATAAGATCATTAAGCCTTGTCCGCTCAGGCTTTTGTTTTATTTTCGCTGAAATACCCAGCTTTTTTCTACCATGCCGGTAAACTAAGTATTTTGTCGCAATGGACAGATCAGTGGTTAAAAGGGCTCCCTTTTTGTTCACGGGATCTTTTACTACCTGAACTAAAAGGTCTTGCCCATCCCTTAAATTGTCAGCGATTTTTTCGCTGGGATTGGCTCGATAAATATCATCAATATGAATAAAAGCGTTGCGCTCTGAACCAATGTCAACAAATGCAGACTGCATACCTGGCATCACCCTATGTACTTTGGCTTTGTATATATTACCTACAAGACTAGGCGCTTCCCCTCTATCAATATGAATTTGCTGAAGTACAGCATCTTCCACCAAAGCAAGGCGAGTTTCGAAGGAGGTGCAATGTATAAATATTTCTTTTGTCATCGGGCAACTGTAGCTCAAAACCTTGTACTATAAAAATACTGTTTACTAACTTTTAGCTAAACCCCAAATGGGGACTCCAAAGGCTTGCAGTAATGTAAATGTTTCTTCTATTGGCAGTCCAACAACACCACTGTAACTGCCTTTAATTGATTCAACAAACACCGAGCCATAACCTTGAATTGCATAACTTCCCGCTTTGTCTCTCGGCTCACCCGTCTGCCAATAATGGAGGCATTCTTGCCTTGTTATTGTTCGAAAAATCACCTCTGTTATCGATATTGATACCGAGCATTGCTTAGCATTACCCATAGCCACTGCCGTAAGTACCTGATGGGTGCTACCAGATAATGCACCTAACATTTCGATGGCCTGATCTTGATCACGGGGCTTACCAAAAATTTTGGTATCGAATACTACGCAGGTGTCAGCACCCAAAACTGGTTTATTATCCAACCCTAAGGCAATCACATACTGAGCCTTTTCCAACGCCATTCTTTGCACATAATGAATTGCTGACTCGCAGGGTCTAGGCGTCTCATCAATATCCGTAGGCTTAATCTGATGTCGCACACCCATT